>Ga0187784_10001767_pt1 | contig 17245 bp, 16 predicted proteins | sample 1015_SJ02_MP15_2_FD_132964 | JGI IMG/M metagenome (GOLD analysis project Ga0187784, IMG submission 132964) | Tropical peat soil microbial communities from peatlands in Department of Meta, Colombia - 1015_SJ02_MP15_20_MG | ecosystem: Environmental > Terrestrial > Soil > Wetlands > Peat | place...
CCGAACTGAGCCTTGCCGCGTTAGGTCCGACTCCCGCCTGCCAGGCGTTCCCGAAAACGGTTTGATCGATAACGTCAGGCGCGATTCCGGAACGTTTCACGGCTTCCCTTACCGCAACGGCGCCCAGTTCCGGGGCGGTGAGGTTTTGCAACGATCCCCCGAATTGACCGCCAATAGTCCTGGCTGCCCCCAGTATGACCACCTGTCTCATATGCTGCTCCCATATCGCTGAAAGTTAGTTTTGTGCATGGATTCAAAAAGTATTTTCGTCCCGGCAGACAATTCGACGGATTGCGGGTGAGTGAAAAAAGTCACGCTTCGCGACATCCCGGGATTTTCACCGCCAGGGTTTCCCCGCACCCCATCCGATCCGGGGAAGGGCAAGACTCTTTCCGGCCGGAAGCCGGCCCAATGTGGGCGTGTGCCCCGGCCTTATCTGTTGGCTTTTTTCAATCCCAGCGCATCCGCCGCGATGATCATTTTCATGATGTTGGTGGCCCCTTCGAGAATCTTGTATACCTTCCCATCACGAAGGATTCGCGCAATCGGGTATTCATTGGAATACCCGTATGCGCTCAAGACCTCCAGGCCCAGGTTGGGGACTTCGTCGGCCGCCCGGGACGCATAAAACTTGGCCAGCACCGTCTCTCTCATGTTATTGACCATGCCGCGGTCTTTCTGGAGGGCACATCTCCAGGTTAGCGCTCGGGCGGCCTCCGTTTCAGCAACCATCCGGGAAATGACTTCCTGCACCATCTGAAATTCGGCGATCGGGCGGCCGAACTGCTTCCTTTCATTTGCATACTTGACTGCCTCGTCCAGGGCCGCCTGACAGGTTCCAACGGCCCCGGCGGCGGCGGAAAGCCGCGTACTGATGAGTTCCTGCATGAGGTAGACAAAGCCTTGTCCTTCCTCACCAAGACGGTTGCTCCCCGGGACCTTGACGTCCTCCATGATTATTTCTCCGGTCGGGCAGGCCCAGAGGCCGAGTTTATCCTGGATCGTAACGGTGGACACGCCCGGCGAATGCATATCCATGACGAAGGCGCTCATCCCCTTATGCTTAGCAAGCTTGTCGGTCATCGCGAATATTATCGACATATCGGCAACAGGTGCCCAGGTGATCCACATCTTTCGGCCGTTGAGGACGTAGCTGTCTCCATCCCTTACCGCAGTGGCGGTCATGGATGCGGTATCGGAACCCGTATCAGGTTCGGTCATTGCAAAGCAGCCCAGCATCCTGGCGGACATAAGTTCAGGAATGTATTTCTTTTTGAGTTCGTCACTTCCCCATTTGAGGATGGACATGGCCGTCCCCATGGTCTGCATATTGAAAGCGACTCTTAGGGACCCTGAGACTCTGCCGATCTCTTCGGTTGCTATGGCATGGGCCAAGTAACCCATGCCGTTCCCGCCATATTCCTCCGGGACCGGGCAGCCGAAAAGATTGAGTTCCGCCATCTTATCGACGAGTTCCCGCTGGAAACGGTGGTCTTTTTCATCCCGATCTACAGAAGGTGCTATTTCCTTGTCTGCGAATTTGCGAACCATGTCTCGGAGGATAATGTGGTCCTGGGTCAACTCAACATCATACTGATCGCTCATGAACTTGGCTCCTTTGAAGAGGTTCTGCATTTAGAAAGAGGTTTGGACCAGAAATTGAACGGTGCGTCCGAAGACTACCGTCCGAGCACTATGCATGGGTCTGTTTCTATAAAATCAGCTCTTTTCCGTCAATTGAAATTGATACTCGTTAAAAGTTATTATCACTCCGATGACCCTGTCAATTCTCTTGACCACGTCTGGTACTGTCTCTACACTCAGACATTACGCCGGTGTCTTTAACGGAACATAATGGGTGCGGCAATCAGGACGAGGCCGCTTTACAGACATCGTTCTCGTCGTAAGGGCGTGGAAGGGAGTTTTATTTTTTTCGTTCTTTTTTGAACCGTCATTCACCTTTTGCTCCACTTCTGCCCGCCGGCCATCCGTGCAGGCTGAGGCAGGGTTGCGAAGAAGGCAGTCAAACGGTACCAACCTCAGTCGAACAAACGTGGGAGTGGAAAATGAAACTGCGACTGGAGTCCGTAAAGATCACCGACGTGAGATTTGGATCGAAGACCTCGATATCGAACGGAATTCTATATGTAAACAAGCATGAATTGAACGACCTGGTATGCGCGGATGAAAACTTCACGAACGTAAACATCGAAATCGTCAAACCGGGCGACAACGCGCGAATCGTCAACGTAGTCGACGTTGTCGAACCAAGGTGCAAGATTTCAGGTGGAAGCGATTTCCCGGGGGTGCTAGGAAAGATCGTTTCGGCAGGAAGAGGAACCACAAGGGCACTGAAGGGGATGGCGGTCGTGCTGTGCGACCGTCACCATCACTGGATCCATTCGAAGGCCCTGATCGATATGACAGGTCCCGGTGCCGAACTGGGACGATACGGGAAAATGCCCAACCTTGTCATCGATCCCATCCCGAATGGAGAAATCGATGATTTAGACTACGCATATTCTGTCAGGCGGGCGGGTTTCAAGGCTGCCGTCTACCTGGCCGGGGCCGCCGGGGCCGATCAGGTGGAGGATGTGGAAGTCTTCGATACGGAAACAATCCATCCCGATTTACCCAGGATCGCCTATTTCTATCAAATCTACAGTCCCCAACACGATCCAAAGGGAATTCCAGACCCTATTTTCTATGGCAGCCCGATATCCCTGACGCTTCCCCTGGTCGTCCATCCCAACGAGATACTCGATGGAGCGGTTTTGAGCGGCTACACGATCCGAATGATGGAGACCTATTCCATCCAAAACCATCCCATTGTCACCGAATTGTTCCGACGTCACGGCGAAGATTTGAATTTTGCAGGAGTAGTGCTCGGAGTGTGCAGCATGGAACCGATTCGCCGGACACTGGGCGCGGTAATGGTCGGCAATCTTGTTCACGAGACCCTGAAGGCAGACGGGGTGATTATGACCAAGCCCCTGGGCGGAGCCCCAAATGTCGACCTGGGTGTTGCTGCATCCGAATGTGAAAAGCTGGGCGTAAAAACTGTGCTCCTGCTTCAACTGCTCAATACCGGGGCTGCTTTAGATTCCGAGGTGCTGTTCAACGACCCGGCCCTCAACGCCATTATTAATTGCGGCATCATTTTCGAGACGCAGGAACTGCCCGAATTGAAAAAAATCATTGGCGGAACAGCCGAGACTCCCGTGTTCAACGACAGTTGCAAACAATTGGCGGGACAACCGATCGTGGTCGAGAAGAGATTCATCTGCGGATGTCTTAACCAGTTGGGAGCTTCGACCGCAGCAGCCGTCGAGTACTAGGATAGCCGGAGGTATCAAGATGAACAATGAATCGACGGGGAAGGATCCGCAAAATCAAAAATGGCGGATTGTATGCTACGTCAACCAATTCTTCGGACAAGTGGGCGGTGAGGAGAAGGCGGACTGTGGATTTATGGTAAAACAGGGGCCGGTTGGACCGGTCCGGTTGCTGCACTGGTTTTTGGAGGGAGACGGAGAAGTAGTGGCCACGGTGATCTGCGGCGACAACTATATCGCACGGAACCTGGAGCAAGCAGTCGAGGAAGGCCTCAAGATCATAGCGGACCTTCAACCCTCGCTTTTTTTCTCCGGGCCTGCCTTCAACGCCGGCCGGTATGGAGTCGCCTGCGGAGCTATTGCCAGCGCGGTTCAAGAACGGTTGGGAATTCCTGCAATAACCGGCCTGTTTCCTGAAAACCCAGGCGCTGAGATGTACCGGAAGAGAGCCTGGGTGGTAAAGACAGGCGGCAACGCCGCCCATATGAAGGAAGCTATGGGAACAATGGCCGGTATGGCCCGAAAATTGATGAAAAAAGAGCCGCTCGGCAGTCCAGCGAAGGAAGGCTATTTGCCGAGGGGTTTTTTGAAGAACGAGGCCATAGGAAAGACGGCGGCAATACGGGGTATCGAGATGCTGCTCGATAAAGTCGCCTCCAGGCCTTTTAAGACCGAATTGCAGATACCTACCTTTGAAGAAATCGAGCCCGCACCGCCCATCAAAGACATCAAGGCGGCCAGGATCGCCATGGTATCCGACGGAGGCGTTGTACCGAAGGGAAATCCGGACGGGATGAAGGTAAGCCAAAACACGGTGTGGGCCTCGTATAATCTTGGGGACATTTTTGCGAAACCGTTCCAGATCGTTCATTCCGGTTATCACCCCACCGAAGTGCGCGAAAATCTCAACCGTTTGCTGCCGCTGGACGTTCTCAAGGAAATGGAGGCTGAGGGCGAGTTCGCCAGCCTGCTTCCGGTCTTCTTCTCGTGTTCCGGCAACACCACGACCGTCCAAAGCGCCAGGGACATGGGCAGGGGCATCGCCCAAAAGCTTGTCGACGAGGGAGTGCGCGGGGTCATACTCACATCCACCTGAGGGACAAGCACTCGTTGCGGCGCAACGATTAGTGTGGAGATCGAAAGGGCAGGAATACCCACGGTGCAAATCACCTCAATTGTCGATGTGGCGATGATGGTAGGAGTGTCGAGACTGATCCGGGGCTATTGCATAACCAGTCCGGTTGGCGATTTTCATTTGAAGCCAGAAGATGAAAAAGCGATGCGTCGCCGCTACGTAAAGAAGGCACTCGAAATGCTGCAAGGAGAGGGGGAAAAGGGAAATTACAAGACGATCTAGCCGCCAACACCGAACAGGGCAAAAGGATCACTGGTCCCGAACAAGGAGAGAGTCACAAGCAGCACCAATTTTTACAGGTCCAAGCCTCCGTAATGAGGATGATCTATGGAAGTGAATACTGTCGAAAGATAAGTCGCCGGACAGCCGAGGAACTTGCACCGGCCATACGATTGATTAGAGACGCATCGCAGGAAATTTCAAGAAAACGGGATATTCTCCGTGATCTTCCCGGTTGATTTCCATGCGGATATGCTGATAGAAAGATCTGCGGTCCAGCGGTGGCCGCAGGTTCATTGTTTTTGACGGGAGAAAGCGCGTTTGTCATCCGGCAGGCGGGCCGTGGCGGGGTGTTTCTGTTTTCATTGGCCAGGAGGGGAGATACACATGGAGAAGAGGTGCAGAATTTTGGCGCTGTCGGTCGCGTGTGTTCTTTGCATTCTTATTGGTGGCGGCTCGGCTTTCGCAGTGGACATTCCGGAAAAACTCAAGGACATGCCCCTCTATCAGGGTTCTACAGTCCGTCAGGCGATGGACATGACCAATCATGCCATGCTCATCGCCACCGTCAATGCCAGCGGCGACGCCATAGCCGATTTCTACAAGAAAGCCATGTTGGCAAAAGGCTGGAAAGTCGCGTTTCAGGCGGAGCGGGAAGATATGAAGCTCATTCATTTCCAGAAGGATAAACAGCTTTTCCAGGTGGCAATCCAGCCCCCAAAGGGAGCGGGGGAGACAACTTATAACCTGTTGTTGAGTGCCCAAGAGTGATGGCGGAGGGGGGAGGACAGTTTTTTGCCCGGGTCACCCCGCAGAGAAGCGGAGATGCTGCCGCCCCACTCCATTCGCCGGTTAAGGTTTGCTTCTGCGAGAAGACGAGGTGAACGTAATGAGCAAGAGCATGGATACCAAAAAAGATTCGAAAAAGAAGCCGGCCAAAAGCATGAAGGAGAAGAGGGCCGAAAAGAAGGCGAAGAAAGATTTGAAGAGTAAATGACATTTTGCCGCTTCGAACTCGGGACGCGACGGGTCATAAAAATTGCTGACCGCAATCGGTTGAATTGCCACGTGCAAATCTTCTGCAAAACCTCCTCTATAACAGCGGGGACCGTGAGCCCATTGACCCCTGAAACCGCGCCACTCTGCCAGACGGACACCGACCGGATTCCGAGTTCTCTCATCGGAAAGCGAACAAGGCTCGCGATCGCTATCACAGGGCCGACAGTGTGCAGGTGTGTTCGCCGCTTCCCGGCGTATGCCAGGTTGCGGCGCTCCCGGTTCGAACAGTAATCCCTGCCGGCGGTTGTCCCGGTTCTCAGGTCCTAATTTGGAAATGTCAAAACTACTTCTTCTTCCGCTCCATTGCGGTCGAGCTTCATGCCCAGCTCTATGCTGCTGTCGCGGATGCCGATGGCAACGGGCACCTGCCCTTTGTCTCCGTCAATATGAGTAATTTCCTTCACCACGTCGAAAACTTTCCGTCCGATTGGCGACGGGGGTTTGGGCAATTCGGATTTGCGGTACTTTGCGATTACCGAAATCCCTCCGTCTGCGTTGCGGCGAAGAGAGATTTTTTCTGCGTTTCTGTCAATTCCATGCAAAACGGCCAAGGCGATCCATTTAAGGGCGCCCTCTTCGGAATCCTGCTCCCTCACCAGACCAGCCATTTCACTTAGCGGGTCTGTGTCGGCAAAGCAATCGGCCTGTTCCTGTACCTTCATATGCAGCGAGTGTTTATTGAACATTACGAACCCCCTCCTGAGAGAGATCGGAAATACAAGATCTTTGTAAATAACGAAGAATTCCGAATTTAGGGATTGGGGAATCAAAAGCAATTCCTAAATGTACCAATTCCTAAATTCTTCCTAAGTTACTAAATTCGCATTTGAAGATAAGTATTTCCGATCTTAAGTCCAGTCAGGGTGTTTGAATTTTGCGAAAATCCGCCATGCGCGCAAAAAGGTCCCGGGTCCGGGTGAGCAGCGAAAGCCGGTTTTGTCGGACCAACTGGTTCTTGTCCATGACGAGTACGGAATCGAAGAAGGAATCAATCATGGGTTTGAGCAGTGCCATGGATTCGAGGGCTGCGGCAAAATCCGACTGGGCCAGCCGGGCTCCTACTTCTTCTTCGGCTTTTACCAGCTCATCGAACAGGAGCCGTTCGGCCGGGTTTTCGAAAAGAGAGATGTCAACGGGCGCTATTTCAGGTTCTTTGATGATATTGGCTACCCGTTTAAAGGCGGTCGCCAGCACGCCGAAGTCGGGTCTTGCGGTAAAGCGGGCAAGAGCTTTCGTCCTTTCCACAGCTTCTAGCAGATCGTCTATCCCCACTGAAAGCGCCGCCTCGATCACGTCGGGGTTAAACCCCTGGTCCAGGGTTGCCAGGTAATGGAGGAGGCGCCCTTCGAAAAAGGCCATTATTTCGAGTTTGACCTTTTCAGCCGGCTGAACGAGTTTGGCGGAAAGAAGTGCGAGCGCTTTATCCAGGATCTCGCCCAGCGAAATTCTAAGAGGAGTTTCCAGCACGATTCGAATGATTCCAATGGTCTGTCGCCTGAGGGCAAACGGGTCGGCCGTCCCGGTGGGAATCAGTCCCACACCGAAGCAGGCTGCAATGGTGTCGATTTTGTCGGCGATGCTTATGAGCGAGCCTTCGATTCGCGAAGGAACGGGCCCGCCGGCCCGGGTGGGCAGGTAATGTTCGTAGATGGCCTCTGCAGCCGTTTCCGACTCGTCCTGCAGCCGTGCGTAGGTTCTTCCGATTATCCCCTGGAGTTCGGGAAATTCGCTCACCACTCCAGACACGAGATCGGCCTTGCAGAGCCGCGCAGCACGTCGAATCTCGGGGGTGTGCTCCGGGGCAACACGCTCAGCCAGCATCAGGGCCAATTCGCTGAAGCGTTCCATTTTCTCATAGCTCGTTCCGATTTTGGAATGAAACACGACCCCCTTGAGCTGCTCGACCCGGTCATCGAGGCGCACCTTCTGATCTTCCCTGTAATAGAAGCGGGCATCTTCGAGCCGTGCCCTCACCACTCTTGCGTTGCCCGCTTCCACCAGCGCGAAATCTCTGGGAACGGTGTTAGAAATGGTTACAAAGTATGGGAGCAGTGGACCTGAACCGTCCGTTACGGCAAAGTAGCGCTGGTGCTTCTTTATGACTGTAATCAGCAGTTCGGGGGGGAGTTCGAGGTATTTGTGTTCAAAGTGCCCGACGAGAGGCTGAGGGAACTCGACCAGTTGTGTGACTTCATCGAGAAGCTCATCGTCTGCGAGCACCTTGCCGCCGATCGCCCCGGCAGCCGCATCCGCTCCCTGCCGAATCAGTTCCCGTCTCTCGGCTATGTCGAGGATGACATAGTTTTTCCTGAGATTTTCGCGATGGGTCTCAAGGTCATTTACCTCGATCCATACGGGGCTCATGAATCGGTGGCCCATGGACTTTTTGCCGCTTCTCACATGGGCGTATTCGCACTGGACGACCTGTTGTCCGAACAGGGTAACGATCCATTGAATCGGTCTGGCAAAAGTCATGTTATAGACCGACCAGTGCATGGACTTGGGAAACGGAATTTTAGCGATGAAGTCAGGGAGAATTTTCTCAAGGAGTTCAGGGGCCGAAAGACCGGCCTGCTCCCGGAAGACGCACAAATACTCTCCCTTGGGCGTCTGCTTTATGGAGAGGTCTCCGAGGCTTACGCCCTGTCCTTTTGCAAAGCCTTCGGCAGCTTTTGTAGGCTTTCCTTGAGCATCGTAGGCGGCGCTTTTGGGCGGACCAATGACCTCGGTCTTGATTGCCTGTTGGAATTCAGCCACTCCCGGCACATTTAACACCAGCCGGCGAGGCGTGCCAGCGACCGTTGGCTCGCCGTGCTCTATCCGGTTTTCATCAAGAATCCGGGCCATCCGCCCCGACATCCACTCCAGTGCGGGCACGATGTAGCCTGCCGGTATTTCCTCTGTTCCAATTTCTATGTACAACGTCTGCGGCATTGCCAAAGCCTCCTAAGACTCAGCTGTCGCTGAGGTTTTCGTGGCGCCCCCGGGTAGCGTGGAACTCCGCCGGGGACCGATGGTAAGGCGTCTGGTACCTTCACTGCCTGCGGATCAAGTTTGGGAATGAGGTCTTGACGTTAAGCAGGCGGGCACGATAAGGCCGTGCCCACATCATCATGCCTGTGGCCACTTGTTCAACAGCGGGAATCCCATCTTCTCACGCTGGGCGAAGTAAGCGTGCGCGACATTGCGCGCCATATTCCTCACCCTGGCGATATAGTTGGTTCTTTCGGTTACGCTGATCGCCCCTCGCGCATCGAGCAGATTGAACACGTGGGAGCATTTGAGCGTATAATCATAGCTCGGCAGGACCAGTCCGCGCTCGTTCATGCGCAACGATTCGGCCTCGTACATGCCGAAGAGCTCGAGCAGCATGGTCACGTCCGCCTCTTCGAAATTATAATGGGACCATTCCACCTCACCGTGGTGGTGCACGTCTCCATAGGTTACGTTGCCGCTCCAGATGAGGTCATAGACGGAGTTTACACCTTGCAGGTACATGGCGATTCTTTCGAGGCCGTAAGTCAGCTCGAGGCTTACCGGGCTAAGGGTGAGTCCGCCCACCTGCTGAAAGTAAGTAAACTGCGTTATTTCCATCCCATCGAGCCATACCTCCCAGCCCAGACCCGAGGCCCCCAGGGTGGGCGATTCCCAGTCATCCTCCACGAAGCGGATATCATGGTCCAGGGGGTCGACGCCAAAGCTCTCGAGGCTCTCCAGGTAGACTCCCTGCGAGTCGACGGGAGAAGGCTTCAAGATCACCTGGTACTGATAATAGTGCTGGAGCCGGTTGGGGTTCTCCCCGTACCGGCCGTCAGTAGGCCGCCGGGACGGTTCGACGTAAGCCACGTTGTACGGCTCCGGTCCGAGCACCCTCAAGAAGGTGGCCGGATTGAACGTGCCAGCGCCGACCTCGAGGTCATAAGGTTGCTGGATCAGGCATCCCCTGTCGGCCCAGAACCTGTCAAGGGCAAGGATGAGTTCCTGGAATGTCATTTTTTCTCCTCGTCTATCAGATCGATGCGCCTCTTATGACGACCGCCCTCGAAAGGTTCCTCCATCCATTCGCGCACAATATCGAGGGCCAGATCGACACCGATAAAACGGGAACCGAGGCACAGGATGTTGCTGTCATTGTGACGCCGGCTCATGCGTGCTTCGAACGGCTCGCGTCCGTTGACGGCACGGACCCCGGCGACCCGGTTGGCCGCCATGCACATTCCGATTCCGCTACCGCACACCAAAATGCCCCGATCTGCCAGTCCATCCCGAACCGCGTGGGCGACTCGAAAGGCGTAGACCGGATAGTCGACCGATTCGGTACTGTCCGTACCGACATCCACTACTTCGATATTCGCCTCTCTAAGTGTGGAGGCGACAAGCTCCTTCAATGGAAAGCCGGCGTGATCCGCCCCGATGTACAATTTCATAAAAACGCCTCTTACGGATGTTGGATTTCCGATGCCCGATTCCGGACCCGAACACTATATGAAATTTTTGCACTTTGAAAACTTTATTATTTGGACCATTTTCGACCCCGAATCAAGCTTTTCCATTCCCACCCGGTAAACTATTGAAGTTGTGACGGACAGACGGACCCCATGACGAAGCAGGGGTCTCACACAGCGAGAAGCCGCAAGGGTCAGTGCCACACAGATAACGATCAGTTTTACTCGCCTGCTGATTCTCATGGATGGAGTCCGTAGGCAGCAGAGCCGGATTCCCAGCAACCGGCTGAATCTGTCCGAGGTTTTTCAGCCAAGTCAATTATAACATTGTTCCCTGAGGGCTGAGCACGGATTGGGGGGAAAGAACACACGGAACAAAACGAACGAAGCACTATAGCCTAATGGTCGTCGCTTTCTTCCAGGCTTTTTCGGCGCCTCCTGGCCACGATCCAGACGTAATAGAGGAGCAGGAATGGGAAAGTAACGTAGGCCCCTTCAAAGTCGCCCCGATAAAGGCATACCGTGCCGTAAACGACTATACATCCAACTATTGCCAGCAGAATTACGTTAAAGACCTTTTTCACGTGTGCTCCACAAAAGATAAAGCCCGCTTTTGGCGGGCTGTGGGAAAAAAATCCATCCGGAGCCTGGGTAAGACCCTCGAAAAGGATTTTCATGTGTGCAGCGCAAGGAGCCGAATGGGTCTCAAGCCGGCATCGTGCTGCGACAAAGCGGTTGAATAAACCATGGCGCAAGGACAGTCAAGGATAATCCTTAAAAAATTCCTCCTCTTGGCTGATAGGAATCAATTTGAGTCCTCCCACGTTCATTCCAAATCGAAGTACATGCAAAATTCGCAGAAATTAGCAATCTTTGCAAGTTCATCGGGCGGGCCTGTGAACGACAACCCGATCTCGGTTGTTTTGCTGTTTTTGATATGATTGATCCTCACAACCTGCGCTTGAAGGTCGTTTACGAAGGCCTCGTTGGGAAGGTTGAATGCAAGGGAAAGGCAGGTTCCTTTTATAATGGGGGAGCGCTGATTAGATACCAGGAGGCAACCTCCGCGGCTGATGTCCGCCATGTCTGCCACAAACGAGCCAAGGGTACCTGAAATAGAGTATTCCGTTTCAATGTTGACCCTGATCCTTCGATGTTTCCTTACCTGACGTACTTCCACCTCTTTGGGATACTCTATGCAAACGACATTGTTTATAAGGTGTTTTCGGTATCTGCTGTTGAAACTGTACAGAATGCCGTCGTTGAAATAGGCACATAAAAAGCCCTCATCGAGAACGGCCGAGATCCTGTCGTTTATCGGTACGGTTGGCTCCGTGACCAGGATATATTCGCCGTGCAGGGCGCCCACAATCCTTGATTTGGCTATGTACGCGGAGTTGGTAAGGGAGCGAACTATTATCGCATCGTCTATCCTGAAAGGGATTTTTGTCTCCCTGGGCCTGTCTGCATCCACGTCCGGCTTTACATTACCGGTTCCGTGCCCGAATTGATAGGATGTAAATTCTTCAGATGACCCGTGTAACCGCATGAGATTCCTCCACGAACAACCACGGCCTGGCAACCAGGCCGCCTCGCAGGCGACGGGTGTCGAGAACTCGGCACCGGTGTCCACCTCTGCGCTAAGGTCCCCCGTCCCTTCTTCACAAAAAGGCGGGGACAACCGACAAGAGTCAGCAGGGGACATAGTGTGAATCGGCACAATTGCGGAAAAGGTTAAGCGAATTTTTGAATGAAGCAAATCGATCTATCGAAAGCCCATCTAGGGCAGAATACTCCCGCCTCAAGTGAACCCCGGGCCGGCCGTGCAGGCATAACAATGGTTATCAACCGCTACGGGCGCCTCCTCCATGCGCAGTCGGGCAAGTTCCGAAATGTGCCTTCTGTTCCCGGACAGATTGATTCCGGCCGCCAGATTGAAATCGCAGTCATAGAGAAAGCCCTGCCAGTCGACCGATAAGGTGGTTCGGCACATCAGGCGCGGGACGGTGCAGGGATTGAAGCTGTCTTCGAGCTTTTTAAGGTAGGCGGTAAGATTTCCGGAAGCCTTCAGCCAGGCGAGGAAACGTCCGAGAGGCACATTGGCGAAGGTAAACAGGTTGGTGAAAACTATGTCGTGTTTGTTCCCCAGCTCATACCTGAACTTGCGTTCCGCCTGCGCCTGATTGGCGGGCAGATAGGCCCCGGTGGGATTGGCTACCAGATCCAGAGTCAGCCCCGAGCCCTCCCTGCCGTAGCCAATAGAGTTCAGCAGTTTGAGTGCGGCGATACTTTTCTCCCCTACCCCTGCGCCCCGTTGCGCATCGGTCTGCATAGGGCCGGTGGAAGGCAGGGAGGCCGTTATCACTACACGGTGGCGCTTATAGAGTTCCAGCAGATCGGCAAACTCGGGGCATACAGCGGCGACCAGATTGGTACGCACGATCAGCCTGGGCGCCAGAGGGGCCAGTTCGGTGATAAGGCGCGGGAGCTCCGGCAGCAACTCCGGCGCACCGCCGGTGATGTCGATCGTTTCAAAGGCCAGGCTCCGGGCACATTCGACGACCGCGTCGATGGTCCGAGCATTCATGAGTTCCTGCCGATTGGGCCCTGCCTCGAGATGACAATGACGGCAGGCGAGATTGCACTTGAACCCCACGTTTATCTGCAAAACAGCAGTTCGTCCCCGCTTCAATTCGAGTCCGTGAATTTCAAGCTTTTCTCTGAAGGTCATGTTTCACATCGACAGTTTTTCGACGATTTTTCTCATTTGCACGCCGTGAACCAATGATGCGCCTCCGCGTATGGCGTTTGCTACGTGGACCGCCTCGGTCATCTCATCGAGATTGGACCCTTTTTCGAGGCAGGCCACGCTGTAGGCGTCAATACAATAAGGACACTGAACGGCATGCGCCACGGCCAGGGCGACCAGCGCCTTTTCGCGTTCGGTAAGCGCTCCTTCTGCGAAAACGGCAGCATAGTAATCGAAAAATTTCTTAGCCAGTTCCGGTGAATTTTTACCAATTTCTTCGAATTTAGCCAGATCTTTCGGGTCGTAGTAGGTGTCCACTTGTCAACTCTCCTTGGTTAAAGATTGCTAAGAGTCCATTGAAACGGCCTTTTTTAGCGGGCCCATATTTTAATCACAAAGTCCATGATCGGCCAGAGGGGATCTATTCCCGCGGGACAAGTGATTTTTCGGCCGCCGGTTCAATCCGAGACGACCAAACACGGCGGCAAACTCAAATATTTTTTGACATCTGCCCATGAAATATGTTTACCTGCATTTGCTCTCCCTTCGCCGTATTCATTCCTCAAGGTCACTGCGGAGGCCGCTGTGAGGCGGCTTCTGTGTGCATATCGGGCCGTGTCCAGCGGCGGAATTTCTCTTCGGTCTCTGTCCGGCAGTGTTGAAGTCGAGCACGCCGGACCTCTACAGAGGAGGAGATTATGCGTGTTGTTGCGATTGCCAATCAAAAGGGAGGTTGTGGAAAGACAACTACTGCGATTAATCTTTCCGCCTGCCTGGCGAAAAAAGCGCAAAGAGTGCTGCTCGTAGACCTGGACCCGCAGGGGCACAGCACCATCGGACTCCTTGGGTTCGGGTCGAATTTTCAAGCCACCGTCTACGATCTCATTTGTCCACCGAGAGACGAAACGGTTTCGGTTCAGCAAGTGCGCCAACCCGTTTCCGATCACCTGGACCTCATTCCATCCGAGATTATTCTCAGCACGGCGGAGCAGAGGCTCGCAGGAAAGGAGGGGCGGGAATACCGCCTGCGTTTTGCGCTCTCGGGCATTGGGGACGATTACGATTTTGCCGTTATCGACTGCCCTCCCAGCCTCGGATTGCTGACTTTCAACGCCCTTCTGGTTGCCACGGAGGTCGTTATTCCCATAGATGTAAGCTATTTTTCTCTGCACGGCCTGGGCAAGCTGCTGGAAATAATAAATCTGCTGAGAAAGGAATGCGGCCATCAGCTCGTAATGAACGCTCTCATCACCAACTATGACCGCAGACTGAAGCTTTCCGAAGAGATCCTGACCGAGGTAAAAAGGCATTTCAACGAGCATCTTTTTGCTTCGATCATATCGACCAGTGTAAAACTCAAGGAGTCGATCAGATTTGGAAAACCAGTTGCGGACTACTCGCCGGCCAGTGCAGGCTGCCGGGATTACCATTCTTTGAGCGAGGAAATCATCCGTGGAGAATACCTTGCCAGGGAAATCGAGGCCCACCCTATTTGCCATCCGCCGCGAAAGATCAAGGAGGGAGTTCTTTTTTCCTGTTTCGCCCCTGATGCCCGGACGGTCCAACTCGCCGGGGATTTCAACAAGTGGAACCCGGCAAAGGAGCCTCTGCTAAATGTTTCGGGGCTCGGCCTGTGGCAAAAGACGGTCTCTCTTCCGCCCGGAAGGTATGAATACAAGTATGTGATCGATGGAAACTGGGTTTTGGACCCGGCTAACTCGGAAACGACCCCGGGACCTCTCGGGTTGAATTGTGTTTTTGAATACGAATAGCCCGCGTGGGAGGACTGCCGGGGATGGAGTGAAATCTCAAGTAATGGTTGACTGGAAACGACCAGCAAAGGGATTTGAAGAAATATCCTCAGTGTTTCTTTCTTCCACCGGACCCGATCATTCGGAGGAAATGCTCCGGAACGCCGTGCCTTCGCCATCGGGTTCTCCTTTGCTGTATGCGGCAATGTGCTGCCTGTCCCCGTCTCCCGCCGTAGAATCCTTTTTTGCCTGCAACCTTACCGTAGAAATCGCCAAAAATAATCAAACCGTAACCCTGATCGACTTCGGTTTCGAGCGCTCGATCGTCCGTTATCTAATGAGGTGCCCGAATAGTTTGCAGGACGTTTTTTCTCACCGGAGCTTGGTCCATCCAAACTATAGAGTTGAAACCACAAGGTTTGAAGGGTTGCCGGAGATTACCCTTGTTTTCCCTGCCATACCCAGAGAGCGGAACTTCCCCGGAAGGGCCGTGGAGAGAATCCTCACGGAAGAGACGGTTCGGAAATGCAACGTGATTTTGATCAACTCGCCGATGGGCTCGGATGAGGTGACAGTATCCGGGAATTTCAATCGCTTCCGGAAGGCGGTACTTTTCATGGATGCTCGGGACCATTCTCTGGCAAAGGCTTACTCCTGGATAAAGAGACTGTCTTCAGGCTCCCGTTGCTTCCTTATCGGCGCCGTATTCGACGAGGGTGAAGACAGCGATCCGGTCCTGCAAAATATTACCAAGTTGCAGACAACCATTTTCAAGCACCTTGGCGTGGGTCTCGAACTCCGTGTTGTCCCCATGCCTTTGGACCGGGAGGCAAGAATCTCCGTGCAAACCGGAAAGCCGCTGGCCCTCACCGAGTCTTCGGTTTCTTCATCTTCGGCCAGAGCCATCGCCAAGGTCTGCGAGAACCTTTTGAGGAACGAATGAGCCGCTTGTTAAGACCTGTCAGCATCGATGACCCACGGGAACTCGTTGAACTTGTCTCCGAAGCAGTCAGTGAAATTATCGACGGAGGCGTTCTCCTCGATGCCAATGTCGGCAACGGCGAATTCGGCTATTTCGATCTGATTGCGGCCAATGCGGACGGAGAGGGGGTTTTCTTTTTCGTCAATTTCTCAGGCCGCGAGGAAGAATATTTGGGCTTCCTGAAGTGCATGCGCTGGTATCAGGAGAATCGCAGTTCGCTCCAAAACCTCTACGCCCGAAGAGTTGCGTTCAGCCCCTCCCCGCCCGTCTTCGTTGTTTCTCCGTGGTATTCCTGCAGCATGCGAAAGGTGCTGCTAAACATGGGCGAGGGTCGAGTTATCCTGCTCAAATATGCCTGTTTTCAAAACGGCGAGGGTGAAAAATCTTTATTCGTAGAAAAAGTGGGCGATTCTTCCGAAGATTGGGCGGAAACGGATTCCATACACGTTCCAGGGACTTCTGCCTCGATACCGAGAACCGATCTGCCCAAAATACAGCCAGCGGAAACGGATATGTATCTCAAGAAATTTCGCCGGGAGATAGTGACAGACATTTCCAATGTTTCCGATGAGGAACTGCTCGATCTTCTTGGATAGTCCGCACGACCGGTCCAAGCCCTCGAGGGTGGTCGAGATATTGCCCCCATATTTTGCGAGTTCCCCGAAGATCCTACCATTGCGGCGCGCCCGGCGGGACCTGGAAACCGTCACCGATTCCAAGAACAAAGAAACCCGCACCAAACGGCACGGGCTTCTTGATGTTTTTACTGCACGATGTTTACCAGGCCTTTACGCCCCGACTTCTTCTTTTACCGAAACGGCAATCTTGTACAGCACGGTCAGGACGAAGAAGCCGGTTGCCCAGACCCCGATGGCGATCATCAACTCGGGGACGGTCGGCGCATATTCGCGAACCTGGTCGAACGGGTTGGGAATGAAACCGGCCACGATCAGCCCAACGCCTTTTTCGATATACATGGAAAAGAAAACGCAGGCGGCGGCTGCCAGGAGCATCTTATCATTTTTGCGAATATCGGGGTGGAGGAGCAGCGCAAGGCCGGCTACGGCCAGTATGACGAAAAGCCAGGTCAGCCCCACCAGTTTGTGATGTCCTTCCAGGCCCACGAACAGGTACTTGAGCGAGTCCATTTCGCTGGGAATATTGCTATAGAAGGCAGTAAAGAACTCCAGGCCGACGAAGAAAACGCTTATAATCATGGCGTATGTCATGATCATGGACAGCTTGTCCATTGCTTCCTTACCCGGATCGAATTTGGAATATTTTTTCACCAGGAACGAAAGCATGATCAGAAGCGCCGGGCCGGAGCAGAAAGCAGATGCGAGAAAGCGGGCGGCCATGATGGCGGTCAGCCAGTAGTGCCTGGCGGGAAGACCGGCATAGAGGAAAGCCGTTACCGTGTGAATGCTCACTGCCCAGGGGATCGAAATGTAGATGAGCGGCTTTACCCAGTTGGGGTAATGAGTCCCCTTGCGTTCGGCCTCCAGGACGTTCCAGCCGATGAACAGGTTCAGCAGCAGGTAGCCGTTCAAAACGATCATATCCCAGAAAA
>Ga0187784_10001768_pt1 | contig 17244 bp, 14 predicted proteins | sample 1015_SJ02_MP15_2_FD_132964 | JGI IMG/M metagenome (GOLD analysis project Ga0187784, IMG submission 132964) | Tropical peat soil microbial communities from peatlands in Department of Meta, Colombia - 1015_SJ02_MP15_20_MG | ecosystem: Environmental > Terrestrial > Soil > Wetlands > Peat | place...
AGGGCCTGGGCCCCTGTCAGCTTCATGTGCTTCCCCTGTTCCCTGCTGTCCGTCGGTCTGCCGTCGGTCGGTCGGTGTGCTGTCGATGTCTTGTCGGCGTGTTCTCGGTGTGTCCGTGCGTCGTGCGCCGGCCGGATTCGCCCCGGAATTGCCCGGAATTGCCCGGAATTGAAACGACCCCCCGGTGCGGGAGGTCGAGAGGCGCGCGTCGGATTGTGGGCGCGCGCCTACGTTACGAGTACCAGAATCTCGGGACGGAAGCCGCGCGCCTGCATGACGTCACATTGTGGCACGGCGGCCGCCCCGTCACAACCCCGCCCCTGCCGGCGGCCGGCCGCAGTCCCGCCGGACGGCCGGGGCCCACCGATCAGTCGTCGATTGACTCGATGCTCCAGCGGAAGGGATACGGCAGGCCGGCCCCGATCACGGGCTCGGGGTCACGCGACCAGGCCCAGGCGCGCACCTGCTCCCGGCTTCTTCGCCCGGCGAGCGCGCGGAACAGGTCGTAGGTGGGCACCTCGACCTCGAGGCCGGGGCGCCCCGGAGGGCCGGCCAGCCACTCGATGCCCTCGGGTGATCGCACGCACAGCTGGGGGGAGCCACTCTTCACGAGGACATCGTGCCAGCGCGCCGTGGAACCGCGGAGCGCCAACCGTGCCACGTCGTGGGGCACCCGGCCGGCATCGAGAGCGCCACGCAGGTCGGCCTCGTGCACGACGGCGTCACCGAAGGCCCAACGGGCCGGCGTTCCCCCGAAGGGCGACGTAACGAGGTCAGAGAACCGCTCCAGGCACTCCGCCCAGGCCGTGAGCAGGTCCCTGGGCGAACGGCTTGCATGGCGGCGCAGGTGGTCGTCCGTCCACTCGTCTGATGCGTACCCTTCGAGACGTTGGTTCACCCAGTCCTCACACACGCCGAGGAGGTGCACGAGCACATCGCGCACCTGCCACCCCGGACACGCCGGTACCGGTCGCGCACCGTCTGCATCGCTGACGAAACCCGCGATCCGGTCCCGCACCTCGGCATAGTCCCCCAGCGGATCCGATGGAGTCCCAGGGCGATCGAGGGTGCTCATTCGGGCACGGCGAAGAGCCGCCAGGGCTCGTCGATCCCCTTCAGCGCGAAGCTCCCGCGGTCCTCGAAGACGATGCCCGAGCCGGCGAGAAGATCGACCACCGTGCGGGAGACCAGCACTTCCCGTGGCCCGGCGTGACCCGACACGCGCTGGGCGATGTGAACCGTGATCCCGCTCACGTCCTCGCCGCGCTGCTCGACCTCGCCGGTGTGCAGCCCGGCGCGCACCTCGATGCCGAGTCCCTGTGCGTCCGCGCAGATCGACGACGCGCACCGGATGGCGCGCGCCGGGCTGTCGAAGGTGGCCAGGATCCCGTCACCGGTCGTCTTGACCTCGCGACCGCCGAACCGGCGGAGATGGTCGCGCACCATGGCGTCGTGTTGGTCGAGCACGTCGTGCCAGGTTCGGTCGCCCCAACGGACCGCCCGCTCGGTGGAGGCGACGATGTCGGTGAACAGCACCGTGGTGAGCACGCGTTCGCTGGCGGCGATACCCCTGCTTCCCGTGAGGAACTCCTCCACCTCGTCGACGATGACGTCGCTGCCTTCGCCGTACGGCAGGTGGTCACCCCCGGGGAGGCGCACGAGGCGGGCGTTGCGCACATGGGCTTCCAGGTAGAGGGCGTGGTCGACCGAGAACAGGCTCGGGTCACGGTGGATGAGGAGCACCGGCGCCTCGACGAGGGGGAGGACCGCCCGCACGTCAACCTCGAACGAGGTCTGCAGCAGGATCCGTGCCGCGGTCGGGCTGGCCCCCCGCCGGCCTGCCCGTACCCACCAGTCCCTGAAGCGGGCGTCCTCGTAGAGGCTCGGCGCGAGCAGGCGGACGTCGTCGAAGGTTGCATCCCCTCCGGACCCGCTCAGGTCGAGGACGGCCTCGAGGAACCGGTCGAGCAACCTCCTCGGCACCCCGAAGGGATAGTCGGGGGCCCGGGGCAGCCGTGCGTAGCCGTGGATGAGGACGAGCGACGCCACCCGGCCCGGATGCCGAGCCGCTGCTTCGAGAGCGGGCAGTCCGCTCATCCCGACGGCCAACAACGAGGCGCTCGGCGAGCCGACGGAGTCGAGCACGGCGATGATGTCCTCCACCTGCGACCCGATGCCTGCCTCGAGACCGAGGGGTGGCCGGTCGGAGAGACCCATGCCGCGGGGATCGAACCGGATGAACCGGCTGAACGAGGCCAGTCGCTGTTCGAAACGCCGTACATGTGGCTCTTCGTCGCGCATGTCGACGGAGATCAGGTTGCCGTAACCGACGCAGATCAGGTCCTGGGTCCCACCACCGAGCACCTGGTAGGCCACGTGACCGCCCGTGGCCACCGGCGCGTACCTCGTCTCCGGCACCCCGGTCACCCCGGTCACCCCGACAGTCTGCCCACGGCCCGCCTGCCACGCCAGGGCTGGCTCGCTCCGCTCGCCTTGGGCGATCGTCAGGTCGGCGAAGGCGTGGCCATGCCGCCCCCGAGGAGGGCGGGGAGGGCGCTGGCGCGCATACGCGAAAGGACACGGTCGGTCACCGGTGCTGCATCCGGGTGGACCCCCCTGTTGCCTTCGGCTTCCGCCCGCCACGCGTTGGCCCGGCGCTCGAGCAGGTCGGGCTCGTCGAGTTGCGCGCAGTCGATGCGGTCGGTCGTCACGTCGACGACGATGGTGTCGCCGTCCTCGACCAGCGCGATCGGGCCCCCGAGGAACGCCTCGGGTGCAACGTGGCCGATGACCAGGCCGACCGATCCCCCCGAGAAGCGCGCGTCGGTCATCAGCGCGATGGTGATGTTCCGCTGGCGGCACAGCGCCGTGATCCTCGACGTGGGGTCGAGCAGCTCGGGCATCCCCGGCGCACCACGCGGTCCCTCGTAGCGGATCACCACCATGTCGTGGTCTTGGAAGCTGCCCGGATGCCCGTCGAGAGCCTCAATGAGTGAGCGCTCGCTGTTGAACACGCGGGCTCGGCCCCTGAACACGCCGTCCTTGATGCCACCCTCGACGCCGGCGACTTTGAGGACCGCACCTCCTTCCGGGGCGAGGTTGCCCCGCAGCAGGCGCAGCCCGCCTGTGTCCTTGAAGGGCTTCTCAACCGAGTAGACGACGTCGAGGTCCGGCGGCGGCGGGCCGAGCCGTGCCACCTGCTGGGCCAGGGTCTCCCCCGTGCACGTCATCGCGTCGCCCTCGAGGAACCCGGCGCCGAGCAGCTCCTTGACGACGACCTGCAGTCCACCGGCGGCGTCGACGTCCACCATGGAGTAGTCGCCGAACGGCCGCATGTTGACCAGCACCGGCAGTCGCCGGGACAGCCGGTTGAAGTCGCCCTGGCTCAGCACGTCGCGCCACAGATCGATCCCCGCGGCGCGGGCGAGCTCGACGCTGTGCAGCACCACGTTGGTCGAACCCCCCATGGCGATGGCCACCGTCAAGGCGTTGCGGAGCGATGCGGGCGTCACGATGTCACGCGGGCGGATGTTCCGGCTCGTCATGGCGAGCAGGCAGTCGACGATCTGATCGGGGAACTCGGTCAATCGGCGCGGGTCGTCGGAGGCCGGGGACACCATGTGCAGTGGCTCGAGACCGAGCACGGCGATGAACGTCTGCATGGTGTTGTACGTGAACATGCCGCCGCAGCTGCCTTGCCCCGGACAGGCATGGAGCGCGAAACGGGCACGGACCTCCGCGTCCTGGTCCGCCACCTGGAAGGCAGACACGAGGTCGATCCGCGCTCCCGTCTCGGGGTCCGACCCCGGCCTGATCGGGCCGTCGGAGAGGATCACCGCGGGCGTGTCGTTCTCGAGGACGGCGGCGAGCGTCCCCACCGGGGGCTTGTCGCACGCCACGACGGCGACGAGCCCGGCCACGCTGTTCGCAGCCAGGTGCAGGTCAGCGACGTCGTGGACGAGCTCCCGCCCGACCAAAGAGAAGCGCATCTGTGGCGTGCCGTTGAGCTGGCCGTCCGAGACACCGAGCGTGAACGCGCTCGGGATCAGTCGCACGGGTAGGTCGTCCTGGGCGATGCGGCGGGACAGGGCGTCCTGGACGGCGGCCACCTTCTCCGGCACGCCCAGGTAGCACTGGCTGTCCCCGAGGTTGCCGATCACCGCCCACACCGGGTCGTGGATCTTGCGGACGTCCTCACCGAGGAAGACGGCCGTGCCGACCCGCTGCACGTCGCGCCCCGGGTTCGAGGACTCGAAGGTGGCCGGTCGGTCGGTGCTCACGGCCGCCCAGCATACGGCGCAGCCCGGCCGGCCTCGGCGGCCGCGTCCGGCCCGGAACGTCGGGCCCCCGCCGGCTCAGGCCACCGACGGCGCCGGCTCAGGCGTGGGCAGGACCTCGATCCCGATGGTCGGCAGCGAACGGTTCATCCACGCCGGGAGCCACCAGTTCACCGGGCCGAGGACCTCCATGATCGAGGGCACGAGCACCATGCGCACCACGGTGGCGTCGACCAGCACCGCGGTGGCCAGCCCGAGCCCGAACACCTTGAGGATGTGCAGCGGGTCCTTGATCACGAACGACGCGAAGACGCAGAACATGATGGCGGCGGCGGCCGTGATGATGCGCCCGGTCAGCGCTAGGCCGTCGGCCACCGCCGACGAGTTCTCGCCGGTGCGCAGCCACTCCTCGCGGATGCGCGACAGCAAGAACACCTCGTAGTCCATCGACAAGCCGAAGAGGATCACGAAGAGCGCGACCGGGATCCAGGGGTCGATCGGACCGGTCTCGCCGATACCGATCACGCTGCCGGCCCAGCCCCACTGGAACACCGCCACCATCACGCCGTAGGCGGCGCCCACGCTGAGCAGGTTCATGATCACGGCCTTGAGCGGCAGCACCAGCGAGCGAAAGACCGTCATCAGCAGCAAGAAGGACAGCACGAGTACTGCACCGATCACGACGAAGAGGCGTCGACCCAAGAAGTTGGCGGCGTCGATGCTGGCCGCCGTCTCCCCTCCCACCTGCGCGTTGACGCCGGTACCGGCCACGGCGGGCGCGATCACCTCCTTGCGCAGCTGCTGCACCAGCGACTCGGTCTGCGACGACTGGGGGGAGGTGGTCGGGTAGACGATGATGACGGCACCGGTGTCCGACGAGTTGAACTCGGCCGGGGTCACGAAGGCGATGCCGCTGCGGTGGGCCGCCACGGCCGCCTGCAGCCGGTCGACCGTGCCCCGTTCCGCGGGGCCGTTCATGGCGGCGGCGATCACCAACGGCCCGTTGAACCCGGGCCCGAACCCCTGCGCCAGCAAATCGTAGGCCTGCCGAGTGGTGAGCGAAGGAGGGTCGTTCCCGGCGTCGGTGAAGGCCAGGCGCATGCTGAACATCGGGATGGCCATCAGGGCGAGGACCAGCACGGAGACGGCTCCGGTCACCCAGGCCCGACGCTGGACGAAGCGGCTCCAGCGGTGCCAGAACCCGTTCTCGGGAGGCGGACCGCCTCGCTGGAGGAGACCGGGCAGGTGGAGCTTGTCGATGGCCGCGCCGGCGAAACCCAACATGGCCGGCAACAACGTGAGGGCCGCCGCGAGAACCATCAGCACGGCCGCGATGCACCCGCTGGCCAAGCCGATCATGTAGGGCTGGCCGATGAGGAAGAGCCCGAACAGCGAGATCACCACGGTGCTGCCCGCGAAGAGCACGGAGCGGCCCGCGGTCATGTGCGCGGTGACCACGGCGTCTCGTGGCGTGCGGCCCTCGAAGATGCCCTGCCGGTAGCGGGTGACGATGAAGAGCGCGTAGTCGATGCCCACGCCGATCCCGATCATGGCCGCCATCTCCGGTGAGAAGTCGGGGACGACGAGCACGTGCGTGAGCAATTCCAGCAGCGCCACCCCGACACCAAGCCCGCACAGGGCGGTGATCACGGGCAGCCCCATGGCCACGACCGACCCGAAGGCCAGCAGCATGATGACGATGGCGGCGCTGATCCCGATGCCCTCGCTGGGCCCAGGGGCGGCCGTCACGGCGGCGGAGATCGGGCTGCCGCCCAAGGCGACCTCGAAGCCCGGGCGCGCTGCTTCCTGCGCCGTGGAGACGACCTCCTTCACGGCCGAGGTCGGGATGTCGGCCGTGTCGGTCGCGAACTGGACCAGGGCGAATGCGATGTTGCCACGGGGCGCGATCTGATGCGCCCCGGCGGGTGAGAACGGGCTGGTCACACTGCGCACGTAGGGCAGCGGCTCGAGACGGGCCACCACTCGCTCGATGGCCGCTTCGTTCCGCGTGATCGGTGTGGCGGTGTGGAACACCACGTCGGCGGTGTCGCCCGCCTTGGCGGGGAACCTCGACGCCAGGATGTCGCTGGCCTGCTGCGACGGGGTGTTGCCCGCAGTGAACTTGTTCTCGAAGTCCGTGCCGACGAGCTGTGCCACGGCGGTGACGCCGATGATGACCAGGAGCCAGAGCACCAGCACCGTGCGCCGCCGGTCATGGCAACGCCCGGCCAACCGGCCCAGCACCGTCTCTTGGATGCTCCCGCGCCCCGTCTGGGGTCCGGCGGCGCTCACGTCCATCGCCCTGCCCCCGGAGCGAACGTATCATTCATCAACGATGAGTTCTAGCACACAATTCACTACTGGTGAATACCCTCTACCCCGCGTCTTCTCGGAAGCGGCCCCCGCGGGGGCCCGGCGGTGACCGCCACACCCGGCCGGCGGCCCGGCAACGTGGACACCCGTGGGGACATCGTCGCGGCGGCGCGCCGCGTCTTTGCCTCCCACGGCTACGAGGGGGCCAGCCTGCGCGAGGTGGCACGCCAGGCTGGGGTCGATCCCGCCCTGGTGCACCACTACTTCGACGGCAAGGCCAGCCTCTTCGTGGCCGCCATGGCCCTCCCGTTCGACCCGCGCCAGGTCAAGGAGCGTGCCGCCGCGCCCGAGTACTCGGGCGCACGGACCGTCGAGGCCTTCTTGGCCATGTGGGATCGAGCCGAGGGCTCGGGATCCTCGTTCGCATCGTGCATGGCCGCCATGGCCGCCTCCACCGAGGTGGCCGACGCCATCCGCGAGTTCGTCAACGAGCGTGTCTGGAGCAACGTCACCACGAAGGAAGGGGACAGCGAGGGACTGCGCCAGCGACGCCTGTCCATGGTGTCCTCGCAGCTGATGGGCCTGGCCCTCGCCCGCTACCTCCTGCGGGTCCCCCCTCTCTCGACGGCCAGCCCCAAGCAGATCGCCAAGTGGGTAGGGCCGACGCTCGACCGCTACGTCAAGGACCCTCTGGGCAGGTGACCCGCCGCTAGCCGCGTCGGCGCCGCAGCTCGGCCGCCACCTCCTTGCCGTTGGCCTTGCCCTTGGTCGCCTTCATCACCTCGCCGGTGAAGAACCCCTGGAGCTTGTCCTCGCCCTCGCAGAAGCGACCCCACTCGTCAAGATTGGCCGCGATGATCTCGTCGAGCACGGTGCCGAGGGTGTCCGAACCGAGCGCCTCGAACCCCATCTCCTTGGCCAACGCGGCCGGGTCGCCACCGCCGCGCTCGAGCAGCGCACCCAACACCGCCTTGGACTGCGTGGCCGAGAGCTGCCCGCCCGCCTCCATGGAGAGGAGCGCCGCGAACGAGCCGGCCGGGAGCCCTGCTGCCCCCTCGGCCTGCGCCGCCACCTCGTTGGCCGCCCGGGCCAGCGCCAGCCCGGCCGGCGCGCCCTCGTCCACCGCAGCCGTGACCAGCCCGTCGAGTCCCAGGTCGACCACGGCCCGGATCTGGTCGGCCTCGGCGTCGGTCGGCGAACCGCCCAACGCGGCACCCAGCGCGGCCCGGCGCTCGGCCGGCATCGGTCCCAGCCCGGCCCGCACCCGCCCCCGCCACGCCGCGTCCGGGGCGAGGGGGACCAGGTCGGGCTCGGGGAAGTACCGGTAGTCGTTGGCCTCCTCCTTGGAGCGCAGCGACTCGGTGCGACCCGCCGACTCGTCCCAGTGGCGCGTCTCCTGCTCGACCACTCCCCCGCCCTCGAGGAGGGCGATCTGGCGCGCCGCCTCGTACTCGATGGCCCGCCCGAGCGAGCGCAGCGAGTTCAGGTTCTTGATCTCGCAACGGGTGCCGAACTCGGTGCTGCCGGCCTGCCGCACCGACACGTTGGCGTCGACGCGCATGGAGCCCTCCTCCATGCGGCCGTCGGAGGCGCCGGTGGCGACCAAGATGCCGCGCAGCTCGGCCGCGTAGGCACGGGCGTTGGCGGCGGAGCGGATGTCGGGCTCGCTCACGATCTCGACCAGCGGCACCCCTGAGCGGTTGTAGTCGACCAGCGCGTGCATGGCCGAGTGGATGCGGCCGCTCTCCCCCACGTGGGTGAGCTTGCCGGTGTCCTCCTCCATGTGCGCCCGCGTGATCCCGACCCGGAACCCGTCGGGCAGCTCGAGCCAGCCGGCTGCGTTGAGCGGCTGGTCGTACTGGCTGATCTGATAGTCCTTGGCCTGGTCCGGGTAGAAGTAGTTCTTGCGCGCGAAGGTCGACGGACGGATCTCGCAGTGCAGCGCCTCGCCGATCCGCATGGCCAGCTCGACGGCATGCTCATTGAGGACCGGGAGGGACCCGGGCAGGCCCAGGCAGACCGGGCAGACGTTGACATTGGGCTCGTCGCCGAACGCGTTGCGGCACCCACAAAAGAGCTTGGTGGTCGTGGCCAGCTCGCAGTGGACCTCGAGCCCGACCACCATCTCCCAGCTGTCGGTCTCCGCCGGCACGGTCACCAGCCTGCCTCTTCGGTCGGACCGACCGGTGCGTGCGCCTCCACCGCCTGCGCCACCCGGAACATGGTCGCCTCCCCGAGCGCCGGCGCCAGGACCTGGACGCCGACGGGCAGACCGTCGTCGCCGGTGCCGAAGGGCACGGAGATGGCCGGGTGCCCGGCCAGGTTGGAGGGGATGGTGCACACGTCGTTCATGTACATGGCCATGGGGTCGTCCACCTTCGACCCCAGGTCGAAGGCCGTCGTCGGGGCGGTGGCCCCGAGGAGCACGTCCACCGACGCATAGGCGCGGTCGAAGGCCTGCATCACCAGCGTGCGCACCCGCTGTGCCTGCGCGTAGTAGGCGTCGTAGTACCCCGCCGAGAGCGCGTAGGTGCCGAGCATGATCCGCCGCTTGACCTCGGACCCGAATCCGGCCGTGCGTGTGGCCGTGTTCATGGCCGCCGAGTCCCCGGCCTCCACCCGCAGCCCGTAGCGGACGCCGTCGTAGCGCGCCAGGTTCGACGAGGCCTCGGCCGGGGCGATCAAGTAGTAGGCCGAGAGCCCGTAGCGGAACTCGGGCACTGAGATCTCCTGCACCTTGGCCCCCGCCTTGGCCAAGGCCTCGGCTGCGTCGTGCACCCGCGCCACCACGTCGGGCGCGCAGTCGTCGACGAGGTCGCGGCACAGGCCCACGCGCACCCCTTCGGCCCCTTCGTGCACGCCCGGGCGTGTCGGCTCCGGCTCGGAGGGCAGCGACGTGCTGTCGAGGGGGTCGTGGCCGGCGAGGACGTCGAAGAGCAGCGCGGCATCCTCGACCGTCGTGGCGAAGGGGCCGATCTGGTCGAGCGAGCTGGCGAAGGCCACCAGGCCGTAACGCGAGATGCGCCCGTAGGTCGGCTTCATCCCCACCACGCCACAGAGTGCGGCGGGCTGGCGGATGGAGCCGCCGGTGTCGGAGCCCAGCGCGAGCGGGGTGAATCCGGCCGCCACTGCCGCGGCCGACCCGCCGCTGCTCCCGCCGGGGACCTTGCCGCGGTCACGCGGGTTGCGCGTGGGGCCGAAGGCCGAGTTCTCCGTCGAGGAGCCCATGGCGAACTCGTCCATGTTGGTCTTGCCCAGGGTGACGGCGCCGGCGCCGCGCAGCGCGGTCACGACTGTGGCGTCGTAGGGAGGCCGCCAGCCCTCCAAGATCCGCGACCCGCAGCTCGTCGCGACACCGCGGGTGCACAGGTTGTCCTTCAACGCCACCGGCACTCCGGCGAGCGGCCCCGGGTCGCGCCCGGCCGCCACCGTGGCGTCGACCTCGTCAGCCTGCCGGAGCGCCTCGTCGGCCAGGACGGTGAGGAAGGCCCGCAGCTCGCCGTCGCCGGCACCCACGGCGGCGAGCGCCTGCTCGGCCACGGCGCGGGCGGGGCGGCGGCCGGAGCGGACGTCATCAGAGACGGACACAGCGCTGCTCACGGCGCCTCGCCCACGATGCGCGGCACACGGAAGCGGTGGTCCTCGACGGCCGGGGCGCCGGCCAACACCTCGTCGCGGTCGAGGCTGGGGCGGGGCTCGTCGGGGCGCAGCACGTTCTCGAGGACGATGGGGTGTGACGAGGGCGCCAGGTGCGAGAGGTCGAGGGCGGCCACGTCGGCCGCGTGGTCGAGCACGGTCCGCAGCTGCGCGGTGAAGCGCTCGACCTCCTCGTCGCTCAGGTCTAGCCGGGCGAGGCGGGCCACGTAGACGACGTCCTCCCGGCTGAGCGGGGCCCGGCTCTCGGCGTCGGGCGCGTCGGGGCTCACGAGGCGGGAGGGGGCAGCACGCGGTTGACGAACGCCACCGTGCGCTCCTCGATCTCGTCCTTGTCGAAGTCCAGCGTGGCCACGTGGAAGCTGCGCTCGAGCATCACCTGCTCGACGGGGCCCTTGACCCGGGCAACCAGGATCTCGCTCGACACCGGGGGCACGACGTGGTCCTGGATGCTGGTGAACACGAGTACCGGGCAGGTCACCGACGCCACGCCGGCCTCCACTTCCCCGGCGGCGGCGAACAGCGAGAGTGCGGCTTGCAGGGGCAGCCCCGGGTACGCCGACTCGACCACGCCCTCCTTGGCGATGTCGGACCCGATGCCTGGCGCCACGGCTTCGCCGGCCTCCACCATCGCACGGGCCACGGCGACGGTGTCCGCGTCGGGCGGGGCCAGCAGCGGGTTCACTACCGCGATCCCGGCGATCTCCCGGTGGTGCTGGGCCAGCCAGACGGCGAGCATCCCACCCATGGAAAGGCCGGCGACCACCACCGCGTCGCAGCGCGCCGCCAGGTCGGTGTACGCCTTGTCGGCCGCGCCGGACCAGTCCTCCCAGCGCGTCGGGATCATGTCGGCCATGTCGGTCCCGTGGCCGGGCAGCAGCGGCATCTCGACGGTCAGCCCGGCCCTGCCAAGGGCCAGCGCCAGGCCGCGCACGGACTGCGGGTTGCCGGTGAAGCCGTGCAGGACCAGCGCACCGCGACGGTCGCCGACGGCCGAGTAGGGCTCTGCACCTGGGAGGACGGGGGCTGTCACGGACCGGCAGCCTACCGGCGAGGCAGGTAGGGTTCGGGCGGCCACCTGGTGCGGACGGGGTCGGCCCACCCCACCGCCGAGACGAAGGAGCACCGATGCCGTCGTACCCGTTCCTCAGCGACGAATGGCTGGACGAGGCCCGCAGGATCCGCGCCGAGTACGAGGGCAGAACGCCGCCCGTCCCCCACACCGTCCGGATGAACCTGGTCGTGACTGCCGTCCCGTTCTCCGAGCAGGACGTCCACGCCCACATGGACACCTCGGGCGGCGAGCTCATTCTCGAGACCGGACACCTCGAGGACCAGGACCTCAAGATCACCGTCGACTGGGAGACCGCCAAGGCCATCCTGGTCGAGGGCAACGCCCAGGCCGGCATGCAGGCCTTCATGGCCGGCAAGGTGCGGGTCGAGGGCGACATGGCCAAGCTGATGGCCCTGGGGGGCACGCCCGGGCCGAGCGACTCCAGCGCAGCCGAGCTGGCCGCCCGACTGCGCGAGATCACCGAGTAGCGCCCTCCGACGGCTCGCTCCACGAACCCGGGCACACCGGCCGCGGGGCGGCCGGGGCTGGAGCGGCGGCCCGGGCGGCGCGGCTCGGACCCGGGGGCTGCGCCAAGTGGAAGACCAGGACCGAGCCGCCCAGGGTGCCGACCGGGCAGTAGCGCCGCAACCAGGCGAGCTGCTCCCGGTCCTCGCTGGTGAGCGCCGTGGCGGAGACCGCCACCCAGCCGCGCACCTTCCCGGGGGCCGCCCCGAGGAGCGGGCGCGTCCCGGGCACGTGGGCCGAGAGGCCGCGCGGGCCGAAGTAGGCCACCCACGGACGCCGCCCGCGAGCCCAGGCGTCGAGGGCGTAGAGGCTCTGCCCCCAGTCGAGGTCTGAATTGCTGGCGGCGGCGTACCCGGGACGGAACGGTGCCGAGGTCCAGGCCAAAGAGTCGGGGAACGACGCCACGGTGCTCGCCACGGAGGCCGCGACGAGCACGGCGAGAGCGACGGTCGAGACGCTGCGCAGCGGCGGGCGCATCGCCCGCACGGCCGGCATCAGTGCTCCGGCGCCGGCACACCAGAGCGCCAGCACGGGGAGGAGGTAGCGCAGGCCCAGGTCCTGGGGCACCAAGACGGTGAAGCACGCCAGGACCGCTCCTGGCAGGGCCACGACGGCCAAGGCCCGGCGCCGGGAGCCCCGGTCCACCCACCACCAGGCGGCCACACCGGCCACCAGGACGATCAGTGTGGTGAGCGGGTACTTGACCACGAGGCTCAGCGGCCAGAACCACCAACGGCGCCCGTCGTAGGCGTACCCGGCGACGTAGGCCGGGGAGGGCGAGGTGTCATGGGTCTGCAGGTAGGCCAGCCCCTCGACCCACGGGCGCGGCAGCAACCCCCACGGGTGCACCACGGTGGACGGCTCCAGCACGGCGTAGGGCACCCACAGCACCACGAACGCGACCACGAGCAGAGTTCCGCCCTGCCCCAGTGCCCGGCGCACGCCTGCTCGTCGCCATCCCGAGACGACCACGACGGCGATGGCGACGAGCAGGACCAGGAGACCGGTGGACTGACAGGAGACGGCCAGGCCGCCGCAGACTCCGACCACCGCCAGTGCGCCACCGCTCCGACGGCGCAGCCAACGTTCGAGAGCCCACGAGGTGGCGACGACGGCGAGCGCGAACGGCAGGTCGGTGCCGTCGAGATGCCCGAGGCCCAGGACGAAGGCAGAGCCGAGCCACAGCAACCCGGCCAGGGCGCCAGCCGCCGCCCCGAAAAGCGATGCCGCCAGCGCGTAGGCCACCCAGGCCACGGCCAGCATCTCGACGAGCGGGACGAGGCGGGAGGCGAAGGTCACCTGGCGCAGCCTGTGCGCGTCCAGCTGGGCCACGGCGAACCGGGCGCTGTAGCTGTGCTCGTCGTTGCGCGTCCAGGAGGTCTCCGCCGGGACCACCGGATGGACCGCCAAGACCGGCAGAGCGGCGAGGACCTTGGGCAACGGCGGATGCTCGTCGTTGAGGGTGAGGTCGTGGTGGAGTACAGCCACCACGCCCGACGAGACGTAGACTGGCTCGTCGAACGTCGGCGAGTCGTGCCAGGCCTCGATCAGGCCGAGCGTCAGAGCGCCAGCCGAGGCGACCAGCAGGAGCGCAGGGCCCAACCAACGGCCCGGCCAGCGGCCCGAGGGGGACCGGGACCCGGCTGTGGGCTCGCGTGTGGGCTCCGCCATAAAACGACTAACTTTGATCAAGTTGGTCACTCATTGACCACGTTGGTCACTTTTTTAGTGGACAGGGGCACCATGAGCACGGTCGGCCAGCCGGCGGTCGATGAGACATCCGACGAGCTCACGCTGGCCGTGCTGGGCCCCAGGATCGTGGTGGCCCCCGACGCCGAGCCCGGCCGGCTGCGGACCACCGCCCGCAGCGTGCGGGCCTGGTTGCGGGTGGGCCGGCACCGCTCGCTGGTGGGTTGGGTCGTGCTGGCGGCCGCCTTCGGGACCTCGGTCGCCCTCATGGGTCTGCCGTACTCCTCGGACACCATCCTCTTGTGGATGACCGCGGCGCTGTTCGTGGCCAGCCTCGGCGACATCAAACGCTGGCGGCGGGGCCTCTTGGTGGACTGGCTCCCCTTCTACCTCGTCCTCGCGGTCTACGGACTGCTGCGCGGCTACGCCAGCCACGTGCTCTGGGGCCCCTTCGTGGCGCCCCAGGTGGCGTTCGACCGCTGGGTGGGCCTCGGGACGGCCCCGACGGTGCAGCTCCAGCGCTGGCTCTTCGATCCCAACCACCTGCACGTGTGGGACTACGCCGTGTGGGTCGTCTACATGAGCCACTTCTTCGTCAGCTTCATCGTGTTGGCCGTGCTGTGGAAGCGGGACCATCCCGCCTTCCGCCGCTATCTCGCCCTCTGGGTCACGCTGACCTTCTGCGGCTACGTGATCTACGTGCTCTACCCGGCCATGCCGCCGTGGATGGCCAGCCAGACCGGCCACCTGGCCGACACCACCCGGGTCATCCCCGTGGTGTGGGACCACGTCGGCGTGCGTGCAGCGGCCGCCCTCTTCACCGGCGGGTCCGAGTTCGACAACAACATCGCCGCCATGCCGTCCCTGCACGCCGCCTACCCGATGTTGCTGCTCTTGTTCTTCTGGGGACGCGTGCGCACCCGGACACGGGTGCTGCTGGTCACCTACGTCCTGGCCATGGCGTTCACCCTGGTCTACACAGGTGAGCACTTCGTGATCGACGAGGTGGTCGGCTGGGGCCTGGCGGCCGCGGTCTACTTCGGCGCCAGCGCCGCGCTGGACCGGCGGGCGGCCCGACGCGCCGCCGGGGGCGCCGGGGCCGCCGAGCGTGCGGTGCCGAGCGACGATGGGGTGCTCGCTGCGCTGTCCGCCGCGCCCCTGGTCGCCGTGGACAGCGAGACCGCTGGGACGGACCTCAAGAGCTGACGGCGACCGCCGGGACGCCAGCACGGCGCGCCAGGGGGCGGATGAAGAGCGCGCACACCACGCCGAGGGCGGCCACGAAGGCGGTGAGGCAGAACGGGACGGCGAAGCTGTGCAGAAGGGCCTCGGTGCGGTGCGTCCCCGAGCCCGACCCGGCACCCTTGGCCAGGGACTCCTGGATCGTGAGCACGATCTGGATGCCGGCCACCTCCCCGACTTGGGCCGCCAGGAGCTGGGCCGCGCTCATCACGCCGTACTCGGACTCGGCGAGCTCGTTGGACATGGTCGAAGAGGTCGCCGGCATCGACACACCCATGCCCAGCCCCGAGAGTGCGAGCGCGGCGACGACGAGGGGCAGCCCAGACGACGGTCCGAGCGTGGCGAAGACGATCATGGAGATCAGGAGCGACCCCGTGCCGAGGAGAGCGGCGGTTCGCTCACCGGTCCGCACCGTCATGTAGCCGGCCACCGGCGCGCTCAGCGCGAAGACGAGCGGGCGGGCCACCGAGAGGAAGCCCACCTGCGAGACGCTGTACCCGTAGACCTGTTCCATGAGGAGGGGGAACAAGAAGAAGCCGCCGAAGTAGGCGAAGCTGGTGAAGGCCTTGGTGCCTAGGGGGAACATGAAGTTCCGGCGCCGCCAGTAGGTGGTCGGCACCAGCGGCCGGGCGAACGTGGCCTCCCGCCACACGAAGACGACGCCGAGGACCACGGCGGCCACGCCCGCCACGTAGACGCCCGGCGAGGACCAGCCAGCCACGGGCCCGATGCTGAGTACCAGCATGGCCGAGACCACGGCACCGGCCAGGCTCCAGCTCCCCACCCAATCCATGCCCTCGAACACCCCGCCCTTCTGTGCGCGGGGGTGCGCCGGCTCCGCCGGCACGCCGTGGCCGCCGGCCCGACGGCCCGCCGGGAGGAGGAGCGCGACGACCACCGAAGCGACGACGAGCAGCACCAGCTGGCCCCAGAACAACGTGCGCCAGCCGAAGTACTGGATCACCGGCGAGCCCAGCGTGACACCGAGCACCGGGCCGCCGGCGCCCACCAGTGACCACCAACCGAGCGCCTTGACGCGCTCCTCGGGCGCGAACAGCTCGAGGATGATGGCCATGGACGCGGTGCCGGTGGCCGCGCCCTGCACGCCGTCGAGGCACCGGGCGAACAGCAACATGCCCACGTTCGGTGCGGTCGCCGTGAGGACGGCGCTGACCATGGCGCCGAGCAGGCCGAACTGGTAGAGCCGCCGGTGGCCCACGAGGTCGCCGATCTTGCCGAAGAAGGGGGCGGCCACGCCGAAGGCGAGCAGCGGACCGGTCGAGGCCCAGGCCAGGACCGAGAGATTGGTGTCGAAATCGGCCCGCACCGTCGGCAGCGCGACCACGAAGACGGTGAAGGTGATGTTCAGGGACAGCAGACCCGCCAGGAGGGCGACGAGGGCCCACCACTGGTAGCGGGGGCTGCGCGCGGCGCGGCCCGAGACCCGGCGGTGCAGCAGCGCGAACCAGTTCGTTTCGACCGAGCCGTCCCCGAGGGGCGCCATGGCGCCGCCGCCCGGGTCGGCGACGGGGTTCAGCAGCGCGTCGGAGCCCTCGAGAGGGGGTGCGGCCACCGGGACAGGCTACCGGCGGCGATTCACCGCCCGACCTCCGGCACGCCCGGCACGCCCGGCGCGGCCGGCGCGGCCGCTGGCTCCGGCGCTCGGCTCAGCGCAGCCCGCGCAGGCGGTACCACCAGCGGGGGTCGCGCCCGTGGGCATGGAAGTGGTCGGGGATCTGGCGCATGACGCGGTCCACCGACCACCCCCCGGGCCCGAAGCGACCGTCGGCCACCCGGGAGAGCTCGGCCAGCATGTGCTCGACCTCGTCCTCGGGTGGGGTGGGCCCGTGGTGCTTCCACACCACCATGGGCACGCCGCACACCTCGCAGTCGGCCACCCAGCACACGTCGTCCTCGTGGTGCCACGCGGTCAGGCGCGCCGCCTCGCAGAGGTCGCAGTCGGGGTCGAAGGGGACCGCCACGGCCTGCTCAGGTGATGAGCTGGACCGAGGAGCCGGTGGGCACCGTCGAGCCGATCGAGGGCTGGGTCCCGGTCACGGCGTTGCTCGGATTGCCCGAGACTCCCGAGACGCTCAACCCGTCGGCCTGGAGGGTGGTGGTGGCCTGGGACACCGACTGGCCGGCCACGTCGGGCACGGTCGTGGTCGGTGGCCCGGTCGAGACGTTGACCGTGACCGCCGAGCCGTAGGGGGCCTGGGCGCCGCTGGCCGGGTTGGTCGAGATCACGTCCCCCGAGGGCACGGTGGCGTTGGACTGCGGGTTCTCCGTGGCGGTCAGCCCCACCGCCTGCAGGGCGGCCACGGCCTGGGCGTACGTGTAGGAGGTCGGGATGTTGGGGACGGTCGCCGGCGAGTGGCCGAGTGACGGCACGATGGTGATGGTGCTCCCGTAGGGGGCCTTGGTCGGGTTGGTCGTGGACCCGTAGGACCACGAGATGATGGCGGTGGCCGGCACGTTGTCGTCGTACTG
>Ga0187784_10001769_pt1 | contig 17237 bp, 11 predicted proteins | sample 1015_SJ02_MP15_2_FD_132964 | JGI IMG/M metagenome (GOLD analysis project Ga0187784, IMG submission 132964) | Tropical peat soil microbial communities from peatlands in Department of Meta, Colombia - 1015_SJ02_MP15_20_MG | ecosystem: Environmental > Terrestrial > Soil > Wetlands > Peat | place...
CGGTAGTCCGAGCCGATCTTGTCGACCTCGTCGAGGACGACGACCGGGTTCATGGTCCCAGCCTCGCGCAGGGCGCGCACCAGGCGGCCCGGTTGGGCTCCCACGTAGGTGCGCCGGTGGCCGCGGATCTCGGCCTCGTCGCGCACTCCGCCGAGCGACACCCGGACGAACTTGCGGCCCAGGGCGCGCGCCACCGATTCGCCGAGCGAGGTCTTGCCCACACCGGGGGGCCCGACGAGGGCCAGGATGGCCCCTGAGCCGCGGCCGTCGACCGGCGCCAGGCCGCGCTCGGCCTGCAGCTTGCGGACCGCCAGGTGCTCCAAGATGCGCTCTTTCACGTCCTCGAGCCCGTCGTGGTCCGCCTCCAAGATCGCCGAGGCCTCAGCGATGTCGAGCCGGTCCTCGGACTCGGTACCCCAGGGGATCTCCAGGACGGTGTCGAGCCAGGTGCGGATCCAGCCCGTCTCGGGGCTCTGCTCGCTGGTGCGCTCGAGCTTGTCGACCTCTCGTTCGACCGCCTTGCGCACGTGCTCGGGCACCTCGAGGGCCTCCAGCTTGGCGCGGTAGTCGTCGGGGTCGCCCGCCTCGGCTTCGCCGGAGTCGCCGCCCAGCTCCTTGAGCTCCTTGCGGATCGCGTCGAGCTGGCGCCGCAGCAGGAACTCGCGCTGCGTCCTCTCCATGCCCTCCTCGACGTCGGTCTTGATCTTCTCACGGAGCGCCAGGTCGGCCAGCGTGTCACGAGCCCACCCGAGGACCAGGCGCAGGCGTGCCTCGACGTCGAGAGTCTCGAGCACTTCGACCTTCTGCGTGAGCGAGAGATCGGGCGAATAGCCGGACACGTCGGCCAGGCGGCTGGGGTCGGTGATGTCGCGCAGCTGGGCCGCGATGCGCCCCGCCCCCCGGCTGTGCAAGATGTTCTCGAGCACGGCCCGGTACTCGCGGGCCAGCTCGACGACGGCCGCGCTGGGCTCGGGCTCGGCCACCGCCTCGGCCTCGACCCACAGCGCGTCGCCGGTGCCCGGGACCCCGGTCCCGATCACGGCGCGCCGGTCGCCACGGACGGCCACGGCGGGCAGGCCGCCGGGCAGCTCGCCCTCCTCCATCACCTCGGCGATCACGCCGACGGGGGCGAAGCGGCCCTCGATGTGGGGAACCAGCAACAGCCGCCCGCCAGCCGAGCGGGCCGACTCCACGGCGGCCCGCGCCTCGCCTGACTCGAGCGCCATGGTGAAGACCATCCCAGGCAACACCACCCCTGAGGTGAGCGGGAGCAATGGGAGTGTCACGGTTTCGTTCGTCATCGGGTTCCCCTTCGGGTCCACATTCCTTTGACTGATCAACAATTGCGCCACAAGACACATTCCCCACCGCTCCGACCAGGCCTGACGCGCCCTGGAGCACTTGTGCCGTGCCGTAGACGGCGCCCGTGGCGTTCGTTTCGCGCCGTAGACCCGACTCGGGGACGCCGCCCGCGTATATGGCGCGAAAGAAGTCCCCGCGATCGGCGTATGCACCGGCCACCAACCCTCACCCGGTGGGCACCGACCGGTGGGCACCGACCGCCCCGCCGCACCGCCGGACCCACGGCCGGGGGGCCTACGCTGGAACCGTGACCACGACCGAACGCGGCGCCTCCCCCGGGTCGACCCTGGCACCGGCACGCCCGCAACCCGACCTCGACGACGGGGACCACGACCGCATGGCCCACATCGTCCTCGAGGGGTACACGCCCAAGGGCGGCGAGTTCGTCTCGGTGGGTCCGAGCGTCGTCGAGGGCATCGTCAACCGGACGCCGGTGCGCGCGCTGTGCGGCAAGGAGTGGGTCCCCGGACGCAACCCCGCTCGCTACGGCCTGTGCCCGACGTGCAAAGAGATCGCTGAGTCCATGGGGTGGCAGATCCCCACCAGCTGACGCGTCCCGAAGCGACCGCCGGCGCCACCGGACAGGACCGGACGCTACCGGAGGTGACCGGCGCGAACTGAGCGCGGGTCTCCTGGAGCGCTACCGTGCGTCACACCCAACGACACCCAACGACACCCAACGACCCTGCCCGCCAGCGGCCGCCGGGAGGAGCTCTGTGGCACAAGTCAGCTTCGACGCCGTCACCAAGCGCTTCGGTCACACCACTGCGGTCGACGAGCTGACGCTCGACGTCGCCGATGGCGAGCTCCTCGTCCTGCTCGGGTCCTCGGGCTGCGGCAAGACGACCGCGCTGCGCCTCGTGGCCGGTCTCGAGGAGGTGACCGCCGGCACGGTGTCGATCGGCGAGCGCGTGGTCAACGAGGTCGACCCCAAGGACCGCGACGTGGCCATGGTCTTCCAGAGCTACGCGCTCTACCCGCACCTGACGGTGGGGAAGAACATCGAGTTCCCGCTACGCCAACGGGGCGTCAGCAAGGACGAGCGGATGGCCCGGGTGGCCAAGGCGGCCGACACGCTGGGCCTGTCCGAACTGCTCGGCCGCAAGCCGGCGCAGCTCTCGGGCGGGCAGCGCCAGCGGGTGGCCCTGGCGCGCGCCATCGTGCGCGAGCCCACGGTGTTCTTGATGGACGAGCCGCTGTCCAACCTCGACGCCGCCCTCCGCGTCCAGACCCGCGCTGACATCGTCGAGCTGCAGTCCCGCCTGCGCACCACTACCCTCTACGTCACCCACGACCAGGTCGAGGCCATGACGATGGGCCACCGCATCGCAGTGATGAGCGACGGGAAGCTCCAGCAGGTCGCCACACCCGAGCACCTCTACGCGCTCCCGGCCAACGCCTTCGTGGCCCACTTCCTCGGTAGCCCCGGGATGAACCTCGTCGAGGGATTGCTCGTCGACAGCGGGGCGCCCGGCACGCTCTGCTTCGCCTTCCCGGGCGCCTCGGTGCCGCTCCCGACCGAGGTGGCCGACGCCGTCCGCGGCAGCGGGCCTGACGTCGTGCTCGGCCTGCGGCCCGAGGCGCTGCAGCTCAGCCCCGAGGGCTCGATCTCGGCCACGGTTGTGATCGTCGAGCTGCTCGGGGCCGAGACCCACGTGATCTGCCACACCGAGACCGGGGCGCGGCTGATCGTGCGGCAGGTTGCCAGCGCGGCCAAGCCCGCCCTGGGCGAGGCCGTCCGCATCGCTGTCGACCCCGACCCCCGCTCGTACCACCTCTTCGACTCGAGCACCGGCGACCGGCTGGGGTCGGCGGCGTGAGCGCGGTCATGCGAGACGGCGCACCCGGGGCCGACCACAGAGGCACCTTGCGGGGGCGCCGACGCCACGAGTGGGCCGTGGCCTACATGCTCCTCGTTCCGGCCCTGCTGCTCTTCGCCGTCTTCTCCTTCTACCCGTTCTTCCGCAACTTCAAGTTGATGCTCTACGAGACGCCGCCGGTTCCCGGCGTGCCGGCGCACTACGTCGGACTGCACCAGATCATCCCGACGATCACCTCGACCCAGTTCACCCAGAGCCTCGTGACCACCCTCGTGTTCGTGGTCCTGGTCGTGCCCATCAGCCTGCTGGCCGGCCTCGCCCTCGCCGTGGCGGCGCACCGCAAGCTCAAGGGTATGGCTGTCTACCGGATGATCTTCTCCTCGACCGTGGTCAGCTCCGTCGCCGTCGCGTCGGTCGTGTTCGGCACGTTGCTCAACCCGGTGGTCGGCCTCTTGCCCTGGCTCGGCATCAACCCCAGCCCGCCCGCGCTCGAGAGCTCGACGTGGGCCCTGCCCTCGGTGGCGGTCATCACCATTTGGCAGTTCCTCGGGCTGTCCTTCATCATCATGACCGCCGGCCTGCAATCGGTGCCCGACGAGCTGCTCGAGGCGGCACGCATCGACGGCGCCGGGTCGTGGACCCGGTTCTGGCGCATGACGGTGCCGCTCCTGTCCCCCACCATCTTCTTCGGCGTGGTGGTGAGCACCATCTACGCTTTCCAGGCCTTCGGCGCCGTGGACATCCTCATCGGGCCGACCAACACGGTCCGGCTCCACACCAACGTGCTCATCTACAACATCGTCAACACCCTGCAGATCTCCAACAACGCGGGGGCGGCGGCGATCATGGCCACCGTCTTGTTCTTGATCCTGCTGGGTCTGACCATCCTGCAGATGCGCTTCCTCGAGCGGAGGGTGAGCTATGCCCGCTGACGAGGCGACGGAAACTGCCTCGGCACCCACCCCGGTGGCCCAGCCCGAGGCCGGTGCGCCGGTGCGCTCGACACGGCGAACGCGAAAGCCACGCCGGCGGCTGCGGGCCATCGGCAGCTACACCATCCTCAGTGCGGGCGCCGTCGTGGTGCTGTTCCCGATCTACGTCACGATCGTGAACTCCCTCCTCGCTCCTGACCAGCTGGTCGAGCAACCCCCGCCGCTCGTCCCGACCACCCCGCAGTGGCACAACTACACCCAGGCGTGGACCACGGGTCAGATGTCGAAGTACGTGCTCACCTCGGTCATCATGACCGCCCTCATCGTGGCCGGGCAGCTGGTGACCTCGATCCTGGCCGCCTACGCCTTCGCGTTCCTCAACTTCCCCTTCAAGCGGACGCTCTTCGTCGTCTGCCTGGCCACCCTGATGATCCCGCTCGAGGTGACCTTCATCACCAACCTCGACACCATCACGTCCCTGCACTGGTTCAACACCTACGCCGGCCTGGCCATCCCGTTCCTGGCCACGGGATTCGGCATCTTCCTCCTCAGGCAGGCCTTCCTGCAGATCCCCCGCGACCTCCAGGAGGCCGCCCAGCTCGACTGCTACGGCCACCTGCGCTTCATGACCCGGGTGGCGGTGCCCCTGGCCCGCCCCTCGCTGGCCGCGCTCGGCGTGTTCTCCTTCCTGGCCGCGTGGAACCAGTACCTGTGGCCGCTGGTCTCGACCGGTGGCACCAGCCCGCTCTACACGGTCCAAATCGGGTTGAAGCAGCTGCTGGGCACGCAGGTCACCCAGATACCTGTCTCGCTCGCCGGCGCGGTCATCGCCTTCGTGCCCTTGGTCATCTTGCTCCTCGTCTTCCAGAAGCAGCTGGTGCGCAGCCTCACCGCCGGCGCGGTCAAGTAGCCCGCACCTGCGCACGGGCCCCGGAGCCGGTGAACGCCCGGTGAACCGGGCACGCCCTGCCCCCTTGGGCGTGCCGCGCCGGTGCTAGGCAATAGACATGGCTCTGGGCATGCGCACCTCTCTCCTCTCTCGATGCCTCGCCGCCGCCGTGTTCGTGGCCTCGGCCACGGCGGCTACGGCGTCGGCCGCCTTCACCGGGGTGGCGCCGGCCGGGGCGGCCAGCCTGCCCAGCTGCAACCTCAACGCGCTGGCCAAGCACCAGGGCGTGGTGGACATCACCTTCTGGGAGTCGGCCTCCGAGGCCAACCTGACCACCCTCGAGGGCATCACCAACGCCTTCAACTCGTCACAGTCCAAGGTGCACGTCACCCTGGTGACCCAGAGCGGCTACGACGACACCTGGCAGAAGTACTTGGCCGGCCTCTCGAACGGCCAGCTCCCGGCCGCCGTGCAGCTCGAGGACCAGCGCACGCAGGCCGCCATCGACACCGGGTCGTTCCTGCCCGTGCAGTCGTGCATGAACGCGGCCAAGTACTCGACGAGCGACTTCCTGCCACGCCCGCTGGCGTACTGGAAGGTCGACGGCGTGCAGTGGGCGCTCCCCTTCGCCGTCTCCGCGCCCATCGTCTACTACAACCAGAACTCCTTCACGAAGGCCGGCCTCAACCCGGCCGACCCGCCGGCGACCCTCTCCCAGATGGTGGCCGACGCCAAGGCGCTCAAGCAGTCGGGCACCGGCATGGGACTGGTCCTCGACCCCTGGCACCTCGAGACGTGGCTGGCCACGGCCAACCAGCTCTTCGTGAACAACAAGAACGGCCGTAGCGCCCGGGCCACCAAAGGCGTCTTCGACACGCCCACCGCGGTCAACATCTTCAGCCAGCTCTCCACGCTCGTGCGCTCGGGGTACGCCACCACCAACCCGTCGACGGGCCCCGACGAGTACGACAACCTGCTCGGCATGGGGAGCGGCAAGTACGGCATGACCATCGACACCTCCGCCGCTCTGGGCACGGTCACCCAGCTGCTCGCCAGCGGGCAGTACTCCAACGTCAAGCTCGGGCTCGGCGCCTTCCCGGTGTACAGCACCTCCGTCCAAGGAGGGGTCGAGCCGGGCGGGTCGGGCGTGTACATCTCCGACAAGGTGCCCTCCCTCGAGCAGGCCGCCGCCTGGGAGTACCTCTCCTACCTCTGCAACACCCAGAGCCAGGCCACCTGGGCGGCCGGCACCGGGTACATCCCGGTGCGCAAGTCCTCGGCGCAGACAGCGACGGTCCAGCACCTGTGGGCCACCAACCCGGGGTACAAGATCGCCTACGACGAGATCAACAACGGGGCCAACACCCCGGCCACCGCCGGCTCGGTCATCGGCCCCTACGAGGACGTCCGCACCGACATCATCAACGCCGAGATCTCGATGTTCACCAGCGGCGTCTCCCCGGCCGCCGCCGTCAAGACGGCCGAGCAGAACGTCAACGCCACCATCTCGGACTACAACAGCCGCCTGGGCGTCGGCTGACTCGCCACGGCACCCCGCCCCGGGGGCCGGCTGCGCCGAGCAGAGAACCACCAATCGAGCAGCCGGCTTGGTTATCCTCGCCCGGATGGTCGCGCAAGGAGCCGACGCCGTCGGGCTCGCCGCCTACCGTGTCGTCTTCGCGCACAGCTCTGACGGGGTGCTCCTGCACACCGTCGATGGCCGCGTGCACGCGGCCAACCCCGCCGCCTGCACCATGCTCGACCTGAGCCAGGCGCAGATCTGCGGGCGCCCCTTCGACGGTCCCGACGGACTGGTCGACCAGGAGGACCCGCGCTGGGCGCTGGCCGTCGCCGAACGACGGCGGAGCGGCGTCTCGACCGGTGCCGTCCGGATGCACAGCGGGGCGGGCAGGTTCGTCGAGCTCGAGCTGACGACCCGTGTCTTCCGTGCCGAGGACGGGTCCGAGCAGTTGTGCAGCACCCTGCACGACGCCACGGGTCGCAAGGCGCTCGAACGCTCCATGGAGGAGCTCAGCGCACGCCTGTTCCAGTTGTCGCGGGTCGACGACCTGACCGGCTTCCAGAACCGGCGTGGGCTGATCGGCCCCGGCACCCAGCTGGTCCAGCTGGCCGACCGCACCGCGGCACCGTTGCAGGTCCTCTTCGTTGAGGTCCGCAACGTGGCGCACCTCAACGAGCGGTTGGGCCACGATGCCGGGGATGCGGCCTTGCAGGCGGTAGCCCGGGCGCTGTCGGTCACCTTCCGCCGCGGCGACGTGCTGGCCCGTGTCGGTGGCACCTCGTTCCTGGCCCTGGCGGCCGGTATCTCAGCCGGCCAGCTCGACGCCTTGGTCGGGTGCGTCCGTGAGCACCTCGACGCGCCCGACACCACGGCGTTCGTGGGTGCCCCCGTCGAGGTCTCGTTCGGCTGGACCACCCGGCATCCTGGCGAGGCGACCTCGCTCGAGGAGCTGATCCGGCGGGCCGACCGCGCCACCAGCGTCGTCCGCTGACACCTCCCTCGGGGCTCAGAGCGCCGGTGCCCACCCGAGCCCGAGGGCGTCGTTGGCTATAGTCGACCAATCCGCTGCTTTTTAGCGACCAGATCGTAATACTCTTCCTTCGATGAACCCCCGAAACCCCTTCGAATCGACGTCCGCGGCGCGCCCGGGCCGCGGTCACCGTGGCCGCGAGGTGCTCGTGAGCGCCCTCGCGGTGTCCGGCCTGGCCCTCTCGAGCCTGATGATCGGCGCCCTCCCCGCCGGCGCCGCCTCGGGAGGCACCGTGAACCTGGTCGCCTACTCCACCCCCAAGCCGGCCTACAGCGTGCTGGCCGCCGATTTCGCCAAGACGAAGGCAGGGGCGGGCGTCACCGTGTCGCCCTCCTTCGGACCGTCAGGGACGCAGGCCACTGCGGTGGTCGACGGCCTGCCAGCCGACCTGGTCAACTTCTCCCTGGCCCCCGACATGACCAAGCTGGTCAAGGCCGGCCTGGTGTCGAGCTCGTGGGACGAGGGCCCGACCAAGGGCATGGTCACGGACTCCATCGTGTCGTTCGTGGTGCGGCCGGGGAACCCGAAGCACATCACGACCTGGGCCGACCTGGTGAAGCCGGGAGTCGGGGTCATCACGCCGAACGTCTTCAGCTCCGGGAGCGCCAAGTGGAACCTCCTGGCCGCCTACGGCTCCCAGATCGCGCAGGGCAAGAGCCCCGCGCAGGCCCGGGCCTACCTGTCCGAGCTGCTCCACCACGCCGTCGCCCAGCCTTCGAGCGCGAGCGCAGCGCTGCAGACCTTTCTCTCGGGGCAAGGCGACGTCCTGCTCGACTACGAGTCCGACGCGCTGTATGCCAAGTCCAAGGGCGAACCGGTGTCCGTCGTCACCCCGCCGCAGACGATCCTGATCCAGAATCCGGTCGCGGTCACCAAGACGGCCTCCCCGGCAGCCAAGGCCTTCCTGGCCTACCTCCTCTCGCCCGCCGGGCAGACCGTCTGGGGAGAGCAGGGCTACCGACCCGTGCTGGCGTCGGTGGCAGCCAAGTTCGCCTTCCCCCGGCCCAAGACGCTCTTCACCATCAGCACGCTCGGCGGCTGGACCTCGGTCAACACCGAGTTCTTCGACCCCCAGACCGGGATCGTGGCCCAGGACGAACAGTCGCTCGGCGTGTCGACGGCCGGCTCGTAGCGCCCGATGGCGGACGCCGGCCCGACCGTCGCCGACCTGGTCGTCCCCGGTGACACCCGGGCACTGCGTGACCGCAGCCCGGGTCGTGGGCGAGGGCGGCGGTACCCGCCCACGGTGCCCTCTCCCGGCCTCGCCACGGCGGGCCGACTGGCCGGACGGGTGGGCGGGCCCGCGCTTGTCGTCACCTACCTGTCGCTCCTCGTCCTCCTCCCCCTGGCCGCGCTGCTCACCAAGGCGTTCAGCAACGGATGGTCCGGGTTCTGGGGGGCCGTGACACAGCCCGAGGCGGTGGCCGCACTGGAGCTGACCCTGGCCGCGGCGGCCATCGTGGCCGTGGTCAACTCGGTGGCCGGGCTCGCCATCGCCTTCGTGCTCGTGCGCGACGACTTCCGGGGCAAGGCGCTCGTCAGCGCGGTGATCGATCTGCCCTTCGCCCTGCCCACAGTGGTGGCCGGCCTGACGCTGCTCGCTCTGTACGGCCCGAGCAGCCCGTTCCACGTCGACTTGGCCGGAACCCGCCTCGGCATCGGCTGCGCACTGGCATTCGTGACGCTCCCCTTCTGCGTGCGCAGCGTGCAGCCGGTGCTGGCCGAGCTCGACAGAGAGACCGAGGAGGCGGCTGCCTCGCTGGGCGCCTCACCGCGCCAGGTGCTGCGTCGGGTCCTGCTGCCGAGCGTCCTGCCGTCGGTCCTGGCCGGCGCCGGGCTGGCCTTCGCCCGGGCGGTCGGCGAGTTCGGGTCCGTCGTCCTCATCTCGGGGAACATTCCCTTCAAGACCGAGGTCGCCTCTTCGTGGATCTTCAGCCTGTCCCAGAGCGACGATCTCCCGGCGGCCAGCGCCGTTTCCATCGTGCTGGTGGCCATCTCGCTGCTGGTGCTGCTCGGCATCGGCTGGGCCCGCCGGCGCTTCGACGTCCCTGAGGCGACGTGAGGACGCGGTGGCGGCTGCCGCTGCGCGTGGCCGTTCTGGGCTATCTCGGCCTGCTCGTCGTCTTGCCCGTGTCCACCGTCTTCTACCGGGCCTTCGAGCACGGCCTCGGCGCCGCGTGGGACGCCTTGACGGCGCCCGACGCGTTGGACGCGCTGTGGCTCACCGTGCTCGTGGCGGTCATCGCCGTGCCGCTGAACACCGTGTTCGGGATCGGCGTGTCGCTGCTCTTGGCCCGGCACCGGTTCCCGGGCGCCTGGCTGCTCGACGCGCTGGTCGACATCCCGCTGGCCGTCTCCCCGGTGGTGATCGGCCTGGCCCTCATCCTGGTGTACGGCAAGACGGGCTGGTTCGGGAACTGGCTGGCCGCTCGGGGCATCACCGTGATCTTCTCGCTGCCCGGGATCGTGATGGCCTCGGCCGCAGTCTCGCTCCCCTACGTGGTGCGCGAGGTGCTCCCGGTGCTCCAAGAGATCGGCACCGAGCAGGAGCAGGCCGCTCGCACCCTGGGCGCCGGACCCCTGACCGTGTTTCGCCGGATCACCCTGCCCAACATCCGACGCGGCCTGGCCTACGGCGTGACCCTGACCACGGCGCGCGTGCTCGGTGAGTTCGGGGCGGTGGCCATGGTCTCGGGCGCCATCGCCGGCAGGACGCAGACCCTCACCCTGTTCATCTCGGCCAGCATCGACAACCTCGAGCCCCAGAGCGCGTACGTGGGTGCCGTGGCCCTCTGCCTGGCTGCACTCATCGTGCTGACGGTCCTCACCGTGACCGACCGCTCGCGGCACTCCTGGCGCCGGGGGGCGATCCTGTGAGCATCCGCGTGGAGGGGATCTCGAAGCGCTTCGGCGAGGCCGTCGCCCTCGACGACGTGACCCTCGAGATCCCGACCGGTTCGCTCACCGCGCTTCTCGGCCCCAGTGGCGGGGGCAAGTCGACGCTCCTGCGCATCATCGCCGGTCTCGACGCACCCGACCAGGGGTCCGTTCGAATCGACGACGAGGACCTGACCGGCACGCCGGCGCGCCACCGAGGTGTCGGCTTCTGCTTCCAGCACTATGCCCCCTTCCGCCACCTCAGCGTCCGGCGCAACGTTGCCTTCGGCCTCGAGATCCGGCGACGGCCCAAGGCGGAGGTGGCGCGCCGGGTCGACGAGCTCCTCGAACTGGTGGGGTTGGCACATCTGGGGGACCGCTACCCCGCACAGCTCTCGGGCGGCCAACGCCAGCGCATGGCGCTGGCCCGCGCGCTGGCCATCGAGCCCAAGGTGCTGCTCCTCGACGAGCCCTTCGGCGCGCTCGATGCCCAGGTGCGCACCCAGCTGCGCCAGTGGCTGCGTGACCTGCACGACACCCTGCAGGTGACCACCGTTCTCGTCACCCACGACCAGGCGGAGGCCATGGAGGTGGCGGACCGGCTGGCCGTCGTCCACCACGGCCGGCTGGAGCAGGTCGGCAGCCCGGGCGACCTCTACGACCACCCGGCCAACGAGTTCGTGCTCACCTTCCTCGGACCCGCCACGCGTCTGGACGGCGAGTGGGTCCGCCCCCACGACCTGGTCGTCCAGCGGGCCGAGGACAACCCGCACCCGGCCGCTGTCGAGGGCACGGTGGCGCGGGTGACGCAGCTGGGGTTCGAGGTCAAGGTCGACGTCGACCTGACCGGCGGTGGGCAGGGCGCCTGCTGGGTCCAGCTGAGCCGCGGCACCGCGTCCGACCTCGGCCTCGCTCCGGGCCAACGGGTGTGGGTGGCGCGGGCCGAGTCGCGAGCCCGCCTCCACGCCTGAGCCGGAGCAGCCCGGCACCCGACGAGCGCCCGACCGGGCCATCGGAATTGTGCCCGTGTTGATGCTCCGGATCCGGCGCCGGAGGGTGCCCCGAACAGCCTCGTGCCGTCCTCGCTCGAGAGAGCGCGCCAGGAGAGGTCCCCGCCGAGCGCGCGTCGCGCCTGACGAGAGCACAGAATCCGGGACGCGGAGCTGCAGCGCCCGCCGCTCTCAGCACGCCCGCGGCCCACGCATGACATCGTTGTGACCCCCCCAGCGCCGGCCTTGACACCTCCCACCTCCGTTGGTACGTTCGAAAAACCTGCTCTAAGCAGGGGTTTTGAGGGGGTTATCCACGGACGGGCACTCGCCCGACCGGCTAGTGATAACCGGAGGCGGCACATGGGGCGCACTTGGTGCGCACGGCAGCGAAGAGACCGGCGGGCTCAGCACCTGCGCTGGAACCCGGTCGGTCGCGCGTGGGACGGACAGGGGCGCGCCGCGCCCGTGCCCGCGCTGCGCCGCGGTGCGCCAGCGGCGTCGTCGCGCCCGGGAGTGGCGCGCTCGGCGGAGGCGTTCGTGCTGCAGGTGACGTGACCGTCGCGCCCGCGGTGGCGGGCGCGACCTGGAGCGATCCTCCGTGACGCAGGCCCCACCCCCCGGCCCCGGCCTGCGGGACCCCTCGCGCCAACCGCGCGGCGAATCCCTACACCGGCGCGGCTCCGTGGCCGATACCACCCGCATGGGCAAGGCAACGACCTCGGTGCGCGCCTCCGTTTCCCAACTGGCCCCGGCCGCCTTCCCGGCCACCCGCCAGAGCCTCTCGCTCGAGCCCTTGGTGGGCTCCCGGCGTGAGCGCGCCCACCTCGAGAAGATGCTGCGGGACGCCCGGGCCGGCCACAGCGCGGTCACCGGTATCCACGGCCTGGCCGGATCGGGCAAGAGCTACCTGGTCGAGACCATGATCGCCGAGGCCTCGGGTTTCACCGTGGTCCGGCTCCCCGTGACCGCGGGCGTGGACGGCCCCGCCAGTGACTGGAGGTACGCCTTCCAGATCGCCAAGGACGCGACCGGGTCCGCGGGCCAGTCGGCCGCCGAGGAGGCGGACGTCGTCCGGCAGTCCTTCAGCGCCGCCATCCGCTCGACGTCGCGGAACGCGACGGGTCCCGTCCTGCTGATCTTCGAGGATTGCCGGCTCACCGACCACGAGACGGCCGAGGACCTCGCCGCCGCCGTCCTCGACCCCGAGCTGGGGGTCCCGGCCGTGCTGGTGCTGACCTGGCGTGACAGCCCCGACGGCACCACCATGTCGTTCACCCGCACCGCCTTCCCGGTGCACAAGCTGCAGCCGTTGACGCTCGACCAGTCCGCCGACTACCTCGTGCAGCGCATCGGCAAGCTCCCCGATCCCTCCGTCCTCGCCGAGCTGTGGCGCGCCACGGGCGGCAATCCGGCTGCTCTGCTCTCGGCCTGCTCCCACCTGAGCGACGAGGAGCTCGACGGGTTCGTGCCGCTCCCCGACCCCATCCCCATCGGCTCTGAGCTCGCCGACGCCTTCGGGTCGTGGGCCGACAGCCTGGGGAGCGAGGCACGGACCGCGCTCACCGTCGCCGCCACCGCCTTCATGACCCGTCCCATCCTCGAGGACGCGCTGGCGCAGGCCAATCTCTCGATCGAGGCACTCCGCCCGGCCACCCAGTTCGGCGCCCTGGCCCTGCTCGGTGACCGCGTCGAGTTCGCCCACCCCCTGTGCCGGGCCGCGGTCTTCCAGCGCGCGACGTCCTCGCAGATGCTCAAGGCGCGTGAGGCCGTGGCCCACGCCTACCGGCGCGCCGGCCTGCCCGAGCGGGCGGCGGTCCACGCCGCGCTCTCGAGCGACGGCCGCGAGGCCACCGTGGCCAGCCTGTGCACGCAGGCTGCTCAGAACGCTTCGCAACGCTCGGACCCAGAAGCGGCGGCACGCTTCGAGATGCTCGGGGCCCAGTTCGCCCTGAACGCCCAGCGGGCGGCGCAGCACCTCGTTCGCGCCTCGTCGCTGTGGCAGGCGGCAGGCCGCCCCGAGCGCGCCATGGAGTGTCTCCGGAGGGTGACGCCGATGAACTCGTCGGCGGCCCTCCTGGGCCAGGCCACCTACCGGGCGGCCCGCATCGAATTCGCCACCGCGGCGTCACCGACGTCAGCGGCCCAGATGGCCCTCGGGGCCGAGGCGTGCGCGACGGACGAGACCGACGACGCAGTGAGCATGCTGGCCGACGCTGCGGCGAGCGCCCTGCTGACCGACCAGATCGACCAGGCCCTCCAGTACGCGCGCCGGGCCGTGGAGGTTGCCGCCGGCGCCTCGCCCGTGGCAGCGGACATGGCGCGTCTCGCACTCGACGCCGTGGCCAGCCTGGTCGCCGCGGACGCCGCGGTGACCCACGATCACGACTCCGTCGTCAACGTGATGAACTCGCAGGGGCTCTTCACCGGATCACCCCAGCTGGCCTACGTGCTCGGGAGCGCGCTCGTCCCCGACGCGCCACCGGCGCTGGTCGGGCGCTGGTTCGCCTGGATGCAGGGCTCGGCCGGCGTGGCCGTGAACCGCCCCCTGTCGGCCGTCATCGCCATGGTCCGCGCCAAGGAGCGCCTCGACGCGGGTGACGTGACCGAGGCGGTTGCCGCCGCGGACCACGCGGTCAGTCAGCTCGAGTCGCTGCACGACCACCCACTGCTCTCGCGGGCCCTGGGCTGGTCCGCCTGGGCGCAGGCGTCCGCCGGCGAGACACGGCGGACCTTCGAGACGGCGGCGAAGTTCTTCTCCCTCGAGACGGTGATGACACATTCGGCCCGGCTGCAGGTCCTCACCGCGCTGGCGCACTCCGAGCTCCAGCGGGGCCACCTGGATCGAGCCACGGCATGGCTGCGCGCCGTCGAGGACGAGTCGGTGACGCGCGACGGCTACCAAGGCTGCGCCGACTGGCCGCTGCTGCCGGTCTTCTTGTTACTCGCGCTGTTGGCCGACTACGAATCCCAGCGGATGCACTTGGCGACCTCGGCGCAGCCCTCCCGCGGGCCGGGGCACTGGCCACGCCTGCTCGCGTGGAGCGAGGCCCTGCGCCAGACGGATCCAGCCGCCTCCCTCAGCCACCTCGACGAGCTCGTCTCGGGACCCGTGCGCGGGCCGATGCTCAACGCCCAGATCAAGCTGACCTCCGCCCTGCTCCAGCGCAAGCTGGGCTCGGCCGAGGTGGCCCAGTTCAACTTCATGCAGGCGAGCATGGAGTTCCAGCGCTGCCATGCGCACGGATGGAGCGCGCTGGCCGCCTCGTGCCTGGAGGGCCCCGGCGAGAACGGTGACGACCCAGCCACCGTCCCCTCCGTGCGCGCGCTCGACGCCGCCAGCCCCGACACGGCGGCAGCCGACCCGATCACGCCGACCCAGCTCGACCTCGACCACTCGGCGCCCGTGCCCCACCCCGAGACGGTCCGCCGGTCGACCTATGAGATCCGGCTGCTCGGGCAGTTCTCCGTGCTGCGAGACGGCACGCCGGCCGCCATCCCGCTGGGGCACGCCGCCCAAGCCCTCAAGGCGGTGGTGGTGTTCCGGCGCATCTCGGTCGACAACTTGGCTGAGCTGCTCTGGCCCGGTGCCGAGCCCGGGGTGGGCACCCGGCGGCTCCGCAACATCTTGTGGCGCATCAAGTCGTCCAGCGGCGACCTGCTGCGGCGCGACGACAACCTCATCTGCCTGGAGGAGGGCGTCGTGACCGACATATCCCTCTTCGAGGAAGCAGCAGCCCGGGCCTTCAAGGAGGGTCTGTCGCTCGAGGAGGCCCACGGCCTTGCCCGCGAGGCCATCCGTCTCTACGGCGGCGAGCTGCTGCCCTCGGACCGCTATGCGGACTGGACGACCGGCCCGCGCGAGAGCCTCACCCAGATGCGCCTGCAGCTCCTCGACCTCATGCTGGCCCATGCCACCGAGGCCGGGAACCGCCAAGAGGCGTTCGCCCTCCTCGAGGACCTCATCGATGCCGACCCCTACGAAGAGCGTTACTACATCCAATTGGCGACACTGCACCTCGAGGCGGGCAACCGAAGCCGCATGCGCGCCTCGATCTCGCGCGGTGAGCGGATGCTGGCCGACCTCGGCGTCGAGCCGTCCAAGGAGTTCGCCGACTTCGTCGGGAGCATCCCGCTCTGAGTCACGGCCTCCCGATGACCACCCAACCACCGACTGTTCGCATCGGACCGATCGAGATCCACGAGGTCACCACCACTTCGGTGGTCGACCACGTCCGCGACGCGCTGCGCGCGGGCGAGGGCGGGCGGATCGCCACGCCCAACGTCGACCACCTGTACCGCGCCGAGCGGGACGCGGAGTGCCAGCGGTTGCTCGAGACGGCCGACCTGCGCGTGGCCGACGGCATGCCCCTCGTCTGGGCCAGCCGGCTCCAAGGGACGCCGCTGGCTGAGCGGGTGGCCGGGGCCGACCTGGTGTGGAGCCTGACGGAGCTCGCTCGTCGGGAGGGCGTGCCGCTCGTCCTCCTCGGGGGGACCGAGGACTCGGTCCACGTCGCGGCCGAGCGCCTGCGCCGGTACGCGCCCGGCGTCGAGATCATCGCCCACTCGCCGCCCGTGGGCTTCGAGGGCGACCCCGAGGAGCAGCGCCGGATCGAGAAGCTGCTCGACCCCGAGGGGTCGGGGATCGTGCTGTGCGGGCTCGGCTTCCCCAAGCAGGAACGGTTGGCCGAACGCCTGCGGACCAGGTACCCGGACTACTGGTTCGTCGGGTGCGGCGCCGCCATCAACATGGTGGGCGGACGCGCCGCACGTGCCCCCCGTCTGCTCCAGCGTCTCGGGCTCGAGTGGGTGTACCGGCTGGCACAAGAGCCGCGGCGGCTCTTCCGGCGTTACCTGCTGCACGACCTCCCGTTCGCGCTGGTGCTCATGGCACGCGCCATGCTCAGCCGCCGCTCCCCGTCTGCCCGGCCGGCGGCGAGCGGGCCGGACTCGGCGGAGCCCACCCGACCGCCGGTGTTCATCGCCTGGGGCCTCGTGGGGCGGCGTGCCCACGAGCTGGCCGCGGAGCTGGGGGCCGACGTCCTGGCCTGCTACCCCCCGGGCGGCCCGGCCCGGCCACCTGTGCTCCGGCGCTACCTGCTGAGCACGCTCGCGACCGCGCGGTACCTGGTGGCACGGCGACCGTCGGCCGTGATCGTCACCAATCCGCCGATCATCCCCTCCCTGCTGGCTCTGGCCTACACCTCGCTGACCGGTCGCCCTCTCGTGGTCGACGACCACCCCGGGGCGTTCGGGGCCATGGGCTACACCGTGGGCAAGAGGCTCGAACCGCTGCACAAGATGGTGGCCCGCCGGGCTCGCGGCTGCCTGGTGACCGACGCGCAGTGGGTGGACGTCGTCCGCTCGTGGGGCGGCCGGGGCGTGATCCTCCACGAGTCGCCCGGCACGATCGAGCCGGCGCCGCGCCGCACCTGCCGGGAGCACCCCGAGATCCTCTTCGTGTCGGTCTTCGCTCGCGACGAGCCGGTCGACGAGGTCCTGGGGGCGGCCCGGCTGGTGCCCGAGATGCGCGTCCGGGTGACCGGCGACCGGGCCAAGGCCCCCCAGGTCCCGGTGCCCGACAACGTGGAACTGGTCGGGCTCCTCGACTTCGACGACTACGTCGAGGCGCTGCGTGGAGCCGACGTCGTCCTGGCCCTCACCACCGAGCCCACCTCGGCCATGCGTGCGGGCTTCGAGGCGATCTGGGCCGAGAAGGTCCTGGTCGTCTCCGACTGGCCGCTCTCCAAGGAGCTCTTCCCCTCGGCGGTGCCGGTGGCCAACACGGCCGAGGCCATCGCCGCCGGACTGCGCGA
>Ga0187784_10001770_pt1 | contig 17232 bp, 14 predicted proteins | sample 1015_SJ02_MP15_2_FD_132964 | JGI IMG/M metagenome (GOLD analysis project Ga0187784, IMG submission 132964) | Tropical peat soil microbial communities from peatlands in Department of Meta, Colombia - 1015_SJ02_MP15_20_MG | ecosystem: Environmental > Terrestrial > Soil > Wetlands > Peat | place...
GGAGCGCCCTAGCGGCTATCCATCACGGGCATCGGGTCAGGTCCTGACGGGAGCAGCCTTACCGTGACCCGTCGACGCTGGCGGGGCGACGGGGCCGAGGGGCACGCGGGGTCTCCGCACGGTCCGTTCGAACGGCAATCCTGCCGGCCTAGCACGCCCGATGAGGGGCGCCCCCACATCGGGAGATTTAAGTAGGAGAGGGCCGCGTTTTCACGTTACCCTGCCCGCGATGCACAGCTACGTAGACCTGTACTTCACACCGGAGAGTCTCTCGCCGCTCGAGATCTCCGACCGCCTCAAGTCGGTCGCCGGGCTCTCGTTCATCATGGGCGCCCACGACCTCGTCTTCGAGTGGGCGAACGAGAAGGAGTTCCGCGAACGGCTCGCGAAGGTCCACGAGGCGCTCAAGGGGACCGGCATCCTCTACCGGGTCGAGACCGTCTCCGACGACCCCGGGTTCATCGAGCCGCTTCCCTGGCCGCCGCCGATGCCGCGCCGCGACCCCGTCCACCCTGCCTACTAGCATCGGCCCGGGCGGCTCCCGCCGAGCCCCCCACCCCCTCATTTCCACTGGAGGGGTTCTCTCCTACCAACCCTCGTCCGCCGGGTCGACCGAGTCCCGTTCGAGGACGGCCCGGCGTTCGGAGGGGATCTCCTTCTTGGTCGCCTTCGCGTAGTCGTAGACGACGTTCACGCTCCGGCCGCGGGCGGTGACGGTGGTCGTGCCGGCGATCGTGAACCGGTAGAGGAGAGGAAAGCTCGTCCGGCCGAGAGGGCGGCCGGGTGCGGCCTCGCCCACGAGCTCGGTGCCGTACGGGACGGGAACGAAGTACCGGCACGTCACCTCGGCGATGATGAGGTCGATCCGAGCGGGGTCCGGGTCGCCGAGGAGCGGGAGGTAGTAGTCGCACCGCAACGTTTCCATGTACGGAAGGTAGGCGGCGTGGTTGAGGTGGTTCACGACGTCGAGGTCGTGGAAGGAGACGTAGAAGCGTCGGGAGACCGGCCAGGGACGGGACGCCGCGGAGGGAGCGGGGGAGCGGGGCATGGCGGGGCGGCGACGGTCACGGTCCATATATGGCCTCAAGGAGGTGAGGTCGCACGCCGACGGGGAGCGGTGGGTTCATGGCAGGACACGGGGAGGTCACAGGTTCCACTGGAAACCGGGGGGTGGGCGGGTCCGCGGCGGCGGCGCCCGCGCCCGGCGAGATGGCTCAAACGGTCGCCCGGGTCCGCGACGCGGTGCGCCGTCACTCGACGCGCTTCGAACGGGCGATCCCGCTCATCGCGAGCGAGAACCTCCTCTCGCCGTACGCGAAGGAGATGCTCATCAGCGACTTCCACTCCCGGTACGCCGAGGGGCTTCCCGGGGAGCGGTACTACGAGGGCAACGAGCAGGTCGATGAGGTCGAGGAGCTCTGCCTTACGCTCGCGAAGAGGCTCTTCCGCTGCTCGTTCGCGGACGTCCGCGCCATCTCGGGCACGGTCGCGAACCTCGCGGTGCTGAAGGCGCTCACCGAACCCGGCGACCTGGTCGGGACGAGCCGCCTCGCGGACGGGGCGCACATCTCGAGCGCCGCGTTCGGGGCGTTCGGGCTGCGCGGCGTGAAGCCGGTCTACTACGCCTGGGACCCCGAGCGGATGACGCTCGACGTCGCCCGCACGCGCGAGATCCTGAAGGCGGTCCGCCCGAAGGTCTGCCTGTTCGGGCTCTCGCTCTTCCTCTTCCCGATGCCGCTCGAGGAGCTTCGGCCGACGCTCGAGGAGATCGGCGCGCGCGGGTGGTACGACGGCGCGCACGTCCTCGGCCTGATCGCGGGCGGGCAGTTCCAGGACCCGCTCCACGAAGGGTGCACCGTCATGAGCGGGTCGACGCACAAGACCCTCCCGGGCCCGCAGCACGGGATCCTCCTCGGCTCGACCGAGGACTCCGAGGTCGTGAAGCGCCTCCAGAGCGGGGCGTTCCCCGGCGTCACGAGCAACCACCACCTGAACGAGATGGCCGCGCTCGCGGTCAGCCTCGCCGAGCACATTGAGTTCGGACGCGACTACGCCCGCCAGACGGTCGCGAACGCCCGCGCGCTCGCCCAGGCGCTCCACGACCGCGGCTTTGACGTCCTCGCCGCCGACCTCGGCTTCACCCGCTCGCACACGATCGCGGTCCGGGTCGAGAAGGAGGGCGGCGGAGAGGTCGTGGCGAAGCGGCTCGCTGACGCGGGCGTGATCGCGAACAAGAACCTCCTTCCCGGCGACAAGAGCCCGAAGCACCCGGGCGGGGTGCGGCTCGGAACTCCCGAGGTGACGCGCGTCGGGATGCGCGAACCCGAGATGGCGCGGATCGCACAGCTGTTCGACGACCTCCTCCACAAGGGAAAGTCCCCGGCCGACGTCCTCGCCGCGGCGGCCGACTTAAAAAGCGGGTTCTCGACCCTTCAGTACTGCTTCGCGGCGGGCGAGGCGGCGTACCGCTACTACGACCTCGTCGGCCGGGACCCGCCCTAGGGGCCGTCACTTCAGCGCTTCGTTCTTCCCCTTATAGAAGTCCCGCGCGGGGCTCAATAGGTCGAAGACCTCGCGGTCGAGAATCGGGACCCCCCGGGCGATGAGGGAGGCGAGGTTCCGCCCCACCCCCGGGCCGAGCATGAACCCCTGGCCGCACATCCCGACGCCGAGGACGAACCCGTCGACGTTCGGGGCCCTGCCGAGGACCGGGACCCCGTCGGGGGTCATCGGGTAGAGCCCGCGCCAGACGCGGCGGACCGTGAGGTTCTTCAATCGCGGGATCACCTCCACGAGGCGCGCCGCGACGGTCGGCATGAACTCGAAGGTCGAGTTGCGGTCGGTTCCTGCGATCGGGACCTTCGGAGTGTAGCAGAAGATGATCTGGCCGTTCGCGTCCTGGCCGAAGTAGAAGTTGGTCGTCTTCCCCTCGGGGCCCGGTCGCAGGTCGACCACGAGCGGGTCGAGGAACGGCGCGACCGGCGCGGAGATCCCGCCTTCGTGGCTGTCCGGGGCGATCGGGGTCTCGACCCCCGCCATCCGGGAGACCTCGGTCGCGCGCACGCCGGAGGCGTTGACGACCGTTTCGGCGCGGTACTCCTCCTTCTCGGTCCGGACCCCCACGACCGCGTTCCCCCGGGTGACGAGGGACGTCACCGGCTCGCGGTAGCGGTAGACGGCGCCGAGCCGGACCGCCTCGGCCGTGAACGACTGGGCGGCGAGGAGCGGGCTCACCTGGCCGTCGTCGGGGGAGTAGGTCCCCCCGCGCAGCCCCTCTTCGTTGATCCCGGGGACGACCGCGCGCACCTCGTGCGCGTCGAGCCAGTCGATGTTGAGGTGGAAGCGCTTCTGCACCGGGAGAAGCCCCTTCACCGTCGCCTCGACCTTCTCGTCCCATGCCGGGAAGCAGTAGCCGCCCTTCTTCCAGCCGATGTCGGTGCCGGTCTCTTCCTTCCAGTGCGAGAAGACCTCGATGCTCTGCTTACAAAGCCCGATCTTCGCCGGGTCCGAGTGGGTCGCGCGGACCCCGCCGATCGCGGCCTTGTTCTGCCCCTGGCCGGACGAAGCGAGCTCGTCCAGGACCAAGGTCCGCAGGCCTTCGCGCTCGAGGAAGTAGGCGGTCGGGTTCCCGACCGACCCGGCGCCGATGACGATGGCGTCAAACTGCGCTGGCGCTCTCACATTCCACCAGGAACGCCTTCATCGGAACCTCCTGGGTGAACGGCCGGTGCACCGGCGGAGTGACGGCCTTCGTGTCCACCCCGAGCTCGCGGAAGATCCGGAGAGTGAGCTCCGCGCAGGTCTTTCCGCCGCACGGTCCCATACCGCTGCGGAGCGCCGCCTTGACCGCGTTCATGTCGCGGCTTCCGCTCTCCCGGACGAAGTCGACGATCATCTGCTTCGTGACCCGCTCGCACCGGCAGACGACGACCTCGTCGTCGGTCACGGGCGCGACCGACCCCGGGACGGCCCCCGGCTCCGGAACTCGGATGCGGACCCCGGCGACCTTCTCCGCGTCGGCGGCGGGGACCTCGAGGACCATCAATCGACGGCGGTTCAGCGACTTCCCCGAGAGGATGCGGAGCACCTTGCCGACGCCCACCGGCTCGCCCTCGTTGCCGGTCGTCGGCACCTCGTCGCCGACGTGTACGAGCTCCTCCGGCATCTCCCACGGGACCGTGACGCGCGCGGTCGTCGCGTGGGGGTCGTGGCGCTTATCGACGAGCGTGATCGCGAGACCCGGGCAGATCGCGACGCACTTCAAGCACCCCACGCAGTCCCCGACGAGACGCGGCCTCCCGAGGAGGTTCCCTTCGGGGATCGCGATCCCGTCCGTGATGCAGACGTCGGTGCACGGGTTGCACGGGATCTCCTGCGCGCAGCGGAGGATCGGATAGACGCTCATGTGGGAGGGCGGGGGGTACGACCCGAGGACCGGCCCCGGGTGCGAGCAGAGCATCTTCTGGGTCGCGAGCCACTCCGACGGGACCTCGGTCGGCACCCCGAGGTCGTCGAGGATCGTCCGGGCGACGATCTTCCCGGAGAACATCGCGGCGGAGGCTTCCGCGATCTCGCGGGCGTCCCCGGCGGAGTAGACCTTCATGCCGAGCCGTCGTCCCTCCTCGAAGAGCTCGTTCACCGAGGAGAGTCCGACCGCGACGAGGACGGTGTCGACGTCGAACGACCTCTCCGACCCCGGGATGGGCCGGAACTTCTCGTCCACGCGCGCGATCAGGACGCGCTCGACCCGGTCCTTTCCCTCGGCCCGCAGCACCGTGTGGGACGTGTAGACGGGTACCCCGAGCCGGAGGATCTTGTCGCGGTGCACCTTGTAGCCGCCGCATTCGGGCAGCATCTCGGCAAGGCCGACCACGTCGACCCCGGCCTGGAGCGCCTGGTAGGCGACGATGAGGCCGACGTTCCCGCCGCCGACGATGAAGAGGCGTCGGGACGGCTTCACCAGGTCCCGGTTGACGAGCGTCTGGAACGCCCCCGCGCCGTAGACCCCCGGAAGGTCCGCGCCCGCGAACGCGAGCGCCTTCTCGCGCGCGCCGGCGGCGACCAGCAGGCACTTCGGCCGCACGAGCGTGAACCGGCCCTGCCGCACGACGCCGACCACCCCGTCCTCGAAGACGCCGACGACCGGCGAATCGGTCCACAGGTCGACCGTCTTCTGGGAACGCGCCTTCTCCTCGAGCGTCCGGCCGATCTCCGTGCCGCGCGTCCCCGCGTAGCAGTCCGCGACCGAGCCGAAGAAATTGTGCGTCTGCAGGCTCAGCTTCCCGCCGAGGACCTGCTTATCGTCGCAGAGGACGCAGCGCACGTTCTTCGCGCCCAGCTCGGCCGCGGCGGTGAGGCCCGCGGGGCCGCCGCCGACGATCAGCACGTCGGTGTCGACCTCGACGACCTCCCGCTTGAGACGGAGCGGCGCGTCGTCCGCGAGCAGCTCGGGGAGACCCGAGAGCGGTCGCACGTCCATGCCGGGGCGCACCGCGGTGATGCACGCCTTCACCGGGAGCCCGTCCGCGAGCACGAGGCACTGCGCGCACTGGCCGTTCGCGCAGAAGATCCCCTGCGGGGAGCCGTCGCGCCGGTGGCGGCCGAAGACCTGGATCCCGTTCGCGAACAGCGCGGAGGAGATCATCTCCGACTTGCGGGCGAGGAGCGGCCTCCCGTCGAACGAGAACTCGACGGACTCGGGGTGGCTCGGTACGGTGAGGATGGGGTGTCGTTCGACCCGGTCGGAGGGCATGTGCCGCCTCGCTACGCCTCCTTCGAGGTCGGGCGCCCGTCATTAAGCCCGTATCAACGGGAGTTCACGAAACCGTTAGGGGCCGGCCTCCCGTGCCGTCCTCCATGATTTGGAACGTCGAGCGGCCGAGCAACGACGTGAACACCATCCGGTCCTACGCGCCCGGTTCCGCCGACCGCAAGCGGCTCGAGGACGCTATCGCCGCGATGCGGAAGACGACCGTTCGGATCCCGCTCGTCATCGACGGGAAGGAGGTCCGGACCGGCACCGCGGTCGACGTCCGGTGCCCGGACGACCACTCCGTCGTGCTGGCCCACGCGGAGGTCGCCGGGGAGGCCGAACTCCGCGCCGCGGCCGAGAGCGCGCTCGCCGCCCACGACCGATGGGCGAGCCTCGACTGGTACCACCGTGTCGCGGTCTTCCAGAAGGCGGCGACGCTCCTCGCGGGCCCCCGTCGGACCCGGAACATCGCCGCGATCATGCTGAACCACTCGAAGAACCCGTACGAGGCCGAGATCGACCTCGCCGAGCTCGTCGACTTCTGGAACTTCAACGCCTACTTCACCCGCCAGATCTACGAGATGCAGCCCGGCCAGTACCCCGGGGAGACGAACCGGTTCGACTGGCGGCCGCTCGAGGGGTTCGTCCTCGCGATCCCGCCGTTCAACTTCTACTCGATCGCGGGGAACCTCCCGACGGCGCCGGCGATGGTCGGCAACGTGGCGCTGTGGAAGCCGGCCCGCTCGGTCATCTTCTCGAACTACGAGATCTACGAGACCCTCCTCGAGGCCGGCCTCCCGCCCGGGGTCATCAACTTCGTCCCGTTCCCGAGCAAGGGGGCCCCGGTCCTCCTCGACCACCCGTACCTCGCCGGGATCCACTTCACGGGGAGCTACGACACGCTCGTCGCGATCTGGAAGCGCGTCGGAGCGAACCTCGAGAAGTACCGCAACTTCCCGCGGATCGTGGGAGAGACCGGCGGGAAGGACTTCATCTTCATGCACGCGAGCGCGGACGTCCGCGGCACCGCGATGAACCTGATCCGCGGCGCGTTCGAGTACCAGGGCCAGAAGTGCTCGGCGTGCTCGCGGGCGTACATCCCCGAGAGCCGGTGGCCCGAGGTCGAGCGGGTCCTGAAGGAGGAGGTCCCGAAGGTCCCGATGGGCCGCGTCGACTCGCTCGGCAACCTGATGGGGGCGATCATCGACGAGAGCGCGTTCCAGAACATCGTCCGGTACCTCGAGTTCGCGCGCACCCACCCCGCGGAGTACTCCTTCGTCGTCGGCGGCGAGACCGACGGGTCGAAGGGATGGTTCGTCCGGCCCACGGTGATCCGCACGAGCGACCCCCAGGGGAAGCTGATCTCCGAGGAGATCTTCGGGCCGGTGCTGACCGTCTACGTCTACCCGGACGCGCGGTACGCCGAGACCCTGAAGCTCTGCGACGCGACCTCGCCGTACGCGCTCACGGGCGCCGTCTTCGCCCGGGACACCGCCGCGGTCACCCTCGCGGAGGAGACGCTCCGCTACAGCGCCGGGAACTTCTACATCAACGACAAGCCGACCGGCGCGATCGTCGCCCGTCAGCCGTTCGGCGGCGCGCGTCGCTCGGGGACGAACGACAAGGCGGGGTCGATCCTCAACATGCTGCGGTGGCTCTCGCCCCGGAACATCAAGGAGAGCGCGGTGCTCCCGGACGACTGGCGACGGCCGTTCATGGGGTGAGCCGCGGCCCCCCGCGCTACGAGCGCTCGCTCTCCTCGTCGTCGACCGCCGCGTCGCGCCGGGCGATCTCCCGTGCGAGGGCGTCCTCGTCGAGCGTCACCCTCGGCTCGTCCGGGGGTCGCTTCGCGACCACGAACCGGGCCCGTCCTCCGTCGCCGATCGTCGCGCTCAGCGTCCCGTCCGTAACGAGGGAGGCGACCCAGTCGGCGACCGCGGCCGGTGCGGGAGGCGGTTCCCAACGCGCTTCGATCTCCGCGATCCCGAGAGGACCTCCCTCCCGAACGATCTCGACCACGGTCGCGCGACCCTCCGCGAGCCGCCGGAGGTCGTCCTCCCCCTCGGCCGAGCCGGCCGTCGGACGGCTCCGGCCGCCGAGGACAAGCACCGCCATGCCGACGATCCCCCCGACCGCCAGGAGAGCGACCGCGGCGAGCACGGCCGGGGAAAGCGACGCGGCCGGCGTCACCACGGGGGGAGCGAGCGCGAAGACCTCGACCGGTCCGAGGAGCGTGTCGTTCGCCGCGTCCGAGACCCGGAGGGTGCCGGTCCCGTTCGCCGGCACCGAATAGTTGACCCACGCGCCGGTCGCCCCGTCGCCGGTCCACGTCACCGGAACGACCGACGTGCTCTGCAGGAGGCCGGTCGAGTACGCGACGAACAGGAACGCGCCCGGCGTCGGGTCGCCGAACCGGTCGCGGACGAGCCAGAACGTGTCGTTGGTCGTCGCGTTCTCGCCCGGCGTCGGGTACACGGGGTCGTAGAGAACGAGGTGGTCGAGGTCGGGGAGGACCGAGATCGGGATCGGCGGCGGGACGCTCGGCAGCGCCGCGCCCTCGAGACGGACGGTGGCGGGAGCGGCGGTGGCGACGCTGACCGTGAGGCTCAGCACGCCGCCGCTCCACGCGCTCACGGGGACCGAGAACGCACCGTTCGCCGACCGGTGGAGCGGCCCGGAGAGCGAGCCGTTCACCCAGGCCGGTAGGTTCGAGCCGTTCGCGCCCGCGACGACCGTGAGGTTGGCGGCCGCGGAGAAGGAGGTGACGCGCGCTCCGCCCGGTCCCAGCGCCTGCCAGGAAACGGCCACGGTCGTCCCGACGACGACCGCGCTCGGCGCCGTGCCGAGCTCTGCGATCGAGGCGGCCGACCCGGACGGAGCACCCGAGCTCGAGGCGAACGACGCCGCGCCCCCAGCGGGAGGACCGGCCGCGCTCGCTGCGCCGAGGACGGCGAGCGGCAGAAGGAGCCCGAGGACCAACCCGAGCGCGACCGGCACGAGCACGAAGAAGTCGCACGGACGGCGGTCGCAGCGCGGTCGGACGACGGTCACTCGGACCCCTTCTCTCCCGGGCAGAGGCGGCCGAGAGTCCTATTGCGCCGCTTAACGGTATCCCGGACGAGGCCGGGGGTCGATACGTGGAACGAGCGGCGCCGGCGCGCTCTTAGGGGGGCTCGCCTCCCCCGAACGTGGTCTACCACTCGGTCACTTCGGTGACCCCGCCGAAGCTCGCCTCCCTGCCCGCCGAACGAGCGCAGCTCGAGTACTCTTCGCGATCGCTCGTCTTTGCGGAGGACGGCGGGCGCTTGCTCCGGGCCTGGGGGCCACCCAACGCCCCGTGGGTCCTTTCGGTCGAACCGTCGACGACCCGCTGGCGGGTCGAGGCGTGGGGGGCCGACCCTCCCACCGCGCGGGCGGCGGCGCGGGCGCTCTTCTCGCTCGACCATCGCCTCGAGGAGTTCTACCGGCTCGTCCGGGCCGAGCGGGTCCTATGCGGGACCGAACGACGTTTCCGGGGTCTTCGGATCCCCCGGGACGCGCACGTCTACGAGGCGCTCATCCACTCGATCCTCGGTCAGCAGCTCAGCGTCCGCGCCGCGAACACGATGAAGGAGCGTCTTCTCGAGAGGACCTGCGCGTTCCTCGAAGCGGGAGGTCTCGAGGTCCCGCGTTTCCCGACCCCGAAGGAGCTCCGCACGCTCGGTCTTGCGGGATTGCGGTCGACGGGCTTGAGCCGGGTGAAGAGCCGTTCTCTCCTCGCCCTCGCGGGTTCGGTCGAGGCCGGGACGGGCCCGTCGCACGACCTCGATTCCCGGCCGCTTCCCGAGGCGGTCGAGCACCTCGACGCGCTCCCCGGGGTCGGTCGGTGGACCGCGGAGAACGCCCTCCTGCGGGGCGTCGGCCGTACGGACGTCTTCATCGCGGGAGACCTCGGGATCCGCGTCGCGCTCGAGGAGTACGGAGTGCTGCCCCGCTCCGCGGCCGAACCGAGGGCCCGCGCGTGGGCCGACGCGCACTACCCCGGCTGGGGGAGCTATGCGACCCTCTACCTGTGGCGAAAGCTCGTCGCCGACCGGGCCGCGGCCGAGTCCGGCTAGCCGGTCGTCGCGGGCGGGACCGCGCCGGTGAGCGGGAAGCGCGCGAGGGTGCGGTGGGTCGCGCCTCGGGGGGAGAGCTCGCTCTCCTTGAGCACGAATTCGCGAACGCGAACTCGTCGTGGGGCGGGCGGGGCAACGACCCCGCTCAAAAGCTCCCCCGCGCGGCGGCGGTCGCCGGCCGAGCGGACGCGGAACAACGTGAGGTGCGGGACGAACGAGTCGCGTCGGCCCGGCTCACCCTCGGCGGCGAGCGCGTCGCGGACCCTCCCCGCGAGGCCGCAGAGCGCCTCGGCCCCTTCGGTGGCGCCGACCCAGACGACCCGAGGTCGCTCGGCCGACGGGAACGCTCCGACGCCTTCGAGGGTCAGGTCGAACGGAGCCGACCGCTCCCCGACCAGAGCGAGCGCCGTGACGATCGGCGGGACCCGCTCCACCGGAATCTCCCCGAGGAAAAGGAGCGTGAGGTGCTCGGGCGCCGGGGATCGCGAGGCCCTCCCGGGGTCTGCCGGCACCTCGACGGCCACGAACGCGCGCACGGTCGGGGAGAACGGCCGGTCGCTCATAGGGGCTTGTCAGCCTCGACCCGCGGCCCGAGTTCCGGCGACCCGAAGCGTCCAGACCTGGGCGCGATCCGGACCGAGCCCCATCGACCGCGTCACAGAGCGTACTCGGTTCGCTCGGTGAGCGTCGCCGACCACGAAGAGAACGAACGCTCCACGGGCGAGGGCTTTGCGGACCCCGTGGCGGACGCGCTCGGGGCGGAGGGCTCCCGAAACCTCGGCCTCGACGAAGACGTCCCGGCCGGCAAACGTCGTCCAGGCCCAACCGCCCCGGGCGCGCTCGATCGCGCGGGCGAGGTCGACGGGGGTCGGGGCACCGTGCGGCGGCGAAAGCTGGCGGAACCGGGCGTCCGGCAAGGTGGTGTCGAACCGTCCCTGACGCAGGATCTCGAGACGGTAGCCGTGACGGGCGAACAGCCGGAACGTGGCCATCAGTAACGCCCGATGCTCCCCCGTCTCGCGGGTCGCCCCGGTCGGAACGGTGAGGCCGAGCCGCCGCTCGCCCGCCGGAGTGAGACGGAGATCTCCTTCGACGTCGTCGAGGCATCCTTCCCGCACGAGCGTCGGCAGGCGGTCGGAGAGGGTCGCGGGGTCCGGCGACTCCCCCGGGAGGGCCACGGCGCTCGCTACCGCCTCCGCCCTACGCACGACGACGCCGGATTCCGCGCCCGCGAGGACGGCGAGAAGGAGCCTCTCGGTCGCGGCGTCGACCGCTCGAACGTCGACCTCCACGGTGGTGCGAACGTCGAACTCACGTCGGGTCGCGTCCACCACGTCGCTCCATGCGTGCGGCTCGAGGACGGGCAGGGTGGGTTCGAGGGGGGTCGGGCGCGCTCCGTCGCAGTACGGGTCGAGGAGGAGCCCCTGGCCGGTCGGGAGGCTCGGGAGCCGGTCGAGGGCCTCCGTCGAACCGAGGCCGAACCACTCCCCCACGTCGGTCGCGGCGGGCCGCGGAACCCGAAAGGTGACGAATCCGCGAAGCGCGCCGCGGGCCGCGCTGCGAACTTCGGATGCGAGGCGCTCGGGGTACTGGGTCGCGACCAGCGTGCGAAGCCCGAACTTCCGACCCTCGGTGAGGATCTCCGCGACCAGCCGGGGCGAGAACGCATGCACTTCGTCCAGCACGAGCGAGGTCGCCCCCGAGTTTCCCGCGCGGTCGCCGCCCGCGGCGATCCCGAGGTAGACCCGGCCGAGCACGAGGGTCGCTGCGAACGCCGCGGCTTCGGGCCCAAGGTTCGCGAACGGGAGCCGGACGAGGAGCGACCTCCCGTTCGAGAGCAGCTCTTCCACGGGGAGTCCCCCGTCCTCGGGAGCGAGCAGCTCGCGGAGGGCGGGCACGAGGACCACCTTCGAAAGTCGTGTCGCGGCGGACCAGAGGAACTCGGGGTTCCGGCGGACGACCGGGGCCAGCTCATCGAGGAAGCGCGCGAGCTCGCCGGAAGGGGTCGCGAGCCGGGCCGCGTCCCGTCGGTCCGGGTTCGTGAGGAGGTCGTAGAGGTCGGTGAGCGACCCACCGGCTTCGAGCGCGAGGCGGACGAACGTGTCGAAGATCCTCTCGAGCCGGAACCCCCAGTAGAGGTCCGTCCCGTCCGGACTGAGCCGTTTGAGCGCCGCGACCAGATGCGCCGCGGCCCGCTCCGATCGCGCACGAGAGGAGAGCGCGGCCACTCCCGCCACGGGACGGAGGGTCGCGTCGGTGGCGACCACGCGCTGCCGCGCTTCCGCCGTCAGTCGACCGACGATGGCGGGACTGAGGTCCCCGTGCAGGTCGACCACGACGAGAGCCTCACCGCGGTTCGCCGCCCCGGCGGCCCAGCGAGCGAGGTAGGTCGTCTTCCCAGCGCCCGAGGCCCCGAAGACGATTGCCGGGGTCTCTACGGGCCGATCCTCAGCGGTGCCGCTCGCGGTTTCGAGCGCGGAGATGGAGCGCGCGGCGAATGGGGCCGGCCGCTCGAACCAACCGTCGGTCGGAATGGAACGCATACCGCCCCGTCTCCAGTCGCGACGTACGCCGAGAGCACCGGGGCGGAACGTCGCGGGGAGCCCGATCGAATGGCTCCACTCCGCCGCGACCGCCGTGCCGAGTGCGCAGAACCGGCGGTGGACCTCGTCGCGACGGAGCGCGGCGAACCGAAACCTCCGCGCGAGCCACACGGTGCCGTGCCGCGCCGGTACCCAGAACGTCTGCAGGGCGAGCCACGTCTCCGGACCGGCCGCGGGGGCGATTCCTACCCGGTCGAGGGTCTCGGACCCGACTCCGAAGAGCCGGCGCCGGACCGACGCGGTCCCGACGACGTCGCCCCAGCGCTCGTGGGCGAGCGAAGGGGGAGGGAGGGGAGGGGCTCCGGGGCGGGCCTCGAGCCGGACCGTGGCGCCGGCCGCGCTCTCCTCGAGCGTGGTCACGAGCTCCGCGGGTCGAACGGTGACCCGGGTCGAGGGGTCGTGGAGCGACCGTTCGAAGAGGGCGGCCGAACCGTGCGAGGCGGACGCGAGGAGCCTCGCGAGCTCCCCGTACCACTGGCGGCGGACGGCCGGCGTCCCGTGGCAGACCACGGTGACGGTGTCCCGCGAGCTCATCGTCGACCCCGGCCGGTCGCCCGTTGTTCCAGGGCATCGACCTCGGCGCGCAAACGGGCGAGGCCGTTCAGGCGAGCGAACTCTCGCAGCACGGCGCTCGACACCAAGTGCGGCACGGCCCGGTCGTGCTCCCAGAGACGGACCAGCCAGAGCAGCCGTCCGTCGGGGTACCGGTAGAGGCGCGCTCGCGGTCGGTACGGTCCCGCGATCGGGAGGCGAACTTCACCGACCTTACGGACTCGCGGGTCGGCGGGTTCGGGAAGAGGTAGGCTCGGAAGGGGTTCGGTCGGCGTTGGAGCGATGCGTTCAGCATGCACGTTTTTCGAGAACTCCCCCGTCCCTCCCGCGGGTCCCGGGCGGGACGGATTGGGATGCGGGCGCGGGCCTCCGCGAGGAGACCTCGGGACCGTCCTCCCCAGGACCCGCCCGGCGGCCGGAGCACCGCAGGGCTAGAGAGGGCGGGCTCCGGCGAGTGCCGGGAAGTCGCGCGCGACCGGTGGGTGCGCTCCCCGCGTTCAGGACTCCCGACGCGTCCGGCCGGGCGTCCGCTCGCGGGAGGCGTCCTCGAAGGACCCCTCGTCCTTCGGGGCGACGCCGGTCACGTGGCGGTTAGAGCGCGAACGACGCGAAGGAGAGCGGGAGGCCGCGGTCGCGGACTCGGGGCTCGCCGGCGCGTTCGGCTCGGGGATGACGGCGGGGCACGTCGGGTCCGTCGGAGTCCGCAGAGCGACCGAGCGGTCGAGCGCAGAGTGCGGCGGAGGGGGCAACGGGCGACGCCATGGGGAACGCTGCGAATAGCCGGCCCGGACCCAGGTAGGTTCGCCCGTCGCTGGAACGTGCAAGATGGTCAGCGCCGGAGGCCGGACGCGGACCTCGACGAACGGGTCAAGAAATCAGAGCCCAAGGACGGTCGGTTTTTGGAAAGGTCCCTCGCACGCCGGGACACGGTGCTGTCCCCTTGTGGCGATCTGGAAGGACCTTTCCGGGGTGGTTGCAAATGCTTCAGCGCGGTCCGCGGTATTTGAACCGCGAACGGGAGGTCGTGAAACGGCCCGAAGGCGGACCGTTCCGTCTACCGCGCCCGGTGGCTCTCCGTTTCGGCGAGGACGATGCGGGGAAGCTCGCCCTGGATCGCGGGCGGCCGGCGCGCGGACGCGGCGGCGCGGCTCTGCTGCGCGGCCCGGGGAAGGAGCCAGCGCTCGCCCCACGCTCGCAGCTCCCGCGCTGCGGGAGCGAGCCCGAGCCCCATCTCGGTGAGGGAGTAGACGACCGAGAACGGGCGGGTGCTGACCACCGTGCGCTGGACGACGCCCTGTCCCTCGAGGAACTTCAAGGTCGCGCTCAGGGTCTTCGCGTTGAGCCGAGGGTTCGACTTCAGGATCTCGCTGAACCGCTGGGGCCCTTCGAGCAGACGGTGCACGATCGCGAGGCGCCACTCCGTGCCGATGACACCGACGGCGGCGAGGACCGGGCAGAGGTGACGTCCGTCCGCCGAGTCGCAGGTGTCGCCGGCCGCCGGGTGCGGCACGGGAGTCCGTCGCGCTCGCTCCGCCTCCATCCCTCTCGCCTCTCCGACGATAGGTCCGCGGACCTTCTTATAGTTACGGTGTGAAAGCAAGTGAACGGTGGTAACTCATCGGGACCGCGAAGGATGCCGCGCCGGTCGGGAGTACCTTTTCTCCGTCCTCGCCCGTCCGACGCCGTGTCCGTCCGTCGACGCGACCTCGAGCTCACCGTCGAGCGTCCGTTGCGCGCCGACCTACCGGCGGCCGGCACCGTTCGCCTCGCGGCGAGGTTCGAGCTCCCACCGGACGGCTCGGGACCGAGCCATGCCGAGCTCGCCCGCGCGCTCGACGAACTGCAGGCCGACCTCGACGGGCTGGTCGGCCCGCCGCTCGCGGCGGCCCCGCTCGCCCGGCCGGACCGGGACCTCACCGAGCTCGTGGAGACGTACCGGCCGCGCCAGCGCGAGCTGGTCGACCTCCTTCTCGGCGAAGGCGAGCTCACGGCCGGCGAGCACGAGCGGCTGGTCGCCTACCTCGGCGCCCCGCCCGCGAAAGCCGAGCCCCCCCGCCCCGCGCCGCAGCCGAGGATGGAGGCGCCGATCTCGGCCGCCCCGATCTTCGCGAGCCGGCCGGAAGAGCGCGGTCGACCCGTCGCCGAGCTCCTGCGCACCTACCAGATCGATTCGCTGAAGCAGGCGGGGGCGGTGCGCGCCCGGCGGGAGATCTCCTTCGCGGAGTACATGGCCCTCAAGCGGCACTTCCAGGAGGCCGAAGCGAACGGTCCCCCCCGCTCGGTCCCCGAGAGCGGTTAGCGCGCGCGCCCGGGTTTTCCCGCGGCCGACGGGGTCGGGAAAAGAGCGACCGCGAGCAGGCCGACGTCGGTGATCCCCTTACGCATCGCCACCACGCGCGCTCGCCCGGGCGCCACGTGGGCCTCCGGGTCGGTCGCCGCTCCGACCACGGCCCCGGCCGGATAGTTCGGGTCCCCGATCGCACCCGCGGTCCGGAAGAGGCCGGCGCTCATCTCCCGACGGCGTAGGCCTCCTTGGGCGACCGTGAGGAACTCGCCGAACGACGGTCCCTCCTCGACCCCCTCGGGGAGCCCGAGCGTCGCCATCGCGAACGCGGCGACCCCTTTCGTTCGGCTGTCGCTCGAGAGCCCCTCGGCGACGAACAGCTCGTCCGCTCGGCCGAGGAACCGCCGGGCGGCGGGCGTCGGCGCGTCGCGCAGCGAGAGGAACGCGAGTCGGCTCGTCCACCCCTTGTCGAAGAGCGCGTCGGCCGCGGCCTTGAGCGCGTCGCCGGGGCTCGCCACCACCACGGGACGGGCGATCCGCGCGGGGAGTGGCGGCCGCGTGGTCTCCGTTCGGTCCCGTACCGTGGCCGGGAGCCGAGAGGTCAGTTGCAGTCGGGCGAGGAGTTCGTGACACTCGCCGCGCTCGGTGGGTCCGAGCGGATGCATCGGGCCCCCGCCGACGAGCTTCGGGCCGTCGCCGCGGTCGACGATGAACGTCGCGGTGTCGGCGCTCGGGATGGCGCTCGCGAGCCGGCCCGCGACCGCGCCGTCGCCGAGCACGCGGGCGAGGAGGTCGACCTCCGGGCCGGTGGCGCCGCGGGCGTGGGCCTCGGCGAGGAACGCGCCGAACTCCTCCTCGCCCATGTCCGGGGGCGGGCGGAGGAGGGAACGGAGGGCGCCCGACGAGAGGAGGACGAGGAGAAGGTCCTGTTCGGAGAGCCCGGAGGCGAGCTCCGTCGCGGCGGCGACCGCCTCCTCGGCCGCGGGGGCGCCGCCCCAGCCGGGCGGCACCCGGACCCCGCGGAACGGGATCGCCGGGTCGACCTGGTCCGGCACGGCGAGGAACCCCTGGGTCAGCCGGTCGCCGATCGCGTGGAGCGCGGCGAGCGCCATCGAGTTCGCCGCGTTCCCGAACGCGAGGAACGCCACCTGGCGGTACCGTCCGTCGGTCACGAACCGGTTGCCGACGCGCAGCGTCCCGCTCTCCCGGCGCAGCGCGAGCCGGACCGATCGGTAGGCGTCGGCGGCGGTGACGGCGGCCCGGAAGGCGATCGTCTGGACCGGGTCGGGCCCTTTTGGGTCGGGTTCCCCCGAGGGAGGGAACGGGTCCCACGGGAACTGTCCGATCACGACGGCCGGGAGCGGGCCCCGCGTTCAATACGGTAGCGGAAGCGCACCGGCACTATCCGAGCTGGAGCCGCTCGGCCGCGCCCGCGTTCGTGCGCGCACGGAACCGGCCCGGTGAGAACTGCGCCGGGTCGAGGTCGGTCGGCTGGCCGAGGACGGCGAGCGCGACCCGGCGCGAGGTCGCGGGCGCGAGCATGAAGCCGTGGCCGCCGAACCCGTTCGCGTGGACGAACCCGGGAAGGCGCGGGTCCTCGCCGATCACCGGGAAACCGTCCGGCGTGTCGTCGTAGAATCCGGACCAGGCACGGAGGACCCCGACCGCGCCGAGTCTCGGGATCAGTCCCACGAGCGCTCGGGCCATCGTCGGAAGGAACGCGGACGAGCTCGGCTGACCGAGCGAGGTCCCCGGGGGATGGGGGACCTTGACCCCTCCGATGACCTCCCCGCGCATCGACTGGCTGAAGTAGAGCCCGTCGGAGGCCCGGACGACCATCGGGTCGAGGAACGGTTTGACCGCCTCGGTCGCGAGGATCTCGTGGCGCGTCGCGACGTTCGGGACCTCGAGCCCGGCGCGGCGGGAAAGGTCGCCCGACCACCC
>Ga0187784_10001771_pt1 | contig 17231 bp, 14 predicted proteins | sample 1015_SJ02_MP15_2_FD_132964 | JGI IMG/M metagenome (GOLD analysis project Ga0187784, IMG submission 132964) | Tropical peat soil microbial communities from peatlands in Department of Meta, Colombia - 1015_SJ02_MP15_20_MG | ecosystem: Environmental > Terrestrial > Soil > Wetlands > Peat | place...
CTTCGAACAGCAGGATTTTCACGTGCCAAACTCTGCAAAACCATTTCGAAAGTTTCGCCTTTGGAAAGAACTCTTTCAATAAAAACACCGGTTCTTCCTATCTTATCTCTGCGCAGAAGCGCACGCACACGATCGTAAACCGTATCGGCCGAAATGCCCAAAAACCGGGCAACCTCTTCTTCTCGCCCCACGATTTCACTTTTCACGTGCCCTGTTGTTGTTGGTTCGATCAACATTAACTGTTTATCTATGCCGGCGACACGAGTGCCATTCCTTAGCATCTGCAATCCTAGCTCGCCACCATACGTGTAAAACTCCTTTTCTGTTCGTCGCATTTTCAAGAGAGGGAATGAGATGCGTCTATTCTCTCCTATCTCAAGGTACCCTTTGAAAGCGTAGGCGGGCGTTGCTTGAATCAGAATACGTTTGTTTGAAGGAAAACCAGCTGCTTCTAAAGCGTTCTCAATCGAAAATGAGGAGTGTTGTTCAGGCAAGAAAACGTCAACATCACTCTTCTTTGAAACGTCGCCCCGTGCGATGCTACCATGTACGATTGAGGGCAAGTTCGCTTGTGCTAACGCTTCCATAAGCTCTAACGCTTGACTACGCAACAATGTAAGTAGGCACCAATGTTTATCGTCGTAAATTACTTCGATAAGATCAGCGCGTCCTAATGGTTTCTTAGCCATTTCCTTATGGCCTTGCAAAAACTATACTAAACTGATGCTTTAGAAGATTCCGTAAAAGAGGCTGGCTATATGGAGGTAACGCCTGAAACAACTTTTCTACTAGGCTTGCTTCTGTTTTGGATCGTTTTGTACGCGATTAGCCAGCTTCTTCATGCGGAAAAGCACGGCTTCAAAATCTTCCCTTTCTTCCTCACCTATAGGTCCGAGAAATTCAAGGGTATGATAGGGAGGATTAGCAGAAAAAACACACTTTTGTGGAAGACGCTTTCAAACGTGGGAATGGCCCTAGCCCTTGGGTTAATGATTTACTCCACATACTTTCTCTTTAGTAACTTGCTCAAATTCTTCTTGCCAGCAGTTGAAAGCGTGCCGGTAGTGCCAGTTATTCCTGGAGTTACTATAAGTTTAGATTCGTTGCCCTACTTTTTCGTCGCTGTGGCCATCATAGTGCTCTTGCACGAGTTTGCCCACGGCATTAGCGCTGTTGCTGAAAAAGTTGAGGTGAAATCTGCAGGCTTGGCCGTGATGCTAGCTTTCTTCGGTGGTTTCGTGGAGCCCGAAGAAAAGAGCTTCGAAAAGACTTCGAAAACTTCGAAGCTTCGAATACTGGGCGCCGGATCCGCGGTGAACCTGGTCACGGGGCTGCTTGTTATTATACTATTAGCGAGTCTGTTCGCCCCCTCTGCTGGCGTGTTGGTCAATTCCACTCTTGCGAATGGGCCAGCTGCACGCGCTGGCGTTCAACGGTTTGACGTGATTCAAGCTGTAGACAACAAGACAATCAACTCACTTCAAGATCTTTCGGCCTATCTTGCAAACGTTACACCCGGCTCGAATCTGTCCATCGAAGTAAATAATCACCTAGTCACAGTTACAACTGAGAACTTGAGCGGTCGGGCGATAATCGGGATTTATGGGCTTGATTATTATCCTTCCCGTCTTGGCCTAAACAGAATAGCCACGGCTAACACCTATCTCACGCTATATTGGACTTTCATCGCCGCTTTTAGTGTCGCAGTATTTAACATGCTTCCAGCTTTCCCTTTTGACGGCGAGAAGTTCCTCTATTATTCTCTTGCAGATTATGTCGGAGAAAAAAACCAGTTGCGGCTGCGGGTTTTGATCAACGCGGTTTTTTTGGGTCTGCTCGTGTCAAACGTGGTCTTGAGTCTTTGGTTTTTCGGTTTGCCTAGTGTCTAAACTCTAAGGTGGAGAAAGAGCCGTGAAGTGCAGTTTCTGTGGACAGAATGAGGCTGTTCTTGTACGGGCTTATAGTGGAGAGAAATTGTGCAAGAAATGCTTCCTCAAGGCTGTAGAGGATCGCGTTCGGACCACAATAGCTGAATATGGCATGTTCGCGTTTGATGACAGGATTTTGGTTGCCGTTTCAGGCGGTAAAGACAGCATAGGGGTTCTGCATGTTCTGGTAGGTATCGAAAGGAGATTCCCAAAAGCCCGCTTGCTTGCGGTTTCGATCGATGAGGGAATAAGGGGCTATCGTGATGAGGCGTTAAGGATTGCTGTCGAAAACTGTAAACTTTTGGGAGTTGAGCACAGCGTCTTGAGTTTCGACAGCTTGTTTGGTGTGACGCTAGATGAAGTGGTGCAGAAAGCCAGAAAACTACCGAGTGCGAAGCGCCTTGGATCGTGTGCTTATTGCGGAGTTCTGCGGCGTCGCGCTTTAGACTTGGCGGCGAAAAAGCTCAAAGTCGATGTCTTAGTATTGGGACATAATTTGGATGATGTTGTTCAAACTTATTTGCTGAACATTGTGCATGGTGATGTTTGGCGTGTACGCCATTTTGGCGCGGTAAGCATGGATTCTGACGGGCGTTTTGTTCGCCGTGTTCGTCCATTTTGTCTTGTTCCAGAGAGGGAAACTGCGTTTTACGCCTATTTGAAGAATGTAAAGTTCCAGAGCGTTGCGTGCCCCTACGCAGGCGAGGCGTTACGAAATGATGCACGGTATTGGCTGAATCGACTTGAGCAAAGGCACGCTGGGAGCTTATTTGCCGTGTTTAGAAGCTTCGAGAAAATCGGAAAGGCTATGGTACAGCAAGAAAGAGAATTTGGTGTTTGTAAGCGGTGCGGCGAACCTTGTCCAGCCGCTGAGGATGCATGCGTGGCTTGCAAATCTTTGGAGAAGCTAGGGGTTTTCTGAGCATTTTTTGATTAATGTATTTTTTCGTACAGAATGTGAACTTGTCTTTATCTCTTGAAGGCAAGGTCACAAAAACTTGTTCGCGTATGAACAGGGAATACGTAGTGAAAATTCACAATACTTTTCTTCGGATCGATCCTTTTACTTGTAATGGGTGATAGAATCATGCCAAGAGTCAGACCTTTTATGCGACGGAAACCCGGAGCTAAGAAAAGGACGATTCATGTGAAAGGCCACTACAGGCACAGTCAAGCATAATGGTCATCGGGGTTACTACAACTTTTTTTCATCTCATTAGCTACGATATTCTTTGTCGAATTTTCGTTTCGTGGACATTTGACATTACGAAAATTTAACGAGAAAAATTGCTACTTCCGGCTGCGCCGAACTTTCCTGGAGACAAGCAGCCCTGCGACAGTTGTTGCCACGAGTGATATTGCCACAATAAGCCACGCGGGAAGTGCAACCGCAGATGAGGCAGAGTCCGGAGTAGAAGAGATAGGTAAATAACTACTCGAAGCACCTATTGTTATGTTTGCATTAACGGCCTGGCTGCTGATAACGCTCGCGCTGTTCTCCAGTGTTGTTTGGTTGAATATAATTTGCGAAGTTCCAAGGGAGATCACTCGAAAAGTCAAAGTTGCTATAACCCCTCCTCCACTCGCACTGGTGTACTCGAGCAAAGTATCTGAAATATCTGGGATATCGCCTTTGCTTATGGCGTTCGTAGATGTGGAGGTCCAAATGAACAAGGTCGACCCTGCTGCCTTTAGAAAGGGACCCTCCGAAACCTGAGTCAAATTCAAGAAGTTGGGATTAAACTTAAGATTAGCTATGTCCCATGACCAGAGATTCTGCACACTGCTCACGTCTATGTTAACGTGGATGGTGTCCCCAAGGTGTGCGGAAGGAAACTGCTGAGTGGCAGAATCAACGTTTATTATCGCCGTCCCACTCGCATTTGAGCAGTTAATCGCAGTAGCACTTGCCAACACGACCGCTAAAAGAAATGATGCTATTGTCAATCGCTTCGTCCTAGTTGCCTCCTTCAAGATTGACGTTTTGTCCGGAATTATTCAGTCTATCCAAAATAGTATATTGAGACCAATTTGTTCTATATAGAAACCGAAAATCATGATAATGACTACATTTAACAGTTAAGGCAGTTATACATGATTTGGCGCCTGACGTCAAGTTCTTTTTTTCAACCAGAAGATTGATCCACCACAAACGAAAGTCGTGACTAGCACCATGATTACTAAGACATCAAGCGGCGGGCTAGACGAGTCTTGAATTGGGGCTATAATCAAGCTTGAAGTCTTGACGACATTAATTTCAGTCGAATTGATAGCGGTGTTATTATTCGCGTCGAAGACCATCAAGGTCACTGTGTAGTTTCCTGGGCGTGCATAAGCGTAGGTTATGGTTTGGTTTTTTCCTATTCCTATTCCGTCTCCCATATTCCATACGTAGCTGACTATTGTTCCGTTTTCTTTTTCGTAGCTTTCAGATCCGTTGAACGTGATAGACTGCCCCACTGAAGCGTTCTGTCCAGTGGCAATTCCTTGCAGAATTATTATTGCAGTGGGCTTGGGATAGGGTTTTACCGTTATTGTGACAGAAGAGTTGTCACTTCCCAGCGAATCCGAAAGGGTAAGGGTAACATTGTATACTCCTGGCGTGTTAAACGTATAGTTTGCAATCACGCCTTCAAGTGTCTTTGAAGTGCCGTCTACGAAAGACCATGTATAAATCGGGTTGCTTCCGATTTGTACCGAGTTTGAGCCGTTGAAGATTACCAAAGTGCCCTGGCGGACTTCTTGGTCCTGACCGGCATTGGCCGCCGGTGCTCCATTTATAAGAAGAGTCACGATCGCAGTAGAAGAATTCGATGTTGGGGTTATTAGTGGGTTGGGAGCTCCATAAGGAGCGTTAGGTGGGTTTGGGGCCTCGAGAGTTATGTTCAAGAGCTGTATCGGGGTTTTTGCACAATGGCTTAGTATTTTGAAATACAGCGTAGCTAAGACGCCGCTTCCATTTGCTCCACTATTTGCCAACAGGGTATCTGAAATGTCTGGTTCTGAGCCCTTTAATGGGCGCGTAGGGATAAACAATGTGGATCCTGCCTTTCGCATGAAACTTCCTTCTGTTGGCGTTCTGGACATGTTTAGGTAATTGGGATTCCATCTTATATTCGCGTCCCACGACCAGAGATCTGTGACATTGGATATCGTAATGCTCATCGTAAACGCTTGGTTTACTTGTGTTGCTGTTGTGTTATAATACTCTGAAGGAATAAGACAAACAGTTGGCTTGGGTTCTGTCTGAGCTTTACTTTGATTGGTCAAGGAGGAAAACAGAAAAGTTAAGGCTATGATTACAAGAAGATAAATGACTGCTTTCCTCATTTTTTTCTAGCGCTCCTAAAGATTAGGTAGTGATCAATGCGGAGGATTGTGCCCCTAGAATTTATTTCATCGTCGAAATGTATACCTCGAGCACGCGCGTGAGTTAAAGAGTTATCGGCTACACAGTTACTGGCAAAAGTAACTGCATTCTTAAAGTTTATAGCTCCTTCACTGTTCAAGTCTTCAAGTTGCACGATGTGAAAGGAAGTGCTTCGTCGAGCTGGAGTGCGAAAGTAGTGTGCAAAAATACATGCTAAGTAAGGCTCAAGAATCGCATTCGCGAAAGGTCTCCATATAGAGTTGTAGTAATGGCCGGCATCAAGCGAGCTGTCGATTGCAGGTGGAGCGCTGAGGTCAGCGACGGGAGTAGTGACGCTTCGTGATAGAGTGCGAGGCGATTCTATTTGCCTAAATTGTGCTATGGAAACTTTCGCAAGTGCCCCGCCTGCTATCAACAACACGGCGAGAATGGTGCTCTTTTTGCTTCCATTCATTTTCTTTTTTACTCTTTACTTTCCTGTACTTTATTAGTCTAAGTTCCGGAAGGGATTTTGCGCCCTACCGGTTGTGGTAGTTTTGGTAACGTGTGTTTTATCTGTTTTGGCTTGGGTATTTTATGAACTGCGTGTGCTATGGCGGAGTTTTTGTCCACGTTTGCAGCCAGTCAAGTGCCAGTAGGTGGAGATCCTTGCCTGTAACAGAACCAGCGCCACCAATGTCTGCTCTAGCTATGGCAGAAGTTGGATTGGTTCCCGATGGAACGGTTTGTAGCCAGTAGATCGCCAGTACGTGGAGGTCTAGGCCTGTAACAGAACCGACGGCTCCCAAGTACGGGAAGGTCAGGGGAGCACCGGTGATATCCCCTGGGTGCACATTCAGCAATGCCGCTGGAAATGCAAGAGTGTAGGTTTGTCCATTCAGCGTGTAAACGAAGATGCTTAGGACTTCGATCCAGACATTCCAGCTCAGCGTCGTTGGCAAGACTGCGCCCTTCTCCCCGCTTAGTATTGTCGATGTGCCTGTGGCCACAGAGTAGCCCATCACCGTCGGAGTCGCAGCGCTGACAACGGTTATGCTGTAAGTCTTCGTTGTCGCGTTGTATTCGTACACTTGGTAGGTCCAACTGTAGTTGATGCTTTGCGCACTTGCAAACATATTCGCCAAGGTCGTGTTGAATACCAGCTTGTAGCCTGTTATGCCAATTTCGCTGCCGGATGGCGTCAGTGATACATATACTGCATTTACTGTATTAGCGACTATGTCGTGGCTGTTGCCTTGGCTGTCTGGGTATGTGAGGTATGCAACGCCGGCATCGCTTGGTTGAAGGTTAATGTTGCTCTCGCCTGCGGCTTTTACCTCAAAGGTCACGGTGGTCAAGACACCTGAACCGGTGGCGCATGCAGCGAAATCGGATGTGTTGAGGATGATGTCGCCGATTATGAGTAGCCCTTCTGTGTTGTTGACAGGGAGGTCCCCTAAACTCTCAACTGTACCATAGTTGGCGCCTGAATTCAAGAACGACCCGTTGAAAGCGTCGTTTACGTTGGTCACGTTGAGCACTGCTGGATTCCAGGTCAGGCCATAGCTGTAGCTGTTGATGCCTGGACTGACACCACTAGTGTTATCCACCCGGACATCGACACTGAAAGTTGAGCCGACCGACTTGGCTGGAATCAAAGTAGTACTAGTAGTGCCTGAAAGCACGACACTGAGCACTGGCGTGTTGCCGCTGGCTTTGACGATGGGCATTGTGGCGAGGAGCAATGGCATGACCACTAGAAACGCTAGTGCCAAGGCTGGTATGAGTTTTGTTTTTGGAGTTCTTGTCATTTTTTTTCCTCCATGATTTTTGGTCAAGACATTTAGCCATAAATTGCGTAGTAGGCAAGGTAGTCTGCGACGAAAAGTTTTATGTCGTTGAAGTCGATTTTTCCATCTGCATTCAAGTCAGCGTAGGGGTTGTAGATTCCCTTAGTATTGTAGGCGATGTATGCAGATACGAAGTAGGTTATGTCGACGTAGCCAACTTTGCCGTTCGGGATTGTCTGAGTCTGACCTGGAAGCGGATTGTACGGTAGAAGGCTAGAGTTGAGTACTTGTCCTCCAGCCATGTCGTCTGGGTTTAGCGGGATATAGCTTTGGTCATTAACAAAGTTGCTAGTGCCGTTTAGAGTAGTTCCTGGTAGTCTCATGTAGGCGATCCATACTCCCGTTTCTAGGAGTGGACCCGTGCTCGGAATGGTGCTTGGGGTTACTTCCCACAGGTATCTCCATGCTTGGTACTCACCGGTAGCGCCTGGTCCTTGAATGCCAGAGTATGCCCATAGGACATTTGCTTTTGTCGGAGTGACGTATGGTCCCCAGTTGTATGGTTGGACGTAACCGATGAGTGATTTTGGTAGGTTCTCGAGGTTGTAAGCTATGTTTAAGCCGATCATGTGGCCGTATGTTTCCAAGTAGCCTAATGATATGAAGCCTATGTAGTCTGAATCGGAAGCGAGGTTTCCGGCGCTAACTGTGTTGTAGATGTTGATGTTTTCTTCACAGTAGGTGTATGGTGCCATCTCTTGCGATGCAGTCACGACGCCACTGACTTTGTGTTCAAACTGGAAGTTGCTCGGCTGCGCGAAGTAGTTGTTGAAGCAGTCGAAGGTTCCGGACGTGGGGTCTCTTACAGCTCTGTTGATCGGTTCATTCAGAATCGTGCTGTTAATGCTGGGCGGGACGTGCATTGCTCCGCCATAGTAGGCGTCAAGAAATTGACCGTACGTGGTGTAGTAGGGTGTTGTATAGTTGCTCGGCTGGTCTGCGAAGAGTTGAGCGACCTGTAGTGTTGTAAGATTCAATGGGAACCAAGTCATGTCAGGGCTCAGGACTATGGCGACGCTGTCGAGTGCGACTGCCCAAATTTGCATACTCGTCATGGTTGGCGCGAGCCATTCGGCAGTGCTGGTCTGTGGCGGTCTTGACATTTCGCCAATGTCTGCGGTTCCCCCAGTCAATGCGGGGATTGCAGTGCCGCTTCCTAGCCCAGCGATGCTGAGGGGTTCAGTAATATATGAAGCTCCCCATCCGGGGTTCGCGGCGACGCAACTATTCCAGTAGCTTGGGAATTGACTCGCTTCTTCAACCGCGATTGGATAGACTGTGCTTGAGCCGGCTATAGTCAACGTTGCAGGATTAACCAACTGGTTACTTTGGAAAGGAAGCGCGTGCACTAAAGTTGTAGCTGCGCTTGAAGTTGCCATTATTGCTATTATTGTTGTGATCAGTAGTATTTTTTGGGTTTTATTCAATTTTCATCTTTCTCCTTTTTTAATTCTTTTTCGAACAATTACTCGTTCACCACGCCAATCGAAAGCGAATGATATCTGGATTGCCGACGTAGTTTACGTTAGACAATTTAGTCTATAGTCTTTACAGTAGATCATCGTGGTCTTCCATACACAAAGAAACGCTCAGTACCAGACGAACATTTCTAATTAGACTATTGGCTTCTAATTAGACTATTGACTATAAATAGAAAAGCATTATCTCTACGATTTCTGCCTCTTCAAATTAGTTCAGAAAGGAGAAAGTCGAAAATTAATGAACAGCAAGCTGTTTAAGGAAAACTTTGTTAAAGCAATTCTCTTTCTCTGCGCCCTTTCCTCAATCGGCATAGTTTTCTTCATAGTTTTTTATATGATATACTTGGGATACCCGATTATCATCAACTGGTTCGCCTATGGGTTTGAAAGCGGAGTTCTCAATATTCTGCCTTACATGTTTGACTCGCTGTACCTTGCCTTGGGCGGAACGATATTGGGCATAGCTATAGGAATTCCATGCGCGATATACTTAGCAGAATTTGCAGATATGAGACTGAGAAACATGGTAAAACCAACGCTGGAGGTACTGAACGGTTTTCCATCAGTAATTATTGGGCTTTTAGGCTTTACTCTTTTTGTCACGCAGTTAGGCAGATTCGGGCTTCACGCATTTTATTGCACGCTAGTCGGATGGATAGTTCTCGGAGTAATGTCTCTGCCCCTAATTGCAAGCGTCTCGGAGGATTCGTTGAGGGCAGTTCCTCAAGATTTAAGGGAGGCATCCCTCGGATTGGGCGCAACAAAATGGCAGACAACAATCGGAGTTTTGATCCCGAGCGCCTTCTCCGGCATTCTCACAGCGGTTTTGTTGGCGTTTGCGAATGCCATCGGGGAGACGATGGCTGTACTTGCAGTAATTGGCATTCTCGTGCCTGCTCCAATAACACTGAACCCTTTATCGCAAACCAATTCTATCACCGCTTTGATAGCCTACGGCTACCAGGAGACTAGTGTGGGCAGTGCTCGCTATCTGGCACTTTTCGCCGCCGGATTCATTCTTTTCATTATGACTGCATTGACGAATCTTGCAGTTAGGGCTATCGCGGCTAGAAGGAACAGAATGGTTTCGGTGAGGACGAATAGGGCATGAATCCGAGATTAAGGATATCAGGAATTTTCGGGTACTTTAAGGGAAAGAGGAAAGAGAACTTACTCATTGGCAGTCTTCTTTTTATTTCGGGCATAATCGCAAGTTCGCCTGGTGTGATCCATCTCTTCAACTGTTTATCAAGCGACGGCTTTGCCATATCAACTTTTAACACTTTGATTGCTGACACAACGTATTCTTTACTTTTGATCCTGCCAAGTTTCGCCTTGTTTTCCGTCGGATATGTGTTGTGCGAATCCCACTCACTGGGCTGGAAATTATCAATCACAATTTGCGGAGTGGCAGTGTTATTAGTTGTCGTAAATTACTTAAATGTTGAATTAGGGCTCACGATTGGAGTTTTATGCGGTTTAGCTGCAACGCTAGAAATCCTAAACAGGAAAAAAACTGCAGGTAGACTGAAAGACTCGCCGACGATTACAGAAAACTTGGCAAAGTTCGGTTTGCGCCTTTCCGGACTAGCTTGCATATGCATTTTAGTAGGCATGCTTGTTTACGTAGCCATAAGAGCATCACCATACATCTCGTGGGACTTTTTGACTAACACAAATTGGAGTTGGACCACTGCAGGCAAGGTACTGAGCGGGATATCGTCCAGTTCAATGGGAGGAGTACTGGGATTCGCAATTGGATCGTTGCTCCTCGCGGGTTTTTGTGAACTTATCGCTTTCCCGCTAGGTCTAGGAGCCGCCATCTACCTCGCAGAATACTCCTCGCAAAACAAATTGACGAGCATCGTTCGTTTTTTCATCGAGACCCTCGCTGGAATCCCCTCCGTTATCATCGGACTAGTGGGGTACGCCGTCTTTGTCGTCGGGGCCGCGCATTGGGGAACATCTTTGGCTGGAGGAGGACTGTCCTTGGCTTTTATGATTCTCCCATGGAACATTCGAATAGCAGAGGAATCGATAAAGTCGGTGCCGGCATCGTACAGGGAAGCCTCGTTCGCCCTTGGAGCCACACAATGGCAGACGGTGAGAAAGGCGGTACTCCTTGCCGCATTACCAGGGATAATAACTGGAGTCTTGCTAGGAGTAGGAGCAGCCCTTGGAGAAACCATCGTGGTAGCAATGACTGCCGGCGACGCCCCAACTGGACCCCAAGTTTTACCTAGCCTATTCCAGATTTTCTCATTCCACCAAATAATCCCAACGCTCACAGTGTTCATATGGAGAGCCCCCATCCTGTTATCATTCAGCACGAGTGCTTCAAGTTCAACAACCAACTTAGTCTTCAAATACTACAGTGTAGCCTTGGCGGGATCCTTCGTTCTTATCGTGATGTACCTCGTAATTTGCGCCGCGGCGTTGGTTGCAAGAAACTATTTGAGCAAGAAACTGACAGGAAAATGAATAAAAAGAGAAAGGCGAGTTAGATTTTATTCGCGTGCCGACAACCCATAAATATTCAAGCTGACTCACACATGCACGTTTAGTAGCGCGCGCTAGATACTGTTTATAATGGGCAGAATGTATGCGATTATTGGGACGAAGATGTACGTCAGTGAGGTTGAGTGCAGTCGATGCGGGGCAAAATTCCGTCCAGACATAATATTGACCGTTTGCAGCAAATGCGGCGGGGCGCTTCTATTCAAGTATGATTTACACAAAGTGACCGATGCCGTCTCGAAGAGTGCATTGGGGAAAAGAGAGAGAACCTTCTGGAAGTTTAAAGACTTGCTGCCCATTTCCTCCGACAAAAACATCGTTTCGCTAGGCGAGCCATACACACCATTGCTCTACCTTCCGCGAGGGATGGTGACGATGCTCAAGAGCGTCTACGTCAAAGACGACGGGCGACTTCCAACAGGGACGTTCAAAGCGAGAGGGATGGCCGTAGCAGTTTCAAAACTGAAGGAGCTCGGAGTACACCGCATTGCCGTTCCATCTGCTGGTAATGCCGCCGCAGCTCTGGCCGCTTACGGCGCCAAAGCAGGAGTTGAAGTTTACGTGTTCATGCCTAAAGACGTGCCCGAGTCCATTCTTAAAGAGTGCGTCTACTTGGGCACCAAAGTGTATCTTGTGAACGGAAGCATCAATGATGCCGGCGAGATAGTTAAGAAACTTGAACCAAAATACGGGTGGTTCAACGTTTCCACCAACAAACAGCCCTACAGAGTCGAGGGATATAAGGCAATGGCCTTCGAAATAGCAGAGCAGTTCAACTGGAGCCCTCCAGACAGCATAATCTTCCCAACTGGAGGAGGAGAAGGAGTCATAGGTCTTTGGAAAGGCTTCAAAGAACTAACCGCCCTCGGTTGGACGAAGAAAACTCCGCGCATCATTATTGTCCAATCCGCTGGTTGCGCGCCTCTCGCGAAGGCTTTCAATAGCGGCGAACCGGAAGTCAAAGAACCGTGGGAAAAACCGGAAACAATCGCGGTCGGTCTTAATGTTCCATACCCTTATGCAAGCTATCTCATATTCCGAGCACTCAAGGAAACTGACGGGGCCGCAGTCTCAGTAGAGGACACAGAAATAACCTCTTCTATGAGGACACTGCTCAAAAACGGCATTTACGCCTGTCCAGAAGCATCTGCAGCGTTAGCAGCACTAGAAAAGCTGGAGAATCAGAATTTCTTTAACCCCGAGGAGACCGTACTACTCTACCTAACAGGTAATGCAATGAAATACTTCGACTCATTCGAAATAGACAGAGGGCAAATACCTGTCTTAAACAAGAACACAGATCAACCAGCTACATAATACAGAAAACGTGCAACTAATTCCCTTAATAATTCACTAGAGGTGGATTCGTCCCCGCTAGGCTTACTTGCTCCTATACTTTTGCTCGCCACCTATATTTGGATCCTCCTTGTAGCATATGCTTGACCGAGAGAGTAACCTGTACGCCAACAGATCCCTTAGTCAGAGCCATAAAAGCCCTATCAAGAAACCACCTAGCCAGTCCGTCAATAACGCGGGAAATTCAGGAACGTCCAAATGCCCCTTTTTACTACATAAAAACAACGTCTCATAGCTAGCGCGCGCGAATGAAGTTCTGCCCCAAATTTGGCTCCTCCTGCATTAGTCCTCTTGCTTTCTATCATCCTTCAATTTGAAAACGCCTTAATTGCGGGACGAAGATGCCTTAATACCAGAGAAATCAGCATCCAGAGAGATTGCGATAGGATCACAATTTTGCTTTTCTAACGGCAGCGCTCGCTTAGTCCCCAATATCACTGGATGTAGGCCTTCAGCGCTTTACATACATAGCAGCGTTTTATACCGAATCACTCGACCATTCTTAGGCCGTATTGTGTGCTGAATCAAACCTCGAAAGGAGGCAATAAACGATTAGTCCGTCTGCACAAAGCTCCATCACAGACACAGGCGAACCTAATATCCCCAGAAGCAGAAACTGAACAAGTTGAACAAAGCCGGCTAACCCGAATATGCCTAAGGCTGCAAAACGAGCAAGTCGATGTCTTACCCAAACCCCTAAGCCCACAAGAAGGAGGTCTATTCCCAAGATCCAAGAAACCAACCCTATGATTACGATGCTAGATTTGGCAAGGTCGCCAACGTAAAAAGGAATCCCCGGTATCCAATCGACAGCAGAAACTGCTGATTTGGCCAAATTTGTCTGAGCGAATTGGGTTGAAGCAATCACGTCCCTTACCATTAAATAAAGTCCACTAACAATCAGAACTACCCCAATGGCGATAATAATCACAGCAAGTGCGTCAGTTATTAGAGTTAGATCAGTTAGATAGTTCGATCTACTCAATATCTTCTCACAGAAGTATTGAATCGACAGTTAGATTAAGTACAGTTTCAGCAATGTCACAGGCATACTCGGCGGTTCTTCTAACGCTTTCAATAATCAAACGCAAGTTGGCAGCGTCTTCGATATCCATCTGAGATGATATGACAGCCTCCCTTTCCAAAATGACTATTTCTTTGATGCCCTCTATGATGCTCTCAGCAGCGTTGTAGTCTTGCCTAAAAAGGGATTCTATGGCAGTGTCGAACATCTTAATGGCGATGGTGCTCATTTTCTCAATTTTTTCTGCAATGTCGTTGCTCAGTCTATGTTTGAGCGTCAACACGTTCTCAGCGATATTGACAGCGTGATCTGCAGTTCGTTCTACTGACTTAGTTACTAAGCGGTATCCCAAGCAATCTTGGCAGTTTAAAAGACCAATTTCTTTGGTCAATTGAGGGCTTTGTGTTGCCGTCTTCAGCAGTCTGGTTACGTACAGATTGAATCGGTCCACCTCGTTGTCAGTCGATATTACCTCCTTTGCCAGCAAGTTATCGCGTGTTTTGAGGGCCGATACTGCGTCTTTATGCATTGACGTCGTGATTATGCTCATTCTTCGCAAAGCGCTTTGAATGGTCATTTCAGGGTAGCTCAAAAGGACTTGTAACGTTAATTGAGAAGAACCGTCAGTCACGATTTCTGTTCCCACTAGCATGCCGCGAACGAAAGTCTTCATATCGTGCCTTTGCTTAGTGGACAATTGTTGCTTATCTGATTTAATGTGAATCGAATTGTATCCTGCCAAATAAGCAGACACGATCTTTCTTGCAATCATTTCCGTGTCGTCTTTCGGAGAAACTCTTATTGCAGCTTCGTCCAGTCTGTTCTGCACCGTTAGACCTGGAGGAACAATCGTTAACAATCCGCCTTCTTCTTCTTCGCGAATTTTTACGAAACTTCCTCTCTTTAGTTGATTTTGAGTGACCCACTTTTTGGGCAGCGATATAATGTAAGTGGAGCCGCCAGTAAACTGTACCTTTCTTGTTTCTTCACTCTGTTTTGCTTGCAACAACGTGACACTTCTCTTTCCATTGATTAATAAGCTATATAATCGTATTGGCGAATTTTATAATAAATCCTTTATCTATATAGACACTATGTGAAACCATATTCTATTATAGCTATTGTGGAAACCGATTTATCGAAAGGGCGCCACATTTCCGAAATAACTATTCAAGAGAACAACAATCGTCTCCTCAAGACATGCCCAATCATAATATTCCGATAACCAGAATTACCATGCTCCGCTTCCAAGATGGGAGAAAAACCTTGCGGAAAGTCGAAACTAAAAAATTCAATTTATGGTTCAGGAACAATCATATCCTCAAAAATATAGATCTCGAAATTAAAGAAAACGCAGTAACCGCCATAATGGGTCCCTCAGGATGCGGCAAATCAACACTTCTACGATCAATCAACCGTATGAATGATCTCATCAGCGGCTGCCGAACATCAGGAGAGATAATTCTCGATGGACAAAACATCTACGGTAATGGCAGCAATGTTTATGATCTAAGACGAAGAATAGGAATGGTATTTCAAAAACCTAACCCCTTCCCAAAATCCATATTCGAAAACGTGGCTTTTGGTCCCCGCGTCCATAATACCGCAAAAGGCGAAAAGCTCAAAGAAGTTGTAGAGAAAAGCCTCAGAGGGGCGGCGTTATGGGATGAAGTTAAAGACCGCCTGAACGAAAATGCTTTGGCTCTTTCAGGTGGGCAACAGCAAAGGCTTTGCATAGCACGTGCGTTGGCCGCAGAGCCTGAACTGATTCTCATGGACGAGCCGTGCAGCTCCTTGGATCCAGCTGCAACTGCTCGAATCGAATCCCTCGTCGCAGATCTCAAAGAAAAATATACGGTTATAGTTGTGACACATAATTTGCAACAGGCGGCGCGCGTCTCGGACTTTACCGCATTCATGTACGTAGGCCAATTAGTGGAATACAACGACACAAGAACTCTATTTGACACGCCAAAGAGTGAATTGACTGAAAATTACATAACTGGCAAATTCGGCTAATCTAAAAGCGCGCGCTGGGAAATTTCTGCTTGTTCGTCTGATAAAAGGATGGACCTTGCCCAGCTACTTTTGATGAAAGACTTAGACAAGCCAAACGAATGAATCACCAATGTTGGGAACGCCAGCACAGTTTCATTCGTAGCCCTCTCGTCTTGTTGTCTTAGGGAGCGATTATTTGATCCACGGTTAGGTTCAAGACGATCTCCGCGATGTCGCCAGCATATTCTGCGGTCCTTCGTATGCTTTCCATTATCATCCTGACCGTTGATATTGCTCTGATTTCTTTCTCGGCGAAGGCTCTGACCCATTTGTTTTCCATTGCCGTGATTGTTTTCGCTTTGGAAACTACGCTATTCGCTAGTTCGTAGTCCTTCGTGTACAATGATCGTGTTGCGTCATCGAACACCAATCTTGCAAAGGAATCAATTTCAGATATCTTCTGAAGGACTGAATTATCGACTTTTTCGTCCAGTTCTAGGACACTTTCTGCGATTTTGGATGCGTGATCAGCTATTCTTTCGACCGACTTTACGATCACGCGATAGCCTAGGCAATCCCTTTGATTCGAAAGCCCTATGTTTTTCATGACCGCTTCACTCTGCACAGCTGCTTTTAACTGTCGAATTATGTAAAGGCTGAAGCGATCCACTTCATCGTCCAGCGTTATTACCTCTTTCGCTAGTGCTTTATCCATGCTTTGCAGCGCTTTGATGACGTCTTCGTGCATCGAAATGGCGATGAGACACATTCGTCTCAGGGCGTTTTCAACTGACAGTTCTGGGTAACTGAGTAAGATTTGCAGTTTCATTTCGTCGGGTGTTTCTGAAAGTATTTCTGTGCCTACAAGTTTTCTTCTGGCAAAGTCTTTGACTAGGTTTTTCTGCAGAGATGTTATCCGTTCCTCTTTTGTTTTGATTGCGATCACGTTATAGCCTACTAAGTAAAGAGCGACTATTTTTCGCGCGATCATGTCTGGGTCGTCTTTCTGAGATACAGTGATCCTAGCTTCTCCAAGTTTTGTCTGTCTAAGCAGTTCTTTAGGGGTGAGAAGAAGTGACGCATCGCCTTGTCTTGTGACAACAATTTGGCTTCCTGCCTCGAGGTTCATGTTTGTTACCCATTTTTTTGGTAAAGAAACAATGTAGGTCGATTTGCCAGTCAGCTGAATTTTTCTCGTCTCTTCGTTATGTTCGATATCGGATCGTTGTTCTTTCAACCTACTCGCTCTCTATATAGTTGATTTCTCTCTATATTCTTTATTTGCATAAGGTATATAGATGTTTTTGTTTCTATGTAAACAAGAAAAAAGTGAAGAAAGAGATGAACTATAAAATCGTTCATACTAAGAGGTGAAAAAAATGAAAACTACATACATAATCGCCATAGCTGTAATAGTAATCGTCTTCATAATAGGAAGCGTATTCGCCTACACATATCTGACGCGATCACCAGCATCAACGACTACCGCAAAACTAGCGGCCACAAGCCTTACCGGGAACGGAGGTACACTTGTCTACCCTCTAATGCTAACTTGGATAGCAGAGTACGGTAATGTTGAACCTCAGATTTCAGTCACTTACAATGCCGTCGGAAGCGGTGCCGGAGTTACTTATTTTGTAACTGATGGATTAGGGAACTTCGGCGAATCGGACGCGCCAATGACTGCGACACAGTACGCGGCTGTACCTTCAAGTCAAACTTGTTTGA
>Ga0187784_10001772_pt1 | contig 17229 bp, 16 predicted proteins | sample 1015_SJ02_MP15_2_FD_132964 | JGI IMG/M metagenome (GOLD analysis project Ga0187784, IMG submission 132964) | Tropical peat soil microbial communities from peatlands in Department of Meta, Colombia - 1015_SJ02_MP15_20_MG | ecosystem: Environmental > Terrestrial > Soil > Wetlands > Peat | place...
CCAAATAGCGAGAAAATGCGGTTGGAAAATAGGTGTCATTCTGCCGCGAGGTCGCGATTAGCTGTCGAATCCACCCGAAGCCAGGTTCCAGAGTTTTCCTGTCATCGGATTCCGAAGCTGCTGCGATAGTCGCGCATGATTTGACTGGGGACGTTTTTGGTGAGAGAATCGCCCCAGTGAAAACGGACTGAAACGAGAGAGGGTTCGATGCTTCCGAAGAGATTGACTCTGCTCCTTGTCGCAGCTTTCGTGCTCTTCTTTAATCTGTCGACGCCCAAGCTCACTTTGGGACAGATTCCAAGCCCACAGGCACTCAAAAACGAGATGCAATTGCGGGCGCCGGCTCCACCGAGCGAGACGACGCGGGAAAACCTCCCGCTTGGGTCTGGGCCGCAATTTATCGCCACAACCACCCAGCGCATCGATCGTGACCGGGCGGAAGTGCGCGTGTATCGAAATGGCCAGCCGGTCGAGCTATTCTCCCACTTCCATGAATTACTCGCCGCTACCCCCGCCGATCACCAAATGAAACTTGATAGCCTAATCGGAAGGACCGTTGCCTTGGTCCCTTCGGATAAGCAGACCGACCAGTGGGATATCTTTACGGGGATTGGCGGCGTCGCGATGAGAGCGCCCGAAGCGCGAATGAAGTCGAACCAGTGGGGCATTTTTACGGGAGTGGGCGGGGTTGGCGGCTTGGTTTTGGCCGACAATATCTTCAAAGTCCGGCAAGTCCTGCTTTCTTCGCGGAAGAACCCGATCGAAGTACGAGTGGATGATCAAATCTACCGTCTGAAACCAGGGCAGGCCCTTCTGGTCCTGTGATGTCTTGCCTGCCACCGATATCGCCACCAAGCTTCTCGAAAGGCATGCTGGCAATCAGGGTCTCGTCGATCAGTTGCGGCATCGATCAGATGCGGCTTGAGAATATGCTTGAACAGGCATACACTAGAGTGAAGTGGCGGACGTGACGAAGTCGGCCCCCGGCGATGGGCAGCCGAAGGTGGTCCGCTGGGTTGGCAGCAGCAGGGAGGACCTGAGGCGTTTCCCAGAGGAGGTCCGACGGCGGATCGGAGGGGCCCTGTGGGATGCACAGCTTGGCCGCAAGGCACCGTACGCCAAGCCACTCAAGGGCTTCGGCGGGGCCGGCGTCCTGGAGATCGTGGACGACTTCGGCGGTAACACCTTCCGCGTCGTTTACACCGTGCTCTTCAGCCGCGTCGTCTACGTGCTGCACGCATTTCAAAAGAAGTCCAGGCGCGGCGTGGCTACACCGAAATCTGAGTCGGGCCTGATCGAGCAGCGGCTCAAGCGAGCGAGAGAGGACTACGAACAATGGTCAGGAAGCGTGAAAACCGTATCCCTGTGACCCCCGGCAGCGGTAACGTCTTCGCCGATCTAGGTTTCGCCGAGCCCGAGGAAGAACTTACGAAGGCGCAGCTTGCCAGCCAGATCCGGGAGATTATCAAGCGCCGACACCTGACGCAACGAGCGGCGGCGGCGGTCGTCGGGGTGGACCAGCCCAAGGTCTCGGCTCTGATGAACGGACGCCTCGCCAACTTCTCCAGCGACCGTCTCATGCGCATGCTTGCTGCCCTCGGCCAGGACGTGGAGATCGTGGTCAAGGAACGAGGCGCGACTTGCGAGCCTGGGTCTATCAGGGTCATCACTGAGGTAACAGCATCATAACCAGCCTAAGGACGTTGATATGCGTCGCCGGTCTCATGGTCGCGGCCGCTTGTCCCGTCGCATCTCGTCCATCCAGGCGTTAATCTGGCGAACGCCACCCGGGAATGCTCCTTTCAGTGCTCCGTCTTATAGGTCTTTGTCTTTCCGTTTCGACTGTTGGTGACGGTGAACTGGCCGTCCTGTTCTGCGGAGAGCTTGAGCCAATTCCCCTGGCAATGTTCTTCCATGTTGGCGATGAAGGCCTCGGGCGCGTTGTTGGCCTGGCCTGCTTCGAGCGCATAATGCAGTTGCCAGATGTCTTCCAGGCCGGGCGAGGTGCGTATGGTTTGCCACGCTTCGGGCGCGCCCCCCTTCCTCGCGCCGTTGTTCATGATGGCGACCAGGGGATGCATGGCTTGGACGAGAGGAGGCGCGCCGGAGAGGTCGAACCCGTGATGCGTGCTGAGATACACATCGACAGCTCCAATTTTGTTATCCGGGCAAGCCAGTCCAAGTTCCTTGTTCCACGTCAAATCCCCCAGATCAATCATACGGAACTTGCCATAGGTGATGAGCATACCAACCGACTGGGCATTCTCTGAGGTGTCATTGGCCTTTCGTTTCACTCCAGCACACAGCGGGTTGGTGGTAAATGGCGCCGCCAACGGTTCCGGAATCTCAAAGCCGGCAGAGGTCAGAACTTGAACGTTGATCCCCAGGATTGGAATCCAATCACCGGGTTTTGCCAGAAGGTGCTTGGCTTTGTCGCGTACTGCCAAATACGCCGAAAAAAGCTCGTCAGCCTGCGGATTGCTTTCGACACTCGGTCCGTGGTCCACGAAGGTGCGGATGGGAATCCGGTCAGCGAGTTGCGGCACGCCCCCCACATGGTCGGCGTGGTAGTGCGTCACCACCAGGTAATCGATCTGTTTCACTCCCGCCAGTTTGGCGGCGGAGACAATGCGGTCGGCGTCGCGGCCCCCGACATCCGGCCAGCCGGCATCCACCAGCATCGTTTCCCCCAAGGGTGAGACGAAGAGCGTGGCTTGGCCGCCCTCCACATCGATGAAATACACCTCCAGTGTCTGGGCAGTGCACACGGGGCCGCAAAGCACAAGGACGAAAAGAGCGGTGATGGTTGTTCGCATACTAGTCGATAGTCGACAGTCGACAGTCGAAAGTCAAGAGCAAACCGAAGGGACCCCACCAGAAATTCCCTACCAGAAATTCCTTGCGGCTCGTTTCGACCTACGCTATACTCCTCCGCGATGTTCACCGCTTACGCCAACTGGTTTAGCTACCGTTTCTGGGGCTTTAGCCCCATCGGGTAGAGTGGCGTTGGCCTGAACTCACCAACAAGTCGTAATAAGCCAACCCACTCGAGAGAGTGGGTTTTTTGTTTTAAGGAGGCTGCCTGTGATCATTTCCATGAGACTTCATGCCACCAAAGAAGAGATTGAGCATGTCTGCGAGCGCATCCGGGAGTTTGGCTACAAAGTTCACTCCATCCAGGGTGAAGAGCGCGTGGTGATTGGGGCCGTGGGGGTGGGGGACGTCACCCCATGCCTCGAGTCCCTGGAGGCGACGCCCGGTGTTGAGAGCGCCGTCCGCATATCCGCGCCCTACAAGTTCGTGAGCAGGGAATTCAAAAAGGAGCGTACCATCATCCCTGTGAATGGCGTGCAGGTGGGCGGCAGCGCATTCGCTATCATGGCCGGCCCTTGTTCGGTAGAGGGCGAAAAGCAGATCATGGAAACCGCCCAGGCCGTGGCGGACGCCGGGGCTAGGATCCTGCGGGGTGGGGCCTTTAAGCCTCGGACCTCTCCTTACGATTTTCAGGGGCTGGAACTCGAGGGGCTGAAGCTCCTGGCCAAGGCACGCCAGACTACCGGCTTGGCTATCGTTACCGAGGTGATGAGCGAGCAGGACGTCGAAGTGGTCGCCGAACATGCGGATATCATGCAGGTCGGCGCGCGCAACATGCAGAATTTCATGTTGCTCAAGGCGCTGGGGAAATGTTCCCGGCCCATTCTCCTCAAGCGCGGCATGAGCTCCACCATCATGGAACTCCTCATGTCAGCCGAGTACATCACCGCCCACGGAAACTCCAACATCATGCTCTGCGAGCGCGGCATCCGGACCTTTGAGACGGCCATGCGCAACACCTGCGATATCGCCGCCGTGCCCCTGCTCAACGAACTCACCCATTTGCCCGTCATCGTCGATCCCAGCCATGCCACCGGCAAGCGCAGCTTGGTGCCGGCACTGGCGCGCGCCGCCGTGGCGGTGGGCGCGGACGGCTTGCTGTTGGAAGTGCATCCTTGCCCCGAAAAAGCCTTCAGCGACGGCGCGCAGTCCCTCACCCTCGACCAATTCCGGGCTCTGACCCGCGACCTCAGCCCTTATCTGGAGTTGTGGAAGACCGCGCGTACTCCGGCTGCCGCTGCAGTGTGAGCGGGCTCGCAATTTCAGCCGAACATGCTTGGGATTCTCAGTGCTGCCCGACAAGTCAAAAGTCGAAGGTCGCCAGGTTGACCAATAGTGGTCTGGATGGGACTGGTGCAGAATGCTCTACCAAAAATGGTCGGAATTCTAGTGAGAAGCAACTACTGTCTTGCAATAGCTACCCACTCCTTTACCAGCCTGGGAACGCTTTCGAAGACTTCCTTCCCGAAAAGTATTTCGTCGACGTACCCCATGTGGAGCATGTCAATTAGTCGGCAGAGATAAGACTTGCCACAGTCCCACCATGTGTACTTTGCGTCAACCATTAAATAATGCCTAACGTGTGTTCGCCCGACGCGTCGTAACTCCTCCAGTTCCATACCATCAAGGAGGCTCTCGTACACGCCGTCAGCCACGCGGCTCCCGAAAGTAGTGGTGTAGTAATACTCTTTAACCTCCCAGATTGCGACCGGATTTACAGCCGATGGGAATGCCCCATCCACTCTCCTGGCAAGGGTTCTTAAAGGCGAACCGTCGCGCGTGACTACAGTAAGCTTATGCGGGTCGTAGTCACAGGGAAATCCTTCGCTGTTGGCTTCGATTAGCATGTTAATGATCCCAGTCAGATAAGCCGGTTTCCTTTTCTTGCCCTTCTGCTTGTTCATGGGCAAAGGGCACAGTGGCTTGAGCTTGGCCCTTAATGACTGGAAGCTCCGCCGAGCCTGCTCCGCATTCATGAGGAATGGCTCTACAGCATTGAGCAAGAGTTCCGACCGAAACCGGAAATAGTTGAAAAGACTGATGCCGAGCTCAGTTGGTCTATTACTACCCCTTGAGATTCCACCAATCCGGAGGCTTAAGGCTCGGTAGCATGCTTCAACCTCTTCAAGGGCAGGAATCCTGATCTCGCCTGTACGACGATCTGTGTACCCCACTTCCTGACCGATCAGACGGACATGCGCCCAGAAGTCCTTCGGCTGGTTCAGGAACCGGGGGTCTGGTTTCAAGACGCCTTACTCCGAACGCGCGACACGAGGTTCTCAAGCGAGATTCCCAGGGCTGCGCAGACTTCCGATAACTCAATCAAGTCGAGCCGTCGTTCACCCGACTCATATTTGCTGACAAACGATTGTGGCCGGCCCAGGCGCGCAGCTAGGTCAGCTTGGGTGAGTCCGACTTCACTTCGGGCTTCGCGCAGCGCACCCAGCAACGCTTCCCTGTCTATGGGGCGAGGGCTTTTTTCCACCGGCACACTATACGAGCTTTGCTTGGAATATCCCAAATTAGGATATGGGTTAAGTGATATAATTCGGGCATGTGAGGTGGATCTTGTCTACCAGAACGCAACTGACCCTGTTTGATAGTTCGACCCAGTCGTTAGGCGCAAGCGGTGGCGTGCAAAGTGCGCACGGCCAGCCCCGCCTCCACGTTTCCCCGCTCAGGACGCAGTTGCTCAAATGGGTCGGCAACAAGCAACGTTTCGCCCAGGATATAGTTTCGTTCTTCCCATCATCCTTTGGTACCTACTTTGACCCCTTCCTTGGCTCAGGCGCAGTCCTGGCTACGCTCGCGCCCCGAAGGGGAATCGGATCAGACTCTTTTAAACCGCTGATGGAGATATGGACGGCATTGAAAAAGGACCCCGAGACATTGGTTAGATGGTATAGGGAGAGGTACGAAGAGTTTATGTCCGGAGACCGGGTTGAGCAATACGAACGGCTCAAAGCCAATTACAACAGACAGCCCAACGGCGCCGATCTCATCTTCCTGTGTCGCTCCTGCTACGGGGGTGTTGTCCGATTCCGGCAGGCCGACGGATACATGTCCACGCCGTGCGGTGTGCACGAACCCATTTCTTGGGAGAAATTGGGCCGAAGAGTATCCCTCTGGAGGGAAAGGGTTGCGGGAACGCGATTCATCCAGATGGAGTTTGAAGAGGCCATGCGGCAAGCGAAGGAGGGCGATCTTGTCTATTGTGACCCACCTTACAGCCACAGCCAATCAATTCTCTATGGCGCACAATCCTTCAGCTTGGAACGCCTTCTTGAACTGATCGGGGAGTGCAAGGAGCGGGGAGTATACGTTGCCTTGAGCATTGACGGAACCAAGAAATCCGGCGATCTGATTTGTCACCTGCCAATTCCTAAGGGGCTTTTCCCCAGAGAGATCTTAGTCAACTGCGGCCGCTCCATGCTAAAGAGGTTCCAAATGAAGGAGCAGACCCTCGAGACGGAAGTCGTTGCAGACCGTCTCTTGCTCACCTACTGATTTACGGAATGGATTGACATCTCATCTCAAGGTCGGGGAGTATCCGGCGCCTGAAGGGGGAAAGCCAATGAGCACGCAAACAACTACCAATAAAGACGATTTGATCGTTATCGGCGGAGCGGGCGGCTTTATCGCCGGGGCGCTCACCCGCTACTTTCACGACCGCCGGTTTACCCGAATCCGCGCCATTGATAAGAAACCCTTGCGTGACTGGTACCAGCGAGTGCCCGGGGTTGAAAGCCTCTGCCTGGACCTGAGTGAGAAGGAGAATTGTGTGAGGGTGTGCCAGGGCGCCGTCGAGGTTTACAACCTGGCGGCTGATATGGGGGGCATGGGCTTCATCGAGCGCTTCAGAATCGACTGCCTGCGCAGCATCCTGATCAACACCCATTTCATCGAAGCGGCCTATCGGGCGGGTGTGCAAAGGTATTTCTTCTCCTCGTCCGCCTGCGCCTACAACACCGACTTACAGCAGGATCCAAACTGCCGGGCACTGAAAGAGTCGGACGCTTACCCGGCCATGGCGGAGAGGGGTTACGGCTGGGAAAAACTCATGTCTGAGATGTTCTGCCAGGAATACTGGGCGGAGCGCGGTTTGAAGACCTTCATCGCCCGCTTCCACAACGTCTACGGCCCCAACGGCACATGGGACGGTGGGCGGGAGAAGGCGCCTGCGGCCATTTGCCGCAAGGTCATCCAAGCCAAGGATACGGGCAATAAGGAAATTGTGGTCTGGGGTGATGGCACGCAGACTCGCAGCTTCATGTACATCGACGATTGCACGCTGGGCATCGATATGATCGCCCACTGCGAAGACCTGATTGCAACCCCCATCAATCTTGGCTCCAACGAGCTCATTTCGGTCAACGACTTAGTCAGCATCGCGGAAGAAATTGGCGGCATCAAGTTGCAGCGCAAGTATGATTTGACTGCACCCAGGGGAGTTGCCGGCCGGAATAGTGATAACACCATGATCAAGCGGGTCCTGAACTGGGAGCCCACCACTTCCTTCCGCGTAGGACTGGCGAAGACTTACGGATGGATCGAGCAGCAGTATCAGGATCGGAAAGCCGGCAAGGTCACAGTTCGAGAAAACTATCCGGCGCCGGGCGCCTAATTCCCCTCCTTGATAAGGAGGGGTTAGGGGTGGTTTACTGGCGCGTCGACGCTGGGTCCACCACCCCTGCCCCCTCCTCGGCCAGGAGGGGAGTCAGTTTCGACTCTGGAGGCCGCGTGCACCGGGCCACTGAAATCACTTCGCTTATCACCGAGATTCCCTATCGCATGGCATTGGCCGGCGGTTGGATCGATCAGCCGTTCGTTTCGAAACTTAACCCCACTCCACCTGGCTCCATGGTGGTGGTCGGTCTGGAGCCCACCTTCCGATATATGGATCGCTGCGGCATGGCCACCAGCAGCCGCGAGGTTGCGGGTAAGCTGTGGAACGGCAAACTGCCGGATAGAGATCCCAACGAACTTATGCGAGAGCTGTACGCGGCAGAGAACAAGGGCAAATCGGAGCCCTCCGGCTCGCAGGACATGGCGGGCTTGATTTACCCTGGAGTGAACAGGCTGGACTACGACTACAACTTCGAGGGTGGCTACTTCCCCGTCCACGTCGAGTCCAACAATGATCCAGACGTCGCGCGTTGGTTGGAGGACGTGATTCACATGGTGCCGGTTGCGCAACGTCCGGAGGGCTACAATCCCCTCGGGCAAAAGAACCTCGATCCGAGCTGGATCCGGAGGCTGGGCGAGACCGGTAAGCAGTGCTTTGGTGCTATTGTGAGGAAAGACTCGAGGGCGCTGGGCGCTTCCATGAATGAGTGCATGAAATGCTGGGAGATGATCCTGCCCCACACCGTAAGACACCCCACCATCACTGTGGACTTGGCGGGAATCCTGAGCTGCTACCAGTCCCGGTATGCCGGAGCCATGTACTCCGGGTGTGGCGGCGGATATCTCTACGTCGTATCTGGCGAGCCGGTGCCCGGGGGAGTTCGGGTGAAGGTCAGGTACTCGAGGAAGAATGGCTGACGCGAAGACGGTTGTGGTGACCGGTGATTTTGACGATTTCGAGTCCCGGCACGTTCGCTTGCTCGAAGAGGCTTCGAAGCTGGGGGACGTTCACGTTCTCCTTTGGTCAGACGAGACCGCGCGCGCCCTCGAGGGCCACCCCCCGAACCTTCCTCAAGAGGAGCGGTTATACCTGCTCCAAGCTAATCGGTATGTCAAGGAGGTAAGACTGGTGACGGAGCTAGAGGAACGCGACTCCCTCCCACGGCTGGGTGGAAGCAATCCTGAAACCTGGGTTGTGGAGCAGGAGAGCGACAATCCTCGGAAACGGGCATACGCCGAGTCACACGGTCTTGGATATCGCGTTTTCAAGAGGGAAGGCCTGGGAGGCTTTCCGGTTTTTCCGTTCGATCCCAGCGCCAGGCGAACGTCAAAAAAGCGCGTGATGGTGACCGGCTGCTTCGATTGGTTTCACTCGGGCCACGTCAGGTTTTTTGAAGAGGTCTCCGTGTTAGGCGATCTTTATGTGGTCGTGGGGCATGACGCCAACATCAAGCTGCTGAAGGGCGAGCGCCACCCGATGTTCTCGCAGGACGAGCGCCGCTATATGGTTCAGTCCGTGCGCTTCGTCAAGCAGACCCTGATTTCCTCCGGCTACGGCTGGATGGATGCTGAACCGGAGGTTGCCGTCGTCGGGCCGGATATATACGCCGTAAATGAAGATGGTGACGTGCCGGAAAAGCGCGCCTTCTGCAAAGAGCACAACATTGAATACGTGGTTTTGAAACGCACCCCCAAAGAAGGCCTGCCGTTGCGGCAGAGCACCGAATTGCGTGGATTCTGAGCGCGCGTAGCGACGGCTTTACGTCGCCATGCGAGTGCTTCACGCTGTCATTGCGAGCCCTTCGCTTGTCGTTCTGAGCGACGCGAAGAATCTCCGTAGTGCGCTCAGGGCAAACTCCGCGAGGAATCTCGCTCCGTTCTCCCTCCCACTTATCCCTAGGCCGCCTTGAGTTTCCATCCACATCAGGGCAGAGCGAGATTCCGCGCTACGCCGTCGAAAGCCACGTCATTCCCGCGAAAGCGGGAGTCCACCTCCCGCCGGGCATAGACCCCCGCTTCCGCGGGGGTGACGTTTTGACTTTCATTTCTGTGGGTGGGCCGCTGGCCCGTGAACACTCGGAATGACAGGGGATCCCCGGGGTCCACGTCAACGAGCCGCCGAGTTGGTTTTGATGTACAATCTCGCTGGCACGTTCGCGTGCGCAATTGAGAAAAACCTTGCTCTGCACGGATCGCTGCCCCTCTCCCCTTTGGGGGAGAGGGCGGCCCGCAGCGGCGCTCTCTTCAGCCGCTGCGGGATGGGTGAGGGGGTCCGCCGCCTTATCGTGCAAGCGAAGAATCGACGTCTGAAACGCTGCCTGCGTTGGCACAACACATCTAGAGTGCCGCCAACAGCCTTAAGGAGGAACTAAATGCATAAGAGAATCATTACGTACTTAACGGCCGCCCTAGGCGCGGTCTTATTAGCTATGTTGACAGTGAGCTGTTCTCAACAAACTGCGCCGCCTGCGACTCCACAGCAGGCTACTCCCAGCGTGGTTCTGCCGCCATGGGGCCCGCAGCACGACCGCAACGCTCCGCAACCGCCCGTCGTCGCCCCCGGCGTGGCAAGCACGCAGGCCGAGGCGGGAAAGCCTCCCTCCGACGCTATCGTTCTTTTCAACGGCAAAGATCTGAGCAACTGGGAATCGATGAACGGCGGGCCCGCTGAGTGGAAGGTCGAGAAGGGCGATTTTGCCACCGTTCCGGGCAAGGGCGATATCCGAACCAAGCAGGCCTTTGGCGATTGCCAACTCCACGTCGAGTGGTCGGCGCCCACTCCGCCTCATGGCGAGGACCAGGATCGCGGCAATAGCGGCGTCTACCTTCAGAGCAATTACGAAATTCAGGTTCTTGATTCCTACCAAAGCAAGACGTACCCGGACGGTCAGGCCGCCGCGCTCTACGGCCAATACGCTCCCTTGGTCAATGCCTGCCGGCCGCCCGGCCAGTGGCAGACCTACGACGTAGTTTTCCATGGCCCACGATTTGACGCTGCCGGCAAGCTCACCCGCGCCGCTACCATGACTGTCTTTCATAACGGCGTGCTGGTTCTGGACCACGTCATGGTGCTGGGCCGGACCGACGGCGATCACGAGCCGTACCAACAGACGCCTATCAAAATGCCTTTGAAATTGCAGGACCACAACCACCCGGTCCGCTTCCGCAACATTTGGATTCGGGAGATTCCGGAGACCCCGGGCGGCCCGGCGTAGCGGCGATTTTACGTCGCCAAGGAACGCTTATGTTCGTGATATGCGCATACATCCCGACAAACACCGTCGGGGCGTATGCGCCACCCGCGGATTCATCCCTGAGTAGCCGTATGCAACGGAAAGAAGCCGCCCAGCGGGAAACTACCGAGCGAACGGCCAAGTGGCAGCGACCAGTGGCAGCAATCCTGGGCCCTGTTGCGCTGTTTGCTGCCTTCGTTGCCTCGGTCTACGCGATCATGGCAATTGAGGACTTCAAGAACCCGGCGGTGTCCTTCTGGTCTGCTGCGGGCGCGGGGATCATCATGTGCTCAATGGCGCTCCTTGCCTTGGACTTGGGTATACGGTTCCTGCGATTCGCATTGGTCGGAAAGACCGGTCGTAAGAGTAGTTGGATCAGGCAGCTCCTCCTTGGAATTGCGTGTTTCTTTCCCGGTTTTGTTTTTTCACTAATTCCTGCCGCGCTTTGGACCAAATATGTCTGGCCACGTCGTGAAGACAACCTCTATGCTTTATTAGTGATTAGCTTGTGTACCGGAGCCGCTGCTGCGACCATGGGCTGCATAGTGCAGTTGAGGAAGCGAAGTGGGTAGCGCAGACCTGCTTTTTAGGTCTGCGGCTTTTCGTCCCGGCACCCATTGGCTTGTGTTTGGCCGCCGGTGTCCGAAAAGCCGCAGACCTAAAAAGCAGGTCTGCGCTACCCTGCTGCGTTATCGACGGATTGGGGTGGCGGTGTCCGTCTTGTGGTTTGAGGGGCTTTGTGGTAGGATTTTCTTACCATGGAGACAAAACTTTCCACCAAGGGTCAGATCGTACTTCCCGGGGCAATTCGCCGCCGATTAGGTCTCCAGCCCGGAGATTCGGTCGATGCGAAAGTGCAAGCTGGGCGCATCGTGCTAACTCCGCGTAAAATCCGCTTCTCAAAAGTGGCCCTCATCGTTGACCCAATTACAGGCCTGCCGGTCCTCAGCGCGGGCGAGGGAGCTCCCCATTTGAGCAGTAAGCAGGTCTGCGAGATTTTGGCTGAGTTCCCATGAAATACCTGCTTATTGCTGACGCTCAAGACATCTCACACCTTCCAGGTTGGGTCAGGACGGCAAGACAGATAACGGACGGCCATCTGGTTCAACTCGCAGCAGCGAGCGGCGCCGCTCTCGCCACCCTTGACAGGCGCATCCCCCGAGCATTCCTGATCCCGGTGGAAAGATAACCAGTGCTGCGAACCTCAAAAGTGGAAGTTCGAGCAACCTGCTCACAGGAAAAGCCGCAGACCTAAAAGGCAGGTCTGCGCTACCCTACGTCGTGAGGTTTCATGCAAAGACGTGACGTCCTGAAAATGATTCCTCTCTCGATTGCCGGGATGGCCACCGGTCCCGCAATGGGCGAGGGATCTGCAAGGGAGGCTGGCGGCGTGGCGGCGCAGCCTCTGGTCGCCGAGGTCAAGCTGCACAACGGCACACCCACGCTTTTCCTGAACGGTGAGCCAGTATTCGCCGGCATGTGCTGGGTTGATCCTCCCTCGCTGGAAGGGTGGCGGGACGCGGAAGGTGCGGCAGCGGTAGCGAAATCAGGCATCCACATCTATTCCTTCGACGCCGGAAGAGGTTTTGAGTGGGTCGAGCCCAAGGCGGGGCGGTCGGAGGGCTTCGATTTTTCCAGCGTCGAGGCACGCTACGGGCGGATTATTGATGTTGATCCCCTGGCCCGATTTCACCTGCGTTTGCACTTCGAGATCCAGCCTGGCGACGCGTGGATGAAGGCTTATCCCGGCGAGTGCGAGATCACCTCTGAGGGAAAGCCGTTCGGCCAGTCTTTTGCCTCGGAAGTGTGGCGGCAACAAGTCAAGGAATTCCTCGAGGAGTTCATCACGCACCTTAATCGCACCGGCCTGACCGATCGGGTTACCGCCTTTCAGCCGGGGGCAGGGCACACCGGCGAGTGGGTGAAGGGTGAAACCTCGATGTACACGCTCTGCGGGGACTACAGTGAACCGATGCGCCGTCACTTTCGTTCTTGGCTGCGCCGGCGCTACGCGAGCGACCTCACCGCGTTTCGATCCGCCTGGAACGATCCCCGGATCAGCTTTGACACGGCAGAAGTTCCTTCGGCTGAAGAACAACTGCAAACCAAGCTCTACACCTTCCGCGATCCGGCACGGGAGCGAAACGTCATTGATTACTACCGGTGCTTTGCGGAGCTGAGCAGCGACCTCGTTATCGATTTCTGTCGTACCGTAAAAGAGGCCACGGGCGGGAAGAAGCTGGCCGGCGCTTTTTACGGATATGTGATGGAACTGGCTTGGAATGGAGGGTTCTTCAAGGAGAGACCGGAGAGCGACTACTCGACTTATCAGCGCAGCGGCCACCTCGGGCTAAGGCGGGTTCTCGAGTCGCCTTACGTCGACTTTCTGGTGTGTCCCTATAGCTACGGCTACCGCGGCGTGGGTGGTGACGCGCCGGCGATGCAACCCACAGAGTCAGCTCGGCTGCACGGGAAGCTATGCATTATTGAAGACGACACGCGCACCTACATCAGTCCCGATCCGAACTACGGCCACGTCAATTCCCTTTCGCAAAGCGTCACGATCCTACAGCGCAACTTTGCGCAGGTGGTCACCCATGGCCAGGGCGTGTGGTGGCTGTTCGAGTCTATCAACCCCGGCAAAGAGCCGGCGTTCGGGCCTTTACTCGAGCGCTTTCGCGACCTTGGCCAGTTTCTCCTCCAGACGGACCGCACACCCAATGCGGAAATCGCCTTGCTGCTGGACGACCTGAGCTTCTTCTATGAAACGGACCGAAACAATTTGGATGTGCCGCTGGTTTTCGAGCAACGGCTCTGGGGTCTGCCGCGGATCGGCGCGCCTTTCGATACGTTCCTTTTGCAAGATTTCATCGAAGGCCGTCTGAGGCCATACAAGCTCTACCTATTCCTCAACAGCTTTCAACTCGACAAGGCCCGGCGTGATGCCTTGAGCCGGGAACTGCGTAAGGATGGCCGTGTGGCGGCGTGGATCTACGCACCCGGCTACCTCGATGAAGGGCCTTCGCTGGAGCATATGCAGGAACTGACGGGGTTCAAGTTTGGCGCGGGCGAGCAGCCCTGGGGTCCGCTCCTGCACATTACCGACTTCACTCACCCTATCACCGCCGGCCTGCCGCAAGACCTCTTCTGGGGCACCAACAACAAGTTGAGTCCGATCTTTTACCTTGATGATCCCGATGCTCGTGTACTGGGGCAAGTGGTCTACGCGCAGGGAAATTGCAAGCCGGGGATGGGCGTCAAAATCTTTCCCGGATGGACTTCGATCTACATTGCTGCCCCCAACCTGCCTGCTCCGGTGCTGCGTGGGATGGCGCGCTTTGCGGGGGTTCATCTCTACAACCCGGAGGGCGATGTTTTGTACGCAACGCGAGAACTCCTGGCCGTGCACACCGTTTCCGGTGGCGATCGAACCTTCAGCCTGCCTCACGAAGTGGAAGAAGTCTACGACCTGTTTGAACGTAGGTCCGTTGCGCGGGATACCAGGCAGTTTCAGGTGAGCTTACCGCCCGCTTCGACCGCGCTCTTTTACACTGGAGAGTCGGCTCTCCTTTCGAAATTAGGGTAGCGCGGACCTCCGCTTTTGAGGTCCGCGGCTCTGACGTAGCACAGACCGATCAGCCGGAAACCGATCCCCTGTCATTGTGAGGCCCCGTTCTCTGGAGGCCGAAGAATCCCTCTGAATAGCCGTCGGCTGATACGCAATCTGATGTGATTGCTGCTTTCCCTGCACCGCGCAAATCGGCTAAAGTATCCCACCGAGTCTGAAACGATTTCCGAAGAGGCTGCCAAGATGAATACGACTGCTTGTTTTCGTCCTTGCAGTTATTTCCCCAGCTCCAGTTCAAAGTGCGTGAGGTGTGGAACTAAACGTCTCCTTGGGCGGACTGCGCTTTTACTCTATCTCCTGGTTCCTGGTTGGTGGGCGTTGGCCCAGAAGGGGTTGAATCCTTCCACAAACCGACTGTTTTCCATTTCCGTGACCCCGGCGAATGCTTCGATTGAGGCGGGGAGCACGCAGCAGTTCATGGCTACGGGCACCTACAGCGACGGGAGCGCGCAGAATCTGACCACCAGCGCCACGTGGAGTCCCTCGGGGCCGGGTGTGGCGGCGATCAGCACGACGGGGCTGGCAAGCGCCGTGGGCGTAGGGAAAACAACGATCACGACGGCCTTCGGGGCCATCAACGGCCCGATCCCCTTGGAGGTCAGCCCCGCCTTTGTTTTGACCGGCAGCCTGGACACCGCGCGCGCCGAACACACGGCAACGCTGCTGAACGGCGGCCTAGTGCTGATTGCCGGCGGCTTCGTCTCCGGCAGCCCACCCGTAACGGCCAGCGCGGAGCTGTACAATCCCGCCACGGGGACCTTCGCCCCCACGGGCAGCCTGAACACCGCGCGCTACTATCACACGGCGACACTGCTGAGCGATGGCCTGGTGCTGATCGCGGGCGGCCTTGACTCTAGCGCCGCCCCTTTGGCCAGTGCAGAGCTGTACAATTCGGCCACCAGGACCTTCACCCCCACCGGCAGCCTGAACACCGCGCGCGCCTATGGCACGGCGACACTGCTGAAGAACGGTCTGGTATTGATTGCGGGCGGCTCTGGCCCCGCCTACGCCCCCTTAGGGAGCGCGGAGTTGTACAACCCTGCCACCGGCACCTTCGCCCCCACCGGCAGCCTGAAAACGGCCCGCGCCTACGACACGGCGACGCTGCTGAACAACGGCTTGGTGCTGATGGCGGGCGGCTTTATCTCCAGCAGCCCACCCGTAACCGCCAGCGCGGAGCTGTACAATCCCGCCACGGGGACCTTCGCCCCCACGGGCAGCCTGAACACCGCGCGCTACTATCACACGGCGACACTGCTGAACGATGGCCTGGTGCTGATCGCGGGCGGCCTTGGCTCCAGCGCCGCGGCCTTGGCCAGTGCCGAGCTCTACAACCCCGCCACGGGCGCCTTCACCCTCACCGGCAGCCTGAACACTGCTCGCGAGGTGCACACGGCGACGCTGCTGAAAAGCGGGCTGGTGCTGATGGCGGGCGGCTACAACGGCGGCTTCTTAGCCAGCGCGGAGCAGTACAATCCTGCCACCGGGACCTTTACTCCCACCGGCAACCTGAAAACCGCGCGCGCGAGTCACACGGGGACGCTGCTGAGCAATGGCTTGGTGCTCGTTGCGGGGGGGGCGGATCTCCAGCAGCGCTTACGTAGCAGCCAGCGGGGAGCTGTACTAGCCACGTAGCATGCGGGCAATCGTTTTGGCGTAATAAGTGAGGATGATATCCGCGCCGGCCCTCCGGATCGAGGTGAGGGTTTCCAGCATCGTCCGGTCGTGGTCAATCCATCCCATTCTGGCGGCGGCCTCGATGAGGGAGAATTCGCCGCTCACCTGGTAGGCGGCGATGGGGACATCGAACTCGCGGCGGGCGAGTGCGATGATGTCGAGGTAAGGAAGCGCAGGCTTCACCATGATGATGTCCGCGCCTTCCTCGATGTCCAGGGCAATCTCGCGCAGGGCTTCGCGTTGGTTGGCGGGGTCCATTTGGTAGGCCTTGCGGTCGCCGAACTTTGGCGCCGAGTCCGCAGCCTCGCGAAAGGGTCCGTAGAACGCCGAAGCGTATTTGGCCGAATACGCCAGAATAGGTGTCTGGGTGAAGCCGTGGGTATCCAACTCTTGGCGAATACGCGCCACGCGCCCGTCCATCATATCGGAGGGCGCTACGATGTCGGCGCCGGCCTCGACCTGGGTCAGGGCGGTCTTGGCCAGAAGTGGCAGCGTCGAGTCGTTGTCCACTTCACCGTTCTTAATCAGGCCGCAGTGGCCGTGACTCGTATATTCGTCCAGGCACACATCGCAGATCACCAGCAAATCCGGCAATTCTCGCTTGATCGCCCGCACCGCCCGTTGCACGATCCCGTTGGGGTCGTAGGCGCCTGAGCCCACTTCGTCCTTGCCTTCCGGAATGCCGAACAGGATTACGGCAGGAACGCCCAGGTCATGCGCCGACTTGCACTCCTCCACCAGCAGATCGACCGACCAGCGGTAGTTTCCTGGCATGGACTTGATTTCGCCCTTGACATGCGATCCAGGACAGACAAAGAGCGGATAGACAAGAGAACGAGGGCTGAGCCGGTTCTCTTGGACCAACGCGCGAAGGGTCTCGGTCCGCCGCAACCGGCGGGGTCGATGGATTGGGAACGACATGGCAAGCTCCTTCTATTTAAGTGGCTAGTGGCTAGTGCTTAGTGCCTAGTTTTAGGAGCAGTGGTAAGTGCCTAATGGCCACTTACAAGCTGCATAACCACAAGCCGACATCGGAATTCATCGAGCACTAGCCACTAGGCACTAGCCACTAGTGTTGCGTAATTAAATTGCGTTGACTTATTCAGGCAGCCAATGGACTGCCCGTATAAGTCCATTCGAAGGGTCGAGCCTCCTGGTTATAGGCCTTGATGAAACTCATGAGTCGATCCA
>Ga0187784_10001775_pt1 | contig 17224 bp, 13 predicted proteins | sample 1015_SJ02_MP15_2_FD_132964 | JGI IMG/M metagenome (GOLD analysis project Ga0187784, IMG submission 132964) | Tropical peat soil microbial communities from peatlands in Department of Meta, Colombia - 1015_SJ02_MP15_20_MG | ecosystem: Environmental > Terrestrial > Soil > Wetlands > Peat | place...
CCCGCGACGCCGGCAACGGCCGGGATCGCTCGCAACGCGCTCCAACCTTCGACCACGCAGAACGGCGTCGCGGCGACCACCGTGCCGACGATGAGCCCAGCGCCTCTCAACGCCGGGAGCGGCGCCCCGAGGACGCACTCGTATTTCACGTCGATCTGCAGACGACCTTGGGCATCGAACCGGGCGTGATTGCCGATTGCACCGGCCGAAGCCGACGCGCCGGCGAGCGCCTCGGTGCTCGCTGGCGCGCCGTAGAGCTTCAGCACGTCGGCGCTCACGTGGGAGCGCCACTCTCGGGGTTGCCCCGCCGAGCCGAGCACCGCGAAGAGAATGCCCGCAATGGATAGCGATGACTTTTGAAGCGCCCGCATGTCACGAAACCCCGTGAATGGCGCGCCTGACTATACGTTTCGCGGGCCGCATCCATCCGTGCGGGTGGTCTCAGGGGATGCGCGCTTTGCGAGAGGTAGTGCCCAAATTCGGACGCATCAGGCGCCCTCGGGAAGGCGCCGTCGCCACCCGCCGACAGGCGCGGACGCCGCGCTCGCGGGGCGGGGACGCGCTCGAGCGCCCGCTGCTGGTCGAGCGTCGCGCACGGCGGATGCGCAGTCGGTCATAATGGACGGGGGTCCGTCACTCAAGCTTGCCATAATGCCCATTCCCGCCACTCTCGAAGGCCAACTGCGGCTACCGGTCATCGGTGCGCCCATGTTCATCGTGTCGACGCCCAAGCTGGTGCTGGCTCAGTGCAAGGCGGGCATCGTCGGTGCGTTTCCGGCGTTGAACGCTCGGCCCGCCTCGCAGCTCGATGACTGGCTCGCCGAGATCACCGAAACGCTCGCTGCCTATCGACGCGTCTGCGGTCATGCCAAGGTGCCTCCGTTCGCGGTGAATCAGATCGTGCATGCCAGCAACGATCGCCTGGAGCAGGACATGGCGGTGTGCGTCAAGCATCGCGTGCCGATCATCATCACCAGCCTGCGGCCTCCGGAGGAGGTGGTGAGCGCGGTACACGGCTACGGAGGGCTCGTATTTCACGATGTGATCAACGTGCGTCACGCCGAGAAGGCGGCCGCGCAGGGCGTCGACGGCATCATCGCGGTGTGCGCCGGCGCCGGGGGGCACGCGGGGGTCTTGAGCCCGTTCGCGCTGGTGAAGCAGATCCGCGAGATTTACGCCGGTACGATCATCTTGTCGGGTGCCATGAGCACGGGTGCCGATGTGCTCGCCGCGCGGGCTTTGGGCGCGGATCTTGCGTATCTCGGCACGCGCTTCATCGCGACCAGCGAGGCGAACGCGAGCGCAGAGTACAAGCAGATGCTGATCGACAGCGTAGCCGAGGATATCGTCTACACCTCGCTGTTCAGCGGCGTTGCCGGGAATTACCTGCGCGCGAGCGTGCGCAGGACGGGTCTGGATCCGGACCACCTTCCCGCGGCGGACAAATCCAAGATGAACTTCGGGAGCGAGGGAGCCAGCGAGCTCAAGGCCTGGCGGGATATCTGGTCCGCCGGCCAAAGCGTGAGCGGCGTTCACGACGTCGTGCCGGTGCACTCGCTCGTGGATCGATTGGTGGGCGAGTACGAGATGGCTCGCGCACGCCTGGCGGCATGAAGAAGCACGCAAGGCAGCTCGATTGCGTCTGAGCAGCGAGCAATTGGCAGAGAACCTGCGCCGGGGGCTCGCCCCGGTGTACCTCGTCTCCGGCGACGAGCCGCTCGGTGTGGGCGAGGCGGCTGACGCCGTCCGGTCGGCCGCGCGCGCGGCTGGATACGCCGAGCGCACGGTGTTTTTCATCGACCGGAGCTTTGCCTGGGATGAGCTGCGGCACGCCGCCTCGGCGCTATCCTTGTTCGCCGAGCGCCGCCTCATCGAATTGCGCATGCCCAGCGGCAAACCGGACAAGGGCGCCACGCTCTTGCTCGACCTCGCGACCCATCCCCCGCCCGATCTCATCTGCTTGATCATTTGCGGAAAGCTCGATCGCAAGGCGAGCGAGGCCCCCTGGGTGCGGGCGATCGAATCCCGCGGCGTGTGGATTACCGTTTGGCCGGTCACCACGGCATCGCTCCCCGCATGGCTCACCTCTCGCGCACGGGCGATGGGTCTTCAACTGGAGCCCGCCGCCGCCGCTCTCATCGTCGATCGCATCGAGGGAAATTTATTGGCAGCGAAGCAAGCGCTCGACAACCTGGCGCTGCTCGCGGACGGAGAGTCGGTGAGCGCCGAGACCGCGATGCGCGCCGTCGGCGACAGCGCGCGGTACGATGTGTTTCAACTTGCCGAGGCGGCGGCCGGGGGCGATGCGCGCCGTGCGCTGCGCATCCTGGCGGGCCTGAAGAGCGAAGGAGCGGATCCCGTGCTCATCCTGTGGGCGCTCGTCCGGGAGCTGCGCGCGCTTTGGCAAGCGCGCGAGCGCGCACGGCTTGGCTCGAGCGCGGCGGGCGCCGGCTGGAATCAGGCCGCACAGCCCTCGCCACGCGCCCTGCGCAGAGCACCCAAATTACCGCTCGCGCGCCTCATCGAGCAAGCGAGCCGTACGGACCGTACCATCAAAGGCATCTCGCCGGGTGATCCATGGGCGGCGATCATCGCACTCACCTTGGGATTCGCCGGCGCTTTGCAAGCCACTCAAGATTCAGGCAGGGTACCCACATGAACCCGATGGGTATTTTCGGCGGAACCTTCGATCCGATTCACTACGCGCACCTGCGCACCGCATTCGAGCTGCAGCAGGCGCTGCGCCTGAAGGAGATACGATTCCTGCCTGCCGGCAACCCACCCCACCGCGATCGACCCGTCGCCGACGCTCAGCTGCGCCTCAAGATGGTCGAATTGGCGATCGCCGGGCAACCCGGGTTCGTGGTGGACGATCGCGAAGTTCGTAAGACCGGACCCTCTTATTCCGTCGAGAGCTTGGGCGAGCTGCGTCACGAGTATCCGGACCGCAGCATCTGCTTCATCGTCGGCATGGACGCCTTTCTGAGCCTGCCCAAATGGCATCAATGGCGTGACTTGCTCGAGCTCGCGCATCTCGTGGTTGCCCACCGGCCGGGATGGCGGGCCCCCGGGATGGGTCCCCTGGGCGAACTGCTGGTCGATCGCGGGACGGGCAGGGTCGGCGATCTGCACGAGCAGCGCGCCGGTTGCATCTACATTCACGCGGTGACGCAGCTCGAGATTTCCTCTACCGAGGTGCGCCAGCTCATTGCGATAGGCCGCGACCCGCGCTTTCTCATGCCCGACTCGGTCCGACAGCTCATCATGGACACGCAGTGCTACGCCAAATCACGGACCTCCTAGTGCCCCCCGACAAAAAGAGCCATCCCCACCCCACTAGCAGAAAAGACGGCGCCACGAGCGGCGCCGCGCGCGAGCCGCGGCGCGCTGGCATGCGCACCGCCCGCGCGCCGAGAGGAGCCCGAGCCATGGGAGCGCTGGCGGAAAAGGTCGGCGCGAAGGGGGCTTCCGCGAGCGAGGCTGGCAAGAGGGAAGCCGCCCCGACGCGCTCGTTGAGAGCGGTCGTGCTCGCCGCCCTCGATGACATGAAGGCCTTGCAGGTGAAGGTGCTGGATGTGCGGGGGCTGACGGATATCGCCGATTACATGGTGATCGCAAGCGGTACCTCGGACCGCCACGTGCGCTCGGTGGCACAGCGCGTCGTGGAGAAGGCCAAGGAGGCCGGATTTCGGCCGCACGGCGTGGAGGGCCTCAAGGACGGCGAGTGGGTGCTCATCGATTTGCACGAGATGATCGTGCACGTGATGTTGCCCCGAGTGCGCGAATTTTACGGGCTCGAGAAGCTGTGGGACATGACGGCAAAGCGCGCGGCTCGCGCCTAGGAGCCAGCCCGAGTCATCGGCATGAGCCGCGCTGGCCGGGCGAGGACGCGGCTTCGCGCGAGTGCCCACGTTGACCCTTTATGAGGTGCCGACTGATCGCTGCCGGTACGCGCTTGCCCGATTGGATCAACACCGGGTTTCGCGAATATCAGAAGCGCGTGCGGGCGCCGCTCGATCTCGAGCTGGTCGAGATTCCCGTCGCCAAGCGGCGACCCGGGGAGAATCCCTCAGCCGCCGTCCTTAGGGAGGGGGCGACCATGCTGGCGGCTGTGGACGCGAAGGATTATGTCGTGGCGCTCGAGGTCTCGGCGCCATCGATGACGACGGCGGAGCTCAGCGCCTGGCTCGGCCTTAGACTGCGAGCGGCAAGGCCCTTGGCCCTCTTGATCGGCGGTCCGGACGGGCTGGCACCACCCTGTCTCGAGCGGGCGGACCAGCGCTGGTCGCTGTCACCGCTCACGCTGCCGCATTCGCTGGTCCGCGTGGTAGTGGCCGAGCAGATCTATCGCGCCATGAGCCTCGTGAAAGGTCATCCCTACCATCGCGCATGAGGTGCTCGGGACCGCTATCATGAGTGCGCGAGACTTTGTCTATCTCGCCTCCGGCTCGCCGCGGCGGCGGCAGCTGCTAGCGCAGATCGGTGTGCCTTTTCACGTGCTGGTTGTGGACATTGACGAGTCGATCGGATCGGGGGAGACCCCCGTTGAATACGTGTCGCGACTTGCGCTGGCCAAGGCCGGCCACGGCCGGCGACGCGTCCAGTCGGCCGGCTTGCCGGAGCGCCCCGTGCTAGCCGCCGACACGGCGGTGGTGATCGAAGGCAGGATCTTGGGAAAGCCCGAGAGCTGCGAGGATGGCGAGCGCATGCTGAGACTCTTGTCGGGCCGCGCTCACGAGGTGATGACGGCGGTCGCGCTCGTAACGGCGTCGGGAAGCTCGTGCCGAGTGAGCACGAGCGAGGTGAGGTTTCGCGAGATCAGCGCACGGGAGGCGCGCGAGTACTGGAATACCGGTGAGCCCGCAGGCAAGGCGGGCGGATACGCCATTCAAGGGGTTGGAGCGGTGTTCGTCGCGCACCTGAACGGCAGCTACTCCGGGGTGATGGGACTGCCACTCTACGAGACCGCCGAGATGCTGCGCTGCGCCGGAGTCTCGCTATGGCAGGCCGGGGCGGCGCAGCAGCAGACCGATGAGCACTGAAATCCTGATCAACGCGAGCACCCACGAAGCACGCGCCGCCGTGGTGGAGAACGGCGTGCTGCAGGAGGTGTTCATCGAGCGCGGCAGCCGGCGTGGTCTCATCAGCAACATCTACAAGGGCCGAGTCTCGCGCGTGTTGCCCGGCATGCAGGCCGCATTCATCGAGATCGGCATGGAGCGCACCGCATTCCTGCATGCCTCGGACATTTTCGATTCTCGGCATGCGGAGACCGGAATCGAGCCGCCGCGAACCGAGAGCATTCGCTCCCTGGTCGCGGAGGGTAACGAGATTCTAGTCCAGGTCGTCAAGGACCCCCTGGGAACCAAGGGCGCGCGCCTCACGACCTACGTTACGCTACCCTCGCGATATCTCGTGTACATGCCTCAGGGCCGCGGCGTCGGGGTCTCGGCGCGGATCGAGAACGAGGCCGAGCGCGAGCGGCTGCGCGCCGCGGTGCTCGCCGGCCTCGAGGTCGACGAGTCCGCGGGATACATCGTGCGCACCGCGGCGGAGGACGCGCCGCCCGAGGCCCTGCGGGCCGACATGCTGTACCTGCGCAAGCTCTGGGAGGTCGTGCGCGAGAAGGGGCTCAAGACCGAGCCGGGACAGCTGGTGCATGCCGACCTGCCGCTGCACCTGCGGATCCTACGCGATCTTCTGCGCCCCGATGTCGAGCGAGTATTGATCGATCAACCGAGCGCGCATCAGGAGATGCGCGAATTCGCGAGCACCTTCGTGCCCGAGTTGCTGCCGAGAATCGAGCTGTACGGCGAGCTGCGCCCGATATTCGAGCTGCATCACGTCGAGGAGGAGATTCAGAAGGCGCTCGATCGCAAAGTCTCCCTGAAGTCGGGCGGCCACTTGATCATCGACCAGACCGAAGCGATGACGACCATCGACGTGAACACGGGGGCCTTCGTCGGGCACCGCAATTTGGAGGAGACGATCTTTCGAACCAATCTCGAGGCGGCGGTGACGATCGCGCGGCAGCTACGGCTGCGAAATCTCGGAGGCATCATCATCATCGACTTCATCGACATGGAAGAGCCGGAGCACCGCCGTCAGGTGATTCAAGCGCTCGAGAAGGCGCTCGCGAACGATCACGTGAAGACCAGCATCTCCTCCGTATCCCCGCTCGGCCTCGTGGAGATGACCCGCAAGCGAACCCGCGAGAGCTTGGAACATCTGCTCTGCCGGCCTTGTCCGACCTGCGATGGGCGGGGTTTCGTCAAGACGGCGGAAACGGTCTGTTACGAGGTGTTTCGGGAAATCATGCGGCAGGCGCGACAATTCGAGTGTCAGCAACTCATGGTTCTTGCGCATCAGGACGTCATCGAGCGCTTGATCGACGAGGAGTCCTCCGCGCTCGGCGAGCTCGAATTGATCACGGGGGTTCCGATCCGCTTGCAGACCGAGTCTCTGTACGCCGTCGACCAATATGACGTCGTTCTGATGTAAATGAGCCTGCTGTTGCAATGAGCCTGCTGTATCAATGAGCTTGCGCGGGATCGGCAAGGCACTCGCGTACTGCGTCGCGGGACTCGTGGTTCTGGTGCTTGCATTGATGCTGGGAATCAAGCTGGCGCTCGATCGTGCCCCGAAGTACCAGGAGCAAATCAAGGCCTGGGTGCACCGGCAAACCGGATATCAGATCGCCTTTGCCGGCGTGTCGCCGGCCTTTCGCTGGTACGGCCCGGAGCTCAGTTTCGAGCGCTTGGAGCTCAAGACCGACGATGGCCGCCGCGAGCTCGCGAGGGCCGCGCTCGGCCGCATCGGCCTCGATATCTGGCGCATGTTGCAGAGCGGCAGGGTATTTGCGCTGCGCGTCGAGCTCGACTCCCCGACGATCGTGATCACGCGGCTGGGCCCTACCACGTTTGCCCTCGCGCGCGAGGTCATTTTGGGCGGCGAAGAGGAGGGCGCTTTCGCGAAGCTCACGCTCAAGGACTTGCCGGCGGGCACGTTGGTGATTCGACGGGGGTTCGTGACGCTCAACGACTGGAATGCCGAGCTCGCGCGGCTCGATTTGTCGGCCGTCAACTTGGACTTGAGTCGTGTCTCGGAGCTCGCCGCACTGCAGTTCTCGGCGCGGCTCCCCTCCGTTTTGGGCGATCAGCTGAGCTTCAACGGCACGGCGCGAGGCTCTGCTCCCTTGACGAAGCTCGAATGGAGTGCGCTCGCGAGCGCGAGCGGCGTGTCGTTTCCGGGGTGGCGCAAGCTTCTTCCCGAGTACTTGACGAGGCTCGACGCCGGGAGCGGAGAGTTCGAAGTGCGCGTCCAGGGCCGGGGTGCGACGCTCGTGCACGCCGATCTCGATTTCGGGGCCCAGGGCGTGGTCACCCAGCCCACCGACAATGCCAACACCAAGATGGAGGTGAGCGCCTCGCTGACCCTCACGCATGCGGGGGATCGCTGGACGTTGCTCGGGCGTCGTGTGCACACCTCGAGGGCCGGTCGCCGCGACCCGAACTCGCAGTTCGACGTGACCTGGCGCGGTGATGAGTCCGGTGTCCTGGCACTCGAGGCGCGCGCGAATTACCTGCGCGCCGAGGCCCTCCTGCCGCTCGTCGGCTTATTGCCGCAACGGGATCTGCGCGAGCGGCTGCGCGAGCTCTCGCCGAGCGGCGAGTGGATGGAGATGCAGCTCTCGCTCGAGCGGAGCAAGGTGACCGATCCCTGGGCGTTCGAGACCCGTGCACGCTTTCGCGACGTGGGCTTCGCACCCCTGGGGCACGCGCCAGGCCTGCGGGGCCTCTCCGGCGTGCTCTCGGGGAGCGACCATGCCGGCCATCTCATCATCGATTCGCGAGCCGCCGTATTCAATTGGCCGAACCAATTTCCCCAGCCGATCGATCTACCCACCCTCCAGGTGACGCTGTACTGGCGGCGCACGGCAGAGGAGCTCCTGGTGGCGACGTCGAATCTCGCGCTCAGCACGCGCGATGCGAGCGTGCGCGGCAAGGCCGCCTGGCGCCAGCCGAGCGACGGGAGCTCCCCCGTGCTCACGCTCGCGAGCACGATCGATAACGGCAATGCGGCCGATGCGCGCCTTTATTTTCCGCACGAGCTCATTGCACCGGCCGCGCTCGCTTGGCTCGATCGCGCGTTCGTCGCCGGATACGTCTCGCACGGCGACCTCGTCTATGCGGGACCGGTACGTCATTTCCCGTTTCGCGACGGCAGCGGCCTCTTTCTGGTGCGCTTTCGCGTCGATCACCTGACCTTGGATTATGCCCAGGGCTGGCCGCGCATCGAGAATCTCGCAGCACAGGCCGAATTTCGCAACGAAGGCATGAGTGTCAAGGTGATGAGTGCGTCCGCCGCCGATCTCAAGGTCGATTCGGGCGATGCGCGCTTCGTCGACTTCAAGAGCGGCGAGCTTCTGATCCACGCCGCCGCCCACGGCGATGCGGCGGATGCGCTGCACTATCTGGCCTCGACTCCTCTCGACGCGATGGCCGATCGCGGCTTTTCCGGCGTCGAGGCCAGGGGTGCGCTCAAAACCAGCGTGCAATTGTTCTTTCCCTTCAAACAATTCGATCAGCGCCGCGTGACGGTGCATGTGGACCTCGATGAGGCGACGCTGAATCGACCCGGCTCGACGCTCGCCGCGACGGATCTCTCCGGCACTGCGGATATCGACGGTGCTCAGGTGGCTCACGCGGATATTCACGGGCACGTTCTGGGCGGCGCATTCCAGATGACGGCGCGCGTGCCCCGCAATCGTCCGCTCGTCCGCACGCAACTCGATTTTCGTGGCACCCTGAGCGGCGAGGCGCTGCGCGCGGTGCTGCCGCTGCCGGCGAACGCGGGAGTCCGCGGTCAGACCGACTGGCACGCCGTGCTGCGCATGGCCCCCGAGCCCTCACGCGAGCGCTCGCTGCGCATCACCTCGAATCTGGCCGGACTGGAGTTGAAGCTTCCCGCACCGCTCGACAAGCCTGCCGGCACGACCATGCCGGCGTCGGTCGACATGCTCTGGCCGGCGAGCGGGGGGACGCAGCTGCGCGTCGGATTGGGATCCGTGCTGCACGCTGCGCTCACGCTCGATTCGGATGCGAACGGATCCAAGCTCGCTCGCGCGGCGCTCGCCTTCGGCGAGGGTGAGCCGGTATTCAGCGAATCTCAGGCGGTCAATGTGGGCGGCAGGATCGAGAAGCTGGATCTCGCAGGCTGGTTGAGCGTCGGCACCGCCGCCGCCAAGGGCGCGAAGCCGCTCGCCTCGTACCTGCGCGCCGCCAACCTCTCGGTGGGCCGGATCGACTACCGCGGATTGGCGTTCCTCGATGTCGATTTGGCGCTCACGGCGACCGACAGCGGATGGCGCATCGATACGAGCGGGCCGAACGTGGTGGGTAGCATCGTGATCCCACAGGATTCCTCTGCCGCCTGGAACCTCGAGTTCGAGCGTCTGAAGCTCGTCGATGCCAAGGAGGCGGGCGCCACAGACGATCAGGGCGGGACCGGCGGCGCGGATCTGAGCGGCGGCGCCGACTCGATGAGCGGTGCCGACCCCCGCACCTTGCCAGCGGCCCGTGTTCATGCGGCGCAGCTTGCCTGGGGCGATCGCGAATTCGGCGAGGTCCGGGCCGAGCTCGTGAGGCTCGAGGACGGGGTGAGCTTGAAGCAGTTGACCGCGGCGAGCCCGACCTTCACCGCGAACGCCACCGGCGAGTGGCGCGGGGCGGGCGGCCACCTCGAGGGAGGGATGGTCAGCACCGACGTCGGGGAGAGCTTGAAGCAGCTCGGCTTCGCTGCGGTGCTCGAGGCGAAGAGCGGGCACGTCGAGTTCGACTTGAGCTGGACCGGGGCTCCCACGACGCGGGCGCTGGCCGAGGCGAGGGGACACGTGCACGTTGCGCTCGAGAAGGGGCAAATCGTGAACCTGAAACCAGGCGCGGGGCGTGTTCTGGGGCTCGCGAGCTTCGCCGAGCTCCCGCGCAGATTGGCGCTGGATTTCAGCGATTTGACCGATAAGGGCTTCGCCTTCGACACTGTTCGAGGTGATTTCGATCTGCAGGACGGCAACGCGCATACTGACAACGTGCTGGTCAAAGGGCCGGCCGCGGAGATCGGCCTGATCGGCAGGGTCGGCTTGAAAAACCACGACTATGACCAAACTGCAGTGGTTACGGGAAATGTGAGCACGACGCCGCTCTCGCTGGCGGGGTTTGCCGCCGGGCCGGTGGTGGGAGGGGCCGTCTTGCTGTTCACCCAGGTGTTCAAGCAGCCACTGAAAGGCCTGGTGCGGGGGTATTATCGAATTACCGGCAGTTGGGATAATCCGACGGTGGAACGGATCAAGAGCGCAGACGCCGCCGGGGCGACTGCAGAGGCGCCGAAATAATGGGCATCGTAGCGGCTATCCAGATGACATCGAGTCACATCGTCGCAGACAACCTGGCGACGGCCGGGCGGTTGCTGCGCGAGGCCAGGGAGGCGGGGGCCGACATCGCCTGCCTGCCGGAGAACTTCTCCTTCATGGGTTTGCGCGATGCCGATAAGCTCAAGGCGGCCGAGTCCGACGGAGAGGGCCCGGTGCAGGAGTTCCTGCGCGACACGGCTCGGGAGCTCAAGCTTTGGATCCTGGCCGGAAGCACCCCCATCAAGGCCGACACACCGCGCCGAGTCGCGAACTCATCGCTGTTATTCGATGATCACGGCAGGCGGATTGCGCGCTACGACAAGATCCATCTATTCGATGTGGCCATTCCCGGCCGCGAGGAGCAGTACTCGGAATCGAGGCACGTGGTGCCCGGTGAGAGCGTGGTGCTGGCGGATACGCCGGTCGGCCGGTTGGGGATGTCGGTGTGCTATGACATGCGCTTTCCGGAGCTGTATCGCGAGCTCGTGGCGCAGGGCGCCGAATGGCTGGCGATGCCCGCTGCCTTCACCGTGCCCACGGGGCGCGCTCACTGGGAGACGTTGCTGCGTGCGCGGGCGATCGAAAATCTCTGCTACGTCGTCGCGCCTGCGCAGAGCGGCACGCACACGAGCGGACGAGAAACCTACGGAGATACGCTGATCGTCGACTACTGGGGCCAGGTGCTCTCCCGCTTGGCCCACGGCACGGGCGTGATCACCTCGCAGATCGATCTCGGCAAGCTCGCAGAGACGCGCACGCGTTTCCCCGCCCTCGCGAATCGTCGCCTGCCGATGCCGAGCGACGAGGCGGTGCTGGCATGAGCGCGTTGCCCTCGCTCGAGGTTGCCGAAAGGATGATTCTCGCGCCATCGGGCTTGGACGAGGGCCGCTTGTCGACGGTGCTCGGCACGCTGATGGCCCGTGACGTCGATTACGCGGATCTTTATTTTCAGCTCTCGCGCGAGGAGTCCTGGTCGCTCGAGGACGGGATCGTCAAGGAGGGCTCGCACAGCATCGAGCAAGGTGTGGGGGTGCGCGTCCTGAGCGGCGAGAAGACCGGATTCGCCTACACTGACGAGGTGCTGCTGCCCGCGCTCGTCGAAGCCTCGGAAGCCGCTCGAGCCATTGCGCGCAGCGGCGTGGGCAACGCGGTGAGCGCCTGGCAGCGGCCGCCCACCCATCGGCTGTACTTGCCCGTGGATCCGCTCGAGGCCGTTCGCGATGAGGACAAGGTCGCCTGGCTGATGCGCGTCGATGCCGAGACGCGGCGCATCGATCCGCGGGTCAAGCAAGTGATGGCCTCTCTCGCCGCCGTGCACGAGGTCGTGCTGATCGCGGGGAGCGATGGCACCCTCGCTGCCGACGTCCGTCCCCTGGTGCGAGCCAACGTTTCCGTGATCGTCGAGCAGAACGGGAGGCGCGAGCAGGGCTACAGCGGCGGCGGTGGGCGCTTCGGCTTGGATGAACTCATCGGGGGGGCTGATCCGCTCGGCCACTGCCGCGAGGCCGTGCGGCAAGCCCTGGTGAATCTCGAGGCGGTCGCCGCCCCCGCGGGCCCGATGACGGTCGTTCTGGGTCCCGGGTGGCCCGGCATCTTGCTGCACGAAGCGATCGGCCACGGCCTGGAGGGCGATTTCAACCGCAAAGGCACCTCCGCCTTCACGGGCCGCATCGGTCACAGAGTGGCCGCCGAGGAGATCACCGTGGTCGACGACGGCACGCTCGCGCGGCGTCGCGGCTCGTTGAACGTCGACGATGAGGGCACACCGACCCGGTGCACGGTGCTCATCGAGAAGGGCGTGCTCAAGGGGTACCTGCAGGACAAGCTGAATGCGCGCTTGATGGGCATGGCCCCGACCGGCAACGGTCGGCGCGAGTCCTTTGCGCACATGACCCTGCCGCGCATGACCAACACCTACATGCGCGCGGGCGCCCATGCGCCCGAGGAGATCATCGCATCCGTCGAGCGGGGCCTGTATGCCGTCAACTTCGGCGGCGGTCAGGTGGACATCACGTCGGGAAAGTTCGTGTTCTCGGCGAGCGAAGCTTACTTGATCGAGAATGGCAAGGTGGGCGCGCCGGTGAAGGGCGCGACCCTGATCGGCAACGGCCCCGACGTGCTCACGCGCGTGAGCATGGTGGGCAACGACATGAAGCTCGACGCGGGCGTCGGAACCTGCGGCAAGGAGGGCCAGTCGGTTCCGGTCGGCGTGGGCCAGCCGACCCTGCGCATCGATGCGCTGACGGTGGGCGGCACCGGCTGAGATCTCGGGCGAGGGCGTCGCAGCTCGGCACGCGGGGCGCGATAGTCTCGCTCGCCGGGGCGGCGCGGATCATCGCGGCGGCGAGGGCGATGAGTATTTGGACGTTCGCGCGGCCGAGAAGCCTGTCGCGAGCCCCTCCGTGTCGCGACAATCATTGCGCGGCACGTCACGGAAGATCCGCTCGAGTGCTCTCGAGCCGGCTGGGAGCTGGCCGCAGCGCGGACGAGACGCTCGAGGCGGAGCGTCTTGGCCGCGCTTTTGTCTCGGCCGCCGCCAGTCGGCTGGGCGAGGATCGCTGGGACGCGATGAACGGGCTGCTTGCGGCGCGCAGGATGCCGCCCCGGGCGACGTGCGGAGCTTGATGCATGCAGTTTGAGCAATGGATCGAACAGGCCTATTCGCTGGGTGCGAGCGATTTGCATCTCGAAGCCGACACTCCCATCGTGGCCAGAGTCCGCGGCGAGCTGCAGACCGTCGGCGGGACCGTGTCGGGCGCTGCGCTGATGCAAGTGGCCCGGCAACTCCTGGGCGCGGAGCGCTTCGCGCAGTTCGTCGAACGCGGCTCGGCGGATATCTCGGAAGCGGTCGGCGGCATGCGCCTGCGGGCGAACTTCTACCAGACCGTGCGCGGCATCGCGATCGCCATCCGGCTTCTGGCACCGGCCGTCAAGGATCTCAGGGCGTGCAACCTGCACAGGGATTTTCGAAGATTCACCGAGGCTCTGAGCGGCCTTGTGCTCATTGCGGGGCCCACCGGATCGGGTAAATCCACGACCCTCGCCGCCCTCATCGAGGAGATCAATTCGACACGCGCGCGCAACATCATCACGCTGGAAAGCCCCATCGAGTACCTGTTCGCCAATCGCCAGTCGTATGTCAGGCAGCGCGAGATTCCAACTCATTCGCCGAGCTTCGAGCAGGGCATCATCGATGCATTGCGCGAGAATCCCGACGTTCTTGTCATCGGCGAGATGCGCACGCCGGAGGCGATGCGGCTCACGCTGAACGCTGCGGAGACCGGCCATCTCGTCCTCGCCACGATGCACTCGGCAAACTGCGCCGAAGCGCTCGCGCGCGTATGCATGTCCTTTCCGGAGGGCGTTCAGGCGAGCGTTCGGGCGCAGCTCGCCGACTGCCTCGTCGCGGTCTCGTGTCAGCGTCTGGAATTTTTGAGCGCGGCACGATTGCTCGTCCCACGCTGCGAGATACTGCTGCCGACGCCCGCAGCCAAGGCGATCATTCGGATCGGAAATTTCAGTCAGCTCGCGACGGTGCTGCAGTCCGGCGGCGAGGACGGCATGTGGACCTTCGAGCGCTATCAGCGCTGGATGGACCAGGTGACCGATTGGGTACGACCGCCCACGGTGCAGGCGCTGAAGGGGAGCGCCGAGGCGACGGCGTCGCGTCCGGCGGCGGGAATCAAATCGGCGCAGCCGCCGCTCTCGAGGAGCGCGGCGAATACGCCTGGCGCCGCCGGAAGCGGCGCAGGGGTGAGCGGGGGAGCGGCGCCGGGCGCTGCGCGAACGCTCGAGCCGCCGATCAAGCACGTGGCAGGCGGCGCGACGCCGGCGGAAGAGGTGATCGAGGTGCCGGCCGAGGAGATGGATCTCGCCTCACTCGCGGAGCTCGCCAAGAAGGTGGTGGAGCGAAAATAGCCGCCGACCGTCCAGCGGCCGTGTGTCAGTGCACCGCAGGGCGGGAGTTCAGGTGGATGAGGTACGCTATGATGCGGTCGAGGGGCATCAAAATATATAGGATATTTACACCGCCCTTCGTAGCATGCGCACCGTGGACATCGTCTGCCTCTCGATACTCGCAGTCCTCTACGCTCTGACCCACGGTCTGGTGTGGGCGCTGCGCCGCCTGGGCGCAGCGCAATGACCTTCGCGTACTGGCTCGCGGGACTGCTCGCGCTGTTCGTGTTCGGATACCTGCTGTACGCGCTCATCAAGGCGGAGCGATTCTAGGGCCCTCAGACGGGCTCCTAGCCCGAATCATTCATGAACAGCGATACCTATCACGAGGAGTCGGCTTTGGAAGGGAACGCAGCATCCAGGGAGGGATTGACGGCGGCCCGGAAAATTCCCTTCCAAAGCCGGCGCCGTCGGATAAAGCAGCTGCCCTTCATGAATAAGCCGGGCTAGGCAGCTTTTCGGCATGAGCGCCAACACCGAATTCGGCTTGCTGTTAGCGGTATTCCTCGGCGTGCTCTTGCTCTTGACGAAGCCGCTCGGAAGCTACATCGCCGATGTGATGGAGGGCCGCCCGAGCCTCGCCTTGCGCGCCGGCAAGCGCCTCGAGGACCTCCTCTACCGGCTCTGCGGGATCGATGCGCGCGAGGAGATGTCCTGGGACCGGTACGCCATTGCGCTCCTCGTCTTCAACGTGCTCGGCGCGGTCGTCGTCTATGCCCTGCAGCGTCTGCAATCCTTTTTGCCGCTGAACCCACAAAACTTTCCCGCCGTCACGGCGGACTCCGCGCTCAATACGGCAGTCAGCTTCATCACCAATACGAACTGGCAAGCCTACTCCGGCGAGTCGACCATGGGCTACCTCACGCAGATGGCCGGGCTTGCCGTGCAGAATTTCCTGTCCGCGGCGACCGGCATCGCCGTTGCCATGGCGCTGATACGGGGATTCGCTCGCCACAGCGCCGAGACCATCGGCAACTTTTGGGTCGACCTCACACGCGCCGCTCTGTACGTATTGTTGCCGTTTTCCGTGATTCTCGCGCTGGCGCTCGCGAGCCAGGGGGTCATCCAGAACTTCGACACGTACAAGGATGCGGCCACGATCGAGAAGCTGACCTATCAGAGCCCGAAGACCGACGCGGCGGGCAATCCGCTCAAGGATTCAGCCGGCAACGTGGTGACCGAGACGGCGAGCACACAAGCGCAAACCCTCCCGATGGGCCCTGTCGCCTCCCAGGAAGCCATCAAGCAGCTCGGCACGAACGGCGGGGGTTTCTTCAACGCGAACTCCGCTCATCCTTACGAAAATCCCACCGCCGTGAGTAACTTTCTCGAAATGCTGGCGATGTTCTTGATCGCGTTTGCGCTCACTTACACCTTCGGCAAGCTGGTCGGGGACACCCGCCAGGGATGGGTGGTGCTCGTCTCGATGCTGGTCCTCGTCGTGCCGTTGATGGTGCTCGCGTTCCACGTCGAGCAGAACGGCAATCCGCTCATCGCCAAGCAGGGCGTCGATCAGGTCGCCAGCGCTCTTCAGGCCGGTGGGAACATGGAGGGCAAGGAGACCCGGTTCGGTATCGGCGCCTCGGCGCTGTGGGCCGCGGTGGCGACGGGGACCTCGACCGGTGCCGTCAACACCGCGCACGACTCGCTGATGCCGCTCGGGGGATTCGTGCCGATGTTCCTGATGCAGCTCGGAGAGGTCGCGCCCGGCGGCGTGGGGACCGGCCTGTACTCGATCCTCATGTTTGCCATTCTCGGGGTATTCATCGCCGGCTTGATGATCGGACGCACCCCCGAGTACCTCGGCAAGAAAATCGAGTCGCTCGAGATGAAGCTCGCGTCGGTGTTCATTCTCACCACCCCGTTCTGCGTGTTGCTCGGAACCGCGATCGCCGTCGTGACGAGCGCCGGCAAGGCGGGACCGACGAATTTGGGACCGCACGCCTTCAGCGAGATCCTCTATGCCTTCACCTCCGCGGCCAACAACAACGGCAGCGCGTTCGGGGGGCTCACGGCGAGCACGGTGTTCTACAACCTGAGCATCGCGATTGCGATGTTCATCGGGCGTTTCTGGCCCATCATGGCGGCGCTCGCGATCGCCGGCTCGCTGGCCGCGAAGAAACGCGTTCCCGTCACCGAAGGCACCATGCCCACGCACGGGCCCCTGTTCGTCGTGCTGCTCATCGGCTCGGTGCTCCTCATCGGCGTTCTGACGTACGTGCCGGCGCTCGCATTGGGGCCGCTGGTCGAGCACTTCATGCTCGCCACCCAGGAATAGGACAGGCGAGGGCTTCGTGACACGGCAGCAAATATCGCTCTTCGATCGCAAGCTCATCGGGCCGGCGCTCCTCGAGTCGGTGAAGAAGCTCGATCCGCGCACCCAGTGGCGCAATCCCGTGATGTTCGTCGTGTACATCGGCACTCTCGTCACGACTATCCTTTACGTGCAGGCGCTCGCAGGCCACGGCGAGGCGTCGCGCGGCTTCATCCTCTCCATCACCGTTTGGCTGCTCTTCACGGTGCTGTTTGCCAACTTCGCGGAGGCGCTCGCCGAGGGCCGCAGCCGCGCGCAAGCGTCGGCACTGCGCGGCATGCGGCAGACCGTGATGGCCAAGCGCGTGCACGCGAACGGTCCGGGGGGGCGCCAGACCACGCTCGTCAAGGCGGAGGAATTGCGCAAAGGCGACCTCGTGCTGGTCGAGTGCCATGACACCATCCCGGCGGACGGCGAGGTGATCGAGGGGGTCGCCTCGGTGGACGAGAGCGCGATCACGGGCGAGTCGGCACCCGTGATTCGCGAATCGGGCGGTGATTTCTGCTCCGTGACGGGCGGCACCCGTGTGCTGTCGGATTGGATCC
>Ga0187784_10001776_pt1 | contig 17215 bp, 14 predicted proteins | sample 1015_SJ02_MP15_2_FD_132964 | JGI IMG/M metagenome (GOLD analysis project Ga0187784, IMG submission 132964) | Tropical peat soil microbial communities from peatlands in Department of Meta, Colombia - 1015_SJ02_MP15_20_MG | ecosystem: Environmental > Terrestrial > Soil > Wetlands > Peat | place...
CACGACGTCATTGAACTTGCTGGCGTCGGTGATCTGATCGTTTGCGGCGATCATAAAGCTGATGCGGTCGCCGTTAATCGTGCCCTTGGCGGCGTTGGTAGTTTGGGTAACCAGCGTGCCGCGGATGTCTTCCAGCGTGATGCCATTGGCGGCGAGCTTGGCCGGATCGACCTGAACGCGGATCGACGGCGTGCGGTCGCCGAATACCAGCACCTGAGCGACCCCCGATACCTGCGATATCTGCTGCGCCAAGAAGATGTTGGCGTAGTCGTCGACGTTGATCAGCGGCACGGTATCGGAATGCACCGAGATGAGCAGAACGGGCACGTCAGCCGGATTGACCTTCTTATAGGCCGGCGGTGTTGTCAGCGACTGCGGCAGCTGTTTGGTGGCGACGGTGATCGCCGCCTGCACGTCCTGCGCGGCGGAGTCGATGTTGCGGTCGAGATCGAACTGGATGACGATCGTCGAGGCGCCGAGCGAGCTCTGCGACGTCATCTGTGTGACGCCGGCGATTTGACCGAATTGCAGTTCGAGCGGCGCGGCGACCGAAGTCGCCATGGTCTCGGCGCTCGCCCCGGTCCACGTGGTGGTGATCTGTATGGTCGGAAAGTCGACCTGGGGCAACGGCGCCACCGGCAGGAAGGGAAAGGCGACGATGCCGACAAAAGCCACGGCCGCCATCAGTAGCGTGGTCGCTACCGGCCGCCTGATGAATGGCTCCGACACGCTCACGTCTGGTTGCCCTGCTTGGCCGCGGTGCGTGGCTCATTGACAACCACAGCGGCACCGCTTTGCAGCTTGTATTGGCCGTCGGTCACAACTCGCTCGCCAGCCTCCAGGCCGGAAACCACAATGGTGCTGTCGCCGGTCGTCGCACCGGTCTTAATTGGCCGCGGTTCGACGGTGTTGTCCGCCTTTACCACCCACGTGAACAGCCCTTTTGGGCCGCGCTGCACGGCGAGCGGCGGGATAACCACGACGTCCTTGCGAACCGTCAGGAGAAGGCGCGCGTTCACGAACTCGCCGGGCCATAGCTTTTCGTCTGTGTTGGGGAAAATCGCCTTGAGACGATATGTGGCGGTTGTCTGATCGATCAGATTGTCGATCGTCGACAGTGTGCCCGTGCTCAGCAAGCGGATATTGTCGCGATCGAAGGCGGCGATCTCGACCGTGCCGCCCGCTGCCGCCTCGCGCACGTCGTCGAGTGTCTGCGCCGGAAGCGTGAAAAGTACGGCGGCCGGCTGCGTCTGCGTCAAGACTGCGATCGCCCCGGAGTCGCTGGCGTGCACGATGTTCCCCGGATCGACCATGCGCACGCCCATGCGGCCCGCGGTCGGCGCGACGATATTGGTGTAGTCAAGATTGGTCTGCGCGGTCTCGATAGTGGCCTGGTCGGCATCGATCGATGCCTTGATCTGATCGACTTTGGACTGCTGCAGATCGAGGTTCTGCTGAGTTTCCGCGTTTTTACGGACCAGCGTCTGGAACCTCTCCAAATCCTTCTGCGCCGCGACGAGCGTCGCCTCATCCATGGCCTTGCGCGCCTTCGCCTGATCGAGCGCTGCCTGGTAGAGACGGGGATCGATCTTAGCGAGCACGTCGCCTTTATTGACGCGCTGGCCCTCCTTGAAGAACACGTCTTGTAGCTTGCCGTCGACCTGGGTGTGGATGGCGACGGTGTACATCGCCTGGACGGTGCCGAGACCCGTGAGATAGATCGGCACGCTCTGCCGCGTAGCAGCGCTGACGGTGACCGGAACGGCTTGGCGCGAGGATTTGCGGGCGGCTTGGGCCGTATTAGGCCCGCCTGACCAAACTTTGTAGCCTACCCCGACAGCCGCAAGTATCGCGCAACACACGACGATTAACGCGATGCGACGATGGCGCCGGCCCGCGTCGCTGGCATTCATATCCAAGGGCACCCCTTACACAGCGCCGTCTCAAGCGGCGCTTCAATTCGCCTAGTCTTCTATAGCTGCACGAAAATTCTTCTCAAAGGCAAAATCGCATAATGTTGCATTGCACTATGATAAAATTCGTTAGCACGCATATAAACGCCGCATAACTTCGCGAGCGCGCCGCCTGCACGTTAAGGTTGTCAGAGCGAGTCAGAAGACCAGACATGGCCGCAGCCTTTGGCGTGCTCCGGGTTCATTCGACGCTGGGGATTTGGTAGGCTCGCGTCCTGCCGCGGGCGGCAGCTACCAGGAGACCGATCATGCTTGATGTGACCAAACGCCAAGGGACAGCTCCGTTCGATACTGCGCGGCTCGATCGATTGATGGACGAGGCCGGGATCGATGTCCTGGTCGTCACGTCGAAGCACAATGTGCAGTATCTGCTCGGCGGCCATCGCGCGTTCTTCTTCGAATCGATGGATGCCATGGGACTGAGCCGCTATTTGCCGGTTTTCGTCTATGCCAAGGGCGCGCCCGAGAAGGCTGGCTTTTTCGGCCATCGCATGGAAAATTTTCAGAACGAAGTGAAGCCCTTCTGGGTTTCCGAGATCGACCTGAAAAACTCCGGTTCGGTCGACGTGATGCAGAAGGCCGCCGACTATGTGCGCAAGCTTGCGCCGAAGCCGAAGCGCCTTGGAGCGGAACTGGCCTTCATTCCTGCGGATTCGATTGCGGTGCTGCGCAAGGCGTTCCCTGACAGCGACATCAAGGACGCGCTGTTCGTGCTGGAGCGGCTGCGTGCCCGTAAAACCCCCGACGAGCTGGAGAAGCTCCGCATCGCCTCTGACCTGGTGATCGATTCGATGCTGGCGGTGATCAACAGCCACGGTTTTGGCGCCACCAAAGCCGAGCTGAGCGAAGCGTTGCGCCGCGAGGAGACGATGCGCGGCCTGACGTTCGACTATTGTCTGATCGCGGCCGGATCGAGCCTGAACCGCGCTCCATCGGAACAGCGCTGGGAGAGGGGCGATCCACTGTCGCTCGATTCCGGCGGCAACTATCATGGCTATATCGGCGACCTGGCACGCATGGCCGTGATCGGTGAGCCCGACAGTGAATTGGTGGATCTACTGGCTGAGGTGGAAGCGATCGAGCAGGCGTCGATGCAGCCGATTTATGCGGGCGCGTTTGGCAAAGAAATCTACGCCGCAGCCGACGCCGTGATGCACAAATCGAAACTGCATAACCACATTCATTTCCTCGCCCACGGCATGGGCCTGGTCAGCCACGAGGCGCCGCGGCTCACCAATTCGGGGCCGGTGCCATACGATGCCTACGACGCCGACAGGCCGCTTGAAGCCGGCATGGTGGTCTCGGTCGAAACCACGCTGCAGCATCCACGCCGCGGCTTCATCAAGCTGGAAGACACCGTCGTTGTCACGCCGAGCGGATTCGAGGTCTACGGCGATCGTGCGCGTGGCTGGAACCGTGCCGGGGGCGCGGCGTCGTAATCGGCGGAGTAGCACAATCTAGTGCGCGTAGAAGAACTGGAGTTCGCGAGAGGCCGCCTCGCGGAGCATATGCAGCTGCTTTTTCAGGAGCAGTACTTCATCGGCGGTGAGACCGCGCTGCTTCTCGTAAGGTCCCCTGAGAACTTCCTCGACGCCGCGTGCCGCTCTGGTGGTGGATGGAAATCCGACCGTCGGACCGAGGCCGACGACGCTGTGGATTGAGCGATACGTCTGCTCCACTGAAGTCGCAGCGGCGGGCGTCACATCCGCCAGGCTGGAAATCGATTCATACGCGTCGTCGATTTTGCTTTCGAGCGTCGACACGAACCGGTAGCGCACGCGGTCGAGACGGTCTTTGAACGAAGTCAAACTCATCAGATCATTCCCCCACGCCGCATTCATACGGCAGGGAGAGCGGGTGGGTAAAGCAAAATGGCCGACGATGGTGAATTTATACTTATATAATACTGACGTCAGACTGCGTTGTGTCCAGGATAATTAAATATAGACGCTCCGTAATACGGATAACGACCTACCAATGAACTGTAAATATCAAATCTGATATTGCGGATGTGGGCCCGCGCAGAAGGTGCGAGCCCGCCGCCGTTTTGAGGTGAGCGTTGTCCGGCGGACCGCGGCGTCCCCTTACGCGTGCGTCGGGTTGTTCATGACAATGCGAACGAGGTCCACGGAATTCTTTGCCCCAAGTTTTTGCATGATCCGGCTGCGATGGATTTCGACGGTGCGCGGGCTGATGCCGAGATTGCGGGCAGTCTCCTTGTTCGACGATGCCCCCGTAATCTGCGAGAGCACCTCGCGTTCGCGTGGCGTCAGCTTGTCGTAGCCCCGATACGACGGCGTTACGGATGAATGCTGGCGATCCTGGATTCGCGTCCAGTCATCGATGGCCGTGGTGACGCGCGACAGGATGACATCGCCGTCAAAACGTTTCTCAATGAAGTCGAATGCGCCGTATTTCATAGCCCGAACGACATTGAGCACATCGCCCTGGCCGGAGAGAATGATGACCGGCGCCGGATAGGATTTGGCATCGAGCTCTCGGAGAACCTCCAAGCCCGAGGATTCCGGCATGCAGATGTCCAGAAGGACGCAGGCCGGCACGTCGCTTCGCGCGATGCGCAGAAAGGCGCGTCCATCAGCGAACTCCCGTACTTGGTAGCCCGCGTCGCCGAACACCACGGTGAGTGTTTCACGCATGTCGCAGTCGTCATCGACAACAAAGATTTCGCTGATCATGGCTTGATCCGTTCTAGGTGTTGTACCTTCCTTTCCCCGTCATCAAACTTTTCTTACTGCCTGCCGTGCGCGGCCACGCTTTGATCTTACTCCAGCCGTGCGCTTGGACGCGTCTGCGGAGAATCAGATCGATCAAATCAGTCCGCACTGTAATGCCACGTACGGGCATGAGGCGCTGTTCAAAGTTCAACAGCGAACGTGCAATTCCCCTACGTACTAACACGCGTTTGGCGCGCGTCATGCCGATTGACGTGCGTAAGGGCTGGCTGCGATGGCGGCTCTCCCACCGGAGCGCCGTTCAGCGATCAGGTAGCACTTCGTCATCATCGGCGTCGCGGAAATTGGCAGCTGCGTCACCGCAATCCTGCCCAAGGACGGCCTTCCACAAGGAGTCGAGAACGGTGATGGCGCCGTCGCAATGGCCGTCGTAACGAATGTGCCCCAGATCGCGGAATCTGTTCATGAAGAAATTGACCCGCGAGCGAGTCGTGCCGACCATTTGGGCGAGCGCCTCTTGATCAAAGCCCTTGATGCTGCCGGCGACAGCTTCGCCTTCAAGGCATGCAGCTTCAAGCCTTGCCAGTTGGAGAAGGATGCGTGCCAAACGTTGCGCGCTGCCATCGGTAAGCTGACTGATGAGGCTCCCCTTGAGGGCATCGCCATGGCTGACGATCCAACGAAGGTAAACGCCCGCAAAGTGCGGGTCACCGCGAATGGCGCGCACGATACTCGCCTTCTCGATCCGAACGGCGACACTGTCGACGGCACAGACGGCCGTGGACCACCGCACGGTGCGGCTCGTTAGGCACTCCTCGCCAAAAAATGTACCGGCATCGAGCTCGCCGATGATCGCGTCCTTGCCTTGGCGCGACGCTACCTTCAATACAATTCGTCCTTGCTCCAGATAATGGAGGCAGTCCGCGGCCTCTTCTTGACGGTATATCGTGCTCCCGCAAGCAGCTCTGTAGCGGGATACCCCGCCGTAAAGATCGGCAAAGGCCTGGGGCTGAAATGGCGGCTGCAATGCCGGCATCCTGCCTAGGGAGTGGAGGTCAGAACGGCGCATCTCAGGCCTCCGGCGCTGCAACTGCGCGAAGCGCCGTTTGAACTGCGTTGACGATGGTAGCTCTCAAGATGCCGGAAGCCTGCTAGCTCGTTGCGCGCCGATCGGGCCGATCGTTGGGTCCATCGGGTGCTGCGAAGCGGTTCTGGTGCGACACAACTTGCGACATCGAGTCGTGCACGACGACATAATTATAGCCGTCATAGCGGATATGACCGAGTTCGCGAAATTTGTTCATGAAATAGTTGGTTCGCGATCGGCTCGTTCCGATCAGTTGCGCCAGCGCCTCCTGATCGAGATTGCGAATGACGGTGGGACCCCGCTCACTGCCGTGGTTCGATAACTGAAGAAGGATGCGGGCCAGGCGGCTTTCGCTGGAGTCAAAAAACTGACTGATGAGCCGTTCAGTCAGCCGGGCCGACCGGTTCAAGAAGTAGGTCACGCAAAACTCGGCGAACCCGGGGTCCTGTTGTATGGCGCGGGTCACGATCGGTTGTGCAATCCGCGCGACCACGCTGTCGGCAATGCAAGTTGCTGTCGCCAGCTGTTTTGGTTCTCCAGCCAGACAGGTTTCTCCGCAAAAGTCGCCGGCCGTCAAGATGCCGACAATCGCCCGGCGGCCCTGGACAGAAATGACAGAGAGCTGGATCTGTCCCTGGTCAAGATAGAACATCTCATTGGCAAGCTCGCCCTGCGCGAATAGCCTACTTCCACGCCCGAGCGCGTATTTGGTGACGCCGCCATGCCGGCGGGCGAACGAAACAAGGTCAAATCGGCCGCAAGGCGGGCCATTTGCGGGCATGAGCGCGCTCGGCGCCATGAGTCCTAAGTCCCGAGCAGGAATCTCGCAGCCGTATGCTCGCATGACGGCCAAAGGCAGGGAAAGCCGTTACATGTTACCGTAACAGTAACAGGCACGGTTGATTGCGTTTGATCTCGGCGTCCGAAGACGCCCTTCGGCACCGCCTGCTCTTATGGGACCCAGCAGGCTGACCTCACCGACCCGCCTGCGGTCGGTCCGCGAACGGCTTGGCTTGGCGCAATGCGCCATCTGCCGGTTCGATCAGGACCGTCCGCGCGACTCGTGCAGTTCGCTTCGCAGCCTGTGAAGGTAGCCGAAGCAGGCGATGCCAGCGAGAGCCCAGGATATGGCGGCAATATAGAAAGCCGTAGGGCTGACCTGAACCGACACGTTGCGGATGACGCCACAGGTGATCGCCCATCCGATCAGAACGATGACAGCCCGCGGCAGGATGTAAGCCATGATTCGTACTCACGTCGCCGACAAATGGTGGCGGGTTATGGTTAAGCACGGGTAAAGACGGGCAAGGATTGGGGCGCGCCGCGTTGCAGATCAGGCCTATCGGCAACTGAGTGGCTTATTTCGACATCCTAATTGCTTCGGCTTTCCTGGAATTCGAGGCCGCAATGGTGGCATCTACGACTTCCTGGGCGCGATCCGGTTCGGCCGCGCTCGACGCTCCAACGCGGCGCCGGAGGTTCAGGAATCGGACAACGCGCTGCGCTGCCGCCATGTCGATCGCGTTGTAGTCTTCAAAACGCGCCGGCTCGGCTTCACCGCCGCTCTTTTCGCGCTTGAGTTCCAGGAACCCTTTGACCGCCGGCCAGGGCAGGTCGATCGAGCGCAGCAATAGGAGCGCCTGCTCGGTGCTGCCTCCAACCAAAAGTTCGAAGCCGTAGTGAGCCTCCATACCGACCATTGCCGCCAAAATAGCAACGGTTTCGAACAGATGCTTTCGCCCAATCTCGTCCGTTACGACATCGCCAAGGTCGAGATGACCGTCACGGATGGCCACGATGAGCGCGTCGGTTCGGGCGGCGTTTTCTGCACGCTGTTTCATCCAGGCCGCGAGATGCGACCCGACCACGATGGTATCGAGCTCGATGTTGTGGCCGTGCAATCGTTCGGCGAGCGTCGGCGTAACGATGGGCAACAGCATGCCGATCGCCTCGAACGACAAGTCGGTACGTTCCACGAGCAGCGACTGAAGGACATCGTCCCGCTCGGATTTCTGCGCCAGCGTCCGCATGCCAGCGCTGGAAAATTGCGCGCCCTGATTGGCCGCCAATTTGCGTACCGTGCTTTGATCGCCGCGCTGCAGCACGACATCGGTGACCGAACGCGTCACCTGGGCGCGGCCCGCAATAGACCGCAAATGCTGTTGGGAGCCGTCCGTGGCCACGGCGATCAGCGTTGGCTCGGGCAGGGTGGCGTAATGTTCCAGCATCGGGGCCGCAACGGCGATATCGTGGTCGGTGGCCAGCCGATGCGTGAGCACCGCGGGCAGTTGGTCGCACGTGGAGAAATAACGGGATACCTGCGCAAGATCGGCTATGCTGATGGCCTCGACCAGCTTTACGACGAGCTCTTCGAACAGATATTGCGCCGCAGTGCGTACCGGGGCGTCCACCTGGAGGTACGCATCCGTAATGCGCCGCAGCAGTTCCACGCGCTTCGCGGACGATTTTTCCGATGCCAGCGAGATAAGATCTCGTGCAAATCGGGGCGAAACGCTCTTGGCTTGTGATGTCATCGTTTTGACCGGCGCCTGCCGTCCCATCGCATCCGGCGCGATCGAAGCCGGCGGATAATGTTCTGCCAAATCGCCGTTGACGAACGGTGAAATCGGACATGACAAATCTCTACATCGATGCGAGCCGGGATATAGCGAATGCGCCGATTTTGAGCCGCAGCGGCGAAGTCGCTGAAACGGCTGGTGAATGCATGCGGCGGCCGAAATTGATCTGACAATGGACAGCGTCACCAACCGACAATAGACGAAGCACGCGGCGCCTTGTTCGATGCGTGCCACTGCCGCATCGGCAGTTTTACGGATGCGCGCCGTATAGGGGCACGCCTCCGACTTATCACAGTATAAGCGATTGCCGGGGAATTCAGCGCCGCGCTGCGGTTTCGCTGCACCGTGCAGTAACTCTCTTCGGTGCAAACAAATAACGCGCACGCACGATGCGCGAAAGCATGACCGTGTTTTATTCGCGAGGCAGTGAAGTTCAATGGAGACCAACGATCAGGCGGCACCGCCGGAAGAACAGAGCGCCGCTTCCTGGCGGCCACCCGCGGCGGCGCCTGCGGGCTTGGAGCAGTTCATCAGCTTCGCGATCGGCAATGATCAGTACGGCGTCGACATCATGTCGGTGCGCGAGATCAAGGGCTGGTCCGAAGTGACTCACCTGCCGCGGCAGCCCGAATACATCCGCGGCGTACTCAATCTTCGCGGCGTCATGGTACCGATCATCGATCTGCGCTGCCGCTTCGGTCAGGGCAAGACCGACGCCGGTCCGATGCACGTCGTCATCATCGTCAGCGTCGACAATCGGCTCGTCGGCCTGCTGGCCGACCGCGTGCTGGACATCGTCACGGTCGAACTCGCCAACATCCAGCCGGTGCCGCAACTGGCGCGCACGTCGCGGGTGGCGTTCCTCGCCGGGCTGGTCACGCTCGAAAGCACGATGATCGCGCTGATCGACCTCGCCAACCTCATCGCGGCGTCGAACGAGGCGGAGGGAGCGGGTGCGGCCGAAGCTAAGCCTGTACAGCCAATACCAAAACAGGCGGCGGCCGCACAAGCGCCTGCTGCCGCGTGACCGAAATCGCGTGACTGCACGCTAAGAGTGACCCCAATAAACTCGAAGCCTTCTCAGGAGAACCTATATGCTGCGGTTCAACAATTTGAGTATCGGCACCAAGCTCGGCATCACGTCGGGCGTTGGCGTGGCACTCGTGATCTGCATGATGGTCGCCCTGATTTACGGCGACGGTGGCGTTAAGGAATCGAGCGGAAATGCGTATCGTCAGTCTGGCGTAGTTGGCACGACGGGAATGCTCAAGGCGTCGGTGCGGGGGATGCAAATCGGGGTTCGCGACATACGTCTGGCGGCGACCGCCGGTGACCTGAAGAAGGCTGATGATTATCTCGCCGAGCGCCTGAAGTCTTCGAGCGGCTATGTCGATGAACTGCTGCGGACCCTTCGGGTTCCGGCCAATCGGGAACGTGCTACAAAGATTCAGGATTTGGTCCAGCAATACGATTCCGCTGCGCGAGAGTTGTCGGCGCTGCGGTCGAAGATTGTCGACTTGATCGCCCGGTCAGGTCCGACACCGTCCCAAGAGGCTGCGGCGCAGATCAGAGACCTTAACCAGCAGGCCGCTCGCTTCGCCAGCGAGCGAACGCTGCCGCTGGCCGCCGAGTTGGACCGCCTCACGGCCGAGATATCGGACTCAGCTCAGACCCTCGCGAAAGGCAGCGTACAGACTGCGAACAGCGAGATGGAAAGCGTCGAGCGCATCAACGTCGGCCTGGGTATCCTCCTTGCCATCGTGCTGGTCGGCGCAGTTGCAGTCTCGCTGATAACGATAGCGCGGCCGATCCGCCGCCTGATCGACGTGCTTAAGGAAATTGAGAAAGGAAATACCAAAGTCGAAGTCGCGGGCACCGAGCGCGGCGATGAGATCGGGTCGCTCGCCAAGGCGGTCGTGGTGATCCGCGCCTCGCGAGACGCAGAGATGGCGAACAGCCGGGTCAAAACCGGCCTCGACGTGGTGCGCTCGAACGTCATGCTCGCCGACGATCAGTTCAACATCATCTACATGAACAACTCGCTGCAGCAGATGCTGCGAGAGTCGGAATCTGAGCTCCGTAAGGCACTGCCCGGTTTCGACAGCAGCAGGCTGATCGGCGCCAACATGGATTCATTCCACAAAAACCCGGCGCATCAGCGCAGCATTGTGAGTTCGCTCAGAGGCACGTACGAGACGCACATCACCGTCGGCACGCAGAAATTTCACCTCGTCGCCACTTCGGTTCAGGATAAGGACGGCAAGCGCACCGGCACCGTGGTCGAGTGGCGCAACGAGACGGCCGAGAAGGCTATCGAATCTGAGATCGATACTCTTGTGCAGGCGGCGATCGCCGGCGATTTCTCGAAGCGGTTGCCGCTCGAAGGCAAGAGGGAGTTCATGCTTGCCTTGACCACCGCGATGAACAATCTGTGCGACAACGTCGCCAGTGCCGTCGAAGACCTGGCGCGCGTCCTGAGCGCTCTTGCGCAGGGCAACCTGACCCAGCGCATCACCAAGGAGTACCAGGGCGCGTTTGGCAAATTAAAGGCTGATGCCAACGCCACTGCCGAACAGCTGAGCGAGACGATCGGCGATATCAAGACCGCCGCGCGCGAAGTCAACAATGCGGCTGCCGAAATCTCGGCGAGCACTACCGACTTATCGCAGCGTACCGAGGAACAGGCGGCGAGCCTGGAACAGACCTCCGCGTCGATGGAGCAGATTTCCGCCACGGTGAAGAAGAACGCCGAGAACGCACAGCAGGCGAACCAGCTGGCATCGAGTTCGCGCGAGGTCGCCAACCGCGGCGGCACGGTGGTGGCCGATGCAGTGAAGGCGATGGCGCGGATCGAGGAGTCCTCGCGCAAGATCGCCGATATCATCGGCGTTATCGACGAGATCGCGCGGCAGACCAACCTGTTGGCGCTCAATGCCGCAGTCGAGGCTGCGCGCGCCGGCGATGCCGGCCGCGGCTTCGCCGTGGTGGCGTCCGAAGTGCGCAGCCTTGCGCAGCGCTCGTCCCAGGCGGCGAAGGACATCAAGGATCTCATCACCAACAGTTCAGGCCAGGTGCAGGACGGCGTCGGGCTGGTCAATCAGGCCGGCACGTCGCTCAATGAGATCGTCTCCTCGATCAAGCAGGTCGCGGAGATCGTGGCCGATATCGCCACGGCGAGCGCTGAACAGGCCGAGGGCCTGGAGCAGATCAACAAGGCGCTGGCGCAGATGGACGAAGTCACGCAGCAGAACTCCGCCCTGGTCGAGGAGAACGCCGCGTCCGCCAAGGCGCTTGAGCATCAGTCGACGACCATGGACGAACGCGTTGCGTTCTTTCAGCTTGATGCGCGCGCCTCCAGCGACAGGCCGCGCGAGCGGAGCAGTGAGGCAGGCTCCGGCGCCGCGAGAACTCCGGCTGCCGCTGCGGCACCAGCCCGTCCAAAACTTGTGACGGCCGGGAAGGCGGCTCCGCGTCCGGCGGCGAAGCCTTCGGCCGAGGCTGCCAAGGGTCCAGTCGGGCGGATGCAGGCGCAGGTGGCGACCGCGTTCAAGCAGGAACCGGATTGGAAGGAATTCTAAATGGCGTTGGCGCGACAAAGCCTCGCGTCTGCGCCGGTTCTTGCCATTCCCCAGTCGCAGCGCGAGTTCGAATTTTCCGACGCCGACTTTCGCGCGCTGGCGAAGATTGCCTACGAGCATGCGGGGATCACGCTGCCGGATGCGAAGCGCAATCTCGTCTACGGCCGGCTGTCGCGGCGGCTGCGGGCGCTCGGATTGTCGAGCTTCGAGAGCTACCGCAAATATCTGGCGGAGCACGCTGACGAAGAGCTCCAGCAGTTCGTCAACGCCATATCGACCAATCTGACCAAGTTTTTTCGCGAAGCGCATCACTTCGAGCATTTCGTTTCGCATGTGATCGCGCCATTCGTCGCCGCGCATCCAAATGGCGGCGGCAAGTTGCGCATCTGGTCGGCGGGCTGCTCCACAGGCGAGGAGCCCCACACGATCGCTCTACTGCTGCAGGCTGAGATCAAGAATCTGAGCACGCGCGATATTCGCGTTCTCGCCACCGATATCGACACCGAGGTGATCCGCCGCGGCGCGCTTGGCGTGTTCTCCGCAGAATCGGTTAGCGCCGTTCCGGCAAAATACCGGGCGGCACTGAGAAAAGCGGATGGCGATATGGTCGCCGTCGACGAAAGCGTCCGTTCGCTGATTTCGTTCGGCCAAATCAATCTCATGCATCAATGGCCGATGAAGGGGCCGTTCGACGCGATTTTCTGCCGCAACGTGATGATTTATTTCGACGGGCCGACCAAGGCAAAATTGGTCGATCGGTTCACCGATCTCCTGCGCGCCGGTGCCTGGCTCTACATCGGTCATTCGGAATCGCTGCTCGGATCGCATCCGCGGCTGAAACTCTCCGGCCGCACGATCTACCGGAGAGTCGCGTGAGTTCAGCAGCGCTGCAAATCCGATCCGTCGCACCGGCCCCTACGTCTTCGGACAACCGGGCGGGGCGGCGATTCTACGATTCCACGCAAGCCGCCTGGGTAGTGAAGGTGTTGCCGGGCGAGTTCTACGTGACCGCTGATCCCGAGGAGGTACTTGTCACCGTTTTGGGCTCGTGCGTGTCGGCATGCATTCGCGATCCGCAGGCGCGGATCGGCGGCATGAACCACTTCATGCTGGTGCAGAACAAGTCCGGGGGGCGCGGAGCCTGGGGCAACGAAGTGGAATCCGCGCGCTTCGGCAATTTTGCGATGGAGAAGCTGATCAACGGCATGCTCAAGCGAGGCTGCGCGCGCGAACGGATGGAGATCAAGGTTTTCGGCGGCGCCAACGTTACAAGTGCGCGAAACGAGATCGGCACTGAGAACTCCCAATTCGTGCTCCGCTATCTCGCCGACGAAGGCTTGCCGTGTGCGGCGCAGGATCTCGGCGGTCCCTATCCGCGGCGGATCATCTACTTCCCGATGACGGGCAAGGTCGTGCGCCGGCTCTTGACGGGCCGCGACGAGGAATCCGCGGTGCGGGAGGAATCGAATTATGCCTCCTCGCTAGGAGCGCGCAAACCATCGCTCGACGTCCAGCTGTTCCGATGAATGCCATGACAGAAAAGATTCGCGTGTTGATCGTCGATGACTCCGCGCTGATGCGCAAGCTCCTGACGACGGTGCTCTCGGCGGACAGCGACATTGAAGTGGTGGGTTCAGCGCCTGATCCTTACGTGGCGCGCGAGCAGATCAAGGTGCTCAATCCCGATGTGGTGACGCTCGATATCGAGATGCCGCATATGAACGGCATTGAATTCCTGCGCAAGATCATGGAGCTGCGGCCGACCCCGGTCGTGATGATCTCAACGCTCACGCAAGCTGGCGCGGAAATCACGCTCGAAGCCTTGGAGATCGGCGCGGTCGATTTTGTCGCCAAGCCAGCCGATTCAGGAGCGGTGCTGCAATTGGGCGCCGAACTCATTCCGAAGGTCAAATCCGCGGCGCATGCACGCTTGCGGCGGCTCAGCGCGCCGCCGCACCGTCCTCCCAGGCGAGTATCGCTGCCGGGGCCGAGCGACAAGATTATCGCGATTGGCGCTTCAACCGGCGGCGTCGAAGCCTTGAAGGCGCTGCTGATGGAGCTGCCGGCCGACGTTCCGCCCATTCTCATCACTCAGCATATGCCCGAACGCTTTACGGGCGCGTTCGCCCGCCGGCTCAATTCGGAATGTCCGATGCGCGTCTGCGAGGCGGAGCACAATCAGATCATCGAGCACGGTCAGGCCTACATTGCACCGGGCGGCCATCATCTCGAAATCGAGCGCCGTGGCGGCAAGCTGGAGTGCAGCCTGAACAACGGGCCACTGGTGTCCGGGCATCGGCCTTCGGTCGACGTGCTGTTTCATTCGGTGGCCAAGACGGTCGCGCCGCGGGCGGTCGGCGTGATCCTCACGGGCATGGGTAAGGACGGCGCGCAGGGGCTTCTCGCCATGCGCAAGGCGGGCTGCCCGACCCTTGGCCAGGACGAGAGCACGGCGCTGGTCTACGGCATGCCGCGCGTCGCTTTCGAAATCGGCGCGGTCGCGCGGCAATACCCGCTGCTCGGATTACCTGAGGCAATCTTGTCCGCTTGCGCGGCGGCCAAGGTGTCGTCGCCTTCGTTCAATGCAGCGAGCCATCCATGACAGAACTTGGCCCTACGGCAGATTTCAATCTTCCCGCGACGCTCGATCCGGATGCAGCGCGCACGTTGACCGACGAACTAAGCAAACTGTCGCGTTCGAGTGAAATTCGCCTGAACGCGGCCGCGGTATCGGAATTCTCGCCCGGTTACCTTCAGGTTCTCGTCTCGGCGTTCAAAACCTTCCCCAATATCGGCGTGTCAAATCCGTCCGCCGAGTTTGCCGCCGCGTTCGCGGAATACGGAATTGACTATCCAGTAGCGCAGACCGTGGCGGTGCCAGCGGCCGAGGTCGCCCAGCTGGAGGTACCGCTGGCGATCAAGGAGCCGCCGCCACCTGTCGTCGTCGAACTTCCAGCGGTGCAACAAGCCCAACCGGGAGGCGAAGTCGTCGTCCCGCTCGCCCATGCAAGCGAAGTCCCGGCGCCTGCCGCTGCGGTGTCAAAGACGATTCTGACCATCGATGATTCGCGCACCATGCGCGACATGTTGAAAATGACGCTGAGCGGCGCAGGCTACACGGTGATTCAGGCCATCGATGGTCAGGACGGGCTGAACGCGCTAGCGCAGCAGCCTGTCGACCTGATCATCACCGACATCAACATGCCCAAGCTCGACGGTTTTGGCGTTATTCGCGCGGTTCGAAGCGACCACGCGCATGACGATACGCCGATTCTCGTCCTGTCCACGGAGAGCGAACAGGAGAGCAAGGACATCGCCAAGGAAGCCGGAGCGACCGGTTGGATCGTCAAGCCGTTTGATCCCGACGGGCTGGTGAATCTCGTCAATACGGTATGCGGCTAGCGCACCCGGCCGCCAGGAGTTGATAGTGTGAGTGCCATAGACGACCTCAGACAGACTTTTTTCGAGGAGAGCACCGAAGGTCTCGAGGCGATCGATTCCGGGCTCGCCGAATTGAGCGAATCCGCAGCGTCGGAAGAGACCGTCAATGCGGTGTTCCGCGCCATTCATTCAATCAAGGGCGGTGCCGGCGTCTTTGGATTTAGCGGCCTTGTCGATTTTGCCCATGTATTTGAAACGGTGCTGGATCAGATAAGGCACGGTAAACTGTCGCCGTCGCAGCAAGTCATCGAAGTGCTGCAAAAGGCCAACGACACGCTGTCGGATCTAGTGACAATGGCGCGTGCCGGAGAGACGCCGCCGGAAAATTTCGATACCGACAGCCGGTCGTCGCTGTCGCAGCTCATCGGCGCCGACGCAGACGACAAGAACGAAATCGCCCAAGACTTCGCCGACATCGATTTTCAGCCGGTGCTCGCGGAGGATACCGCGCCCGAACCGCTGCTGTTTCGCTACGCCGTGGCGTATCGCGCGACGCAATCGCAATTCGACGGCAAGTTCGAACAGGTCGTGCGGGCGCTGCGCAGTGCGGGCCAGGTCAACCTGCGGGTGGAGACCTCGGCCGTCCCTGTGCTCGACGAATTCGACGCGGCCAAGGCCTATATCGAATGCGCCGGTGCGATCGAAAGCCAATCCCAGCTCGACGATTTGCGCGGTATCGTCGCGGCGATTGATTCAAGCGGCTGCTGGTCAGTTACTGAGGCGGACCAAGCACCTCCGCCGGATGCCTTCGTGGCTTCGCCGGCACTGGTGCCGGCGGTGGAGGGTGCGACTGCCGCTGCCGCAGCTCCGGCGGCGAGCGCCAAGGCCGCCTCCACCTCGAACGAGCAGCGCGACGCCGCTGCCGGTAAGCATTCGGCGACGACGATACGAGTCGATCTCGAAAAGATCGATCGCGTTGTCAACATGGTCGGCGAACTCGTCATCTCGCAGACCATGCTGGGTCAGTTGCTCCAGAATATGCAGAGCGGCGGCGATGGCCGCCTGTCGCAAGTCCTGGATGATGTGTTTCTGCACACCCGTGAGCTCAAGAACAGCGTCATGTCGATGCGGGCGCAACCGGTCCGTTCGGTCTTTCAACGAATGTCGCGCCTGGTCCGGGAACTTGCCGTCAAGACCGGAAAGCGGGCTCGTCTTGAAATGGTCGGCGAGGGTACGGAAGTCGACAAGACCGTCATCGAGCGGCTGAGCGATCCGCTGACGCACATCATCCGCAACTCGATGGATCACGGCATCGAGGCTCCGGAACGGCGTCGCGAGGCCGGCAAGCCGGAGGAGGGGACTATCAGGCTGCTGGCCGATCAGCGTTCGAGCCGCATCGTCATCGAGATCAGCGACGATGGCGCCGGCATCAACCCCGAGAGAGTCATCAAGAAGGCGCGCGATAACGGCCTCATTCCGCTCGAGGGGCATTTGAGCGAGGATGAAGTCAATAATCTGATCTTTCTGCCCGGCTTTTCGACGGCGAGCGGCGTCTCGGAGATTTCCGGCCGCGGCGTCGGCATGGACGTGGTGCGGCGCAATGTCCAGGAATTGGGCGGGCGCATCTCGCTGAAGTCCACGCCCGGCAGGGGCATGACAATTCAACTCGCGCTGCCGCTGACGCTCGCGGTGATGGACGGCATGATCGTCAAGGCGGCAACCGAAACATACGTGATGCCGATATCCAGCATCGTCGAATGCATTCGCCCGTCCGCATCCGAATTTCATGATCTTCTTGGGACACGCGGGGCGCTCCGCCTGCGCGGCGTGGTGGTTCCGATCGTCTATTTGGCCGAGCTGTTCAATCTCTCGTCCGGTTCCGGCCTTACCGACGAAAGCACCGTGCTCATCATCGAAACGAGCG
>Ga0187784_10001777_pt1 | contig 17210 bp, 22 predicted proteins | sample 1015_SJ02_MP15_2_FD_132964 | JGI IMG/M metagenome (GOLD analysis project Ga0187784, IMG submission 132964) | Tropical peat soil microbial communities from peatlands in Department of Meta, Colombia - 1015_SJ02_MP15_20_MG | ecosystem: Environmental > Terrestrial > Soil > Wetlands > Peat | place...
CGCCAATCGTATTCACCCGGGAAGCGATGAGCGGCCAGCCACACACCTCCAAAGAAGGTCAACCAAGCCACGGGCAGAACCACCCATTGGACGAACCATTCTGGAAGCCTGCCCACAAACCAGTTTTTGATCACGGAGTTCTCACCCACACCCTCTCGAAAAGATGTTTTCTTGATGCGGCAGCGGATATGAATACGGTTCTTCACGGCTTATCAAAGACCATGGCCACCTCACCCAAAACGCACAGGTTAACGTTTGAACTCGTTAGATCTGAAGGCTCCATATCCGACCAAAGCATTGGTGAGATCGATTAGACAAGTAGCCTCATGGATATGCAGCTGTAGAGCCTTGATTTGAAGTAGTTGAACGGGACGTGCAGCCACACTGAGAACCACTGTAAACCATTTTATACCTATCTTTTTGTCTTCAGTCAAAAAAATAGATTGTAAGTTGCGTGAAGTGTGGTGCTTAGAAGGTAAGGAAGGAGATTGGGAATGAAAGAAAGGAGGACCGAGGATTACCAATTCAAATCGTGTATAATTTGACAAAATGCTGGGTTATGGACTTCAGCAAGAAACTTTGTAAAAGGCGCACGGGGAAACGCCAGCCAGGAACCTCACTAGAGGTAGCAGAGAAATGCCTCGTAGTGACTGAGGCATTTCTCTGTTCTATTTTCCGCGAGTGCAAGTCTGAATTCAAGTGAAAGGTGTCATTTGCCCCGTCGTTCATTTGACAAGCCAATCATCCCTTAAAGTCCTTGGGGATCGGAGCAAATTCAAAATCAGCGGGCCAAACTCTGTTTTTCGGAGCGCATGAGATGATCCCTTTCCGGCAAAGCTCTGATCGCCACTCGTATTTGAGAACGACTTTTTCAGCAATCGTATGTTCAGGGTCAAATTGGACCACAGAGGCAGGAGAGTACGTTGTTTCTCCAAATCCGGTGCCAGCTTGATCGCTCTCTTCCAGTTTATGTTTGCCGGCGGCACGACTCTCACTTGAAACCGAAGGGCCGCGTGCCGCAGGCGCTTCCCTCTTTGGAAGTGACATATCGGCATGGGGGGTGATTTGGGCTATCTTTTCTTTATAGACAGCAAGCGCAATGGTCCCCATGGCCAAGGCATCGGCAAATACTTTTTCGGCATAGGAATCGGACTGCTCGGTAAAGTAGAACCTGTTCGTCCTGTCCATGCCGGTTCGCCACCCTTCAAAGGTATTGGTACCATAAGGTCCGATGATATACATTCTTTCATTCCGGAGGAGATCTGATTTCTTGCCGTCAATAATGTTTCTTCCATCCACTGCGATGACGAGGCCAATACGCCTGCCCGACTTATTCGTAATCTGAATAGAGTATCTCTGTCCTTTCACTGCCTCCGGATAGTAATACTCCCCCTCCCGGTGGCCACGTGGAAAGGTCTCGTATTTCGGAAACGCCTCCCCATTATCCGAGACAATCTTCACATCCACGACATCGGTCCTTCCAAAATGCGCCCATCCCAGTGCCGGAGTGACCAAACTGATAAACAATATGGCCATAAAAGCAATTCGTCTCATAAATGTTACCTCCTTTTTGACTGTGTTTTGATTTAATACAAACTCATTAAATGAGATGGTGAAACGAGTTCAGCATGACAATAAAAAGTACGTCATTCCGAACTTGTTTCGGAATCTCGAATTTGGGAATGACAATAAATTAATTGCGTTTGTATTAATAGACAACCTGGACAGAAAAAAGTTCCGTGTTTGGGAAGAGTTTTCAGTCCATGGGAAGATTCGTTCCAGCCCCTTCTGACTAATTTGACAACCCCTCCAACTAAAAAAGCTGGACTTTAAGATTTCATTGCTGTTATTGTAAGAAAGAGTCCATTAAAAGAGAAAAATGTTGAAACCAGGCGCTTTCAAGCTAAAGTCAACTCTCTTTCTATTCTTCATGACGATCCTTCCTGTCTTATTCTCCTGCGCAATTTACAGTGCGAAAGGAAGTGTTCCGTCGGCCAACATAGACCGCTTCATCGAAAATTTCATTGCCAACCATACCGCTCAAATAGGGGAATCCGAGCAATTAATCTTTGCGACCAATAGAGACTCCGCGTCGGTTTTCGTCACCATTCATGCCGTGGAGAGAACCAATGGTATTTGGCACCTCGTCTTGCATGCATTTATCGGATCGATTGGAGAGATGGGATTTGCTGCTCTCGACGAAAAGAGAGAGGGTGACGGCAAATCCCCGAGCGGCATTTTCCCTTTGGGAATAGCCTTCGGGTATGATCCATCGGTTGAGATCAAGATGCCTTACAGACAGGCTACCGACGATGACTTCTGGGTGGATGATGTCAATTCAGAAGACTACAACAGATGGGTTACAGGTGAACCCAACGCACTGTCTTGGGAAAAGATGAAGAGAGACGATGACCAGTACAAGTATGGAGTGGTGATCGAATACAATATGCACCCTATTGTGAAAGGAAAAGGAAGTGCGATCTTTTTGCACGTATGGAATGACGGGGACTCAACCCTTGGCTGTGTGGCTATGTCTGAGGAGATGATTTTAAAAATTCTTGGGTGGCTTGATCCTGCTAAGAAACCTTTGATCATCATGGGCACAGAATTCGAACTTCGCGCAATGAGGTCTCGCTAATCATGCTTCGGTCAACGAAGATACTCTTTGAGTCAATTTTGACAAATGCCCGTCGTGCAATACAGCCCCTGGCCACTCTCTTTGTAATATTCATTATACTCACCGCCGGCATAGCATTCAGGGCATGGGGGGAAACGAAAGAAGAAGCACCAGTCCACCCGCCTGGAAGGGCGGCTGATATTGTGGATATTAAGGAAGTTAACCCTCGCATTATTGTTGATATGAGATATGCGACAGAGGATAATTTCACAAAGAAGAGGCTTTACGATTCTAACACCTGTTTTTTGAGGAAGTCTACCGCCGTCAAACTGGATGCTGTTCAGAAGGAACTTGAGGGAATGAATCTCGGACTAAAGGTATGGGATTGTTACAGGCCATTGGCTGTACAGTGGATCCTTTGGACGATACTTCCCGATGAGCGATATGTGGCGAATCCAAAAAAGGGTTCGCGTCACAACAGGGCATCCGCAGTCGACGCCACGCTTGTCGATTCTCAAGGAAAGGAACTTCAGATGCCGACAGGGTTCGATGATTTTAGCCCCAGAGCGGGTCATCATTATCAAGACCTACCGGATCAGACAATCAGGAATCGAGAGCTTCTCAAAGGCCTGATGGAAAAGGCGGGATTCATTCCTCTATCCGAGGAATGGTGGCATTACGATGATGAAAAGTGGATGCAGTTTGACATTATGGATGTACCTTTTCAAGACCTCTTGAAGCATCAGAATTAGGGGAAAAAGGTTCGGTGGTTTTCCCTTCTAATCATTTCGGAGGGATAGGGTTGAAGTAGCTGCGCGTGGCCGAAGCCACCCGGGGTGCCAGAACAATCAGGGCAATTAGATTCGGAAAAATCTGGAGGCCGTTCATGGTGTCGGCATAGTTCCATACGGTCTTCACCTCGGTGACGGCGCCTACGAAGATCAAGCCGCAATAGATCCAGGCGTAGATTTTGAGGACATTGGATCGAAAGATATATCCGAAGCAGAGCTCGCCGTAGTAAGACCATCCTACCAGATTCGAGTAGCCAAAAAGGAACGAGCTCACCGCCACCATCCAGCCTCCAACCACTGGAATGCTGGTGTTGAAAGCGGAAGCCACCAGGGCGGTGCTCAGGGTTCCGCTCGTCCACTTCCCTGTGATCGTCACCACGAGCGCGGTCATGGTGCAGGTGACGAAGGTGATAATGAATACATCCACTGTCGCAATCAGGCCCTGGCGCACGGGATCGCGGCTCCGGGCCGCTCCATAGGCCATGCCTGCCGTTCCGAGCCCTGCCTCATTCGCGTAGAGCCCGCGTGCTGCGCCGAGACGGACAGCAAGAAGCACGGAGGCGCCGCTGAATCCCCCGATCATAGCGGTTGGAGTAAAGGCGCTCTTCAGGACAAGGGCAATGGTCTCCGGCAGCAAGTGAGCGTGGGCGAGGATAACGTAGAGCGAGCCGCCGACGTACAGGATAACTTTCAACGGAACAAGCTTTTCCGCAAAACGGGCAATGCTCTTGATCCCTCCGATGACGACCAGCCAGGCAGCGATAGCGATGCTGGCCCCTGTGAGCCACTTTGGAATGTGAAACTCGCTGTTAAGCACCAGTGCCATCGAGTTGGTTTGGGCCAGGGGGCCCGTGGTCATGGCTGCCATCCCCGCCAGGAAAGCGAATATCCAGGCGAGCACTGGTGATTGGACGCCGTTTCTGAGGTAGTACATCGGGCCACCAGCGACGCTGCCATCCGGAAGCTGCTCCCGAAACTTCAGTCCCAGGACAGCCTCGCTGTATTTCGTTGCCATGGCGAACAGGCCGCTGGCCCACATCCAGAAGATGGCGCCTGGACCACCTATGGCAATGGCAGTGGCCACGCCAGCGATGTTGCCGTTTCCGATGGCTCCCGCAAGCATGGTCATCATCGACTGCCAAGGCGAGATGTCCCCCGGAGGTGCGGAGGCCTCCCCTTGGGTTCGTTTCGGGACCGCCATCCCCTGTGCGGCGAATCGCCAGCCCAATCTGAACTGGCGGAGGTGGGTAAATTTCAACCTAAAGGAGAGGTAGATACCTGTACCCATCAGTAGGGCAACCGTAACAGGCCCCCAAACCAGTGCAGCTGCTTGCGTCCAGAACTCGCTCATGCGATTGATCGCGTCCCCTTCAGGATGGTCCTCCCTGATACGCACGGCTGGACCAAACCAATTGCAATCGATTCCATCAGGTTGATCATCATTGGAGTCGAAGGGGAGCCGAAAACAACAAAATGATAAATAATACGAACTCGCTTCTGGATGGGTTGAATGTATGAAAAATAAGCGCGTATGTCAAGCAAAGAAGACCACAAAGTTATGAATTTCCAAACATCGCATCATGCCGATCAACCAGAGAGTTCGTGTTCATATCCGGGGCGTACTTCCCGATTCCGGGTTCGCCGATTGCTCCAACCGCTGCCAGGAAAACCCTTGCAGCTCCTTTGATCTATCCTGAAATTTTTTGTGCTACATGGGACCGGGCGGCTTCAATAAGGACCCTGTCTTTGAGAAATCCTGGGAGGCAGCCGGAGGGATTTGAGGAGAAGGTGTCAAAGGGGACACTAATGCAGCTTTTTTGCTCATCCATCCCTCTGCCCCACTTTCGAGCCGGACCCGCATCCAGCCTGGGTTTTCAGTAAGAATCTCAACAGTGTTTCTCAAGTAGGCCTTACCGATGATCCTGTACCGTATCCCTGGTCCCTTGCGGAGGTTGACGTAAGCCCATATGACCTTTCCTCGACCGACAGGGAGCGGAGATGGTTTCAGGGCTGCGTTTGGGAGCGGTGAGGGGCCTCTCTCTTCCTTAAGCAGCTTTTGTGATGAGAGGACGGGCTGTCTTGTTTGCGCCTTAGCAAAGGCTTGCCAAAGATTCTTTCCAAATTCATCGTAAAAGCTGCACAAATCCGGCGTGGCAAGGGTGCCCCATGTTTTCCTCAGGCTGATATGAATGACCAACGAAGATCCTTCCTCTATAATTTTGACTGTAGCCGGATAGCCTTCCTCCTGCTCTGCTTCAAGGAACATGGTGGCGCTGATCGTCCCCGATCCGGGGTCGGCTGAAAGAATTCAATGCCCTTGAGACTGAAGTGTCTTGACCACTAAATCGAATCCTTTTTTGAATTCAAGATGATCATATTTGACCCAAGTCTTATAGACCGGACGGGAGACCATGCCTCCTTCCCTGGTACAATTTTTCTGGCAAGCCGGAATAGGGGCAGGGATTGTTTCCTCTCTGTTAGATTGAATACCTATCTGAGAACAGGCAAAGATCCACAATGCTGGCAAAAAGAAAAAACAGATTCGGAGATTCGGTTTGAGCATGGATTCTCCTTCTCTTTGCCAAAGTATTAGAGAGTTACAAAAACCCTGAGCAGAAAAAGGAAAAAAATCGCCAAGCAAGTTCATCGTGCATTTTATGTGCCAGGATACGAAGATTTTATTCCTATGATTTCAAGATGTTCTTTCTTACCGAACAAAAAAGGCCGATCAAAAATGGAAAAAAATTTAACTGATGGCCAAAATTGTCCACTGGATTCACGACCTGAATGAAATTATGAGTCTTTATCAACCTGCGCTTAATACTTGGGAAAATATCCAAAGAAAAAGCCCAGGGGTCGCGAGGAGGAGGGCGTTGTTCTGATGGCGTAGTTGATTAAGTTGAGTTACCTTTCCAGGCCTTAGCCTGTTTTCCTTTGAGATTTCTCACAAGATAAACCCACTATCCTTCCATGTCAAGAAGAACCAAAGGCACAGGAGAGTGAAGAGAGGATCAGCTCTTGGGCACAAGAATCCGTCTATTTCATATTTCGGATGCGGACCTCAATCTCCGGAGATCCCTTGAGTAGACTGACCACCTTTGATGTATCCGTTTCACCAAAGTGATAGGGATAGAGAACCTTCGGTTTGAAGGCCTTTGCCGCATCAGCCACCATCTCGGGTGTCATGGTGTACGGAAGATTCATGGGCAGGAAGGCGATGTCGATGCCCTTCAGGCCTTTCATCTCCGGGATGTTTTCCGTATCACCCGCCACATAGACCCGTTTATCCCCGAAGGTAATGACGTAGCCGTTGCCTACCCCCTTTGGGTGGAAAGGCTCTCCGGTGTCCCTTTTGTGGACAATATTGTAAGCAGGCACAGCCTCAATCTTCAATCCTTCGATGGTCCTCACATCGCCGTTCATCATCACAATGCCTCCGTGGACCTGTTTGGCACAGGTTTCGGTTAACACGATCACTGTTTTTTCTGTCCGTACTGTGGTTAAAGCCTTCAAATCAAGGTGATCCCTGTGCTCATGGGTTACGAGGATCAAGTCAGCCTTGGGAAAGATATTATAATCGGCCAAAGCACTGAAGGGGTCCACATGAATCACTTTTCCCCCGAAGTTGAACATTAATGTGCCGTGGCCCACGAAGGTGATCTTCAAATCGCCTGCCGATGTCTTAATGATATCCGTTTCGAATCCCTTTTGGGCAAGAGCAGAGAGGACCATCATCAAGGATAGCAGATGGATCAACAATAACACGGTCTTCATGTCATACCTCCTCTGGAATCTGAAGATATCCGAACCACTTCGGCTATTATAGCGTTGCTACTCCACAAATCAAGCCCTGACGGTGTTGGGATGCCAAGCAGGTCGAGGCTTGGTTTCAACCTAACCATCCATGTAAACTTTCCAGCCTCTCTTCCGTCTATATCGTTAAAGATTCACAAAACCTAACAATCCATTAAGGAGGAAAAAAACCGTGGATAAGGAGAAATTTGAGACAATGGTTGAAATGATGAAGAGCTGTTGCATAGGTGAAAAGGATATGGTCAACTGCTGCTCCATGATGAAGAAAATGATGCAGCAGGGTGAGGGAAGGGACGGCGCTGAAGAAGAAAAAAAGATGCCGTAGAAACAGAATAAAAAAAATATTTTAGAAGTCTCTCATGCCAGGTGCGTCATCCCTGCCTACCGGCCCCAGTCCGGACCGAGGGCGGGGCAGCCAGATTCGAAGAATGAAAATCCCTAAATATTATCCTCCCCCCTTGATCGGGGAAGAGGCAGGTGGGGGTGATCATTGTTTGTCCCCCCTCACCCCGCCCTCTCCCGCTAGGGGAGAGGGGAGAATTAGTTTGTTTTCTGAGTAATTGTCGTCAAGAGGGTGCGCTTGATTTCTTGTAGCTGATGGAAATACCCGAACTGCTGGAACGATCGATCGTGGTCTGGTAGTTTGAGAGGCTCCTGATATAATCAAGAAATTCCTTTATGCCTCCAAAACCATCGGTCACATTGTGGGCCGTGAAACAGCCCCCCACGGCCAGTTTCTTCTCAGTATTTTTGAAATACTGCGTATACCATTCCTTGTCGGCATCCGAAAAGACGAAATCAAATGGCCCTGCCAACTCCTTCACCAGTTGATGGGCGTCGGCCAACCTGGCATCAATAAATTCTTCCACTCCGGCCTTCTTGAAATTCTTCAAGGCCGTCCCGTACCTGTTTTCATCGATTTCAATGGTGATCAGTTTGCCGTTTGTCTTGCTCAGTGCCCAGGCCATCCATATAGCGGAATGGCCTGTGGAGGTACCGATTTCCAAAGCCTTTCTGTAATTGTTTTTGACGATCAGGCTGTATAGGACTCTGCCGTCTTCGTAGGGCACATTCCAGTCATGCCAGTACGCCCGGTTTTCGTTTAGAAATTTTTCCACCTTTGCATCCAGTGCTCGGGAGGGCTGGTGGCTTTGCGCAAAGGCTGAGGTCAACGTGCCCGCGAATAAGACCGGTATGCCCATGCAAGTGATCAAAACGTTTAAGGTTGTTTGATTCATATTTCTTCTTTTATTTTCTTGTGCCAGGCAACCCCTTTTCGTCAGGGAGGAAACGAGGGAAACATTCCATTTATCCTTTAGGGAAGGATAAAAAGGGATGTGCTCTCCCTGTTTAAATTTAGAGTTGCTGGTGTTGTCCTTCGGAGAAAGGGAGGTTCTTTGGAAGACCTCCCCTTAACAGGCGTGGATCATCAATAATTCTCTGCCAGAACTTCGAAGTAAGCCCGTGGGTGCTTGCAGACCGGGCATCTTTCCGGGACTTCCTTCCCTCCAAAGACGTAACCACAATTTCGGCAGTGCCACTTCACAGAAGAATCCTTTTTAAAGGCTTTTCCTCCCTTCACGTTTTTTAATAGACCCAGGTACCTGGCCTCGTGGAATTTCTCTACCTTCGCAACCTGGCTGAAGGCTTCGTAAGCTTCACTAAGCCCCTCCTTCTTGGCGACACCAGCGAAGTCCTGGTAGAGCTTCGTCCATTCGAGATTCTCTCCGGCCGCTGCCGCTTTCAAATTGTCAGCGGTATTCCCAACGACGCCAGCGGGATAGGCAGCCATGATCTCTTCATCTCCTCCCTTAAGCAAACTGAAGAAGAGCTTGGCATGCTCCTTCTCGTTTTCGGCTGTCTCCAGAAAGATAGAGGAGATTTGCTCATAGCCTTCTTTTCTGGCTGCGCTCGCAAAATAGGTGTAGCGATTCCTCGCTTGGGACTCCCCCGCAAACGCCGCTAAAAGATTCTTTTCCGTCTTGCTTCCTTTCAATTCCATAACGATTCCTCCTTTCATGACTCGGTAATCAACGTTCCCTTTTGGACCCAATAAATAATTTTATCCTTCCAGTGTGAGTTTATCAAATTAAAAATGATCTTCGATTGAATTCTCCTGTTGCCAAATCTCTGAGAAAAGCTTAGAGTTCAAAAAGCCGTTATCCATACCATCGAAAGGAGAACCAAATGAAAGTCTTAGGAGTTCTTGGAAGTCCTCGAGTAGGAGGAAACAGTGACATCCTTTTGGATCAAGCCCTTGCAGGAGCCAAGGAGGCAGGAGGAGAAGTAGAGAAGATCGTCCTATCCAAGAAGAAGATTTCTGGATGCCTGGATTGTGAAAAGTGTAATGAAACAGGAGTCTGCGCCGTTCAGGATGATATGCTCGAGATTCACAAAGAGATCCTGGAGGCGGACGCGATCATTCACAGTGTTCCTGTCTATTTCTGGTCCATGACGGCTCAGATGAAAGCCTACTTAGACCGCTGGTGCGCTTTTTTTGACGCAGAATGGCGATTGCACAAGGCCTATCGTCCAAAGATGAAGGGGAAGAGGATCGGCTTGATCACGGTCTGCGGGGATCCAAATGTATCAACCGCTGACCCGATTGTCCACAGTTTCAAGAACACATGCCAATTTACGGGGCTCAACTTTCTGGGGGTGGTTCAGGCCTCAGCCTCCACAAAAGGAGAGGTTGCCAAAAACGAGGAAGTTAAGAGAAAAGCTTACGATCTTGGGAAAAAGAGTGTGACCAGGTGACCCTCCGAACCGTTTTCTTTCTACAGGCAGTTAACGTTTCCTTCGGAATCGGTTCTCCAGGATGACCTTGTCGATTATATCCCCACAGACAATACATCTCCATCCGAAATAATCCTCGGCCTGACCGTAAAACTTTTCATAAGACATCGTGCCACCGCAACGATCACATTTCTTCATAGTCATCTCCCATAAGTTATACTAATTTAAGCATCGACCCTTGAAATTTCAATGTCAATAGTGAAAAAGGGGTTTTTAGGCTGTTACTTGAGGATTATTTGAAACGAATCTGAGAGAAGAATTTCCACATAATTAATAAGGCCTTGCCGCCCCCTGGCGACCCTTTAATTGGGGTGGTTCCTATCCTCCGGGGAAACTTTTCCCAAATTGTTACCGGCGGCTTAGCTACTCAGCCATAAGCGGCATAGAGTTCGGGAAGCAATTTCGCCAAGTTATTATATTCTTGGGCACAGTGCATTGCCATCGAAAGACCCGTTTTGGGAGGCAGGACAAGTTGCCTGAATAGTCTTGTATTGACGATATTTTTCAAAATCGGTGCGCCAAGAATTCCATTAAATCGGAGCGTGTGACCTACCCAAAAACGACTCCGCATCTCAAGGCCGGTTGAGAGTTTACGAACCAAATGGCACATCGAGGTGTGCTGTTTTATGTGGTGTGTCACAGAGCCAACAACACCACAAATTACCGTCGCAATATTGGCTTCTTCAAATCGTGATATATCAAAACCAAATTCGTCAGGCGGCAAGAAATGAATAGACAGTTTTTCTTTGCCCAACCCAACATCTTCAACAGGAAAGTGTGTGGTATGCGAATATTGAGGCTTGTTGCGAGACGTTTCCTGCGCTCCTTCGACGCTGATATCGAAGTGGCACTCTGGATACCAAATTCGATAGCGAAGCGGTTCTTGTGAATGCCACCAAAACCACCAGTCCAACATTTCTTTCGTAACATCTAAAAATTCCGTTCGCGCGGCAACAAAAAAACTTCCATCGGGCATACGGCAATACCCATTTTCTAATGGCAAGTACCCGGGATTAAGCAAGTCGTTGATATTCTCAAACAATAGAGCCTGTCGATAAGAATAAGTACCATTTTGGATTGCACTCAACACAGAGGCGGGAATATCTGCTGGTTCGCGGTCGTAATATGTAGCGTAAGGCAATTGTTTTTCGGCTCCGGTTAACCCTAATCGACGAATACCCATTCTTTTCTCTCTATCACCTCTTGAGAACTTCTATTACCTCGATCTGACTGAAAAGCCATTTTTTTTCAATTTTCCTCAGGAGGCATTCAAGCTCCCGTGTTTCATCCATTCGTTCTCCTCCCCTGGATCGACCTGTGAGTCTGGCAGTCAAAGTGACTTTCGCTACCTCCTTCTCAGGGAAGACGACTTGAAGGTCATAAAATTTTAGATCGAGCTGAGAGACCTGGGAACGGGCGCTCCCTGCATAGGTGGATATTTCCTCACGCGTATAGCTTCCAGAGAGAGGTTGGTCAGGCACTTTTAGCTCGCAACGCGCATCAAATAAGCTGCCGATATCTTTCATTCTCCGTAACATGGTTATGGCGTTTTCTTCCGTAGACTTTGAGACCCATTCTGATAAGAGACGGAACTGCTTTTTTACTCGCTTTTCCTCACTCGGAAAAACAGTGATCGCAATCACGATCCCGAGGATCACCATCAGCGCGGCGATGAAGAGATATTTTGCTTTTACCATAATGGCACCCCCACGATACGGCTCTTTGAAGCTTGCCCAAAATGATGGTCATCAATCGGCATGCTCCGATTGTCCCCAACCACATAGATGCAATCCTTTTCAACCTGGCGATGGGAAAGATTCCAGGCACAGGGGTAACGGACATACGGTTCTTCTATCCCCCTGCCGTCAACAAAAAGCTTTCCATTACGAAATTCAACCTGTTCGCCTTCGAGAGCGATCACACGTTTTAGAAGCATCACTTTGCTCCCTGCAAACCGTACTGCTACGACATCATGCCTTATAGGTTCTGAAAAAAGATAACGCAGCCTCCAGCAGAAATTTACCCCTCCATCGTGATAGGTCGGCTCCATACTGGTCCCTCGAATAGAGAAAGGAATGCAGAGATAACCGAAAAAAAGATAGGCTGAGAGCGCAACCGAGGAAACCCTGATCACGAACTTTGGTGTGATAGAGGGAAAAAAGAATTGTCGGATCTTGTGATGGACATCCATCCTATTTGAGCCTTCCTATCTCATACGTTCGGATAGTGATCCTGCCTGATGCGAGTTAAGGCCGAATTTATCTTCGCTCGTTTTAGATGTAGTATAGCGTAAAGTTCATCTGCCTGCAAAACAGACTACAGGTAGAAAATGGTGGGACGTGGATGCTTGGTTTGTTTCAAATTGGAGAGATGGGAAAAGAGGTCTTCAGGAAGTCGCGCCTGTTGTCTCCCTGACAGTTTCTCCGGACTCCTTTCTACTTATTTCTAACGCGTTATGAATGGCCTCCATTAACTCTTCCGGTTGATACGGCTTCATGACGTAACCAGAAGCGCCTAACTTGTAAGCCCTCTCTTCTCCCCCTGGGATCCCCGTCAGGAAGATGATGGGTATACGATGGGTAGCCGCTGACTGTTTCAATCGCTCTGCGACAACGAATCCCCCGCCTCCGGGTATCATAATATCGAGGAGGATCAGATCTGGATTCTCCTGGTTGGCGATCGTCAATGCCTGGACACTGTCAGAGGCGAATACAACGTTGTATCCGTTCGCTTTTAGCCGAAGGTTCAAAGCCTTGGCCATATCTTCTTCATCATCGACCACGAGAATCTTGTTTTTCGCCATCTTGTTTTATCCTCTATCTTTCTATCTATGAGTCCCTTAACTATTCTTCATCAAAATCATTCTCAACGAAGAGGTCATCTGTCTTCAAAAAGACCTTTCCATCCTCTTCATCAGTTCGAACCAATGCGTCCCTCGCCAATTCTTCCGTCCACTGATCAAAGTTCTTCAGTCCCTCTCCTCCTTGAACGCTACGGAATCCATAGCTATTGTAAGAGCAATTTCTTTGCCAATCCGATTAAATTTGAGGGGATGGGAATAAGCTATTGAAATATCAATCAAATTGTGTAGGGGTGATGGTTTTTTCGCTTTAATGAGATGACATCAATTGTCACTTAATCAACATTTACTGTCTTTCGTTGAGCCTAGTTTTTCTTTTCAAGAAGTCGTCCAAGCGCTCCGTCATGTATCTGTAAATTTGGAATGTCAATGGAATTGGTGGTTGACTTTTTGAGATTTATGATAGAATGAAATGGAGGTCATCCACATGGACCGTATGGTACTGATCACTGGATCGACTCTCGTGTTCCAGCCTAAAATCGGGAGGTGACGCAACTCACATGGACAGCAATAAATCTTCTCAATCCAGAGGCTCCGATGGCAATCAGCTCGGACCGGAAGTTGAGGCCAGCCAGGCTGTCGAGGAATCGGGGGCAGGAGCGAAGCGAATCTTGATCCGGATTCCAGCCCGCCACAATCCCCGGCTCCAACAGATTATTGATCGGATCAATGGAGACGAGGAACTTTATACCCTCTGGCAAGTGATGAATGTCAATGCTGTTCAGCGGCTGGGGATGAGCGACCATGGCCCTGTCCATTTCCAAATTGTCGCTAACATTGCGCTCAGACTTCTCAGGCTACTTGTCGAGCATAATGTCCAGCCCAGCGTCTCCACCGACCACAATCTTTCCTTCGAAGACGCCGAGGTCATCGTAGCCATGGCATCGCTCTTTCATGATTTGGGAATGTCGATCCACCGGGTCGATCACGAACTTTACAGCCTCTTCCTTGCTGTCCCCAAGATGAAAGAATTGCTGGGTGACATCTACGATATTCCCACCCGTACCATCATCATTTCGGAAATCCTCCATGCCATCATCTCTCACCGGGCTGACGGCCGGCCGTTGACCCTCGAGGCCGGTATCGTCCGAGTCGCTGATGCGTTGGACATGGCCGAAGGCCGCTCCCGAATCCCCTTCCAGGCGGGCATGGTCAATATTCACTCGGTCTCTGCCTCCTCCGTCGAAAAAATTAAGATTGAGAAAGGTGAATTGAAACCTATCCGGATTGCGATACTCATGAACAACTCGGCGGGGATTTTTCAGATCGACGAATTGCTCAAGAATAAATTGGAGGGCTCAGGCTTAGAGCCCTATGTGGAGGTTGAGGCAACGATCGAAGGAGAGACAGAGAAGAAGCTTATCCACAAGTTTCATATCTAACGGCTCGAGTCTGCCCTCGCCTTGAAGACGAGTCCCCTGCCTCCACTCGGACAATGCCTGGATTCCCGTGCCCTGATGGATACCTTCGAGGAGAAGTTTCACGGAAAGGACAATCTCTTCCCCCAATTTTTGTCCCCCGACATCAGAGGTTCCACAGAGAGGCGGCTGCCTTAGGAGCCCAATTTTTTACAGAGTTCAGCCACCCGCCTTCCCAATTTCCGAGCATTTTCGCTCGTTCTTTCATCCGGAGCACCCACACAGGCCACGCCGTAATGGCCTGTTGCCTCCATCGGATCTCCCACAACGATCATGCCGTAAATGAGTAGACATTGAACGATGGATATCATGGTGGTCTCCTTCCCACCGGATGGATCTCCTGAAGTGGCAAAAGCAGCCCCCACCTTATTTTCCATCTTCCTGCGGACGACCACATATTCATCAAAGACGCGCTTCAAATCCGAGGCCATGGCCCCGAAGTAGACCGGCGAGCCTGCGATGACACCAGCGGAATTAACAAAATCATCCTTGCTCACTTCTTGGGTTGATTTTAATAGGGCTTTGGCGGTCGAAACGGACTCAACTCCCTCCGCGATTCGCTCTGCCACTTTTCGCGTGTTCCCTCCTTTGGAGTAATAAAGTATCAAGATTTGCATAGATCTCCTCCTTCAAATGGATTTTTTGTTTAGATTTATCCTCAACAGTGCATAAGAAACAAGGCCCGCCTTCTATTTTCTTTTCAGGATAGGATCAGAATAGTAGGCAGTAACCATTTCATTGCTGTGATCTGTATCCGTCTGAATCCCGATGGCGAGGACCCCATCCGGTTCTGCGCCAAAAGCGGATTTGTAATCTTTACGAACATTCCTTTCCTCATAGACCCATTCCCCTGTTTTTCGCTCTCCGGACTCCAGCACGAAAACCTTGCAGTGTTTCTCTCCCGGATGGTCAAAGATGCGATCTTTGGGCAGATGGCTCGCCCAGATATATTCGATTTTGAGCCCCGAGGGTTCCATTCCTTCCATGATCTTGAACCCCTTTTCTTTTCCAAAGACAACGATCACCCGAGCTGCTGCGTCAAATCGATCTTTTCTTGTTTCAATGGCTGAATGAACCACATTGGAGATCTTCCATCTCCAGGCGAGGATCCGGAAGTTCTTCTTTTTCTCTCCTACTTCCTTAAAAAGAGAGGATCGGCTCCCCAGACTCTCGGCTTTGATGATCCCTTTTCCAGCCTTCGAATATTGGGTTGGAGGCACGGAAAAGTAGGAGACCATCCACCAGCCCTTGACCGGCGTCTTATCCTCCTCAGGTTCCTTCGGGCTGAAGTCGCCAAAGGGAAGTTGGGCAAGAACAAGAATGACACTGAGGGAAATGAACAAGTATTTCATTCTCTGAAAAACTCTCTTTTCTAAAACCATTATACACCATAATTTAGCGAATGCATTGAAAAATAGGAACCGTCCTCCCATTGAGGGTATGTCAATATCGTCTTGGTTGTTGCGAAGAACGAGAGAATTGAAAAATTCCCCTTGAATTCGATACCCCTGATAATTACCTTTAGTTGAAATGTTAGGAAGGAGGGCAAAATATGATCAAAGACGACAGAAATTACCACCAGCGCCTGCAGGAATTTTGCGATTGTTATTTGGAGACCGACCCCAAGAAAGAGCTGGAAAAGGCTGCCAAGGGGATTTCGGGCGATCCCGGTGGCAACTTAGACGAATTAGCCCTTAAGTTTCTTGGGCTTGGGATCTTTTACGGGGCTACTGAGAAAGCCAAAAAGATTTCCATTGAGCGTTCAAAGGATGGAAAGGTATTATTCTCAGTCGAATCGAGAGGAGAATATCAGCTCCCCCCGCCTGGGGTAAAGGTGGCCGACCAAATCATCTCTATTGCCCGAGCCATCACCCATATTGATGACGCTAAAGGCAAGGAGCCGGTATCCTTTGGCTTGAGAAACGATCGCATCGACCTTACCTTTCAATTCGACCGGAAGAAAAGCGGAGAGGTTTTCTCGATCCTGTTTCCGAAACTGTAGAAATGGGCAATTCTTAGAGTGGGTTTTGTTCACAGAAGCAGCCGAAAGTCCCAGGTGGGGATATCCTTAATCCTGGCAGGTCTGTTACAGAGTTTGCCAGAGTATGTGACATCATGGTAAGGTCAAACTAAAAAAAGTTGGATAAAATGAGTATTTTGGCAAGCGAAGACGACTTAGGCTTATTCCACTGTCTCAAAAAATGGGTTCTTCACACCATCTAATAACTGGAATGACTTTATCTTGATAGAGAAAATTTCAGCGCCGGGGTCATTTAGGAAATCTGTTAAATGGGAATGATTTGTTAAAAACCTTGCACGGATAACATCTCTCTTCTCAGGGTCGCTGATAGCTTGAAACTCCCCGCTGACAGTCAGGGCTTTTATATGAATCCCTTTTGCCCCTTTTCCTTTTCGCGAGTATCAATCAGGAGACTGATGGCAGGGTTTTCCATTAAATTCAAATACTTCTTTGTCTGTTTGTGGGAAATCATATAGATCTCACGGCCCTCTTCATCTGAAATATAGGACATGAGAGAATAATGGGGTCTCCCTTCGGAAACAGTAGCCAGAACACAAAGATCATTTCCTCTAACAATGGCTCTCATCTTTTCAAGCATTTCCATTACCCACCCTTTTTATTTTTTTAGAGCTCGTTATAGTTATAATAATACATCAAATAGGAAGAGACCAATGGAAAAGATCAAATTGGGTATCAGCACCTGCTTGCTTGGCGAGAATGTCCGTTATGACGGCGGTCATGAGTTGGATCGCTTTCTCACCGATACCCTGGGACAATATGTAGAATATGTTCCTGTTTGCCCCGAGGTGGATTGTGGTCTCGGTGTTCCCAGGGAATCTATGCACCTGGAGGGAGATTCAGATTCTCCCCGGCTTGTGACGATTCGTACCAAACA
>Ga0187784_10001778_pt1 | contig 17210 bp, 14 predicted proteins | sample 1015_SJ02_MP15_2_FD_132964 | JGI IMG/M metagenome (GOLD analysis project Ga0187784, IMG submission 132964) | Tropical peat soil microbial communities from peatlands in Department of Meta, Colombia - 1015_SJ02_MP15_20_MG | ecosystem: Environmental > Terrestrial > Soil > Wetlands > Peat | place...
AGAAGTGGGAGACCAAGGCCGACACACGGCTCGGGCCGCAGTCCGGAAGGCGGCTAGCGGCATTCCTGAGAATCGCTCCATGGCCGTCATTCCCGCGACAGCGGAATCCATTGTGGACCAAGAATGGGTTCCCTCTCCCCCGCCTGCGCGGAGGACAAGCTTCGCGGGGACGACGCTGATTCTCGGTCAGCCCGTGACAATTCTTTGCCTTTTCGACTCCTCAACTTCTCGACTGCAAATCGGCGGAACAAAGCCAGAATGTATATGAAAACAAAGGACAAGTACAAAAAGTCGGGCAGTCGTGACGGGGAGAAGTTGCTCACCCGGCTCGCTATTCTCGCCGCTCCCTCCCCAAAGGAGAGGGCTGCTGACAAGGTTTGGTCAGGAACCCGAGCTAGTGCGCGGAATACAAGAATCGTGGGAACGAACTCAATAAAGTCCTTTAGCATCAATAAAAGTCACAAAAAACGAACTCAAAACGAACTCGATTTTGAGCACCAAATGCGCGAATCGAGCTCCAATTCAGAGGTTGCGTGGCACGACGGAAAGAAACCCCTCGCTTGGCTCGCTACTCTCGCCAACCTCTCCCCACGGGGGGAGGACTTTGACCGCGTACGTATCTCCCTGGAGGAGGAGGCCTTCTTGACTGCGTTCGCCTTCTACAGCCTTCCCGCGCAAACTGGGGGGAAAGGGAGAGAAATACAAAAATCGTGGGAACAAACTCAATAAGTCGTTTAGCATCAGTAGAAGTCGCAAAAACGAACTCAAAACGAACTCAAAATGAACCCAATTCTGAGCACAAAATGCGCGAATCAGAGCAAAATCCCGATGATCTAACCGGTGGTTGCAGAGATGTAACCCGGGCCGCAACTCGGTGGTCCGCGCCACACGAAATCGAGCGAACAGAGCCAGAATGTATATGAAAACAAACGAAAATGGTATTTTGATAGCCTGCAAACGGACTGGATTTTGCATGCCAAATGAAGCTAAATCGAACCGAGAACGCGCCGGAAGGCGCCAGGTGGCGCAAAACCAACCGAAAATCGCAAGGTAAAGGCAGGACGCGAACAAGTGATAAAATGTCGATCCAGAATTCTTGGGTCTGCGCGGTACAACCGTCGCAGAGTTCGAACGACACAGATTCGGCACCGCCCTCTCGGCCGCTTTCAGAATCCTCCGAACCGCAATCGCCAGTTCGAGTACAATCTAGTCCCCAATTTCAGCAACAGGTGCACTGGGGGATCACAAGCCCTGCGAAGGAGACCCATGAGACCGACTCTTAGGCTACTGGACGACGAACTGCGGGATCGGATCATCGCGGAAGCACGCGAGGTGGTGTGTCAGCTCGGATTTGAAATCCCCAACGGGCCCGTGCTGGACTTGCTGGCCGAGCACGGCGCGCAGGTGGATAAACACACCTGTAACGCCCGTCTTACTCCGGACCTCATTGACCGAGCGCTCGCTACCGTTCCGCACTCTTTCAAACTCTACAATGTCCTGGGGAACGAAACTCACGACTTCCAGGGCCAAAACGTATATTTCACACCCGGCTCGACCGCGCTCAACCTTCTGGATGACCAAAGCGGGGAAATGCGCCGCCCCACCAGCACGGACTACGTGCGTTGCGTGAAGTTGACGAACGGGCTGCGCCACATCGCTTCTCAAAGTACCGCCCTGATCCCCGCCGACGTGGACGACAAGATCTCAGACAGCTACCGGCTCTATCTGAGCCTGCTCTACGGGGAGAAGCCGGTGGTCACGGGGGCGTTTACGGTGGTGGGATTCGAGATCATGAAGGATTTTCAGGTGGCCGTGCGCGGAAGCGAGCAGGCCCTGCGCGCCAAGCCGTTGACCATTTTCTCCGCCTGTCCCACCGCGCCGCTCAAATGGAGCGACGTGACGAGCCAGAATCTGGTGGACTGCGCTCGCTGGTCGATTCCGGTGGAGCTGATCTCAATGCCGCTTTCCGGGCTGGTGGCGCCCGTCACCCTGGTGGGCAGCCTTGTACAGCAAACCGCGGAGAACCTCTCCGGCGCAGTGATCAGCCAGCTTGTGAATCCCGGCCATCCGCTTCTGTACGGCGGCTCGCCTGCGATTTTCGACGTTCGGTTCGGGACCACACCCATGGGGGCCATCGAGACGATGATGCTCGACTGCGCCAACAGCGAAATCGGAAAGCGCCTCGGCATGCCAACGCAGAGTTACATCGCCCTCAGTGACGCCAAGCAACTAGACTCTCAGGCTGGCCTAGAGACGGGCATGGGCGCACTGATGGCTGGGCTTTCAGGGATCAATAGCATTTCGGGGCCGGGAATGTTGGACTTTGAGAGCTGCCTGAGCCTGGAAAAGCTGGTCGTTGATAACGAGATCTGCCGCATGGTCTACCGATTGTTGCAAGGCATCGAGCCGCGCGAGGATTTCCCGGCGCTTCCCCTTTTCCAGGAACTACGGCGCGAGAAGTCCCTTCTGATTGCCGACCACACGCGCCGCCATCTGAGGGAGGAGATTACGTTCCCCGGCCCGGTCATCGATCGTGGCAACCGGGGGCGATGGATCGAGGGTGGACGCCTCACCTTGCGGGAGCGAGCCGCGCAGGAGGTGTCGCGACTGCTTGAGCAATACACGCCCTCGCGTCTGCCGGAGGTAACGAAGTTGGAGCTGACACGCCTGATGGGAGGCGAAGCCCGGCGGTATGGGATGAATGCCTTGCCCACGCTAGAGAACATGTGAAAGAGGCGGCGTGCAACGGCATCTCGATGAGGAAAACAGGCAGGGCCTGTAGCGCTGACCTTTAGGTCAGCACGTCGGGTGGGGATAAACAACGAGTGCCGACCTGAAGGTCGGCGCCACCTGCAAGGAAGGCTAGGCTTTCTCGGCAATTCTGGCACCAGCGCTGCGCAACTCTTCCGCCGCCAACTCGGGCCGGACGGAATTGTAATAAACCTCTTTCATGCTGTACGACTTGGACTTGGGCTGGCTGGCCGGCAGTATCTCGAAGTGCCAGTGAGAATCCTCGGCCAAGGTCGACCAGTGCTGCTTCCGGTCATATTTCGCCGCCATGTTGGGGGTGGTGGAAAGGACCAGGTGGTACGACGGGCATACCATCTCCAAGCGCTGCAGAATCGACTTCAGGAAGTGAGCTAACCGCAGTTGCCGTTCCCAGGTGGTGACGTCCTCTTCGAAAGAACAGTGGTGGCTCACGGGCAGTATCCAAATCTCGTACGGCACGCGGGAAGCAAATGGGCAGAAGGCCACGAATTGGTCGTCCCAATCCACCGTCCGGACTTGATGGGAGATTTCTTGCGCGGAAATGTCGCAAAGAATACATCGTTCCTTGAGGGCGTAATACTGTTGGAAGGACCGCAGCTTGTAGACGACCCGGCGTGGAATGAACGGAGTCGCCGTAATCTGTGAGTGGGGGTGCTCGAGATCCTGTCCCGCCAACGCGCCTTGGTTGCGGAACACGGTCACATACTTGAACCGGCGGTCTTTCTTGAGGTCTGTGATTCTGGAGACATAGGCGCGCAAGACCTGGGCGACCTCTTCGTCGCGCAGGTGCGAGAGCGAGGCATCGTGATTCGGCGACTCTATCACAAGCTCGTGGGCGCCCAGGCCGCGCATCTTGTCATAAAGACCCTCTGCTTGGCGCTGGGCGTCCCCTTCAATTCGATACAGGGGTCTTAGGTGAGGGGTGACGCGGACTTGCCACAGGCCGTTACCATTCCAATGCGAATAGATGGTTTGCGGGGCGAGCGCTTCCTGGCCCGGGCACAGAGGGCAAACGCCAAATCTGGGCCACGGGCCGTCACCATTCTCCTGGATTATCCAATTCTGTGTGATGGGATCCCTGCGCAGTTCCATGCGACCTCCAACGACAACGAACGACGCTAAACGAAAGGCGAACCGGCAAACTCGCCTCGCGACTTTAGCAAGACAATTCGTATCAAACTCAACCCATTGCCGAAAATAGTTCGACCGTACCGGTACCGTGGATATCCTTGGACCGGTTGGCGGCAGAAATCATAGGGCAGCCTCACGGCTGGCTCTTTGAAAGAGCTAGGCGACCGCACCCCTGGCTCATTCATCGTAAACTGATAATCGGGAGTCTGAGAAATAACCACGCCGTCTAAATCCGCTAATTGTATTAAACGCCGTGGACAATCTAACGTCAAGTATTTAACGTGTCAATAGAAAACTAGTAGTAAAGAGGCGGAAGCTTTCGAAGGAAAACCAGAAAGGAATTCGAATCGGCTATTCACTTATCGGGTTGGAAATCTAAGATTCTGCTTTGTACCTTGGCTCGCTGAAAGGCAGAGTTTTCCAGAGCTACGGTGATGTCGCGATTTACAAAGAACACAGCACGCAGGCGGAACTCAGTGCCAAAACTCACCGGAAACCAAACCCCTTCATCAAATCGCTTGTACTCCACGTTGAAGCCGATTCCGGGCACATCAGTGCCCAGTAGGGTCCTCACGGCGAAGGGTATCCTACGTGATAACTTCGTGTACACCCTTACGGGTTCGAACTCCTCGGCGTCGACCAGAGCTTCCCCCGCCCAGGAAAGTGCATTCTTTTTGCGCGGACGAAACCTTATCCGGTACACTTTTCGCCCTTGGACGGTATCTTCTCCCGCTAACTCGAAACGATAAGTTTTCTGCTCGTCGGAGGTCAACGGAAAGAGATCGCGGCCTAGGCCGTCTTTCGACTTGTCATTGGAAAGGTCATCGCGAAAGCTTTGAACAAGGCTGCTATCCAGCCAGCCGGTTTCTGGTACTGGCTCACCTTGAAACGCAACGTACTTACCTTTGTGCCAGTAGCGGCCTTCGATATGTTTCAATTCCTTTTTTGTTCCGTCAGGAGTGGGAGCGACCAGGTAGTCCGCGGTTTCCTCGCGCGCCAGCTTGCCGTTGGTCCGCAGGGTTGCGACATGAATGCGCTGCTGGTAGACGTATTGGGCGCGTGCCTGTTCCGCCCGGTCCTGATTCGCGGCCACGCGAACCATGATCTCGTGCACAGTCGGCAACGGTTGCTCGACGCTCGGGAGCGTCCCTAGCGGGGCCACCATCAGAACCCATAGCAGCCTTGACATCGACAATCCTCCACTGGAATATACGCAATGATGGAACCCTCGGGTGCAAGAAAATGGCAGGTAGGCAGATGGGCAGATGGCAGTCGGAAATGGATATAAGCCAGAGGCTAACAGGCAGAATGAACGAGTCTCGTACGCGTGGCCGCTAAGTACCCTTCTGCGCATTGCCCCCGGCGCGTCAGGCCATCTGCCGACCTGCCCACCTGCCAATCTGCCGATCTAGCTACCTGCTCATCTGCTCACCCCGCCCGCCAACTGGAAATCAGCCCCACGCATCGGGCATAATGATTCCCCGGCTGTAATGACATGACTCTTTTTCTAGGCATCGATGGCGGTGGCAGTCGCACCCAAGCATTGCTAGGTGACGAAAAGGGGAGGATTCTTGCCAGAGCGGCAGCCGGACCATCGAACCCAACGAAAGTGGGGATTGAAGGAGCGAAGAAGGAACTGTTGCGGGCCGCGCTTGGAGTCCTGCGGAAGGCACCGGCCTCGGTGGCCAGCGGCAAGCTCACGAAAGCGCGCGGGGCTCGTGGACGCCGCCGTCAGCCAGTGCTCGCCGCGGTTTGTGCCGGGGTGGCGGGGGTTGACCGTGCGGTTCTGAGCCGCCCGCTTCTGGTGTGGCTTCGCAGGGCCATTCCCGCGCGGCGCCATCTTCTGGTGGTGGACGCGGCGGTTGGTTTGTATGCCGCGCTGGGAACAGGTCCGGGAATGGTCGTCGAGTCAGGGACGGGTTCGATTGCCTACGCGCGCGATCGTCGGGGCAGGATTCTGCGTGCCGGCGGCTGGGGTTCGACGTTTGACGATCCGGGGTCCGGCTACGAATTGGGACGGAATGCTATCATGGCGGCTTTGCGGGATTTTGACGGGCGTGGCGAGCACACCGTGCTGACCTCGAAAGTCTGCCGGGCGCTAGGGATTTCTGCCATCAGTCAAATCGTGATGAAGAAGCTTGGCCCCCAGCAAGTGGCCGCGCTGTTCCCCTTGGTATTGGAAGCGGCCCGCGAAGGCGATCGAGTCGCGCGGCGGCTTTGCACCCATGCGGCGTTTGAACTTGCGCAGATGGCGCTGGCCCTGGGACGGCGTCTGCGGCAGCGCGGAATCGTGCCGGTAGTCTGCTTTGGTGGCGTATTCCGCTCCAGTCCAACCCTGCGGCGTAGCTTTGCACGCTACGTGCACCAGCATATGCCTTCAGCGCGTGTGCGGCTTTTGCAGCGCGAGCCTGTCGAAGGGGCGCTGGCCATAGCGCGCGAGTTGGGGGAGCAGACCCCCGATTTTGAGACCCGCGGTTTTTAGCGCTTGTGGCGTTGGATGCGCCGTGCGACCCTTTCACCCGGCCCGCAGCGGCTGACGAAAACACCGGTTGCGACCCACCCTCTCCGAAGGTGTAAAGGAATTGGGAATGTGTCATCCTGAGCGCAGCGAAGGATCTCTGCAATTCTTCGTGAGCCGCTGAACCATAGGAAACTGCGGGGATCCTTCGCTTCGCTCAGGATGACAGCCGGTTGGTTCTTTCACACCTTCTCCCCCAAAGGGCGAGGTTCGCCCACAGCACGATCTGTATCGAGGTGACCTATGTCTCAAATGATGAAAGAGATTCTGGAGCAGCCCCTGGCGCTCCAGCGCACTCTGGCGGCCGAGCGTGACCACGCACAGGCTTTCGCTGACTTCGCGCGCAAGCAGAATTTCCGGCTTATAGTTCTGGTGGCACGGGGGACATCCGACAATGCCGCGCTTTTCGGCCGCTACCTGTTGGAGTTAACGACCGGGATCCCCGTCTCGATGAGCGCCGCATCGATCCATACCCTTTATCACGCGCGCCTGGATTTCCGCCAGACTCTGGTGGTGGGGATCTCGCAATCAGGCGAAGGAACCGACATCAATCTAGTCCTCAAGTCAGCGAAGCGCTTGGGCGCCTACACGCTAGGCATCACCAACGAAGCGCGCTCGACCATGGCCGGCTTGGTGGATGACGTGTTCCTCGTGCATGCGGGCAAGCAGCGCTCGGTAGCGGCCACAAAGACCTACACGGGACAACTGCTGATTCTCTACCTTCTGGCTTCCAGCCTGAGCTCTCAAATTGTCCTCAGCGACGTTTCCGAGATCCCGCACCGTGTCGAACTGGCCCTTAAGCTGGCCCCGGAAATCGAGCGGGTAGTCGAGCGCTACCGTTTCATGCGCCGCTGCGTGGTGGTGGGGCGCGGCATCAACTTATCCAACGCCTACGAACTGGCTTTGAAGCTGATGGAAACCTGTTATGTCGTGGCGGAAAGATTCTCCTCGGCAGACTTCCTGCACGGACCGATTGCCATGATCGAACAGGATTTTCCGGCGCTGGTCTTCATGCCACCCGGCAAGACCTTTCGAGAACTCCTGAAACTAACCGCCCATCTGCACGCCTTGAAAGCGGATACTCTGGTCTTTTCCTCCTCGAAGGCAAGAATTCCGGGCGCCGGGCGTGTGATTCGCATTCCAGATCCCGTCCCGGAAATTTACACGCCCATCCCCTACATCGTGCCGGGCCAAATCTTTGCGGCCTTGCTCGCGGAAGTGAAGGGACTGAATCCCGATAAGCCACGGGAACTTCAAATTGTGACGCAGACAATCTGAACGTTACCAATTTGTGATGGACCCATCGGGCCGATGGAACATGGGGATGGGTCGTGAGCGCTCGGCAATCTCGGCCGCGAGTTGCAGTGGCTTGGTATCCAAGGTCACGCCGAGTCCTGGGCGGCGGTTGGGCCACATCTTGCCGTTACGGAAGTCGTAGCAGTCCGGCAAATGGGGGTAGCAAGCTTTCCCTTCGCCCGTCATTTCCATCAGCACCGGCCCCGAGAAAACCCCGCAGGCATGGACCAACGCGGCTTCCGACACCGGGCCGGTGAAGTGCGGTATCAGGCCAACGTAATGTGTCTCGCAGAGGGCGAGGATCTTCATGTATTCGGTGATGCCGCCTACATTCGGCAAGGTGACTCGGGAATAGTCGATAAGCTGCTGTTCAATTAACTGGTTGACGTCCCATCGGCTGCCGAACTGTTCGCCGACCGCAATGGGGACTTTTACATGGGCGCGCAGCTCCTTGTAGACGTCCGGATTCTCAGACCGGATCAGATCCTCGGCGAAGTAAGGCTCGAGTGGCTCAATCAGAGTACTGAGCCGTACCGCATCGGGGAAGTCGAGGCGGGTGTGGTAATCGAGCGCCCAATCGCCATCTTTACCCACGCCCTCGCGGATCTCGACGCAGTCCTCATAGGTCTTGCGCACCATCTGATGGGAGTTGAAGGGTTGGCCGTCCGGCGGGTCTGCGGTGGCATAACGAAAGGCGCGGAAGCCTGCCTCGAGACAGGCGCGGGCCGTGTCCTTTAAACTTCCGTGGCTCGGAAAACCCGTCGAATAACACTCCACGTGATCGCGCGCCAGGCCGCCGAGAAGTTCATACACGGGCACGCCCAGCGCTTTCCCTTTGAGGTCCCAGAGAGCAAGGTCAATGGCGCCCAGGGCATCGAGTTTTTCGCGTCCGGCGGGATAGAAGTAACCGCGGAACATCATCTGCCACAGATGCTCGATGCGGAACGGGTCTTCGCCGATTATCATGGCGGCACACTGCGAGATGGTGTCACGCGAGCCGCCTTCGCCGATACCCGTAATTCCCTGGTCTGTCTCAACGGTCACGAGGTTGAAGCTCTGGTTAAAATGCTCGGGAGAGCTCGGATTGTGGTAGAAGCGGACGCGAGTGATTTTCATGGGAGAAGACAGGGCAAGGGCGTTTACCCTGGGCGGTAACGCCACGGCTGCTGCTGCCCCCAAACCGGCCGATTGCAGGAAAAGACGTCGTTGCATAGGACCTCCGGTTGCGCGGCGAGTTTGCCTTGCAGTTATCAGGCGAGCGAATGGAACTTTACCACGTTCGAGATAAACTTGCCGCCATAAAGTAATACGAAGTGTTTGACTGATCAGGTGTGCCGTGGACGCAAGTCAAGAGCGGCCGCTCCGACGGGCTTGCCGAACGCTCTGACTCAACGCCAGTCCCCGAATCTTGATCGAGACGCGAAAGCCGCTCAGGTCAGGAAAGTGCGAAGGCACTCGCTCCGGGCGCAAGCCTTTCCGTGCATTAGTAACGCGGACCTTTCGTGTACCCATGCGGTAACTCCACGTAAACGACGAGCGTACACGGAAGCGACCGGTACGCGCAACAAAGAGAGGAAGCGCCGAGATTGGGGGAGGTATCGATTCGCACGCTCGGAAAGGAGATAATGGCGGTGTCGTTCGAAACCTCGGACCGAAGGTGCAGCATGCACTCACATCTGAAACCGCCGCATTATTCACTCTGGCTGATGCCCAAAGGAGAGGTTCGCCAGCGGTTGGCGGAAGCGATCCTGGATTTGAGTGGGAAGTATGCCACACCAGCCTTTGAGCCTCACGTAACCCTGGCCGGCAGCATCGTGGGTACGGCGTGGGAGGTTGAATCGAAGATGAGGGACCTGGCCAGGAGAATCCCGCCTTTTGCGGTTCGCCTAACCACGGTCGATGGCCTGGAGGAGTATTTTCGCTGCCTCTTCATAAGAGTGGCCCAGACTCATCCCATCATGTCCGCGAATAAGGCGGCTCGTAAGACCTTCCACCTCCCGAAACAGCCCGCCTTCATGCCGCACCTCAGCCTGCTTTACGGCAGCTTGCTGTCCAAAGAGAAAGAAACCATCATCGCTTCCCTAGGTCGCCAGTTCGAGCTGGAGTTCAAGGCGACAGGTCTTCACCTCTATCACATCAAGCGCGAGCCCGCGGCTTGGCGCCGCGTGGCCAGCCGGGGCCTGGGGCTCTAACCTGTATTTCTCGCAGCGATTGGGCAGCATCGGAAGGGCGGGGCTTCAGCCCCGCCGAAATCGCAGTTCCAATCCTTTGCTCTGTCCCGCGCCCCGCGCAGCCCCGAGGCCTCGGGGCTGCGCGGGGCGCGGGACAAGGAAATGATTACCAAGGCCTTCGAGCGGCGGGGCTAAAGCCCCGCCCTTCCCGGGGGCGCACTGAGAAATGCGGGCTAAATCGTGCCTTCACGAACTCGCCGGGCTGGATGCGGATTCTTCCAGCGCCGCGTCCCGCACAGGTTGCATCGAGCGGATGGTGAGCCAGTCGGCATGGGCTCTATCCCAATCCTGGATGACCAAGCCTTGCGCCTCGAAGAGAGCGCGGATTTGAGGCCGTCCCCAGCCCACGATCTCTTCCAGGATGGGCACCAACACGCTCAGCGCGTCGTCGCTCAGGACGGTGCGCTTGGCGATTTGGGTAACGCTTCGTGCCTGGGAAACCGCCACCGTGAAGCCTTCGCGCTGGTTCAAGTGCAACATCACGTGGAGGTCAGAGCTGCCGTCGCCGATATAAACGATGCGATGCGAACCGATGCGAAGCGCCGCCTGGAGGTCGTCCAGCACAGCCACTTTGCCGTATCCGGCATTAACTCGAATGAGCCCGGCAATGCCGCCCGCATCATCGTACTCGAGCAACGTGCCGTGGATATGGCCCGGTGCGATGATGCCCTCAAGCGCCGATTCCACAATTTCCTGCGGAGCAGCGGAGATTACGTGAAACTCGAACCGGTAGCCGTCGACAGCACTGGCCAGCATTTCGTGCAGCCGCTTGATGTTCTTCTTCAGCCGGATATTCTTGCCTGCTTTTCTGAAATGATCCTTTCTCACTCGAGCTCGAAATTCACGATCGTGAAGGAGCAGGTAAGCTAACTCTCCGCCTTGCTGCACCAGGTTTTGCGCCGAAAGGATTGCCGTCTTTCGCTCGAACTCTTTACTGGCGATTCCTACCAGCTCGCTCAAAACCACGCCAGAATCGTGGAAACTGAGCGTTTGGTCGAAATCGCTCGCCACCAGGTATTGCTTGATAATCTGAGTTGCCCCTTGCATAGACATCGCCTCCTCAAGCCTGTAACCCCAAACTCGCCTGTTTTATCGGGTTCCTTGGCCAGCTTAGTTTATGTGGTCATTGCTACAGTAAAGTTTCTCGCCCATTGCGTTCCCGGGCACGCCAAGCCAAGGCGGGAGTTAACAGGCAGGTGAATTCTCGAATTTGGCTCGACCTTTGCATCTCACAAAGTATTATAATCCATCGCGCCGCTTTCATCCAAATTCATTAAACTAATGCGACTCGTAACTTCTGGCAGCCTGCCGCCAGACTGCCCTGTAACGGAAGCTGTTCTCTGGCGGGTGGAAGGACACCAGAACCTTCTTCTGCTTTTTCCGGCCACGACAGTTTGTGTTCGAAGTTGACCGGCGCTCGAGCGGCGGACTATTTTCCGGTGGGATTGAAAGAGGCCAGAACGGTGGCGAAAACCTTCTTGTATTTCTCGTACTTGTCCTCGACGCTCCAGGCCGTGGAGATAAAGACGATGTCGCCGCGGCGGAACACCATTACACGATTCAGAACCGGGCCCAGGGAATCGTCGGTGGTCTTCATCAGGAAGTCTTCGACTTTGCGCTCTGGCAGGTCCAGTTGTTGCCGCGCGGCGATGGTGCCGTTGTTGTTCTTCGCGTACCCATCCACAAGGGCGCTTACCGGCTTGTCGCTCGGCACGCGCATGTACTGGACGTTGACGCCCAGGTCGTCCGCGCCGTTGGGATAGAACTCGATCATGGGAACCGGGCCCTCAGTGTCGTGGCTGAGTTGGCCGGGGTCATAGTCACTCAAATGCGACTCCCAGCCACTGGGAACGAGAATCTCCAAGCTGAACTTAGGATCGCCGAAGGGCGTGAACTGGTGGCTACCAAAGCCCTTCGCCAATTCCTCCGCGGAAAAAAGCGACCCGGTGGGAAGCTGGTCCTGCGCAGGCTGCTGAGGGAAGCCGAAAGCGAGTGAACAGACGATAGCAACTGGGCAGACAAGGGCGAGACTGAGCACATTAGTTTTCATGAGGTCCACTCCTTGCATTCGGCAGAATCCTATCACAAAGACCGGCGCAGAGGGGGCCCAAAGTGAAGCAACTTCGTAGATAGGGAATCGACGGAGACTTGTCATCCTGAGCGAAGCGAAGGATCTCTGCTGTTGATCGCCGGCCGCGAAGATAAGATAAGCGCAGGGATCCGGCGCTTCGCTCAGGATGGGACCTAAAGTCCTCACCCCCACTGGAACTTCTGTGGCGAGCTTATTTTCGCAGGGGTCACGCTACACGGAGTCGTTCCACCGCCTGCTCGTCCAAGTCGATTCCCAATCCGGGAGCGTCCGGGATCCGGAGATAGCCATCCTCGGCCTGCAGTTTCTGGCGAGTAATCTTGTCGCGCAAAGTGGTTTCCTCCTCCGCCACAAACTCCACAATTAAAGCGTTGGGAATCGAGTTCAAGAAATGCAGCGCCGCCGTGACGTTGATATAGGTCGTGAAGCCATGATTGGCCACAACCAGCCCGCGATCATGGGCCAGGCTGGCGATCTTGAGGGCTTCCGTGAATCCACCGCAGCGTGTCAGGTCCACTTGCACCACATCGATCTGCCCCTTGTCCATCAGCTCCAGGAACGACAGGCGGCTGCTTTCCTCTTCGCCGGCGGCGATCCGAATCGAGGTGGAACGGGAAAGCTTCGCGTAGCCCTCGTAATCGTCAGGGCGAAGCGGCTCCTCGAGCCAGAAAATGTTGAACTCCTCGAAAGCACGGGCTCTCTGCAATGCCGTCTTGGAATCCCAGACTAGACCGGCATCAATCAACAAATCCGGGCCGTCTCCCAGTCCCTTGCGCCCTTGTCTTACCAGGTCCACATCGGTCTTGGCATCACGGCCCATGGGATCCCATCCGAACTTTACCGCCTGGAAGCCCCGGTCGCGAAAACGCCTGGCCAGGTCGTGCGTGGCCTGGGGCGTGGCGCCGAAGAGCGAGCTTGCGTAGCAGCGCAGCTTTTTGTGGAAACCGCCTCCCAGAAGTTTCCACACCGGCAACCCCACCGCCTTGCCCTTAATATCCCAAAGCGCCATGTCGATGCCGCTCATGGCATGAATGCCCACGCCTCTTCTTCCCCCATAGATGTTGGCGCGGTACATCTTGTACCACAGGTACTCCGTCTCGAACGGGTCTTCACCTAGGACGACTTCCCTCAGCCCGGTGGCTGTGGTGTGGCTGAAGGGACCTTCGATCGCACCCTTGACCGCCAGCGGGGAGGAATCGACCTCTCCGATTCCGGTGATCCCAGCGTCCGTAGTCACCTTGACGATCAGCGCATCCTGGCCGCTGTCACATTGCGTTCGCACCTCCGGCTGGCGAAGGTAGAGAGCTTCTACACCTGTTATTTTCATAGTGGCACCCTTGTCAGACTGAATTGAACTGCATGTTTACAAGATAACCCAGATTGGCGTAAAGTGTCGCGTTGGTTTTCCGGCGCGGATTACGCAGCCCGACATTACGGGTGGCGCATCGGCGACGACAGCGCATGGAAGGATCACTTATGATTTCCGTATCGAGACGTGAAATGCTGGCTTCCTTACTGGTTATGCCTGCCGCACTCCGTGCTGACGACGAGTGGACGCCGCTTTTGGACGGCCGCACCCTGTACGGATGGAAAGTCGGCGAGAATAAGAGCTCTTTCCGGGTTAGGGACGGGCAGATTGCCGCCAGTGGAGCGCGCTCACACCTCTTTTACCACGGAAGGATACGGAATGCGAGCTTCAAGAACTTCGAGCTCAAAGCGGAGGTCATGACTTCCCCGGGGGCGCAGTCCGGCATTTACTTTCACACCGCATTCCAGGCCACCGGGTGGCCGGAGAAGGGGCTCAAGGTCCAGATTAACAATACCTACTCGGGCGACGGCGACCGCCGCGAGCGCAATAAAACCGGCTCTCTTTACGGCGTGCGCAACATTTACAAGGCTTCGGCGAAAGACAACGAATGGTCCGAGTTGCACATCCTGGTCCATGGCAAGCGAGTACAAGTTCAGTTGAACGGAACGGCGCTGGTGGATTACCTGGAGCCGGATCCGCCTGTGGTCGATGCCGATCATCCCGGCCGGGTTCTGGGGAGCGGCACGTTTGCCCTGGAATGCTACGGTCCGGACTCGAAGGTTCTGTTTCGCAACATCCGGGTTAAGCCGCTGCCGGATACACTTGCCGCAGACATGCCGGAACCGCCCGAGGTCGATGGCGTCTATCGAAACCTGCTGTGGCTACAAAGCCAGAACATCCCAGCGCTAGATTGCCACATTCATCTGAAGGGTGGGCTGACGCTGGAAGAAGCGCTCGCGAACTCGCGCCGAGTCGGCATCCAATATGGAATTGCCATCAACGGCGGTCTCGGTTTTCCCACCACCAATGACGCCGCGGCTGAGGACTATCTCAAGAGCATGCAGGGCCAGCCTTGCTTTGTAGCGCTGCAAGGGGAGGGCCGCGAATGGGTGAAGCTATTCTCGAGGGAAACGGTGGCCCAATTCGATTACATATTTACCGACGCCATGACCTGGAGCGACGACAGCGGTAAGCGCATGCGCCTTTGGATCAAGGAGGAAGTCGGAGAGATCAGGGATAAGCAACGGTTCATGGATATGCTGGTCGAGCGGACGGTCGGAATCCTTGATCACGAGCCGATCGACATTCATGCCAATCCCACATTTCTCCCGGATGTCATCGCGGCCGAGTACGCTCAACTGTGGACTCCCGAGCGCATGCAGAGGGTGATCGAGGCCGCGAAGCGGAACGACATCGCCATCGAAATCAGCAACCGCTACCGGCTGCCTAGTCCGGCATTTATCAAATTGGCCAAGCAGGCAGGCGCTAAGTTTTCGTTTGGCACAAATAACGGTGACAAGAACTTGGCCCGTGACGAGTACGGCATCGAAATGGTGAAGGAGTGCGGGCTCACCTGGCAGGACATGTTCCTTCCCAAGCCTGAAGGCGAAAAAGCGGCGCAACGGAAGGGAATGTCGTAACTGCAGTGACAAGTGAAAAGTGAGGAGTGACGAGCAAGAACATCTTGCGGAGTAACCGCAGAGGCCGCGCTTGCCTCTCACTTCTTGCTTCTTGATTCTTATTTCTTACCTCTGCTCGTCACTTGTCGCTCGTCACTTTTTGGGTGGTTCCCACAGTTCGATGCGATTGCCTTCCGGATCCATGATCCAGGCGAAGCGGCCATAGTCATAGTCCTCGCGATGAGGGTCGACCTCAATCCCTTCTTCTCGAAGCGCCGCTAGCAACCCGTCCAAATCCTCCACAATAAAGTTCATCATAAAGCCGGATTGGCTGGGATTGAAATACTCCGTGTCTTTTCGGAAAATCGCCCAGACGGTCATCCCGGATTTTTGGGGTTCATCGGTGTACCGCCAGTTGAAAACGACGGCCTCCTGTCCCTGGCGCTGCACGCCAAGATGCTTCTCATACCATGCGTAGAGTTTCTCGGGATCGTCCGCCTTGAAGAAGATCCCTCCCAGTCCGGTGACTCGTTTCATGGTCGCGCTCCTTTGGGGGAATTGGGGACAGTAAGGCTGAGGTCTGCGTCGAATCCTTAAATGGAGAGTGGCGTCGGCCGTGATGGACATATTGTCGTGCCCAAACTATGTCTTGTGTTTTCAGTAACATTCCCGCCTTTTGCAGCTAACTTGCGTGTTATCAGTGACATTCTCGCCTGGATTCGATTCTAATCGGTGCAGTCCTTATTTTTCAATAACATTCCCGCTTTGTTCCGCAAAAAAGAAAGTTGTGCCGAGTGGCGAGCGGAATATCAGGCTGAGGCCATTCCAACAATAGGGACACAAAGACCGCATCCTCGGGTAGACAGGCACGTTCTTTCAAATTTTGCCCTTCACAAGCCATACGCTAGGATGATAGCCAAGCCCCGGCGTTGTGTCAAGCCAAAAGTACTGCCCGCCTCTCACCCAGCGATATACAAGGAAGTGACGATGCCGTTGAGCCGGGACTCGGCGGCTTCGAGCCCGGCCGGCGAGCGGGCGGGCGTGCAGGCGTCAACTGCGTCTAGCACGCGCTGCAACTCGCGCCGGGTTTTGCAGACCGGAATGCTCAGCTCCTGGAGTAACTGGTCGGAAACCTGAAAGACGTCCCCCGGACGCGGGCGACGGCCCGTGGTCAACAACTCCTGAGCATAGGAGGAATTCAGGAAGGCCAGCAAATACCGCAGCACGGTTGGCATCTTAACCTCGCCTCCCAGTAACTTGCTCAGCCGGACTCGAAACTCCTCATAGGCTTGGCGGGTGTTGCCGCTCACGGCGAGGCACAGGCAGGAGTCCTGAATTCCCATGCCATCTTGATCGAGGGCGAAGCGTACGCGAGGTGTCAACCGTGGAGAGATGATCTTGGGGCTGCCGAAGATTACCTCCGGGTCACGCGGCCAGATGAACTCGTACCAGGCGCGGCCAAACTCGCGCACGTTGCGTTTCTTGAAGGTGCGTGTGGAAAGCTGGTCGTACCATTTCAGGAGATACTCGGCGGCTTTAGGGTATTTCACTAAATCCAATGCGTCGCGGCGATGCTCGAAAAGCCGCTTGATACTGGTCGAGTTCAGGCCGTACCGTCGGAGCCACTCTTGTTCGAACTTGTCGGCGGGGTGCTCGAAATCGAGGGCATCCAATACCCGCGGCTTCTTACAGGCGAAGGCCGGTTGCCAGCGGGCGTCTTCGTCGCGGGCATAGGGATAGAGGATGACTTTATCTCCCCGCTCGGGTCGCCATGGCCCGGTCTTGTGCCCTTTGATAATCGGATGGAGCAGCGCCTCCTCAAGGCCGAGTTCACGGGCGCGGGTTTGGGGCATGAGGAAAATTGACAGACAGCCTTTGCCGCCCACGGTGATGCCCTGGCTTGGCTCGAGCAACTGCGCGACGCGCGGCCACTCAGGATGCGCTCGAATTTTGAATTCCTGCGGTGCCAGGAGCCACCGAGCGCCAGCGAAATCGCGCAGCCGAGCAAGTGGAAACCGAAAGGCCGTGACGAAATCTTGCTTGAGAGGCTCGCCGGAGTTTTCGACAAATTCGATAGAACGCCGGACATGGGAGACAACTTCGCGACGCCGCTCGGGTACGCCCATCCCTCTTGGCCATGACTTTGTAGAGGAAAGCAGGACGATCGCCTGTTCACCCTCGCGGGCTGGGCGCTTTTCGAAAACCCCGACGCAAGGAATGTTCATGGCGCCGAAGAGAATTTTCCCAA
>Ga0187784_10001779_pt1 | contig 17204 bp, 17 predicted proteins | sample 1015_SJ02_MP15_2_FD_132964 | JGI IMG/M metagenome (GOLD analysis project Ga0187784, IMG submission 132964) | Tropical peat soil microbial communities from peatlands in Department of Meta, Colombia - 1015_SJ02_MP15_20_MG | ecosystem: Environmental > Terrestrial > Soil > Wetlands > Peat | place...
ATGGCCGATCTCTTCGACTTGCCCGCCGCCGGCTCGCCCAAAGGCCGGGGGAGCTACACTGCCAAGGACATCGAGGTGCTCGAGGGGCTCGAGCCGGTGCGCCGCCGTCCCGGCATGTATATCGGCGGCACCGACGAGCGCGCCATCCACCATCTCGTAGCCGAGCTCCTCGACAACGCCATGGACGAGGTGATTGCCGGCCACGCGAGCTGGATCGAGATCGAGCTCGAGGCCGACGGCTCGCTCACGGTGCGCGACAACGGCCGCGGCATCCCGGTCGACCGCCATCCCAAGTTCAAGGACAAATCGGCGCTCGAGATCATCCTCACCACCCTCCACTCGGGCGGCAAATTCTCCGACAAGGTTTATAGCACGGCCGGCGGCCTCCATGGCGTCGGGCTCTCGGTGGTGAACGCGCTCTCCGACCGCTTGAGCGTCGAGGTCGCACGTGAGCGCCGCCTCTGGGTGCAGGACTACGCGCGCGGCAAGCCCAAGGGCAAGCTCAAGGACGCGGGTGCGGTGTCGAACCGCCGCGGCACCACCGTGCGCTTCCATCCCGACCCGCAGATCTTCGGCACCGAGGTCGGCCTCAAGCCCGAGCGGGTCTATCGTATGGCGCGCTCCAAGGCCTATCTCACGCGCGTCGTCGAGGTCCGCTGGAAATGCGCGCCCGTGCTCCTGAAGGGCGTTGAAGGCGTGCCCGCCGAGGCGACCATCCATTTCCCGGGCGGGCTGCGGGACTATCTCATGGCGGCACTCGAGGAGCGCAAGACGATCACGCCCCTCCCCTTCGCCGGCGAGGCGCGCTTCCCCGAGGATCAGGGCCGCGTCGAATGGGCGATCGCCTGGCCGCTCGACGGCGAAGGTCTCTTGCATTCGTACTGCAACACGGTGCCGACAACGGCAGGCGGCAGCCACGAGCTCGGCCTGAGGACGGCGCTCGCGCGCGGCGTGCGCGCCTATGGCGAGCTCGCCGGCAACCGCAAGTCCAAGCAGATCACCGCCGACGACGTGGCCGAGGGCGCCGCGATCATGCTCTCGCTCTTCGTGCGCAATCCGCAGTTCCAGGGCCAGACCAAGGAGCGCCTCTCCATGCCCGACGCGGCGCGACTCGTCGAGCAGCACGTCAAGGACCATTTCGACCATTGGCTCTCGGCCGACCCCGCCGGCTCGAAGCTCCTGCTCGATGCCATCATCGAGCGCGCCGAGGAGCGCCAGAGAAGGCGCGACCAGCGCGAGATGAGCCGGAAGAGTGCGACGCGCAACCTGCGCCTTCCCGGCAAGCTCGCCGACTGCGCGCGGCGCTCGTCCGAGGACACCGAGATTTTCCTCGTCGAGGGCGATTCGGCCGGCGGCTCGGCCAAGCAGGCGCGCGAGCGCGAGAGCCAGGCGGTGCTGCCGTTGCGCGGCAAGATCCTCAACGTCGCGAGTGCCTCCGCCGACAAGCTGCGCGCCAACCAGGAGCTCGCCGATCTCGCCCAGGCGCTCGGCTGCGGGCTCGGCGCGCAGTACAGCTCCGACAAGCTGCGCTACGACCGCGTCATCATCATGACGGACGCCGACGTCGACGGCGCCCACATCGCCTCGCTCCTCATGACCTTCTTCTACAAGGAGATGCCCGGGCTCATCGAGGACGGCCGGCTCTTCCTCGCCATCCCGCCGCTCTACCGCCTGAGCCAAGGCGGGAAGGTGCTTTACGCGCGCGACGACAAGCACAAGGACGAGCTCCTGGCCAAGGAGTTCGCCGGCCGCGGCAAGGTCGAGACGAGCCGCTTCAAGGGGTTGGGCGAGATGCCGCCGGCCCAGCTGCGCGAGACGACGATGAGCCCGAAGACGCGCACGCTCTTGAAGGTGGTGCTGCCGAACGGCGGCGCCGACGCCGAGGCGCTCGACGCCAAGGAGACCGCAGAGCTCGTCGAGCAGCTCATGGGCCGCAAGCCCGAGCTCAGGCTCGCCTTCATCCAGGAGAACGCGCGCTTCGTGAAGGAGGTCGACGTCTAGCGGCCCCACCCCGCGTGGCCTGCGGCCTCGACGGTGCCCGACATCTTGTGACTACAATCTGTGCATACAATCTGCTATAAGCGTTGATGATCTTCGAGTGGGACCAGGCGAAGCGCCGGAGCATCCTCGAAGAGCGCCGACTCGATTTTGCCAGCGCCGAGCTCTTCTTCGATGGCAGGCCGGTCATCCACCAACCGACCCCGCGCCGAGAAGAGGACAGATGGAAGACGACGGCCTGGATCGAGGAAGGCTATTTCACGGTCGTCTGGACGTGGCGCGGGAATGCGATGAGGATCATCTCCATGAGGCGGGCGCATGAGCAGGAAATCAGGAAATATCGTGAGACATACGGCGGCTGAGCTGCGTGCCATGCGCAAGCGCAACGAGGTGCGCACCGACTGGAAGGCCGCGGCGAAAAAGCCCCTTCCCAGCGGAAACGAGCCCGATGACGCCATGGCGGAGATCGATTGGCTGACGACCGAGCTTCCCCGGCCTCGCCGCAAGCAGCACACGTCCTTGCGCCTCGATGCCGACATGCTCGCCTGGTTCCGCGCCCAGGGGCGGGGTTACCAGACTAGGATCAACGCGATCTTGCGGCGCTATTTCGAGCATTTCACGCGCTGACCGCGTTGCTCGTGCAGGCAGGCGCATAAGCAATTGACAAAGCCGGGCGAAGCCGCCAAGTGAGGGCGCGCTTGCGGACGCGACCCGACCCCTCCGCAACCGCACGAGCCCGCCATGCTTCCGCCCAAGGACCGCCTCACCATCTGCTTCGCCCACGTCGCCTACCGGATGCAGGACCGCTTCGCCGCGCGCGCGACGGAGATAAGGAGCTTCGAGGTGCGTACGCGCGAGGCGCTCGATGCCCGCATCGGCGAGGCCGACGTCCTCGTCGTCTCCATGCTCTGGCGCAACGAGCTCGCGGCCATGGCGCCCAAGCTGCGCTTCATCCAGTCGATCAGCGCCGGCACCGATCAATATTCGCGCGAGGTGCTCGCGAGCCACGGCATCCGCCTCGCCAGTGCCAGGGGGGCGAACGAGCGCGCGGTCGCCGAGCATGCCATGGCCCTCATCCTGGCGCTTGCCCGCAAGCTGCCCGAGGCGCGCGACAACCAGGCCAAGCGCGTCTGGCGCGGCATGATCGGCGAGCTCGCGCGCCGCGAGGACGAGCTCGGCGGCAAGACGCTCCTCATCATCGGCCTGGGGCGCATCGGCGGGCGTCTGGCGCGCCTCGCCAAGGCCTTCGATCTGCGCGTGCTCGGCACCAGACGCGATCCCTCGAAGGGCAAGGAGGGTGCGGATTCGGTGCACGGCGTCGAGGAGCTCGAGGCCTTGCTGCCGCGGGTGGACATCGTCGCCTTGACCTGCCCCTTGACGCCGGAGACCGAGGGACTGATCGGCAAGGAGGCGCTCGCGCTCATGAAGCCCTCGGCCGCGCTCGTCAATGTCGCACGCGGCCGCTGCGTCGACGAGACGGCACTCATTGCGGCCCTCGGCGAGGGCCGCATCGCGGGTGCGGCACTCGATTGCGTCATAGACGAGCCGCTTCCCGCAGCCTCGCCCCTTTGGGGCATGGAGAACGTGCTGATCACGCCGCATACCGCGGGCGAGACGCGCCGCTACGAGGAGAACGTGATCGACCTTCTCCTGGAAAATCTCGACCGGCTGTGGCGCGGCGAGGCGACGCTCAGGAACCAGATCGTCTGAGCGCGGCACCCGCTTGCGCCTCCTGGGCCGAGAAGCCGCCGCCCGGCTTTCCCCCGCGCGCGGAAGCCCTTTGATCGCCCGAGGGTGGGGCGGTAGCATGCGTCCAAAGTGGTCGGAGATCCGGCCACATGCCAGGCATGCAGCGAGCCGAGGTCAAGGACCCGCACGAGCGCCCATGGGTCGGGGTGAGGCGCCCTTGTTTCGGCCGCCGCCGCTGCTGCAGCGATCGGGAGGAACCATGAAAAGGCTTCTCGTAACGCTCGCCCTCGCATCCGCTTTAGCCGCGTCCGCATCCGCCCTCGCGGCGGAGCCCGTCAAGATCGGCATTCTCCTGCCGCTCAGCGGCAACGCCGGCGCCGCCGGCCAGGCGGAGAAGGCGGCGATCGAGGTGGCGCTCGACGTCATCAACAATGCGCATCCCGAGCTCAAAGGGCTGCCGCTCGCCGAGAGCGCGGGTCTTCCCCACCTCGGCAACGCCAAGCTCGAGCCGCTCTTCGTCGATCACGAGGGCAATCCGCAGGTGGGCCAGACCCAGGCGCTCCGGCTCATCACCCAGGAGAAAGTGACGGCGCTCTTCGGCGCCTACCAGTCCTCGGTGACGCTCACGGCGACCGCCGCCGCCGAGCGCTACGGCATCCCCTTCGTGGTCGGCGATTCGGCGGCGCTCAACATCACCGGCCGCGGCTTCAAATGGGTCTTCCGCGTGACGCCGATCGCGTCCGACTATGCCGAGGCCTACATGCGCTTCCTCCCCGACATGCAGAAGGCCGGCCACAGGGTCGACAGCATCGCCATCATCAACGAGAACACCGACTACGGCACCTCGGTCGCGGATTCGGTGGAGAAGGCGGCGAAGGACCACGGCTTCAAGGTGGCGGCGCGCATTCCCTACAACGCGAACGCGGCCGACGTCTCCCCGCAGGTGCTGCAGCTCAAGCAGAAGAGTCCCGACGTGTTGATCTTCGTGAGCTACACCTCCGATGCCATCCTCTATATGCGTACGATGAAGGAGCTCGACTATCTGCCGCCGATGATCATCGGCGACGATACCGGGTTCTCCGACCCCTCCTTCATCCCGAGCGTCGGCGGCATTTCGCAAGGTGTGATGAACCGCAGCGCCTGGGACATCGGCAAGCCGGGGAGTGTCACCTATCGCATCAACGAGATGTACAAGGCCAAGACCGGCCGCGACCTCGACGATACGAGCGGGCGCGACATGCAGGGCTTCTTCGTGCTCGCGGAGGCCATCGACCGCGCGGGCTCGACCGAGCCGGCCAAGATCCAAGAGGCCTTGCGCGCGACCAACCTGGCACCGAGCCAACTCATGATGGGCTATCGCGGCGTCAAGTTCGACGCGACCGGCCAGAACATCGAGGCCGCCACCTACCTGATCCAGCTCCAAGGCGGCCAATACGTCGCGGTCTGGCCGGCTCAGGCGGCATTGGCGCCGCTCCAGTGGCCGATGACCGGCTGGAAGAAGTAGCGTGGCTTTTGCGCCGAAGGAGGCGGGCATGATCGTCGACCATAGGACCTACCAGCTCCATCCGCACAAGCTGCGGGCGTGGCTCGAGCTCTACGAGCGCTACGGCCTGCCGGTCCAAAAGCGCCACCTGGGTCGGCTCATCGGCTTCTTCGTGAGCGAGATCGGGCCGCTCAATCAGGTGGTCCATCTCTGGTCCTACGAGAGCCTCGCCGACCGGGCAACGCGCCGGGCCGAGATGGCGAAGGACCCCGACTGGGCCGATTTCCTCAAGCGCAATGCCGAGCTTGCCGCGCTGCAGTCCCAGGAGAGCAAGATACTGACGCCGACGTCCTTCTCCCCGCTCAAGTGAGGGAAGCGGCCTCGGCCTCGCGGCCGCGGCAAGGACATTCCGCGACAAAGACATTGGCCGGAGGCGCCAGATCGGTCAGAATGACGGGCTCGCGAAGCCGTGCAGCCGGGAGTAGAGCGATGACCGTGCAAGCGCTTTTGAGCTATGCCCTGACCGTGCCCGACCTCGAGGCGGGCCGCCGCTTCTACACGACGTTCGGCCTCCTTGCGGCGGAGCGCGACAACGCGATCGCGTTGCGTTGCGCGGGGCGCGAGCAGGACCAGGTCCATCTCGTCGAGGGCAGGCGCAAGCGGCTCAACCATCTCTCTTTCGGCAGCGACAAGGCCGGGCTCGAGGACGTGCGCGCGCGTATGGCGGCGAAGGGCGTTTTCGAGAGTACCGCCCCTCACAACGCCTTCGGCGGCGGCCTATGGCTGCGCGACCCCGACGGGAACGCCGTCAACGTGCGCGTGGAGCAGGCGAAGCCCGCGCGGGCGGCGCCCGCGGTCGTGCTCAATACGCCCGGCCACTATGGCCGCATCGGCGCACCCGGCTGCCCCGCCAAGGCTCCCGTCCAGCCCTATCGCCTCGGCCATGTCCTCCTCCACACGCCGCGCCTTGAGGAGATGATCGGCTTCTATTCCGATGTGCTCGGAATGCGGCTCTCCGATCGCTGTGGTCCGATCATCGCCTTCATGCATGTGCCCACGGGTGGCGACCATCACGTCGTCGCCCTCTTGAGCAGCGAGCGTCCCGGCTTCCATCACGCGAGCTTCGAGGTGGGCTCGATCGACCAGATCGGCATGGGAGCGCAACACGTGCTCGAGGCCGGCTACAGGAACGGCTGGGGCTTCGGGCGGCACGTCATCGGCTCCAATTTCTTCCACTACGTGCGCGATCCGTGGAACAGCCTCGCCGAATATTTCTGCGACATCGATCAGATCCCGGCCGACGGCTCGTGGCGGCCGACCGACTATGCGGCCGAGGACGCGCTCTACCGCTGGGGCCCGCCGGTGCCCGACGATTTCGGCGCCAATTTCGAGGAGCCCGAGTGAAGGCGAGCCGGTAACTCCCGGGGCTCAGGCGGCAGCGCATCCAGCCTGATCCGCCTTTGCGTTGACCGCACCACTTACGGATGCAGGAAAGGACCGCCGCGCGCTGGCGAGCGGCGGCATAGTTGCACCTTCTGTCTGGTCATTCTGCCGGCATTCCAAGGATCGCCTGCACGTCGCTGAGCGTGACCATGAGCGTCATGGGATCGATGGGAGACGGCTCGAAGCCGAGGGCGAGATAAAAGGCTTTGGCTTGCTCAGAGATGGCGTGAACGACGATGCCCCGAATGCCGATGCTGTCGGCTGCGTTGGTGATTCGCCTGGCGCAGTCGCGAAACAGGGCTCGTCCCAACCCACGGCCCTGCCAGGCGCGATCCACCGCGAGACGGCCGAGCACGGCAACCGGGATAGGGTCAGGCATATTCCGCCGGAATCGGCCGAGCGCGCCTCCGAGGCTGATCGCACCCGACGCGATACCATAATAGCCGACGACGCGGCGGCCGTCCGCGACAACGAAAGTGCGGGTCGCACCACTGGCTTGGTTGCCGCGCGCGCGGCGCTTCAGCCAGTCGTCGAGTGAAGGAACCCCGGAGGAGAATTCGGCCAGCTCGTGCGCCTCGGCAAGCGGCTCCGGTGCGGAGAGCGGCACGCCTACTGCCGGGGAGCGGCGGTCTGGAGCGCACGCCGCAGCTTGTCATTTGGATGCGGCGGCTCGTCGAGGCGCGCGCGGAAGGCGTCGAAGGCTTCGGGACCGACGACAAACAGCGTGCGGTCCAAGAGCGCATCCTCGGCCGCGCGGCGCGCGGCTTGGAGCACGAAATCGGTCTTGGTCTTGCCGGTGAGCTGCGCGGCGCGGTCGATCAGGCCTCGATCATCCGGCTTGATGCGGAGGTTGAGCGTGTCACGGCGTACGGTCGGCTTTGAGTTTGGCATGCGAACCTCCATGAAAAACACTTTAACACAACGTAACGCCATTGTCATTACAAAGCGGCGGATGCCGCCTAACTCTATGTTTGATAATGTACTTTATCACATAGTAAGCGAGAGGCGTCCCGCTTTGATTGGTGTTTGTGGCGGGACTCGAACCCGCACTTGAACGGTTGGCAATCGTTCGCCTCTGCTAAATTGGACACGGAATCGGCCCGACTGGCTTAGCGCAGCCAAAGCGCCAGAACGGACACGGCGGATATAGCGGACAAGGCCAGGGCGAAATAGGCGAGCAATTTCAAACGTCGAAACCGGGCTTCGATCGCTTCGCCGCCCTCCTCGATCGCGGCAATGGCGCTTTTCAAATCGCTTGCGAGCGTGCGGACATATTCGGCGTTTTGCGTGACTGCAGATTGCAGTTCGGTGATCTGTTGCTGTGTGGCCTTGTCGTCGATCCCCGGTGCCGCCTCGCTCTTGCGCTGGGTGAAGTACGGGAGGGCGGAGACGGCAATATCCGCAAGTTTAAGGACAAGAGGGCTAAGCGTTTTAAGGGTTGTCTGCCAAGTCATATGGTGTCCGATTCTCGCCAGGATCGCGACGCAGCGTATATAGAGCCGTCTTCAACCGGCAAGGGAGCCATGCCGTCCGGCCATGCCCAGAGGCCAACCATATGCTCCTTTCCCGGAAACCGCCACACCACCATAGCAACCTCGTCATCCGCGAAACCTAAAACGTACCTCGACGCCTCAGGGCAAGAGCTTCGCCGACGGCGCGGTGTCCCCTTCTTTCGGGAGTGTGGCTCCCCTGCCGAGCGGGTGATCGCCGACGATTTCGGCGCCAATTTCGAGGAGCCCGAGTGAGCGCGAGCCGGTAACTCCCGGGGCTCAAGCGGCAGCGCCTAAGATCGCGTGATCGGCCCGCGAGCGTCACGAACCAGAGCAGCACTTTTGCAACGAATTGACAAGTGACAATTGCCACTATATATGATTAGCTGAATGATCCTGAACTTGAAGCACCGCGGCCTGCGGCGGCTTTATGAGGACGATGATCGCCGCGGGCTTAACGCGGAGCACGTTGAGAAAATCGCCACGACCATGGCGAGACTCGACCGCGCGGCGAAGCCGAACGATATGGCGCTTCCCGGCTTGCGGTTGCATCCGCTCAAGGGCGAGCTGACGGGGTATTGGAGCGTCACGGTGCGGGCAAACTGGCGGATTATTTTTCGCTTCGAGGGCCGCAACGTGGCCGATGTTGATTTGATCGATTACCACTAGAGACAAGGAGAAAAGACCATGCCGATGAAGAATCCTCCGCACCCGGGACTGTCTGTGCGGCTCGATTGCTTGGAGCCGCTCGGGCTGTCCGTGACGGAAGCGGCCAAGGTCCTCGGCGTTACCCGCCAGGCATTGAACAACGTCGTCAACGGCAAGAGCGGGATTTCGCCGGAGATGGCTATTCGCCTCTCCAAGGCCTTCGGCAGCTCGCCCGAAACCTGGCTCGGAATGCAGCTTGATTACGATCTGGCGCAAGCTCGGATGCATGAGGGCGATATACGAGTGGCGCGTGTGCGCCGCGCCCGGTCAACACCCGCGCACCCAGCCTGATGAGTGTGGTCAATTGCTGGTATGGCTGAAACCAGCGCTTGGCGGGACGAAGAATGAGAGCCACGATGCAAAGTTTCCGCGGATACGGGCATTGATTGTTATTGTTGTCCGGCCGGCGAACTGCCCGAGCGGGCGTCTCCCTCCCGGGGCTAAAGCGTCCGCGCGGCAGATCGCAAGCGTGCGCAGCTCGATGCTCTCTCTCCTCTATGGGAGCCCGCGGCCGGAAAACTTGCCGAGGAGGCTAAGGAGCTTCGTGGCGCCCATGGGCAAGTCAAATCGCTAGAACCAGGTTATAAAGCCTGATAATTTTGTAGATTAGAGCCGCCCGGCTGATCCCCCTGCGTCTCACCCCAGACAAGGCCAACGCGATCGTCTGGGATCGCGAGGCACGTCCGCTTTTTTCGAGGAGCCGCCTCCATGCCCGACGCCGGCTTGACCAATTCCAAGATCGTTGCCGCTTACCGCGAGCGCACGCCCGGCTCGGCGCAGCTTGCCGAGGAGGCGCGCGGCTGCTTTCCGAGCGGCATCACCCACGACGCGCGCAACCTCTCGCCCTACGGCATCTATGTCGACCACGCCAAGGGCCCGCGCAAATGGGACGTGGACGGCAATGAATATGTCGATTATTTCGGCGGCCACGGCGCCCTTCTCCTGGGCCACAATCATCCACAAGTGACTGAAGCGGTGCACGCAGCCCTTGAGCGCGGCACTCACTTCGGCGCCAACCATCCCCTCGAAGTGCGCTGGGCCGAGGCGGTCAAGCGCCTCGTCCCTTGCGCCGAGCGCCTGCGCTTCACCTCCTCGGGGACCGAGGCGACGCTCATGGCCTTGCGGCTCGCGCGCGCCTCGACCGGCCGGCACAAGATCGCCCGCCTCAAGGGTCATTTCCACGGCTGGCACGACCACATGAGCGCGGGCTACACCGCCCATTTCGACGGCACGCCGACCACGGGCGTGTTGAAGGAGATCGCGGAGAACGTCGTCCTCTTGCGCCCCGACGATCCCGAGGCCATGCGCGCGGCCCTCGTCTCAGACCGCGACATCGCGGCCGTGATCCTCGAGCCCACGGGTGCGAGCTTCGGCAATGCGCCGCTCAGGCCCGGGACGCTCGAGGCGCTGCGCGAGGCGAGCTTGGCATCGGGCGCGCTCCTCATCTTCGATGAGGTGGTGACCGGCTTCCGCGTGGCGCCGGGCGGCGCCCAGGCCCATTTTGGCGTCACCCCGGATCTGGCGACGTTTGCCAAGATCCTCGCCGGCGGCATGCCCGGCGGGGCCGTGGCCGGGCGCAAGGACATCCTCGACGATCTCGACTTCGACGTCGCCAAGGCGAAAGGGCGCGAGAAGATCGCCCACCAAGGCACCTACAACGCCAACCCGGTCTCGGCCGCAGCCGGCATCGAGACGCTGCGCATCGTCGCCGAAAGCGATGCTTGCGCGCGGGCCAATGCCTACGGCGCCGAGCTGCGCCGGCGCCTCAATGACGTGCTCGAGGCCGAGCGCGTGCCCTGGGCCGTCTTCGGCAGCTTCAGCGGCTTCTACTTTTTCCTCAACGCGAAGCGGGAGGCGCTCTCGCCGCACGGATTCGATCCCCTCGCGCGCGACCCGCTCGAGCTCGTGCGCAACCCGCCGGAGCTCGCCCAGAAGCTGCGGCTCGCCATGCTGCTCGGCGGCGTCGATCTCAACGGCCGCCCCGGCGGCCTGATCTCGGCAACCCACGGCGAGGCCGAGCTCGCGGCGACCACGGCCGCGCTCGCCAAGGCGATCACGCTCCTGCGCGCCGACGGCGAGCTGCCGAGCGCGTGAGCGCAGCCTCGGAGCGGACGTCTCAGGCGGGCGTCGAGGCGCCGCTCCTTGCCGCGCGCGCCCGCGCCGCCGCATCGAGGCCCGCGATGCGGCCGAACACCGCACCGCGCAGCACCGAGGTGGCGCCGGTGTAGGTGCCGTAATAGAGCCCGATCACCTCGCCCGCCGCATAGAGACCCGGGATGACCTCGCCGTCGGCATTGAGCACCTGGCTCCTGGCATTCACCTTGACGCCGCCGAAGGTGAAGCAATTGCCGCAGATGATCGGATAGGCCATGTAGGGCGGGCGGTCGAGGGGGCGCGACCAGTTCGACTTGGGTGGCGTGAAACCGCGCGTCGTCGCGAGGCCGTCGAGTGCGAGCGGCTTGAAGGCGTCGCCTGCGGGACAGGCCGCGTTATAGGCCGCGACCGTGGCCGCGAGCGCGTCTCTGCCGACGTCGATCTTTTGCGCGAGCTCGCCGAGAGTCGCCGCAGCGAGGGGGGGCTGATCCGATCGCACCGAGCGCCGCCACCCCGGCACCTCGTCGATCTTGCCGTCGAGGATGGCATAGGCGATGCCTTCGGGCTGCTCGTTGATGAGGCGCGTGATGGCCTCGTAGGTGGCATCGACCGTCGCTGGCGCCTCGTTCACGAAACGCTCGCCACGCTTGTTGACGAGGATGCCGTAATTGAACACGAGCACGATCGGCTCGGCGACACCCGAGCGAGGGTCGAGCGGCTCGGCGTGGATGCTGCCGAAATCGCCGCACGGCGCTGCTCCGACATCGAGCGCCATGCGGATGCCCTCGCCCTTGTTGTAGTAGCCCCCGCGCGCCACCGGCCGAAGATAACGCGCGCGCGGACCGAGATAGCGCACGAGCATCTCGGGGTTGCCCTCGAAGCCGCCGCTCGCGAGCACGATCGCGGGCGCCCGGAACTCAGAGGCCGCGTTGCCGGGCCCGACCGCGCCGAGCCCGATCACGGCGCCCGAGGCATCCCTTAGGAGCCGCTGCGCCGTCATTCGGTAGAAGAGCCTGGCACCTTCCTTCTCCACCCAGTCGCCCAAGGTCTCGACCAGCACCAACCCCCCGCCCACCGGCGCCATGCGCGTCGTGCAGGTGGTGATGAAATACCCCGGCAGGAAATCGAAGCGCAGCCCGAAGCCCTTGAGCCATTGCAGCGTCGGCCCGGCGCGTTCCGCGAAGGTCGCGATGACCTCGGGATCGGTGAAGCCGAGAACCTTGACGATGGAGGACCAGCTCGCGTAGTCGCCGGCCGCCTCGTTCACCAGCGCCGGGTCGAGGTAATGGCCCGCGTTCTCCGCGAAATGGCTCTCGAAATCGTCGGCGACGGCATGCTCGCTCTTCATACGCAGCATCGCCTCCGTCCAACGCGTATTGCCGCCCCGCTCCTCGCGCGGCGCGCGCTCGAGCACGGCGACGCTCGCGCCGCTTTGCAAGGCCGACGCGGCCGCGGCCAGGCCCGAAATGCCGCAGCCGACCACGACGACGTCGAAGTCGAGCGCTTGAGCGGGTGAGCCCATGGTACCTCCCCTGTCCGCCCTCGCGCCCGAGCGCCAACGCTCAAGGCGGACAGATGTAGCCCGCCCCCGTCGGCGACTTGAAGCAGCCGACCGATTCCGGAATGACCTGCTTCGGCAGCCACAGGACGACGCGCGGGAAGAAGATGGCGAACGCGATGGTCACGAAGAACACGACGTAAATGGGCAGCGACGCCTTGAGGGCCGCCGAGAAGCGCGTGCCGACGAACTTGGACGCCATGAGGAGTGCCAGACCATAAGGCGGGGTGATCAATCCGAAGGCGAGCGTCGCGATCAGCACCACGCCCATGTGCACCGAGTTGATGTTCGCCTGATCGGTGAGCGCGTTGACGATCGGCATGAAGATGATGATGGCGGGAATGGGCTCGATGAAATCGCCCACGATGGTGAAGAGCGCCACCAGGAGAAACATGATCATGTGCGGGTCCGTCCCGGCGATCGAGGTGATCCAGCCCGAGACCACGATGGGCCCGCGCAGGTAAGCGAGCAGCCAGCCGAAGGCGGTCGCGGACGCGATGGTGATGAGCGGCAGCGAGTAGATGAGCCCGGCATGGGCGAAATCGATCGGCAGATGGCGCAAATGTCCGCGGTTGAGCAGCGGGATCACGACGAGCAGGATCCAAGCGACCGCGACCACGCCGGCCTCGGTCGGCGTGAACCAGCCGCTCACGATGCCGCCCAGGAGGATCACCGGAATCATGAGCGGGAGCGCCGCCGCCTGGCCCGCTTGGGCGAACTGGCACAGGCTCGCGCGCGGGCGGCGGAAGCCTGCGGGGCCGAAGAAGTAGCAATAGATCATCAGGCCGAAACCGATCATCAGGCCCGGCACCACGCCGCCCATGAAGAGCCCCGCGATCGAGACGTTGCCGATGGCGCCGTAGACGACCGCCATGATGCTCGGCGGCACGAGTGCCGCGATGGTGGACGCCGCCGCAATGAGGGCCGCCACGAAGGGCAGCGAATAGCCCTCCTTCTCCATCGGAAGCGCCAGCGTGCGGCTCAGCACGGCGACGTCCGCCGAGGACGAGCCCGACATGCCGGAGAAGAACATGCTGAAGACGGTGACCACCTGGGCGAGCCCGCCGCGCAGATGCCCGACGAGGGCCTGCGAGAGATTGGCGATGCGCACCACCACGTTGGCCGAGGTCATGAGCTCGCCCACCAGGAGGAAGAACGGCACGGCGAGGAGTGCCGTCGAATCGACGCCGTTGAACATCTGCTGGATCATCGAGCTCAGCTTTACCGGCGTGAAGAGCGTGCCGACGATCACCCCTCCCATCAGCGAGAAGGCCACCGGCACGCCCATGTAGCCGAATAAGAGGAAGAGGAACGTCATCAGGCCGAGGATGAAGGCACTGCTCATGGCCGCGTCCTGCCTCTAAAGCGGCGCCGCCGGAAAGTCGGCAGCGGCCTCGCGCGGGCGCAGCACCTCGGCCAGCTCGGGATCCGCGAAGCCGTTCCTCCAGCCGTTCACGAGCTGCTCGAGCGTGAAGACGACCACGAGCAGGCCCGAGAGGGGAATCACCGCGTAAAGGCTCGCGATCGGCGTCATGGAGGGCATGCGGAAGCTGGTGAAGCCGCTGAGGAAGTTGAGGGAACCGAAATAGACCATGCACAGCCCGACCACGATGACCACGCCACGGTTGAACACCTCGACGACGAGGCGCACCCTGCCCTTGAGCGCCTCGGCGACTGCGGTCAGATAGAGATGGTCGTTGCGCCGTGTCGCCACGGCCGCGCCGATGAAGACGCCATAGGTGAAGAAGGTCGAAGTGACCTCCTGCAGCCAGAGCCACGGGTGGCCGATCTCGCGCGTGATGATGTCGCACAGCACTGAGGTCGAGAAGCCGACGATCGAGACCCCGCAGAGGATCATCAGGATGCGCTCGAGCCCGTCGAGCGCCCGCCACTTGAGATGGCGCTGCCGCTGCAGCACGAGAACGCTTGCGCTCGCCATGCCCCTGCTCCCGCCACCCGCACTCCGTGCCGCCCCCGCGCTCCGGCTCTCCCCTCGTCGGCAACGATACGGGACGGCGTCCCTCCGGAGATGCTACAGCGCTCGCTACTGGCGGGCGCGCACGAGTTCGAGAATCTTGACCGCGTGCGGCCCGAGCTGCTTTGCGATCTGGTCCTGGATCGGCTCGGCGATCTTGATGAAGCCGGACTTGTCGACGTCCGTCACGAATTTGACCCCGATCTTCTCGAGTTTCGTCTGGGACTCATGCTCGAGCGCGATCGCCTTAGCCGGTTGCGCGCGGCCCACCTCGTCGGCGGCGCCCTGGACCCAGCCCTTTTGCTCCGCGCTGAGCCCGCTCCACACCTTGTCGCTCACCCACAGCACGCTGTTGTTCGCCTCGTGCTGGGTCATCGACATGATGGGGGCGGCCTCGTAATGCTTGTTCGAGAGATAGACGTTGACGCCGTTCTCCGCCATCTCGACGACCCCCGTCTGGAGTGCGGTATAGACGTCGCCGAAAGGCATGTGCACGGTCTGGGCGCCGTAGGCCGGGAACATGGTGTCCTCGGTCGCGGTCGCCTGCACGCGCACCTTGACCCCCTTGATGTCGCCGACGTTGTGGATCTCCTTCTTGCCGTAAAGGTCGCGCAGGCCGAGGGTGAGGAGGGTCAGCACATGGGCTCCCTTCACGGTGTCCTCGATCATCTGCCGCACCGCGGCGACCACCTTGGGATCCGCGATGGCCTTCTCGAGATGAGCCTCGGATTTGAACAGGAAATGGATCGACATCACGCCCGACTCCGGCGAGACGGTCGCCGCGTTCGCGGTCGAGCTGATGATGAAGTCGATGTCGCCCGACTTGACGAGCTGCAGCATCTGCGGCTCCTGACCGAGCTGGGCGCCCGGGAACTGGTCGATCAGCATGGTTCCCTTGCTGAGCTCGGAGAGCTTCGCGGCGAAGATGTCGCCGGCGATGCCATAACCCGTGGTATGAGGCTGGTCGTAGCCGAAGCGGTAATGCTGCGCGTCCGCGGCAAGGGTGCCGCTCGCGGCGGCGAGCATGAAGACGCCGAAGGCGGCTCCGCCAGCGAAAATGCGCGCCCGGCTCGTGAGCATGTTGTCCTCCCCTGTCGTTCTTATGTCGATGCGACCCGGCCGGGCTCTTCTCTCTCTCTCTCTCTCTCTCTAGCGGAGCCTTGCATTCCGCGTTTGCGGGCCGTTGGCATCGATTATATGGGGAGGGGGAGCGCGCGTATAGGGGCGCGGCGCGCGGGACCGCGCGGGTCGCCCGCCCAGGCCGGCCTGACGCGGCCATGCTGCAGGGCTCACCCTACCCGTGCTCGCTCGGGCGGCGAAGCGGCACCTCGCTTTCAACCCCCTTGCCGACGACGCGCAAGCCGAGGCCGCGCGCATTCATTCACTGGGAGCGGCCGCTCAATTCGCGCTCGGTCTCATCCAGGCGGTCCATCGTCGGGCTGCTTGCAAGCGCGCGGCATTCGTCTTGCGTGGGGCTGGGGGGCACCGAATATTTCTTCAGCCAAATCATGACGACGCGAACATAGGCGCTGAATGCGCTGGCGTCCGGCGAGAGGGCACGCAGACGGTCGATCTCCGCATCGATCCCGCTCGTAAGGCCGTCCGACATCACGCCGAACCATGCGTCGCCACGAAGCCCGCAAAAAAACGCGGTCCGGGAGAGCCTCAGCGTTTCGGCGATGGAGATCATCTCGTTGCGCAATTGATCGCCGCTGCTCTCGCTGGCCTTGGGCGGATAGCGTGAAGCAGCGTCGCCGCTGTCACTTGCTTGCACATAGGGCAAGTCCGTACGCGATCGTTCGGCGCTGGAGCAAATCAACTCGGCGAGAGGTCCGGCGGCCGCTCTGCAATCGAAGCCTGGCCCAAGAGCCTCGGCGGCCGGGAGAGAGCCAAGGACAAGGCAAAACGCAAGTGCGGACGACGCGCGCAGCATGTCTTTCTCACAATACTCCATTCGCTGAGGCCGGCCGCAACGGAATTCGGCGTAAGCGCAAGATCGGCCGTGACCCAGGCCGCGCGTTCATCCCGCCCCAAGAGCCGTGACGCATGGTGCGCGGGCCGGCGCGGCCGTCCGCGGCAAGGCGGATTTCTCCATTTATCGGCTAGCCGGGCCGGCACGGATCGCGTAGCTTGGCCGCAGACACAGGCCAAGACGCAAAAGGGGCTCTGATGAACCACATTCGCCGCCTCGTTCTCGTGCTCGCCGCGCTCACGATCGCGGTCTTTGCCGGGCTCGCCGTGAGCTCGGTCTCGGTCAGGACCGAGGAGCCGCAGCAGAACCGTCTCGACGCGGTGCTCGCGGCCAAGGTGCTGCGGGTGGGGACGACGGGCGACTATCGCCCCTTCTCCTACCTCAATGCGGAGAGCAAGACCTTCGAGGGCGTCGACATCGACATGGCGCGCGCGCTCGCCAAGTCGCTCGGCGTCGAGGTCGAGTTCGTCCAGACCTCCTGGCCGCACCTGATGGACGATCTGGTCGCAAACAAGTTCGACATCGCCATGGGCGGCATCTCGGTCACGCTCGAGCGTCAGAAGAAGGCGCTCTTCACCATCCCCCTCATGGTCGACGGCAAGGCCGCGGCCTCGCGCTGCGCCGACAAGGACAAGTACCAGAGCCTCGACGCCATCGACCGCGACGGCGTAAAGGTGGTGACCAATCCGGGGGGTACGAACGAGCGCTTCGATCGCGCCACGCTCAAGCACGCGACCATCGAGGTCTACCCCGACAACAAGACCATCTGGCAGCAGCTTCTCGACGGCAAGGCC
>Ga0187784_10001780_pt1 | contig 17202 bp, 19 predicted proteins | sample 1015_SJ02_MP15_2_FD_132964 | JGI IMG/M metagenome (GOLD analysis project Ga0187784, IMG submission 132964) | Tropical peat soil microbial communities from peatlands in Department of Meta, Colombia - 1015_SJ02_MP15_20_MG | ecosystem: Environmental > Terrestrial > Soil > Wetlands > Peat | place...
CGGCATAAACGCCTAGGACCATTTGCAATGGATCGGACGATGCATCTGCCGACATTTCTCCTTGCACTGTCCTTGGGCGCGGCGGCGGCCCTTGTCGGAACATCTGCGGCCGTCGCCGGCGATGACGAGGCGGCCTACGGGCCGCAGTTGGAAGGCTTCGACTATCCCTGGCCGGTCGCGCATTTCTCCTTCACCTCGCAGAGCGAGGCGCTGGACATGGCGTATATGGACGTGAAGCCGGCAACGCCGAACGGCAAGGTCGCGGCGCTGTTGCACGGCAAGAATTTCTGCGCGGCGACGTGGCAGGATACGATCACGGCCTTAAGCGCGGCCGGCTACCGGGTGATCGCCGTCGATCAGGTCGGGTTTTGCAAATCGACCAAACCCAAGCACTACCAGTACAGTTTCCAGCAGCTTGCTGGAAACACGCACGCCCTGCTCGCTTCGCTCGGCATCGGCCGCGCGACGATCATCGGTCACTCGACCGGCGGCATGATCGGCATGCGCTACGCCCTGATCTATCCCGACGAGGTCGATGAACTCGTCCTCGTCGATCCGATCGGGCTCGAGGATTGGAAAGCCAAGGGCGTACCCTGGCAAAGCGTCGATGCGTGGTACCGGCAGGACCTGAAAACCACGGCCGAGAGCATCCGTAACTATGAGCGCACGACCTATTATGCCGGCACCTGGGACGAGCGATACGAGCGCTGGGTGCAGATGCTGGCCGGGCTCTATCTCGGAGCGGGCCGCGACGTCGTCGCCTGGAATTCGGCGCTCATCTACGACATGATCTACACCCAGCCGGTGTTCTACGAGTTCGAACAAATCAAAGTGCCAGTGCTACTGATGGTCGGCGACAAGGACACGACCGCAGTCGGTAAGAATCTGGCGCCGCCCGCGGTTGCGGCCACCTTGGGCAATTATCCGGTACTGGCCAAGGCGGCGGCGAGCCGCTTGCCCCGCTCCCGGCTGGTCGAGTTTCCCGATCTCGGGCATTCGCCGCAGATCCAGGCGCCCGAGGTCTTTCATAAGGCGCTGTTTGACGGCATGCGGAGCCTTACGGCCGACGGATCTGCCAAGCCTTGAGCCACTCGAAGTGCGCCTAGTTCGAATAGACCAAAGGCACACGCGCCTAAGGGTGCTGTCGACAAAGCTTGCCTGCGTACTTTAGGCGGGATTTACGCGACACCCCTGTCCGGCCAACCGATTCGGCCGTAACTACTATGAGTTGTTATCCATTATAATACGTCCTTTAATTGTTCTAGGAGAATCCATTTAATTGTCGAACTGGCCGCCTCCTGGGAGAATTTTTTGAGGAGGAGCGCGTCATGCGCCACGACTCGATTCGCCCAGGGACCCCCGCCACCGTTCGCGGTCGTCCGTTCACCAAAGGCAATCCCGGACGCAAGCCCGGATCCGTAAACCATACGACTCTCGTCGCGGCGGCATTCCGCAAGGGCGAAGCAGAAGCCCTGAAACGCAAGGCAGTCGAAGCCGCACTTGCCGGCAATGCTCTCTTGCTAAAGTTTTTTGCCGAGCGCCTTTATCCGCGCGAGCGGCTTATTTGCCTCCAGTTGCCTGCGATGGAGTTTGCTGACGACGGCGTCGAAGCCCTCGGCGCGGTCGTACGAGCTGTGTCTGAGGGCAAAATCAGCCCGAGTGAAGGCGCGGCGCTGGCGAGCGTCGTTAAATCATACGGCGAAGCGATCCACCTAGCCGATGTCGTCAAGCGGATGGATAAGATCGAGGCGCAAACAAATGGAAGCGCGGTAGATGCGTGAGTTTTCACTTCGACGAGTCGCCCGCTTGGAGCAACTGGCGAAGGCTTACCTCAAGCGAAGAGAGGAGGAGCGCGAAAACTCACTACCGGAGTTCTTTCGCCAGCAGGCGCGTAACATTTTAGCGAATCTTGCTTGCCTTATCCTCCATGGAGAGCCCCAGATTGATGAGCCGCTGAACAATGCCTGGGAACGGTGCCGCGAATCCGCCGCGTGGCAAATGTGTCGCGAGAAGCATGGAGATTTAACTGCCGGCGAGAACGTGACACCATTTCATGAGATCGGCGTGTACTGCATCGCCAGATATTTTCGCGAATATCTTCTTACCGACCTTCCGGGCGCCGACGAAATTAAAAAATACAATGCGATTTTTTAAGGAAGCCCCGCCGTGGCTCTTATGGTTCACTCATGCCGATGTGGCGGCGTATATCGCAGGTGTCGAGCTACCCGATCTTTCGGAGGTAAGCCGCTTCGCACGGGGGGAATGGCTATGTGAGCACCTACCGCCCGGCCCATTTCAACTGCAGCGGCTACCTGACGGCGTCGATCAACGTTTCATACCTCCGACAGCGGATACATTCCAAGATAATTTGAAAAACAAGACCCCGCGGGAACGCAAGAGAATCCGCAGAATCTACGAAACTTTGCGCTAGTTTGTTGTATGGCCGCCGGGATAATTTAGCGCCGAAAGGACTTCGGTCACCGGCGCACTGACAAGCTCTACGGCATCGGCCATGGTGAGCAGCGCCCACGCCAGGTCGCGCGCCTTATCAATCGTGAGCGTGACCTCCTCAAGCTCGGCCACCGAATCATAAATTGGATTTTTGATCTGCAGCGTGACAACCGCCTGTTCAGCGGAGATCACGTCGGTGTTAATCGACACTTCGTCGCCGTCGTCGGCCTGCACTGCAATTCGCATGTGAAATCTCCCTGTTGCCGCGAGTTATAGCCTGCCTCGCTTGCGGCCCGCTGAAGGAGTTTCAGCAATTTTTATTCGATTGTCCTATGCGCTCGCCCCCATTTGGGCGACGCCGGCAAACGCTCGCGTCGCGTGTAGTGAATCATCCGTTTACGGGCGCCGTTCCCCGCGGCCTCGAGTAGCAATAGATTTACTGAAAACAAATCAATCCGCAGCAAAATCGTCGTAGAGCTCTGGACCAGACATACGCCCGTCGTAACTGCTCGTCGGGCCAGGGCTGAGGACGGCGCGCATGACCGCTCGGCAATCGGCTTCGGCCCCAACTAGCCCAACGGCCAAGAAGGCGCAACCGCGCCGGGCGAGGCGCTCGAAGCACGGGTATGCCCTGGTCGTTGTGGCGGTCGTGTGCGGTACGATCATTTATTTGGGGACAAACTGGTACCTCAGGTCATCCCGGTCGCAGATCGCTGAGCAACCGGTGCCAATGGGCGTCGACGACTCCCGCACCGGCAAGATCGTTTTGCAAACTAATCCAGATCGATGCGAGCAAATGGTGTTTGACAATACCAACGGCCGTTTCGTTGACGGCCTTAAGCCGTGCGACAATCAAATCAAGCTTGATGAACACGGCCGGCCGATCCCCCTCGGCACCATTCATCGGCTCGATTCGATCAGCAGGTCGTTCTTCGGGCGCTGATTGATCCACCTGTCCTACCGCCACACGCGTTGGCAGCACCCGGCCGGCACCTATGGGATCGCGCCGCGTAATGGCGGACGCCAGGCGCCCTTTTTCCCGCCCCACGGCCTACATCGGACTGCTCGGCCAGTGTGGGGCGCCCGCCCTTAGCGTTGGAACTTCATTAATCGTTTGTCCTGAATAATCCCTCGTTTTTTTGGTAGGGGCAGATCATGCTGCGGCAGCCTCGAAGGAACCTCATCCAACAGCCTCGGGAAAAGCGAAAAAGCGCGCGCTATCCGATGCGGCGCGCCGCTGAAGTCATTTTGGGCGGAGACGGCCCGCCAATCGCCTGCGTGATCTGGGACATGTCGGACGGCGGCGCTCGGCTTGCTGTCGCCCACCCTTTAGCGGACCTGCCGCGCACCTTTATCCTTGTGATGTACAAGGACCGTAGCGTCCGGCGTAGCTGCGAAGTGGTGTGGACTGACGCGCACTACGTGGGCGTCAAGTTTGTCTAGAGCTCGGCCAAGACGAATATCCGTCAACCGCCACCAGCCAAGCTCACATCAGCGACAGGCCCTTCATTAACGCCTCGCCGATCTGGGCGCAGCTCGAGGCCGTTTCGGCTATTAAAATCTTGTTGGTCGGCGTCGACAGGCTAATCCTGCCGCCGCAATTGACGCATTGAATCGCGTCCTTGCGCACCAACACCGTCACCACCTTTTCGGTATGCTGGCCACACTTCTGACACCGGATCCGAAGCAGCGTTAGGTCGGAGGTCGAGAACTTCATGACGGCTAGGTCTTCACGCCGGCGCACAAGCGCCAAAGTTAGAAAGTAGTGGCAAAAGTTAAACTTTCTGGAAAGCCGCATCTGGCTTGACACTCACGTTTTGAAGAATGCGCGCGAGACGGTTTTTTGCTCGTCCAAAGTCAGTCGTCACTCATAAAACGGCGCGACCGCGCCATTGGGCGTCAGATTCTCCTCTCTATTGGGGGATGAGCGCGGATCCAAACGTCGTCGTCCGCAGGCTGCCGCGGCCGGCCGCGCCAAAACCAACGGGACTATCTCTTTGCCGCAAGATTGCGGCAAGCCTGCCCTAAAATCATCAAACCAAGATCACGCGGAAGGCCAACATCGATCTGTAGACACCGGAACATGAAAGCCGCCGGAGGCGATCATTCGTTCTCCTATTCAATCCTCCAATGATACTGATTCGGCTGTGATACATCACTTAGAACAGAGAGGCCGTCGAGAACATCAGCGGCGCTGGCAGCTGGCCGCTGTCAATTGTCCAAGGTGCGAGGCGCGATTACGGCTTGATAGAACGCTAACTTCTTTGGTGGACAGCTGCGGGCTCGAGAATTGCCACCTCGAATGCGACGCGTGCGGCATCCGATTCGTCGGCGTTGTCGATCCATACGATGACGCTATGCTGGTGGCGGAACCGTCTAATTGACTCCAAACCACGACAAGCCATTTGACTCAAAGCCACGATAGGCCGTGAACCCTTAAGCTGAGGGGGCTCAAGTCTTCCTGGCGTTTGACTTTTCGCCCTACTTCCGAGCGATTGTCTCGACGAGGCGGATGAGCTGCTTACGAACCTCTTTATCGGAAATTTTCACGAACGCCTCAGCGATCCGAAACGCTTGCGGGTCGAACGCCACTCGAGTTACCGTAAAGGATTTGTGCTCGGCGTCCTTTGCCCCGGCAAACAATTCGGAAACCGATACGTTGAACGCATTGGCGACGTCGTTTAACCGGCTCGCTCCGAGGCGGTTCGTAACGTTCTCATACTTCTGGATCTGCTGATAGGTCAGCCCGAAAATTTTCCCGAGCGTCTCCTGGCTCATCTTGCGCTGCATCCGCAAGAGGCAAATTCGCGAGCCGACAAATATGTCGATGGCTTTTGGCGCTCTGGGTTGCTAGCCGCCCTCGCCGTCATTGTGCGCTCTCCGGCGCGCCACGAATTTGCGCGCTACCGGCTGCACGAACAGCAAACATTCTAGTCGCGTCAATGCTCGGGCGGAAAAACTCGTGAAACGGCGACGCATTCTCACATCATTAGAAAGCCAAGCAAGAGCCAAACAAAAACGGTGACCCATGCGAATGTAAAGATGGCGCCGAGGGAAATAACTGCTATCGGCCATAGATACCCAGGCGCGATTTTCGCGGTGCTTGTCGCCGAGAGGTTCATGGCTTCACTCCGTTTCTTGCCTCCTTCCGCCAAACGTTGCCCTGATCCCGATCGGCTGATGTGACCTGCGGCACAATCTGTCGCTTTATCGATAGTGGCCAGCGGAAATGGGCGACCGCGCCTGCCGGCGGCACCCGTCGCCTCAAGCTTTTTTCGCCCATAAGGTGAAGGCTATCGTGCCTTTTCCGCTGAATTGGCGAATTTCGCTCCGGACGCATTTGCTCCGCCACTCGTAATCGCGTCCGCAAAGGTCCGGTCTACTCAGTTCCGAATCGCCCGGAGAGGGACCGCTTCGATGCGGGAGGCAATGCTCAAGTGGAATATTGGGCGAACGCGACCGTGGCAGCTCGGGCGCGGTCGTCGGTCTTGACATTGACGAGTGCGACTGAGCCGCGATCGACTTCCCGCTGGGCGCGGTTCAAGGCCGGGCCAATCTCGTCGGGACGTTGGACATATTCCCCATAGCAGCCGAGCGCTTCGGCCATCTTGTCGAAGCGGGTATAACCAAGGTTGCGGCCGGGCTTGTTCCGCTCTGGATCGGCGGTCCAGCCGCCGTTGAGGCTGACCACCACTAGGATCGGAATGTTGTGGCGCACGGCGGTATCGAGTTCGAGCGCGTTGAGACCAAACGAGCCATCGCCATGCACGACGATAACCTGCTTGTCGGGCTTTGCAATCTTCGCCCCAATGCCAAAGGGCAATCCGACGCCCATGGTGCCGAACGGTCCAGAATTTAGACGATGGCCCGGTACGAAGGTCGGCATCGACTGGCGGCCGAAGTTTAAGATCTCCTGCCCGTCGACTACCAAGATCGCGTCGCGCTGCATGAAATTCTTGATCTCGTCGCATAATCGCAGCGGATGAATCGGCATCTCGTCCATGGACTTGTTGGCGCCTGGTGCCTGGCGCTTTGCCATCTCGCCGTCTGCAAGCTTTCGGCGCCATGCGGAAAAATTATCCGCGCTAATGCGCTTGGTGCTGGCATCGATGAGCTGCCGAAGCACTGCCTTGCAATCGCCAACGATGCCGATATCGATGTTACGGGGCGAGGTGGCGATTTCCTCGGCATCGATATCGATGCGCGCTATCTTGGCTCTCCCGTTGAAGCGAGGTGCCGCCGCGTGACCGATGATGTAGTTCATGCGCGTGCCAACCACGATGATCAAGTCGCTCTCGCGGAAGGCCGAGGAGCGCATCGTCAGATACGAATATTCATGATCGTCCGGCACGACACCGCGGCCCTGGGGTGTGGTGTAGAATGGAATGCCGGCTCCTTCGACGAACTCCTGCAGTTCCGCCGAGGCCTTAGACCAGATCACGCCGCTGCCTGACAGTATGATCGGCTGGCGAGAATTGGCGATCACGTTGACAAGTGCATCGATTTTTTGGGGATCACCTAACGGCCGCGCGTTTAACAGTGGCCGGCCAGAAAGGCTCCAGTCGACCTGTTCCTCAGGAATCTTGGCGTAGAGAACGTCGCCCGGGAAGTCGAGGTAAACCGGGCCCGGCTTGCCGCTCATCGCCTTCTGGAAAGCAGCATTCACATGCTCAGGGATGCGCTTAAGGTTGTAGACGCGATCAGCCCATTTGGTGCATGGCTTCATGATTGCGAGCTGGTCGATTTCCTGGAAAACTTGGCGGCCGTTCTGGCCGATCGGACTTGAGCCGCCAACTGCTACAACCGGACAGCAATCGATCAGCGCGTTGGCAACGCCGGTGGTAAGGTTGATCACGCCGGGACCGCTCGCCGCCATGCAGACGCCGGGCTTCTGCAAGAGTCGGCTATAGGCTTGTCCCATGAAAGCGGCGGATTGCTCGTGGCGTACGTCGAGCGGACGAATTCCTTCCTTGATGCAGGAGGATTCGGCGAGCAACATCGGTCCACCCATGAGGAAGAACAGAACGTCAGTGCCTTCGTTCTTCAACGATTTTGCGAGGATCTCCGAGCCAGTGAGTTCGGCCATCTCTTGCTTCCTCCTTCAGATGATGCCGTCCTTGCCGAGCTGGTGGATCCCGTCGGCGTCAAGACCAAGCCATTCCTGCAAAACTTCAGTGGTGTGCTGCCCGAGCAGAGGCGCCGGCTTGATCTCCGGGGTGCGGCCGCCGAAGCGCACCGGCCAGCCCGGCATTTTGAACGCGCCGACCGCTGGGTGCTCCATCGTCTGAACGATGCCCCGCCGCTCGAAGTCCGGTTCGTTGGTCAACTCCATCGTATCGAAGATAGCCCCCGCTGGCACCCCAGCACCGCTGAGCACGCGCATCGCTTCGCGCTTGTCGTGCCGACGTGTCCAGGCCGCGATCATCTCGTCGATCTCAGGCTCGCGCTCCTGACGCGCTGCTCCGGTGTCGAAACGCGGATCGCCGACGAGGTCCTTGCGTCCGATCACTTCCAGCAATCGTTGCCAATGCGCGGGATTTGTCCGGCTGGTATAGACATAGAGATAGTCATTCGGTCCGCCGGGTCTGCACGGATAAATGCCGCTGGGCACCGCGAAGCCGGACAATACTTTGGCACCGTTACGCCTCGCCGCCGTGCCGTATGTCGCCTGGGTTGAGAGCGCCACGCGAATATATTGCAGCATGGCGTCCTGCATGGCGACCTCGATGCGTTCACCCTGGCCGGTCTCGCGGCGGCGGTACAGGGCCGCCAAAACACTGATTGCCAGCAGCATACCGGTGCCGGTGTCACCTAGTGTTACGCCCGGTTTGAGCGGCGGTCCGTCGTGCTCGCCCGTAATGCTCATGACGCCGCCACTCGCTTGCGCGATCATGTCGAAGGCCAAAGCGTTCTGGTAAGGTCCACCGGTGCCAAAGCCTTTCACCTGTGCGTAAACGATGCTCGGGTTAAGGGCGCAGACCACGTTGTATCCGAGCCCTAACCGCTCAATGGCGCCCGGCGCGAAGTTTTCGACCATGACATCAGCGCGCTTAGCCAGGCCCTTGACGAGCTCGAGCCCACGTTCGGATTTCAAGTTGACTGTGATTGATTTCTTGTTCGCGTTGAACAACAGGAAATACCAAGAATCCTGGTCCGGACCGGAGGGTCCCCGCAACGAGAAACGGCCCGGCTCGCCACCTTGCGGGTTTTCCACCTTCACGACCTCGGCACCGAGCCAAGCAAGTGCCTCGGTGCAAGAAGGGCCGGCCTCGAACTGGGTGAGGTCCACAACACGGACGCCGGCAAGATATGCCGAGTGCGCGCCCTTGATATCCATTTCCTCATTCCTTTCGCTATGACGGCCGAGCATGAAATTGGAATTGGTTGATGTAGGGATATTCGATCGCAGCCTAACCTTGCGTTTCCTTCGGCTCAAGCCGCCGTGACCGCGCGCGGCGCTCGCGAAACGGCGCATAGGATTTGTCTCGCTGCGAGAGGTGCGTTTCTTTATCTACATCACCGGCGGCTTGGCCTACGGCCAGATTGACGGAAGTTACATCGAAGGGATCGTTGGCGGTCTAACGAATACCGTGTCGGTGAATACGACGAGCCTAGGATGGACGTTTGCCGGCGGCGAAGCGCGGATCGGCACCAGCAATTGGACCATCAAGGCCGAAGTTCTCTACATCGATTTCGCCAACATCTCCGGCGCCACCGGCCGGTGACGACGCCGATACTCATCAAAGGCCTTCCGGGCACGATGACCGCCACCACGACGATCATCGGCACCAGCAGCACGCACGTCGCCGACGGGATCTTCCGCGTTGGTTTAACTACCGATTTGCTCCGCGGAAGCTGATCTCGCACCTGCTGGTACTTGAAGCCTCGGCTTCGTGGCAGGGGCTTTCTCTTTTTTGGCGGATGCCGACTCATTCCTTGGGGCGCTGACGCGCCACTTAAGGTAGGCCAGGTCGTGTACCCCGCCATACCTGCAGGACCGCAGCGCCGCAGTATTACAAAGACTACGGGCTCGATTGACTAAATACCTGTGTTACAATTCGTCCCAGGCCCGATAGAAAGTCCCCTAGTGAGCCCCGCTCGGACCAGCCGCTTCGGCTCTCGACGTTGCGATTTCCGTCAAAGCTTCTTTTTGAGTGATGTCCGCGTGCTGGGGGTCGGAGAAGTTCACCGTGCAAAGCGTTGCGCCAGCTAGTATTGAGCTTTTTCGTTGATTTCATATAGGTCGGTGTCGGATCGCGAGCAGGCAACCCGACGACAGTGACCGAAGGCGCAGCCAGCGTGTCACCTGCCGGTGTGACAGTGCTAGCCGCTACCGCGACCATTTCGAGCGCCTTTGTTGTCGCGCTAGCGCTCGACCGGGTTGTAGTCGCGTCCGCCGTTTGTTTAGCGTCCATTTGCGGTAACGGGAATTGCGGCTGGTTGAGTATTGGTTGTTCACCTGTCTCGATCGGACCTGGGGGCGCCGATATCGTTTGGGCAGGTGCGACTAGCGTGCGCGCCGACACCGCGCTTTCGGTCGTTGGGTACGCGAGCAGCGAGAACACGACACTCGCCCCTACGGTCGCACCGATCGTGGTCGCCACGAGAGCGACACGCGCCGTGCGAATGAATCCCGGCGCGGGAGCGAGCCAACCCCATTCCGGATGAAAATTACTGGCGCGGCGCATTTCATTCAACTCGCGCTACCACTATCGCAATCATTTGGCGACCTCACTTCCATCAATCGTGAGAGCCATGGTTTGTTGGGAGTCATCCCATGAGGCTATCAGCGTATGCAGTCCGTTGCTTCCTGCACCAAAGATTGACCGGAGGACGTTGGATTTCGACCCGAACTGCGCTGTTTCCGTCGTTGAATTGAATGAAATGCTCCGATCCGGCGTGCGTATCTTGAAGATATTTGGGCTGCCATCGGGTCGAGTTTCGGGAAGCATAAAGAAGATAGTCCCCGCCGATTTGCTGAGTGCAGAAATGGCTTCCTTTTGCAGTTCTTTTTCTATGTCGAATGGATTTCCCTCCCCTCGCCAGCTGACCGGAACCAATCGTTCTGTGGGCTTGACCAAATGATCGACTAGAAATTTGTAAGCTGATCCGAAGGTCCTCGGTGCAGTTTTATAAACCAGCAAAATACCTAGAGAAGTCGACGGCTGAGTCATCCCTATCGACATCGTTCCCGGAATTTCAATCCCCGCGGCCGCAGGGACAGTCGGGCGCTTGTCTTGAGGAAAGATCACTCCGCCACCGAATTGCGGCGTTCTATAGACATATTGGAGGATTGAGACTTGAGGACCCATTGAGTTCTCGACCTCGATATGACAATCGAATTTGTTCCCATTCAGCGTATCGACTACAAGTGTCGGAGCCAGATGCGGATCATCCCCATTTTCTGCATCGACGCCTTGAGTAAAAACGATGTTGTTGCTTCTAGCTGCCGCGACTTGGTTTTCGAATAGATTTTCATTGGCGGCAATGTTCAGCGAAGCTGAACAAGCCACGGGGACCAACGTACAAACTAACGCTACGCGCATTCGCATCAATGACGCCACCGCTTGGCACGTCCACAATTTCTGATAACGTCGGCGCAACCATCTTAACCAAGACGTCCAAAAAGATAGTTAGGCGCAAACTTAAATTTATCTCAATCGCCCGCTATGCCATTCGGGCGGACGCCGTACATCACTCCAACAACGTCTCAATCTTTCATTCATCACCTCATCAATGAACGCGAGCAAAGCGGGGGGGGCACGTCGAGATCGAGTGTTTCAGCGATCGTGAGGTTGTTAACGAGCTCAACTCTATCGGCGCTCGCAGGGGCAGATCGATCCGATTTCCTCTTTCAAAATGCGATCGACGTAGGCGGCAAAGCTCCAAAAACTGTCCACGGGGTGTGGCGAGTTGACAACAGCCCGCCTTCCACCACGGCCTCGCGATAGGGCTGGTCGTGCGCCACGCGCTGCTGACGCCAAGATCGTCTGGCGATGCGCCAGCGGCAACGCGCTCGCCGAAATGATCAGCCCGCCGTCTAGTTCTGCGGCTTTGTCGGAATCACGCGCTTCCTATTCATCTCCGACCTACTCGTTTGGGTTCAAGGTCGTGAAGTGAAAAGGATACGCGCCGCGCACGAATGTCTTTCCACGGCGGAACTTCCTTGGAAGGCCGGACGACCAGGCTTTCAGCGCCTAGTGTTTTAACGGGTGGCACTGGCATCTCGTGAACTTCAACTTGCGCATCGTTCGTACGAACCGAAACGATACTCCCAAGAATCGCAACGGTCGCCGCTGAAACTGAACCAACATCGGTGGCGGTATTGAGACCGACCGTAAATAATTTGCCGATCAACAGGTCACGCTCAAGTGATTGTGCTAGATCGAATTGCACAGCGACGAATCTGTTGGACTGCCTGACAACGCGTCCAGGTATGAAGCCGACTTCCTTAACGAATACACGGACGTATTGTCCGACCTGCGTCACGAGCGGACGATCCTCATCGACCGCGATTGCCGCTCCAGACAATGAAATGTCCCGAATTTGGCCAGTTGAAAGCGTCCCGTCAGCACCGAATATTCCAACCGGCTCATCTAGCACGAACCGTTCCTCCGCGCGTCGCGCCGGTGCCTGCAGTGACATCATGCAGACGAGAAACAGTACCGTCACGTTAAACGCTCCCCAGGCCGCCATGACCGGAAGCAATGAGGTCTGGTCGATAACGCGTAGCTCCGGAATCGAATTGGCGATCAGGCCACCAATGGTCAGGAAAATTAAAATCGCCGAGGACCAGAAGATTCCGCGCTCAAAGGTTGCTCGACGCGCGGCATGACCCTTTGGGGTGACTTTGAACCCATGTCCGAACGGCTGCAAGAAGGTTGTTAAAACAGTCGGCAAGATTTTGAAACTCTGAAAGGTCGCCAGCACGCGGGAAGCAAGCGGAAAGTATTTCGACGGAGCGAATACCTGAATCCCGCCTACGAGCGCCAGAATCATCGGCACCACGTAGTCTAACACGCTGTCCGCCGAAACGTTGACGAGTGGATTCAGTCCCGTGAGGAGAAAAACAAGCGGCGTAATGACTATAAGAAGGGTCGAACAGCTTTGCGACAGCCAATGTGTCGGCAGGAAGAGCAAGCGGTGGACCAAGCTGAGATTTGAACCGAGCGGCCCGTCAGAAAGGAACAGAATTTGAGTGGCGCCTCGCGCCCAGCGTTGGCGCTGCACAAAGAATGCTTCTATGTTTTCAGGAGCAAGACCGAAAGCCAGTCGTTCGCACAAGTAGCGAGTAACATAGCCTTGCCGAAGCATTACTAAGGTTAGCAGCATATCCTCGGTGATCGACCCGGTTGGTAGTTTGTCACCGATGCTTTTTAGTGCGGCGCGACGAGTGACCGAATTCGAGCCGCAGCAGAATGCCGCGTCCCAGGCGTCACGGCTCGGCATAATCGCTTCGAAGAAAAATCGTTGGTCGTCTGGCAATGTTTTCCGCAATGCAAGGTTGGTTTGCATGGGATCGCTGTTGTAAAAAGCATGCGGTGTTTGGACGATTCCTATCTTGGGGTCGGCGAAGAAACCCATTGTCCGCATTAGAAAATTTTGCTGAGGAATGAAATCGGCATCGAAAATGGCGACGAAAGGCGCATTTGTTTTGGTTAGGGCGTGGTTGATGTTGCCGGCCTTGGCATGCGCATTGTCGGGGCGAGTCAAATATCCCACCCCTTTGTCCCGGCAAAACTCCTTCAGCCACGGGCGCCGGCCATCATCCAAAACCCATACTTGGAAGCTCGGATAGTCCAGGCAGAGGGCGCCGGTAATGGTCTTTTCCAGCACGTCCATGGGTTCGTTGTAGGTCGGTATATAAATGTCAACTTCGGGAAGCTCGGAGGGGGACAGCGCTCGCAATCGTGACTCATGCGCGTCTGCCTCGCCGCTGCGGTCGCTGCTGCGCAGAAACGTAAAATATAGCAGAAGCGCATCGCCGGTGGCGAACAGCTCCATCAGGTAACAAAACCAGACCCAGCTCACCTCGTGCCAAGCGCCGTGTGCCGGCAACACCGTGACGAAGAGCCGCCAGACTTGGTAGCGCGCGACAATAAGCCAGACAACGGCAAAAACGACGGCGCGCGCCCAAGTGCGTGAAAGCGGCATCGCCGGCCCGAGCGCATAGACTGCGCCTGCAACGAAGATGGTTGGGGCGAGCAGCTGAAAAAAAGTCTCGGCTGTCGAATCCAAGTCAGTTGCTCGCTGCTACGCTCGACGCGGCTGGCACCTCCCACGCGTCGGTCAACCGGTGCCAGATGGCCTCGACGAACGCCAGGTCAAAAAGTGATCTCCGGAAGCGCACCTCGGCAAGACGACCGATGTCGCAAAAACTGGCACCATCGACGCGCATGTCACCAGACGGCAGCGATACTTCCGCAGTGATTGATGCCTGACCTGCGCTTGGGATTTGCGCCGCGAAAAGCCGCTCATCATCACGGGCCGCCGAACCGCGCATCTGCCGCACCAGGCCCTCGCGCCATTCGTTACTGCCGACCAACCGAACCTGCGCCGCATCGCCAGCTTTGATTCGTTCAAAGTCGCGCTCTTGAAGCTGAACAACCACGAACCGGTGCTCGCAGTCGGCAAGATCGAGGACGCCTTGCCCTTCGGTTACGGCCGATCCTGGGCTGGCGCCAGTCGACCAAACCACGTGCCGGCCGGGCAAAACTGCCCGGTAGTTGTCAAGCCGTTCAGTCCGATCGCGCTCAGCGTCGATTTCTGCAGCCAATTGCGAAGCGCGCGCCGTTTCCTGGAGGGCCCGCATTTCCAATTCCTGTTGACGCAACAAAAGTTGATCGCGTTGTTGTTGCGAGTAGGAGACGTCGTTGGCCCCGCCACGGAGGAATATACCGCGGTCAGCGGCGCTAAGCTCAACCTTCAACCGATCGACCCGCGCGGCGGCCATCGCGCAGCGGGTCGAGGCGACTTCCTGATTGGCGCGCGCCTCGGCAGAACGGATTGGCGAAGCCAATCCAGTTTCCGTCAATGTTGTCATTCGCAAGCCGATTTCGTTGCGCTGCTTCAACTCAGCAAGACATCCAGATCTTTCAGCTTCGGCCTCGATTGCCTCATGTCGCACCTGATCAACAACGGCAAGCCGATAAGCTTCAGATCGCTTCGTAAGCTCTGCATCAATCGCAGCAATTTGCGTTAACTGGCGTCGCGCCAAGTCAGCGGCTTCTTTGGCGAGCGCGTATTGCAACTGAAGATCGAGCAGATGTCGCCGGTCAGGCGACAGCGCCTCAACTAGATCCAAAACAGTCGGGCGCTCGATCAGATCACCCTTACGCGGCAGCGACGCCGAAACTCGACCGGCAAACGGTGCGGTGACACGAACCAGCTCCGAATTGACGAAAGCCGAAGCCGCAACACGGTGCGTCACGTATGGCAGAAATGCCCAGCCTGCCGTCCCGATGAGGAACACCGCCAACGCGAGACGTGCGAATCTCTTGCGTACAAATCGCTCAATGTTCACGACGGAACGTCCCACCACGCAATTGTCAGTGGTGCCACGGATACCGCGGTTTCATGAGGCTCCCGTTAAGCTTGATGGTTAAGATTGCACGAGCGTCGGCCACGATCAGTCGACGGTAAGCGTTCTTTGAAGAGCGGGTTAACCGGAGCGAAGGGAGCCGTTCTGTATTCTATCATTGGCACTGGTTGATCTCTTCTAAAGAGGGCAATCCGATGGATGCGGTCACACCTCCACGCAGTGAGATCGACGATCGAAGAAGGAATCCGGAACGAAGGGGTTCCTCGCGAAGGCGGACTCTAAAAGTTGGCCGGACATTCTGGCCCAACGGTGATTCTTTCGAATGCAATGTGTACAATATTTCGGATAACGGCGCACAGCTAGAACTTCAAGGCCCGCTGCCGAAACTCTTCGACCTTATCATCGACGGTGAACCCTCGCGCCGGGCATGCGCAGTTGTCTGGCGCAAGGCGAACCGGGTCGGGGTAAAGTTTCAGGGGCAGTACCAGCCGCGGCCATCAGCGACAACCCCGGCAAGGCCGCTCCGTGGATTCCGGTACTATGTTGAAGAGTGCCGAAGGCTAGCTGATCGAGCGGACCCGTCGGACCGCCAAATACTTCTGCAAATGGCGGAAGCGTGGATCGCAGCTATCCGACGACTAAAACAGAAAAGTTCGGTGAGCTGAGGAATCCAACGCGAGGTCTGCGAGAGGATGTTCCGGGTCTTCCCGTTGGGCGGGAGCTCGGGGTACGGACTGGTAACGCGAAGGCAAGCAGGAGCGGACTATGCTCCATGCCTCCTCATTGTCCGACTATAGCGGCGCTAGACCCCACCGATTGCGAATCACTTCAATCCTTTGTCCACGCGGCAACAGCCTCGAACGTCACTACGTTTTTCCTTTTCCTGGCGGGGCGTCCGCCCAGGCAACAAATATCACTGGCTGCCAATCCTTTAGCGAAATGATGATCGTCCAACGAGGCAAACGCCGAAATCCCGGGCGAATGCGGGGGGCGTGCATCCGAAAGCCAGGCGGGTGAAAAGCTCTGAATACGCCTTCATCGCCAAACGCTACGCCGGCAAATAAGGAATTTGTTTACCATTCCGGCGTTAAACTTAATTAATCCTTACCGGGACCGAGGATCGTCATGAAAAGCTCAGAGACGGCTCTAAGCGAAACGAAGGTGCAACTGTTGTCGTCCGGCCCGAGTGGAACCCGTAAACTTTTCGGCTGGCTTAGAAGAGACCACTCGAAAACGGCCAGCAGTTTTCGGATGGATAGGTCGTCAGCCGACCGAGGCATCGGCAAGCGAAAACGCTGGCGAAAAAACCTTTCAAACCCCAAACCGATCGAAACGCAGCGTCGCTTCAACGGCGGTGACACAATACTCGAATTAATAGACCGAGCGGCGAGAGCGGTTCATGAGGCTGAAGAACGTGCCAAAGCTGAAAGATACGCCCGGAGCATCGCCGAGATGGCGGTCGAAACATTGAAGCACGCGGTGAAGCGCATTCAAGAATTGGAAGCAGAACTAGAAAGTTCGCACGCGAAATCGCCCTTCGAGGTGCGTAAAAGAACACCGGACCATTTCGTCCGATCTGGTTTGACATCCCTTGTTGTACGCGCGCGTCAGAAGGTTATCGCTATGGCCGCCTACCTACAGCCACGCATGAAGGCTGAGGCGACGACACCGGGTATTTCGGACGACGGCCTTCCTAACGTTGGGTGGAGCGAAATTCTTGCCAGGGCAGATGCGGCGCTGAGTGAGGCAAGCGCACGTGCCCCTTCTCAGCTTCCCTATCACAGAAATAATTTAGTATCGCAGCGAGCAGCCTAGCTAGCGCGTGCTTACCGCGTGAACAGCTGGCCTCTTTCTCACGCAGCGACGCTAGACGATTCCTCCTTCTCTTTCTTTTTGCGCCACCGCAGCGAGCAAGAATGCTCTCCGTAAAGGACTTGTTTACCATTTGTCCAATAATGTTGTGCGGCTTAAGGCCATTTTAGTCATCTCGCAGATCGAGGGCTCGACAATGGACAACTTGGAATGGCTAAACAAACATATGCGGGATCATCTTTCCAACTCGGCTCGAATCGAATTGGACGATAGGGTCTTGAGCTTTCCGGTTGCTTCTGCCGCCACCAGCAGAAATGGCGAAACCAGAGATGGCGAAACCGCATTGGAACTTGTCTATCAGGCTGCGGAGATGGTCAGGGGTATAGAGAATCGAGCCA
>Ga0187784_10001781_pt1 | contig 17200 bp, 19 predicted proteins | sample 1015_SJ02_MP15_2_FD_132964 | JGI IMG/M metagenome (GOLD analysis project Ga0187784, IMG submission 132964) | Tropical peat soil microbial communities from peatlands in Department of Meta, Colombia - 1015_SJ02_MP15_20_MG | ecosystem: Environmental > Terrestrial > Soil > Wetlands > Peat | place...
GTTCCAGATCCACCAGTCGAAGGTGCAGAGCGTTGTTGATTTCATCCAATATAAGAATATCTTCCCGGCCTGATTCCATTTTCTGATGCGTTAATTTGATCGCCTCCTGAGCATTCGCTCTGTGTTCTTTGTAAGGATAGGGATTTCCCTGAATACCGCAAAACCCTTTGCCAGTGGAAATCAGCTCCACCTCGCAACCCATCTTCTTTACGCCATCCCATTCACCTGCATAGATATCACCCTTCATGAACTGGATGATACAGACCCTCATGTTGTGACCGCATGCCCGAACCGCAATACCGAGACCGGATGTCGTCTTTCCCTTACCGTTGCCTGTAATCACAACGACAAGCCCTCTCCTCTCTTTTGGGACCAATCGAGTTACTTCCATTGCCGTAACCTCCCCCTCAAAATGGTCGAACTCACGAGGCCTATTCGACAATGACTTCGCAAAACTGAAATACCATGGCAGTTGAAGTTCCCCTTCTTTCAACAACTAAATGGCTAGGTCCGTTGCTTAACACATTGTTATAATATCAAGGGGATATACATTAAAACATAATGTAAACCCTTAATATGAGGCAGCGAATAAAGCAAAGCCCTTGTAGCCCAAATCAGTCCCCCCCGCCGCGGGCACGTTAGAGCTACAAGGGCTTTTATCCATTGACTCCCATCGCCGTACCCCTGGACAGATGCCGAAAGACCCATTGCCTCCTGCTTATATTTAACATCTAATCTATTCTCGATGTCAAATCAATTCTAATCTTCTCAAAATTCTCTCTAACTTTCTTTCAGTGTAAAATAATTCCCGCGGGTCAAAATTGTTTTCTCGTCCCCCATTCTCTAACTCTAACTTTTACGCCTTTTAGTTAGAGCTAATCATTGGAGGGAGAAATTTCAAGGTCCGCAATGCTGGATAAGAAGAATCCCCCAAAAAATACCTTAAGATTTCCACCTAAATACAGTGAATTCCCCATTTACGATATCAACCCTTTTCCCGTAGATTACTATTACATACGCATCAATATATTTTAGCTCTGATCTCTCTCCGTTGGGGACCGTCTCTTAATATGATTTACCGAATACGCGCACACAATATGTTGTAGGGGCTCAATTCATTGAGCCCTATTAGGGGGCTTGATTCATCAAGCCCCCTACAATTGCGACACAGTCTCTCGATGGGGAGCGTTAGGGAGAGGGATATAATGAAAACGTCGTTCACCATAAAGCTAATCATTTTGCTGATAGGATTCTTTGTTTTCGGCAACACTGTCAGTGGTCACATGGAGCATGAGCAACCGAAAGATCTTTCCGGAATCGGGATTGATGAAAAATTGGGACAACTCGTCCCCCTTGATCTGACGTTCCATGATGAGAACGGCATTGCCGTTAGTCTAAGACAACTGATTCATACCCCCACCATTGTCACTCCAGTCTACTTACATTGCCCGAATGTCTGTAGTTTACTGTTGCAAAATTTGGCAGATGCTCTGGATAAGTTGCCCGCCGAACCTGGCAAGGAATATACCGTTCTAACCATCAGTTTTGATGAAACGGAAAAGCCAGATCTTGCCCTGCAAAAGAAAAAAACTTATCTAAAAATGATCCAAAAACCTTTCCCTGCGGATGTCTGGAGATTCTTGACAGGAGACAAAGAGAATATTCGTAAACTGACGGATGCCATAGGTTTCCATTTCAAAAGAGTGGGGGAAGATTTTGAACATCCAGTATCGTTAGTTATCCTCGCCCCTAGTGGAAAGGTTGTCCGCTACATGTACGGCGCGGACCCCCTCCCCTTCGATCTTAAGCTGGCGTTCGTAGAAGCTTCTCAGGGAAGGATTGGGCCCACCATTGTGAGGGTGGTTCGCTTCTGCTTCCGTTACGATCCAAAAGCCAACAAACTCGTCTTCAACATGTTGAGAGTTACTGGAACCATCACCCTATCTTTTGCGATATTATTTGTCGTATTCCTTCTTTTCAAAGGGAGAAGACAGCGTCTTAATGAGGAGCAACAGGCATGACGTCGGACGGAGCTGCGGGGGGCATTGCCCCAAGAACCAGTTTTTATAATAACCAAGGGCGATATCACGGAATCCTTTCATGGATTCTCACCCTAGACCACAAGAGAATCGGCCTTCTTTACTTCATTTTTGTCATCGCCTTCTTTTTTAGTGGAGTTGTCCTGGGATTCTTCATGCGTCTGGAGATGATTGCACCCGGAGGGGCCATCATGAAACCTCAGACATACAATTCCCTCTTCACGCTGCACGGGATCATTATGATCTTTCTGGTCGTCATCCCGGCCATCCCGACCATTTTTGGAAATTTCTTCCTTCCAATCCAGATCGGCGCAAGGGATGTCGCTTTTCCCAAAATCAACCTCCTTTCCTGGTGGCTTTACATTACCGGGGCAGGTGTGGTCTTTATTTCTGTCTTCACCGGCCAAGGGCCTCCTGATACAGGATGGACATTCTATGCGCCGTATAGTCTGCGGACGACCGTCAACGTCCCGCTTGCAGTTTTTGGTGTCTTTATTTTAGGCATGTCCTCTATTCTGACGGGTATTAACCTTGTGACAACGACTCACAGACTAAGGGCTCCCGGAATGACCTGGAGGCGTCTGCCCCTTTTTGTCTGGGGAATCTACTCAACGTCATGGGTTCAAATTCTTGCTACACCGGTGATCGGAATTACAATGGTTCTCATCTTTCTCGAAAGATTTTTTGGAGTAGGCGTGTTTGATCCGGCCAAGGGAGGTGACCCTATTCTTTACCAACATATGTTTTGGATCTATTCACACCCCGCGACTTATATCATGATCCTTCCTGCAATGGGGATCGTCTCGGATGTGGTCCCCGTGTTTGCCAGGAAGAAGATTTTTGGATATATGGCGATCGCCCTTTCGGGCATGGCCATCGCTGCGGTGGGATCCCTCGTTTGGGGCCATCATATGTTCGTGAGCGGACAGAGCGATTTTGCTGACCTCCTCTTCTCTCTTCTCACCTTTTTGGTAGCCATTCCCAGCGCAATCAAAGTCTTCAATTGGGTTGCCACACTCCACAAAGGCTCTATTGTCATCGAGCCTCCTCTCCTCTTTTGTCTCTCTTTTATCTTCCTCTTTTCAATAGGGGGGCTTACAGGCTTGATCCAGGGGGCCCTGGCACCCAATGTCCACCTCCACGATACGTATTGGATCCCGGCCCATTTTCACTACATTATCTTTGGCGGAATGGGATTCGGTCTTTTTGCCGCTTTCCATTACTGGTTCCCCAAGATGTTTGGCCGCATGTACAGCCGAAAAATGGCCATACGCGCATGGGTCATCATGTTGATCGGATTCAATATGTTCTATTTTTCCATGCTCCTGCTAGGCTGGGAAGGGATGCCCCGGAGATATTATGATTATCTTCCCCAATTCCGAACCCTCCACCTGACAGCAACATTCGGCTCGTGGATTCTTATCGCCGGCTTAATCATCATGTTTGCCAATCTATTCCACGGCCTTTTCAAAGGCGAAAAAGCTGAAGACAATCCCTGGGACGGAGTGACGCTTGAATGGCAGATCCCTTCCCCGCCTCCAACTGAGAACTTTGAAAAAATCCCGGTTATCCAACATGGCCCTCATGATTTTAAGGAGCTTGAACATAATGGATGAAGCACGAGAGGCTGTCTTTGAAGAGACCAGGGAGGATACCAGCGCCAAGCTGGGTATGTGGCTTTTCATTCTGTCCGAACTTCTCCTCTTTGGAGGGATGTTCATCCTCTACTCTGCCTACCGCTATAAAGACCCCGTCAATTTTCATCATGCCTCGAGGCAACTGGAGATCCTTCTCGGCACGTTAAACACCATTATCCTCCTGACCAGCAGCTTATGCGTAGCAGCCTCCATCACAGCCCTCCGAAAGGGCGAGCGCAGATTGTCAATGGTCTTGCTGATGGCTACAATCGCTCTTGGCCTCCTCTTTCTCGGGAACAAGGGCTTTGAATGGGGCGGTAAAATTGAACATGGTATTTATCCGAATTCTCCGACCCTATTGGCCCGTGCGAAGGGGGAGATTCTTTTTTTCGGCCTTTACTATGTGATGACAGGTCTCCACGGACTCCATGTGCTCGTGGGGGTCTGCATCCTCTCTGTAATGTTAATTCTCATTGACAAAAACAGGCTTAACCAGATGCGCTTCATTCCCTTGGAAAATGCGGGATTATACTGGCACCTGGTCGATATCATCTGGATCTTTCTATACCCCCTGTTCTATCTGATTACGTAATCCCCCCCACCCCCCTTTTAGTAAAGGGGGGGAGTAGGGGGATTTACGGAGGAACTTGAATTGAAGCCTGAAGAAGAGTCCCATGGTACAAGGTATCGAACCTATGTCCTTGTCTGGGTGGGGTTGGTCATCCTGACAGGAACGACGCTTAGCGTTGCAGGAATGGCACTTGGCGGCTGGACCATTCTCATCGCTTTGGCGATCGCAGGAACGAAGTCCGGACTGGTTCTGAATTACTTCATGCACCTCAGATCCGAAAGACTTCTCATCTTTAAGGTCATTATCCCTCTTGTCATGGCCGTTTTTCTCGTCTTTATCCTTTTGACCTTTTCAGACCTGGCCTTTCGAGGGGGTGTGAAATGATTTTCTCAGGAGCCACAGGCTTATCCGGAAGAGTTGTCGATAACGTCTTTCTATATATCCTCTTGATCTGTGTTCTCCTTCTGGGACTCATCACATTTTTGATGGTCTATTTCTTAATTCGTTACCGTCGAGAAAAACACCCCAAGCCGGTTGACATTGAAGGGAGCACCTGGCTGGAAGTGACCTGGACAGTCATACCAACGCTGATCGTTCTAACGATGTTCTACTACGGGCTGACAGGCTTCGAGTTCTTGAAGAAAGTTCCTCCGGGAGCGATGCCAATAAAGGTGATCGCCCGTCAGTGGTCCTGGCTGTTTCAGTACGAAAACGGAACTCAAGACACGGAATTAAGGGTTCCCGTCGGAAAGCCGGTCAAACTAGTAATGAATTCACTCGATGTTATCCATGGTTTTTATATCCCCGCCTTCCGGATCAAACAGGATGTCGTTCCTGGAATGACAAACTATCTGTGGTTTCAACCGACAGAAGTGGGGACATTTGATGTTCTGTGTTCGCAGTATTGCGGCCTCGAACACTCTCACATGCTTACAAAAATAGTCGCCCTCCCCGAAGAGGAGTTTACAAAGTGGTATCAGACTAAGAAAGAAGAAATGGCGTTGAAGGGTCCCCCTCAAGGACCCAGGCTTTATCAGGAGAAGGGATGCTTTGCCTGTCACAGCACCGACGGAACGCCACGGGTGGGACCAAGTTTTAAGGGTCTTTTCGGAAAAAAGGAAGAGGTCACAAGTGGTGGGAAGAAGGAGGTAGTAGTCGTTGATGAGGCTTTCATCCGCAAATTCATATCCGAGCCTAACGTGGTCCACGTTGAAGGATACCCACCTATCATGCCCAAAATAAGTCTAACGGAGGACGAACTGAACGTACTCGTCGAATTCATAAAGAGTTTGAAAGGATGATTGTGCAGGCGCTACGAAATGTCAGGGAGATTTCGAAGGACAGAGCCTACGTATGGAGAGAATGGTTCAGCATCCTCCTTGACCTTGCCAAAATAAGGATCTCTCTTCTCGCGACGCTTACCACGGCAACCGGGCATCTTCTTGCAGAGGGAAAGATCACCATCCATATGTTGGGGCCGACGGCAGCCGTTTTCCTTCTCTCATGCGGTTCCTGCACTTTCAATCAATATCAAGAAAGAGAAATAGACCAATGGATGGACAGGACAAAATCGAGGCCCATCCCTTCTGGAAGATTGAATCCTGAGACGGCTCTCCGGATTTCTCTAAGCCTGATTCTTTCAGGGGCTCTCATCCTCCTTCTCGCCGCCGGAGAACCGGCATTGGCTTTAGGTCTCTTTGCCGTCCTCTGGTACAACTTGATCTATACCCCTCTGAAGCAGAAAATAGCGTTTGCAGCGGTGCCCGGGGCCCTGGTGGGCGCCATTCCCCCGGTTCTGGGATGGGTAGCAGGGGCGGGGAACATCCTTGATCCCCGGATCTGGGGAGTCGCTCTCTTCTTCTTTATCTGGCAGGTGCCTCACTTCTGGCTCCTTCTTCTGGATTGTTCAAAAGATTACGAGAGGGTCGGGTTTCCTTCCATCACAAAGATCTTCTCGACGAAACAGATCAAACGGATCATCTTCACATGGCTTTTGGCGACAGGAGTTTCTTCTCTGATCATTCCTCTATTCGGACTTCTGAATTATTTTTTCTGCTATCTTCTATTAGTGGCTGCAGCGTGTTGGCTGTTTTGGAGTGCCATCATTTTTCTAAGTTCTCATGACAATAGAGGCTTGTTAAGGATCACCTTCATGAAATTGAATATTTATGCCGTCCTCGTCATCTCACTCCTTTCCTTAGACAGGTTGCTGAGTTAGTGATTTGAACTGGTGAAGCGTTGGTGGCCGATTTTGAGTTGACAGACTTTGACGTTTGAGAATAAACTGAAACTATGAAGAAGATTGGCTTTCTTGTGGTGGTCCTCGTGATTCTTCTTACCATCACTGTTGCATGGCATCGTTTCCGGGTCCCAATGAAATCTCTAATTTTCTTTGTCTTCCCGATTCTAAAAAGTGAGCCTGTCGATCAACCCGTCCGCTTCAATCATATCCACCACAAAGAAGTGGCCAGGTTGAACTGTATTTTCTGCCACTCGCATGCCAGCGAACACCGTGCTGCCGGGATTCCAAACATCGAACTCTGTCGAGCCTGCCATTCGAGTGATGCAATCAGTAAGAGGCCTGAGGCGCTAAAAGTGGTTGAATACGTGAAAGCGAATAAGAGAATTCCCTGGAATCGGATGTACGAGCTTCCGAAATTTGTCGTCTTCCCTCACTGGATTCATATCCAGGGCCAAATCGATTGCTCCACCTGTCACGGGGTCACGGGTGTCAGTGATACCCCTGTAAGAATGGTTGATCGATTGTATATGGAGTGGTGCCTGGACTGCCACAAGAGAAAAGGAGCCGCGACGGATTGCTATGCGTGCCATTCCAGTTAAGCGCGCAGCGCATAGCGAGAGCATAGAGATACGGAAGCACCAAATTCCAAACGCCAAATTTCGAATAAATTTTCCAATCGCTCAAATTGGAAATACAATGTGTTCGGTCATTGGAAATTCGAAATTGGTGCTTATTTGCGATTTGAAATTTGTGATTTGGGATTTTAAACGCAGTGCTCTATGCGAATTCGGATTAGGCAGTGAACATTAATAGAAGAACATTGTTAAAATTGATCGGTGCGGCGACCTTTGGGATGGCCCTGTCAGACGAACTCCTTCATGCCTTGCCCAAAGAAGGGGAATGGGTTCCTTACGAAGAGTACTGGTCGACAGGAATCTGCCTCCAGTGTCCGAGTGGCTGTGGTCTCCGCATACGCTCAGTCAATCATTGGCCAGTCAAGCTGGAAGGAATAAAAGATTACCCGATCAATCGAGGGCGTCTCTGTCCAAAAGGTCAATCAGGGCTTCAAGTCCTTTATGATCCCGATAGAATCCAGCAGCCCATGATAAGAAGAGGGAAGCGTGGAGAGGGGAATTGGGAGAAGATCTCCTGGGAGGAAGCAATTGGTCTTGTCGCCCGGAGGTTGAAGGCCATTCGTCTGGAGGGGAGACCTCACCATCTGATGGTGTTGGGAGGAAGATATCGCGGTCACATGGCCGAACTCATGGCAAGGTTCGTCGAAGCCTTCGGTTCTCCAAACCATCTTGGAAATCCCGCCAGGGGCTCCGAGGGTATTCTGAAAGGTCATCTCTTCACGATGGGTGTAAGAGACTTTTTGGCTATCCACTGGGAAGAAGTAAATTATGTCCTCTCCTTTGGAGCGAGCCTTCTGGAGGCATCGAGGCCTTCAATCAGAAATCTTTGGGGCTATGGGTTTCTAAGGAGAGGCAGACCAGGAGTCAGGGGGAAACTTGTCCAGATTGAGCCGAGATTCTCCATCACAGCATCGAAGGCGGACCAGTGGATCCCTGTTCGGCCTGGGACAGACGGAGCGCTGGCCCTGGGAATTGCCCACTGGATCATCAAGGAGAAAAAATACGATCATCAATTTCTTGATCGCCATACATTTGGGTTTGAGGATTGGAAGGACAGTGACGGAAAGACTCACATGGGTTTTAAGACCCTGGTGCTCAAAGAATATTCACCTAAGCAGGTTTCTTCTTTCACGGGGGTCCCTGAAGAGATCATTATTCGGATCGCCAAAGAATTTTCTTCTCACCCGCCCGCCATTGCCGTCACAGGACGGGGGGTGGGTATGCAGACCAATGGAACTTATTCACAAATGGCTGTAGATAGCCTTAACGCCCTCGTTGGGTCGATCGATACCCGTGGAGGTCTTTTGCTCCAGAGAAAGCCTCCTTTTCAGAACTGGCCTGCCGTTCAGAGGGATGCAGTTGCAGAAAGGGGTCTTTCCCAACTGCGCATAGATCGAGCCGGAAGCACTCCCTTCCCTTTCGCCACGGAGCTTCCTTCTGCACTTCCGGAGAAAATCCTGAAGGGGGAACCCTACCCTGTTGATACACTTTTCCTTTATTATACCAATCCTGTCTTCAGCCTTCCCCAACCTGAGAAATTTGAGAAGGCATTAGAGAAGATTCCTTTTATCGTCAGTTTCTCCCCGTTTATGGATGAGACGACGATGCTCTCCGATCTTGTCCTCCCCGACGGAACCTATTTCGAACGCTGGCAGGATGACCATGTTGAACCAGGCTTGGGATTCCCTATGTTTGGATTAAGGAGCCCCACCATTGACCCTCCTCTCCATGATGTCAGAAATACAGGCGATGTCATCATCGAAATCGCAAAAGGCTTGGGGGGAACCGTTGCGAAGTCTTTTCCCTGGAAAGATTTTCAAGAGGCTTTGAAAGAGGCGATCAAGGGCGTTTTCGCCTCCAAACGAGGCTCCATCAAGGCAGAAGACTTTGATGAATTCTGGAAGACTTTAATTGAGCGAGGCGGCTGGTGGGATTCCCTCTACCCTTTTGGAGAATGGAAAAGGAAATTCAACACCCCTTCTGGGAAGTTTGAATTCTATTCCTTGGGGATGGAGCGAGGCTTGCAAGAGATCTCCAAAAAAAATTCGGAAGATATAGATTACATTTTGGGGGAGTTGAAGGTTGAAGCAAGGGGGGACAGAGCCTTTCTTCCCCATTACGAAAAACCGAGATGGGTGGGAGAAGAAAGGGAATACCCCTTCCATCTCATCGACTATAAGCTGATGACCATGGCAGAAGGAAGAGGAGCAAATCAACCCTATCTCCAAGAGATCGTCGGGCCTCATCTCTATGAGAGGTGGGAATCGTGGGTCGAGATCAATCCGCAAACTGCACAAAAAATGGGCATCAAAGACGGAGACCTGATCTGGGTGGAGTCGATGGCAGGGAAGCTGAAAGCGAAAGCGAGGCTCTTTCCCGGGACGCACCCAAAGCACATCCATATTCCTTACGGACAGGGCCACAAGGCCTATGGCCGGTGGGCAAGGGGGCGAGGCATCAATCCAAATGAGCTTCTTGCGAGAGAGTACGATCATCTGGGTGGATTTGTCTCTTATTTTTCATCCAGGGTGAAGGTGTATAAAGTCACATAGTCCTGTAGTCTTATGGTCGAATGGTCAATTGACAATAAGACCCTTGAATGAAAAAACTATGAGACTATAAGACCAAAAGACTAAGAGACAGGATTCATGATGTATCGCTGGGGAATGGTGATTGATTTAGATAAATGCACCGCCTGTCAGGCCTGCGTCGTGGCCTGCCGTCAGGAGAATAATATTCCCATTATGGGAGAAAAGTACGCCAAACTGGGAAGGGCAAAATTCTGGATGAATCTCATCCATGAGATCAAGGGAGCCTATCCCAATGTGGAGATGCGCTTCAATCCCCTGCCTTGCATGCATTGTGATAAACCGCCCTGTACCAAGGTCTGCCCTGTTGAAGCCACCTACAAAAATCCGGAAGGCATTGTCGCACAAGTCTATTCCCGTTGCATCGGGGTGAGGATGTGTATCTCCAACTGCCCTTATACGGTGCGTTATTTCAACTGGTATCCGCCTTCCTGGCCGGAAGCGTATAAGAAAGGGTTGAATCCAGATGTCTACCTCCGGAGAAAGGGCATCACGGAGAAGTGCAATTTTTGTATTCAAAGGATTCGAAGAGCCAAGATGAATACAAAGAAAGAGAACCGAACGATTAAGGATGGCGAAGTTACTCCCGCTTGTGTCGAGACTTGTCCCAGCGAAGCCCTCTATTTCGGTGATTTGAATGACTCCGAAAGTAGAGTTTCTAAGCTCTCCAAGAGCAAACGTGCCTTTCGGCTGATGGAGGATCTAGGGACGGAACCAAAAGTCTTCTATCTGAAAGAAGGGGAATGGGACGATGGACAGTGACGCTGTTGCGCAAAAGCATACCCGCCTGATCGAACCGCTGACCCGATGGGGGAGAGGTTCTGTGATCGTGACAGGTTTACTTTCAGCGGTTGTCCTCTGGTCTGTCATCGCTTTTGTCTGGCAATTTATCGAGGGTTTAGGAGAGACCGGGATGGGCCACCCCGTGTCATGGGCTCTCTACCTTGTCAACTTCGTCTTCTTCATCGGGATCAGTCATGCGGGTGCTCTGGTCTCGGCAGTACTAAGAATCACTCACGCCCGATGGGGGACTCCTTTCGGCCGTGCTGCAGAGGCTGTGACTGTTTTCGCCCTGGCGGCAGGCCCGACAAATATCCTCTTCGACCTCGGTCGATCTTACCTCTTCTACTGGGTGGCCCTCCATGCACAGTTTAAGTCTCCCCTTATTTGGGATTTTACGTGCATCGTGACCTACTTCACGGTCAGCAATATTTTCCTTTTGGTACTGATGATCCCTGACGTTGCCTTCCTCAGGGACCGGTTCCCGGGCCGAAGATGGCTATATAAGCCCCTCTCCTTCGGGTGGATGGGAACGGAAAGACAACAACGCAGTTTGGGAAAGGCGATAGGCATCTTGTGTATCGCTGTCATCCCTATCGCCGTGAGTGTTCATACAGTGGTTTCCTGGGTTTTTGGAATGCAGACACAGCCCATGTGGCACAGTTCGATCTTTGCCCCCTATTTTGTAACGGGAGCCATCTTTTCGGGGATTGCCACAATCATTGTGGTCATCATTGCTCTAAGGAAGGTTTATCATTTGGAGGGCTATCTGACGCCCTACCACTTCAATAATATGGGATTGCTGCTACTCGTCTTCACACTGCTATGGTTCTACTTTACTTTTGCCGAACACCTGACGGCAGGCTATGGAGGCGATTCCTATGAGCTCGCGGTCCTATGGAGCAAGCTGACGGGTAAATACGCTCCTCTCTTTTGGACGATGACTGTTCTCTGTTTTTTCTTTCCTTTTCCAATGCTCATCTGGCGGCGCACCATTCCAGGACTTCTGATCTCGTCAATTTCGATCATTATTGGGATGTGGCTGGAACGATTCCTCATCATCATTCCCTCTTTCACCCAACCCCGTCTTCCTTACGGCCGAGGGGCTTATAGCCCTTCTTGGGTGGAGTGGTCTATGACGGCTGGCCTTTTTGCAGGGTTCACTCTGGCTTTCGTCCTCTTCTCGAAACTTTTCCCGGTCATCTCCATATGGGAGACGGAGAAGGAGCAGAGGGAGAAGTCTGGCCCGAATCCTGTGGCAGGATAGAAAATAAATTTCTAAAGTAGAGGAGGAAAAAAATGGGGAGAATAAAAAGATGGACATGGATCGTGATGGCTAGTTTTCTTTTCCTTCTCGCTCCGATCAGTTTTGGTGCAGATTCGAAGCCTCCCAAGAAGACGCCCGAAATGCTAAAGGAAGGAAGAAAAATCTACGACCAGATTTGTGCAACCTGTCACGGTTCCAATGGTGATGGAAAAGGAGTAGCTGGGGCCGTTCTCAAACCTCCCCCAAGCGATTTCCGAAATGCCTTGAAAGAATGGCCAAATACGAAGGGGGACCCTCGGAAAATCTTCGAAGTCATTTCGAAGGGGATTCCGAATTCGGGGATGGTCGCATGGACTCAATACACTGAGCAGCAGCGCTGGGCACTCGTCTACACGGTCATGGAATTCGCTGCCCGACCAGCAGGCAAGCCAAAATAAGCATTTGAGGAATTAAGGATTCGAGAGGTCGAGGCTCAAGTGACCGAAAATTCACCCATCTTTCTTCTCTTCATCCTCCGATTTCTTTAGGAAGGCTTGAATGTAGACCACTTTGTCTTCTTTCGCCCCCTCTTCCTTTCTTAATGGTTGAAGAATTCTTTCGGACCCCTTGTAGGCTTCTTCTAACTTGCCGATGACCTCTTGGAGCTTCGGATCTTCCTCCACCAATTGGTTGATCTGCTGATCGAAGTATTCGCCGGCCTTCTCAAGATCGGAGAGATCGATCTCTATTCCGGTCAAATCGATCAGTTTCTTAAGAAGGGAGCAGGCCACTTTTACATTCCTCGTTTGAAGATATTGTGGGGCATGACCCCAAAGGCTGATCGCATCCAAATTTCTCTTCCTGGCCGCCTCGAGAATAAAAGTGTGGATGCTGATGGGTCCGGAGTATTCCGTCAACCCCAGCCCGGCCCCGACCACCCTTTCTCGCAATTCTTCATGATTGAACAGGCTGCTGACCATCGGAGGATAAGTGTGAGGGACGTAATCGTAAGTGCCACCGATGGTAAGAACTTGTGTCACGCGGAATCGCTCAGCCAAATCGAGAATAAGATCAGCAAAAACGTTCCACCGAAGGTGAGGCTCCACGCCGGAGAAAAGGATAAGGTCGTTGGAAGGAAGTCCCTTGACGTAATAAAAATGATTGCCCGAAGACTTCAGTTCGATCAGTCGTCCTTCCTTAATCATTGCCATTGGTCGCAGGGAAGACATTTGATAAAAATTCTCTGTCGGAATGGAGGCGAATTCTCTTGCCCCTAAACTATCGATTAAATGCCGAAGAGCGAAAGAGGAAATCTCTCCTGCATTGGGCCATCCCTCAAACCCGATGATCAAATAGGGCTCATGAAGAACTGGCCTCTCGAGATAAATGACTTCTTCCATTCTTGTCTCCCTAAATAGAATTTTAAAATACTTCAGCCCCTCTCTCACAATTTGCGACAGGTCCCGAGGTTCAGACCCCAGAACGGTTGATTATTCTACCGGCGGTTACCTGTCCAAGAACAACGATATCCTCTAACGTAAGGTAATGATTTACAGACGCGTCGAAAAGAAGCTGGACGGACGGCGGAAACTCGTCGTCACCCTCCCAAAAAACATACTGAAGAGGCACACGAGGGAAAGCATGGAGGACGAAAGAGGCATCCCCGATTTCCACAGGTTCTCCCCCCGATTCCATTCCGGCCTCCCTAAATGATTCGGCTGATTTGCCAAATTTCCGCTGTAAAGGTTCTGTCACTCGTCTCGCAAAAACACCCGCGTAAAGAAGGCCTCCTGGAATATCCTTGTAGGCCACCCATTTTCCCGTGAGAGGATTTCCATCCGCACGGATGAGGTAATGGAGTAGGAGGATACGAGTGACCAATGAAACCACCTTCTTAGACGGAGAATAGAATTCTATCTGAGGAAACCGGAGACGATAGGGTTCTGAAAAAAACTCAATAGTGATCTTCTCCCCCTCTTCCCCTCTTTGATAATCAGCCCCGGCTTTCCTTGCCCTCTCCTCCAGATTCATTTTTTTGATGGAGGCACAGGCCAAATCAAAGGACTGTTGGTAATTTTTCTGTTTGGAAAGCTCCATTATTCTAAACAACGCGTAGAGTAAGTGCGAACCATGGTTGTCTTAAATCCCAAATCACAAATTCCAAATACCTTTAGGGAACGGTTTGAAACCGTTCCCTACGCCCAAATTTCAATCTCAAATGACCATCCCGGCTTTTCGGATTTTGGTGATTGAAATTTATTTGGGATTTGGTGCTTGGAACTTGGTACTTCCGTCACCCAATTTCTTCTCTCAACTTCTTTATAGTCTCTTCGTAGCTTTCGGTCTTAAAGATGCCCGTACCAACAACGAAGATGTCTCCGCCGGCTGCTGAGACCCTCCTGATGTTCTCGATTTTGACTCCTCCATCCACTTCTATTTCCAGCGGGTGGCGGTTTTGATCGACCATTTTTCTCAACCGTTCAATCTTTTTCAGCGTGGAAGGAATAAACGATTGCCCGCCAAATCCGGGATTAACCGACATGACCAGGACTAAGTCCACATCCTCAAGAACGGTATGAAGGACGTTCAACGAAGTTGCAGGCTTGAGCACGACACCCGGCCTCACATTCAGCCCGCGAATCTTCTTGATTGTCCTCTTGAGATGGGGGCACACCTCAGCATGAATCGTTATCCAATCGCCGCCCGCCTGAGCAAAGGCTTCAATATAGCGATCAGGGTTTTCGATCATTAAATGCACATCGAGAGGCCGTGAGGTTAACTTCCTCAGTCCCTCCACAACCAAAGGGCCGATGGTGATGTTCGGAACGAAATGCCCATCCATCACATCGACATGGATCACATCCGCCCCAGCCTTTTCGACTGCCCTGACCTCCTCACCGAGCCGGCTGAAATCCGCCGATAAAATCGAAGGCGCTATTTTTTTCAATCGAACCTCCCGTTTACCCTATGAGCTGTGACAGCGCGTTCTGGGAACACACCCTACAACCGTACATCTGTTAGACAATATTATTAAATCCCAACGTTTATTCAATGAAATTAAGCTGACTTCCTTATTACAGCAAACCCAATAGCGCAAACAAGCCAAAACCTAAAATGATCAAACCCGAGATTCTGTTTAGCCACTGCAATCTCTTGAGATTGAGCAGTTTCTGCAATAGACCGGTGAAGCCGCACAGAACGAGCCACCACATTGCAGAGCCGACGAAAATCCCCGTCACCAACATTCCTGCTAATAGAAAGTGATCGCCCTCGCTTCCGACTCCCAGTCCGGCGAAAACGGCCGCAAAGAAGATAATGGTCATGGGATTCGTGAGGGTTAGAAAAAGGGTTGAAAGATATGCATGCCAAGGGCTGTTCCGTTCCACGGGGACCCCTTCTTCGGCAGGTTTAGAGAGAAATGTCTTTACACCCAGGATAATAAGCAGCCCGCCCCCGATCAGATGAAGCCAATACTGCTTACCGATTAGAAAATCAACAAGAAAGGTCAGTCCGAAACCGGCGATGGCTCCGTAAAAGGCATCGGCCGTAGCCGCTCCCAGGCCTGAAAGAAATCCCACCATACGGCCTTGCGCCAGAGTCCGTCGGATACATAATATCCCGATAGGACCCACCGGAACGGAAATGGATAATCCGACGATGAATCCCTTAATCAAATAGTGAATCTCTTGCATTGGCCCACTTGTTTTTCTGATTAAGATTCTTTTCTCAACCGCGCCGCAAAGAACCCATCCATTTCATTTTTAGGGGGAAAGGTTTTCAAATATCCGTTTTGGATCAACGGGCGCCATTTTTCTGAAAGGCCGTTATCAATCCGATCGAGTTTGAATGCCGGATGTCCCTCCAAGAATTTCTCGACCACATCCTCATTCTCTTCATGAAAGACCGTGCAGGTGCTATAAGTCAAGATGCCTCTTTCTTTTACATAGGTCGAAAGATTAGCCAATATCGAAAGCTGTCGTTCGCTCAATCTCCGAATGTCCTTCTCCTCTCTTCTCCATTTCAGATCAGGGTTCTTGCGAAGCGTTCCAAACCCTGAACAAGGAACATCTGCCAAAACCCGATCGAACACTAAGTCTTTGGAGAGAGGAAGAGATGTAGCGGCGTCTCCCTTGAGCAAGGTGACTATCCCTATCCCCAATCTTTCACATATTTCTTCGATTAATTCCAACTTTCCCTTACTAAGATCCAGGGCATAGATTTTTCCCTGGTTTCCCATTTCTTGAGCCGTATGAGTGGTCTTTCCACCCGGAGCAGCACAGGCATCAAGGATTCGTTCTCCCGGCTTTGGACCCAATATGGAAGTGACCAGTTGGGAGGCCTCGTCCTGAATCACGTAAAAGCCTCGTTTAAGGAACGGAAGTTCTGATACGGGGGGAGGGTCTGGTAGCATAATCCCCTCTTTCGAATAAGCGGTCGGAAGTGATTCTAACCCTTCTCCCCCTAACTTTGCCATGAGGTCTTTTCGATTTATCTTCAAGGTGTTGGCTCGGAGCGTCAGGAAGGAGATCTGATTGTTGAACGCGCAGATGCGAACAGTTTCTTCGACACCCATCTCCTTGATCCATCTCTGAACTAACCAGAGCGGATGCGATTGGACGACAGAGAGATGGAGCGCTGGATCTTCGGTGATGCCCGGATAGCGGATTTCGTCTTTCTGACGGATGGAGGAACGGAGCACGGCGTTGACAAAGCCTGCTCCTCCTCTTCCTCGTATTCGTTTAGCCAACGCTACTGACTCGTTCACAGCAGCAGAGGAAGGGGTTCTTGACAAAAAAAGGATTTGGTAGACCCCGAGGCGGAGGATATTGAGAGTTTCTAATTCAATCTTCTCGAAAGGGATTTTCGAAAAATGATGGATCACCCAATCGAGCTTTCCACGCCAGCGAATAGTCCCATAAGTCAATTCCGTGAGGAAAGAGCGGTCAAGCAAAGTAAGGTGGCGGTAGCGTTTGAATGAGTCCGTAAGAAGACGGTCTGGATGAAGATCCGCCTCCTCAACCCAATTCAGGATGTCGAGGCAGATCGCCCTTGGGGTCTTTTTCGAAGCTCCCATAATGACGGAACTTCCCGGGAATGAATTGCCACTCATATTGTGCCCTTTGCCCTCGGAAAGATTGGGCCGCAGGGCACCTGCCGGTCAAAACCTTTCCGTCCTCGCCATCTCCTCGAGTTTGGCGATCCGCTCTTCAATTGGTGGATGGGTGCTGAACAGAGAAAGAACTCCTCCCCCTCTCAGTGGGTTGACGATGAACATATGAGCGGTAGAAGGATTGGCATCCATGGGAGTCCTCTGAGCCGCTACTTCCAATTTACCCAAAGCCTTTGCCAAGGAAAGAGGGTTGCTGAGATGCGCTCCGCCCTCATCGGCTAAATATTCCCTGGACCGAGAAATGGCCATCTGAATCAGCATCGCGGCAACAGAGGCCACCACTGTAAAGAGA
>Ga0187784_10001782_pt1 | contig 17195 bp, 16 predicted proteins | sample 1015_SJ02_MP15_2_FD_132964 | JGI IMG/M metagenome (GOLD analysis project Ga0187784, IMG submission 132964) | Tropical peat soil microbial communities from peatlands in Department of Meta, Colombia - 1015_SJ02_MP15_20_MG | ecosystem: Environmental > Terrestrial > Soil > Wetlands > Peat | place...
CCAGGTTGAAACGGCGCATCAGGGCCGCGGCGAGTTTGCCCTGTTCGGGTTTCCGCCTGCGGGCTGTTATGTCGGCGTCATCTTCGTCGGGGCGCGACATGCGGCGCAGCATTTCCTGAGCCTGGTCGGTCTCGGAGCCGCCCCCGCCAGTCACCACGATCAGAAAGACGATGAAGATTGCGCCGAAGACGCCGCCCGCGATGACGATATCCATTGGCCTACTCGGCGGGGTTGCGGAACATCTGCGAGTCCAGCCGGAAGCCGGCTGCCTCGATTCGTTGCGCGTATACCGAACGGATACCGGTGGCGCGGTACTTACCGACGACCTTGCCCGTGTAGTTGACGCCGCTGCGCACGTACTCAAACAGGTCCTGCATCATCACCATGTCGCCTTCCATCCCGGTGATCTCGGAAATCCGCATGCATTTGCGCGATCCGTCGGAGAGACGGCTGACGTGCACGATGATGTTGAGCGCCGCGGCGATCTGCTGGCGCATCGCGCGCTGCGGAATTGAGTAACCCGCCAGCAGCATCATCATCTCAAGCCGGCCCAATGACTCGCGCGGATTGTTGGCGTGAATGGTGGCGATCGAGCCGTCGTGGCCGGTCGACATCGCCTGGAGCATGTCGATGACCTCGGAGCCGCGGACCTCGCCGACCACGATCCGGTCGGGGCGCATACGCAACGAGTTCCTGACCAAATCGCGCGGGCTGACTTCGCCTTTGCCTTCGGCGTTGGCCGGCCGGGTCTCGAGCCTCACGACGTGGGGCTGCTGGAGCGAAAGCTCGGCCGAGTCTTCGATTGTGACGATCCGTTCGTCCTCCTGGATGAAACTCGAGAGGCAGTTGAGCATCGTGGTCTTGCCTGAGCCGGTGCCGCCGACCACCAGCGCATTGAGCCGGGCGCGCACGGTCGCTTTCAAGAACTCGACCATCTCGCCGGTGATGCTTTCTTTCGCGATCAGGTCTTCGATCGTGTAGCGCTTGCGGCCGAATCGCCGGATCGAAAGCGAAGGCCCGTCGATCGCGAGCGGCGGGATGATCGCGTTGATACGCGAGCCGTCGGGCAGCCGCGCGTCCACCATCGGCGAGGATTCGTCCACCCGCCGGCCGACCTGCGAAACGATCCGGTCGATGATCAGCAGCAGGTGCGCGTCGTCCTGGAAGGTCACGTCGGTCCGGTACAGCTTGCCACCGCGCTCGACGTAGACGTGGCTGTGCCCGTTGACCAGAATGTCGGTGATCTCGTCGTCCCAGAGCAGCGGTTCGAGCGGTCCCAATCCGAGCAGCTCGTTCTTGACCTCCTCGACCAGCCGGTTGCGATCCTGATCGGTGAGCAGCCGTCCTTCGGCGTCGAGCAGTTCATTTATCGCCGCGCCGATCTTGGACGAAGCGATGGTCGGGTCGAGGTTCTCCAGCTTGGCGACATCGAGCGTCTCGAACAGGCGATTGTGCACGTCGAGCTTGAGCTGGCGAAACCCTTCGGCCAGAGCGTCCTTGGGCTGGCGCTTGGGTGCGCCGAGCGAACGCTGAGTGTTGGTGCTGATGACGCCGTTGTTGGATATGCGATCGGTCAGCCTCATGGCTCAAGCCTTTGCCGGAACCTCCCGGCTGCGCGAGGTTCCCAGCGCTTCGCGCAGCCGCGCCAGCAGCCTGGTGCCTGAGGGGTGTTCGCTCGGCCCGTGGCTGCTGGGCGACGCAAGCCGGAAGGCCAGCTCCTCCACGGCCCGTGCGAGCGGCGAGTTCGGCGCCGCCTGGAACAGGTCCTGTCCTCTGAGTTGTACGCGCTCGATCGCCTTGTCGTCGCGGGGGATCTTCGCGAACAGCGGACGGCCGAGCGTGTTGCTGAGCTGGGCCTCGCTGATCGGATGCTGGGTGGTAAAGCGGCTCAGCACGTATGCGGGCTCGACGCTGTTCAGGCCGAGCCGGCTGAACAGCTCCACGAACCGCCAGGCGCATCGAGCCGCCGCGATCGACTGATCGATGACGTAGAGCAGGCGATCGGATCGCTCCCAGGCGGCCACCGAGGTCGCGTTGGCGTAGCTACCGCAATCGACCAGTACCAGGTCGAACAACTGGCGCATCAGGTCGAGCACAGCCCCCACGGTCGCGTCCGTGATCGTCTCGCTGTCCTCGATTCGTTTGGGCGCGGCGAGCAAATAGATTCCCGACGGATGCTTGGTCAGCGCGGACTCGAGTTGAATCGAGTCGAGTTTCTTCTCGGGGTCGGCGACGTCCATGATCGAGCGGGCCGGCTCGATATTCAGGTAGATCGCGAGTCCGCCGGTCTGCAGATCGAGATCGACCAATCCGACCCGCTTGTCCTGGGAATGACGCGCCGCGAGCGCGAGATTGGCGCATAGTGAGGTCACTCCGACCCCGCCCACGGTGCTGGCCAGCGAAACAATCAGCCCGCCGGCCTTGCGTTCGGCCCGCCGGCGCGCCTCGCTGATCTTGAGCAGCGCGCGGGTCGCGTCTCCGATGTCGAGTGGGAGGAACAGCAGCTCGTCGGCGCCGGCCCGCAGCACGCGCCGCATCAGGTTGGGCGCGCGTTCCCCCAGCAGCGCGAACAGAATCGGCCGGGGCGACTGCGCGGCCCGATCGTGCAGGTATTCCAGCGGCAGCTCGTCTTCGCCGCTGAACACCACCATCTCGACGTCCGCCGGCGCCCCGCCGTTGCCGGAGCCCGAAGTGCGCGGCGAAGTCTCGAACACCTCGAGCTGCGGATCGGGCAGCGCCGCCAGCGCCCGCTTGATCTCCGCGCGCCGGGCCTCGTCTTCGCCGACCAGAAGGATTCTCAGCGCTCCACGGCGCTCGTCGCTCTTCGCGCTCAGCACCGGCATCCCCTCCCGACGTCCTCCTCCTTTAGAAACGCGGCCTGCTCACGTCAGGCGTGCTGAGCCGCTGGGTCTTGATGTCCTGTTCGGTCAGATCCTTGGCCGGGTACTGGACCTGCGCTCCCGGCGGCAGCGCTCCAACGATTTGCGGCGTCACGCTCATCACCAGCTCGGTCTTGGTGTCCTGGTAGCCCTTCACACTGAAGAACGCGCCCATCCACGGTATGTCGCCGAGGTAGGGAACCTTGTTCACGGTCTGGGTCTTCTCATGCAGCAGCAGCCCGGCGATTATCAGGGTCTGGTTTTCCTTCATCCTGACCACGGTCTCAGCGCGCCGGGTGACGAAGGCCGGCACCGTGAATCCGAACATTTGCACGCCCTCCGCAAAGTCGGGCTGCGAGACCTCGGGCTTCACCACCAGCTCGATGTCGCGCCTGCCGACCACGGTGGGGATGAAAATCACGGAGGTGCCATACTGCTTGAACACGATCGTGGTGTTGAGCGCCTGCGCCAGCACGATCGGAATCTCGCCGCCCTCCAGGAATTTGGCTTCCTGGCCTGAGTTGGCGAGCAGGTGCGGCTCGGCCAGGATGCGCGCCATCTGATGTTGTTCCAGGTACTGGAAGAAGCCGGTCCCGTTGAAGTTGCCGGAATCATAGGCAAGCCCGTAGGTCAGGTTGGCAGAAAGCAGCAGCGGGATCAGTTGTCCGCCCAGCGGCATGATTCCGCCGCTGGTCGATCCGCTCGAACCCGTCGACGAGAGCTGGCTCGAGGCCGAATACGTCGTGGCAACCGCGCCCGGCAGACCGACCAGCGACAGGCCCGAGCCGGGGAACGCGCCGGTCAGGTTGATTCCCTGATTCTCGATCCGGCTGCGATTCAATTCGGCCACGGTGCAGTTGAGCAGTACCTGCTGATGGCCGGTTTGCTCGATTCGTACCTGCCGCTCTTCGTAATTGCCCTGGTTGTCCCACACCGCCAGCGTCGTGAAGCCGGGCTTGTGACCGATGATCATCAGTTGATGCGGACTGATCACCTGCAAGTCGGCGATCGTGGTGTCGGCGATCGATACGCGTCTGAGGCGCTGCGGAAAATCAAACACCTTCGACGTGCCGTACATCATCGTGATCGCATCGTCGGGCAGATAATGAGTGCCGTGTGTTGTTGCTTCGGTGGACGCCTCGCTTCTCGGATCGGTCGTGAACCGCGGCGAGACCATCTGACTGGGCACGTTCGTATGGCCCAGCGCGAAGGTGCCGGAGATCTGATCGGAATCGTTTGCGGTGCCGGCCCCAGCGCTATCGGCTGCCGAAGCCGCCGTGCCGGATCCGATCGGCGCGCCGGCCGCTGCGCCCGCCGGCGGCGTCATCGGCAGAGACTCGTGCGGCGGTCCCGCTGACGGCGCACTCGACGCTGAGGCCAAAGCTCCCGCTGAATCGGCAGCCGGGGATCCGGTGGCGGCCGGTCCCGTGCCGGGATCGAGCGGAGCCGCGGCGGGCGCCCCGGACGATCCGGCGCGGGCTGCTGCGCTTCCATCTGCGATCGCGGGCGGCGCCGAGCCCGCTGCCAGCGGATTGGCGGGGTTAATGTTCGCGGTAACCGTCACGGTGTAAACGTCGACGCTGCCGTCGGCCATCTTGACCCGAACTTCCTCAACCCCTGGATCGGCGCCGAGCACCAGCACGCTGCCGTCGGGCTGCACGTTGACGATCAACGCGTTGGGATTGTCGATCGATTTGACTTCGGGACGGCTGTCGGGACTGGCGCCCCTTATGATGTAGGTCTCGCCGCGATTGATGGAGATGGCAGAGCCAGTGGGAGCCTCGGCGGCATTCACCGGCGGCGCCTGCATTGCCAGCAGGCTCGCGGCCAGCGTCCATCCGATCAGTTCGCACCATTCACGCCGTGATTTCATCTCGGTTAACCTCACCTTGATCCACATCGCCCCTTACGGCACGTCGATGGTCTTCGGGATGGGCGCGAATGACGCGTGCGTGGGGAGGGGGGCTTCGCTCCTGGCCGGCGCCTCTTGCGGCGGCGGGTTCGCGCCGTCGGCGGCGGTCTGGACGTCGGGCACCACGATGCCTTCGTCAGGCGCACCGGCTGTAATGTCGGACCGGCTTGCGCCCGAGGTCGGACCAATCGCCGCCTGGCGGATGAAGGAGACTGACTGGCGGGTCTTTCCGTCGCGCATGATCTCGACCTGAACCGGCGGCCTCACGTGCATGGGTATCGCCTCGTGCTCCATCGCCGGCTGCTGCGCCATCACGGGCACCGTGGTGCGGGTACCCGACAGCAGTGTTTCGAGATCGGCGCCGGTGGTCATGACGAACTTGTCATCGTTGTAATTGCGCATCGCCATCCGCAGGGTGCCCTCGTGGTTTGCGAGTTCGAGTTTCTCGGCGTCCTGCGGAGTCACCAGCAGGGTGACGACTCTGACGACTTCGGGCTCGTCTTTCTTGCCCTCGATCTCCTGCGCGACCGCGAGCACCTCGACGTTCTGGAGCACGATCTTGGCTACGGGCTTGCCGTTGCCGTTGTTGGCGGCGATCGCGGCCAGGACGTCCACCCGGGCATGGGGCAAGACGAAGCCGGCGATGTCGCTGACTTCGTCGACCGGCACCGACACCGCGCGCATGCCGGGCGGGATCAGCAGCGGCATCACGCCGGCGGTCTTGTCACCGGTGAAAAGTTTGGAAGTGACCAGCGGCTCGTTCTCGACTATCGAGCTTTTGACGAAGGCGTTGAGAGCGCTGTTGGCGTCGGTGAGGGCGCCGGGCGGTATGCTGTCGAGCGACCAGCGCGCCATCTTCACCGCGCCGGCGTCGACCTTGGCGCCGAGCGGCAGATCGTGCGCGGCCACGACGATCTGGCAGGTCGAGGCGGTCGCCGCCTTGACCTCGGCCTCGCGCTTCTTGAGCGCCGAGTAGACCAGCACCGAAGCCAGCAGCGCGGCCACTCCGGCGAGCACCACGAATGCTACAGGTCGTTTCATTTGCCTTCCTCCCGTTGGCCCTCCCGCTCAACCTTCCGGTCGGCACTAACCAGCGGCGTCAGCTATTTCTCAAGCTGGTCTCCGCGAGCGGTGCTCCCACGGATTCTGCAATGTGCGTCGGAGAGCGGCTGATGGCCGCCGGGCGCAAACTTGGGCCGCGCCGTGGAACGGGGCGCCGGGGCGTCGAATCCGGGGCGAACCCGCCGATCGCCTTCGTGCGGCCGATTCCGGCCCGTTGCCGCGCGGACCGTCCGCTCCGCGCGCCAACCAGCCTCCCGTTCGGAATCCAATGCCCGTTCCACCATCAACCCAACCTCCCCGCCCCGTCTGTATGCGCGTGGCCGTCGGCCTCGGAGCAGGCCAAACAATCCGTTCAAAAGCTGGCTACAGTAATCCCCAAAGTGGCTACAGTAATCCGGCTACCGTATTGATCGTATTAGCGATGATATTCCCGATGTGCTGGTAGCCCGTGAACAGGCCGATTATCGTTACTGCGCCAATCACGAGCGCGTACTCAGCCATGCTCTGCCCGCTCGTTTGCCGAAGACGTGCCCAAAACCTGGCTGGAACTTTCATACTCCGGTACCTTCGCACGCCTACGTGGCCGGCAGCGGGAAGGCGACCTCCCGCCGCCGGGCTCTCTTAAAGTTCGATCGCTGCTGGAGCGACCCCGATGCACCTGCTTACAGATCGTTGACGATGGCGTTGACCTTGCCGGCGACCGCGGTGCCCAACGCGTTGTAGGCGATCATCGCCACTACTGCGACCGCCGCAAGGATCAGCGCGTACTCGGTCATCGCCTGTGCTTTGCGTTCGGTGATCCGAACATATGTCTTGGTCAAAAAGTTCATCTCCAGTCCTCCTGATCTTTGTTTTCAGTCCGTTACTTTATAGTTTCCTTCAATCCGCACATGGCCGGCGCAGGGAGCCCTTGCATCCTTCTTCCGCCTCGGTCTCGGCGCCTCTGTGGCGTCTGCAATTCCCATCGGTCGAACCCTCTGCGGCGCGCAGCCTGACGCGCGCCCGAATTGCCTGAGGGCACGCCTTGGACAGCAGCACGTCTTGTGCCACGGCGGTCAATTTAACAAGATGTTAGCTTTTATGTACTAACTGAGGGCCAAGGCTGGCGAGTCTGCTACGCGCCGTTTCAAGCCTGCAACTCATTGGCTGGGCCAGAGCGGTTCCTGCGGCGCCGAAAAAAGTCACGACAAGCGTAAACAGCTCCAGGCGTTTCCTGAGAGCAGGCTTCAGGCCGCAGCCGGGCGTTCAGGAAGGCCAGGGCGACGCGCCCCCGATCAGGTTCGCGCGAGCTCGATCAGGTCGCCCGGCTCGGTGCGGCTGGCGGCGGCCGCGCCCGCGGTGAGCTCGATCGCCCGGCGCGCTCCGATCGCGATCGAAGAGAGACGCCAGGGCTTGAGCCGGTGGTCGATCTTGATTACGCGTCCGCCCGCGTCGAGAAAGACGATGTCGATCGGGAAGCGCATGAAGAACATGTGCATCCACATGAACGGTTGCAGCCGCCCTGCGTCGAACAGCATCCCGGCATCTGCTTCGAGGCCCTCGCGCCCCACGAGTCCGCGCCCGCGGCCCATCACACCGTCGGCGGTCTCCAGGCGCTCGCACAGCACCGTGCCGCGCGTGCGGTTCAGCGCGCGTATCGATGCGGCCATCTTTTCGGCCGCTCTCGTCCGTCTCTGGCGCCGTTTCGTACCGGCCATGCCGATATAATAGAATCTGTAGCGGTTTCATGGGATACATTCCCATATTTCTCGACGTGAGCGGCAAGCCGTGCCTGGTGGTCGGCGGCGGCCAGGTCGCCGAGCGCAAGGTACGGGCTCTGCTCGCGGCGGGTGCGGAGATCACGATCGTGAGTCCCGGGCTCAGTGCGGGGCTGGCTGTGCTCGCGCGGCGCGGCGAGGTTCGCCATCTGGCCCGGCGATGGCGGCGCGGCGAGATGGCGGGCTTCGCGCTGGTATACGCCGCCACCGGCGATGCGTCGCTGCACCGCGAGATCGCCGCCGAAGCCGCTGAACTGCGGATCCCGATCAACGTCGCGGACACGCCGGAACTCTGTTCATTTATCGCGCCGGCGGTGATTCGCCGCGGCGACCTTCAGATCGCAATCTCGACCGGGGGCGCGAGCCCGGCTCTTGCCGCCCGGCTGCGCCGGGAGCTGGAGCCGCGCCTGGGCCGCGAATACGCGCGGCTGCTCGAAGTGATGCGCGCGGCGCGCGGCCGGCTGATGGCTGGCGGAGTGGAATCCGGGCAGCGGGCGCGCAAGCTGCGCGCGCTGGCCGATTCGCAACTCCGCGAATGTCTCGCGGCCGGCGACGATCGCGCCGCCGACGCGATCTTGATCGAGCATCTTGGTGCGACGCTTGCCGATCTCGGCCTCGCGCCGGACGACGACGGCGCGAGGATCAGCGGCACCCACTGACTCGGCCGATGGATACGCTCTGGCTAGCTCCCGCGCTGATCGGTTACGGGCTCGCGGCCGCGGCCTTCATGGCCGATCGGGCGACCGGCAGACGGCGATGGACCGATTACGCGGTCGCGCTGCTCGCTCTCGGCGCGGTGTTTCACGCCTTCGATCTGGTCGCGCGCGGCTTGCAGGCCGGCAATATTCCGGTCGCGAACTTTGCCCAATCGCTCTCGTTCCTGGCATGGCTGACGGCGCTTTCGAGCCTGCTCCTGATAGTGCGGCTGCGGATGGAAGTTATCGGAGCGTTTGCGGCGCCCGGGGTTTTGATCGCAACCGGCGCCGCATACCGGATGATGAGCGGCGGGCGGCTGGTGCTGCCCGTGCCGCTGCGCAGCGTCTGGCTGCCAATCCACGTCTCTCTTGCCTTTATCGGCGAGGCGCTGTTCGTGCTCGCCGCGATGGTGAGCGTGCTGTACCTGTTCTACGAATCGCGCCTCAAATCCAGGCGTCCGCTCGGCGCCGCAGGCCAGACCATCCCAAGTCTGGAGAAGCTCGATCGGATCAACTACCACCTGCTGCTGTGGGGATTCGTGATGCTGAGCTTCGCGATCCTGACCGGCGCGATCTGGGCCGACGCGACCTGGGGTCATTTCTGGTCGTGGGAGCCACGCGAGTCGCTCTCGCTGCTCACCTGGATTTTGTACGCGGGACTGTTGGAATCGCGCGTGACCGTAGGATGGCGTGGCCGGCGCGCAGCCGCGCTGACGATCGCGCTCTTCACGGTGCTGGTGGGCTCGTTCGTGGGCGTGGGCTTGGTATATCCCGGCAAGCACGGCGGAAACTTCGGCTAACCGGATGGAACAGACGCTGCTCATCCTGGGCCTGAACCATCGCACCGCGCCGGTCGCCGTGCGCGAACAACTGGCGTTTGCCGACGACGAAATACCCGCGGCGCTCCGGCGGCTCAGGAGCGCAGCGCCCTCGATCCGCGAGGTCGCGTTGCTTTCGACCTGCAATCGGGTCGAGGTGATCGCGGCGACCCAGGAACCGGCGGTAGCCGCAGATCAGGCGGCGCGCTTTCTGGCCGCCGACCGCAAGGTCGAGCCTGCAGCTTTCGCGGCGGCGCTCAACCGTATCGAGGGGCTCGAAGCCGCCCGCCATCTGTTCCGCGTCGGCGCGAGTCTCGACTCGATGGTCGTGGGCGAGCCGCAAATCCTGGGTCAACTCAAAGTCGCCTACGCGCAGGCGGCTGAGGCCGGCACCGTCGGCCTGGTGCTCCATCGCGCGTTCCATCGCGCCTTTTCGGTCGCCAAGCGGGTCCGGCGTGCCACCCTTATCGGGCGCGGCGCGGTCTCGGTCAGTTCGGCGGCGGTGGCGCTGGCGCGGCAGATCTTCGACCAGCTCGAAGACAAGACTGTGATGCTGATGGGGGCGGGCAGGATGGCCGAGCTCACCGCGCGCCATCTAAAGCACCTGGGCATCGAGTCCCTGCTGATTACCAATCGCACTTTCGACCGCGCGGCCGTGCTCGCCCGCGAGTTGGGAGGTATCGCGATTCCCTACGACAACTATCGGCCCTACCTGAAGCTCGCCGACGTAGTGATCGGATCGGTCGCGGCCACCAAGCCGGTGCTCGGCGTCGAGGAGCTCGAAGCGATCGTGCGCGAGCGGCGCTACCGCCCGATGTTCCTGATCGACATGGGCGTGCCGCGCAACTTCGACGAACGGCTCAACGCGATCGACAACGTCTATCTCTACGATATCGACGACCTCGGCACAGCTGCGCAGGAATCGCGTGGGGAACGCGAACGCGAAGCGCAAAAGGCCGAGCAGATCGTCGAGGCGGAGCTCGACAAGTTCTCGCGATGGCTCAGCGGGCTCGACCTGGTGCCGGCGATCAAGGACATCCGCACCAGTATCGAGGGTCTGCGGGAGCTCGAGCTGAGGCGCCATCGGACCTGGCTCGACGGACTGTCGGCCGAGGAGCGCTCCCGGGTCGAGGCGCTTACCCGCGGTCTTGTCAACAAGATTCTACATCGGGTCCTCGCCGAGTTGCGCCGCGGCGGCAACGGCGCAGGCGATCGCGTCTATGCCGCCGAGATTGCCCGCCGCCTGCTGTGCAGCGAGATAGAGGTCCAGGCGCTGGAGGACGACGACGCGGATGACGAGGGACTGTGACGCCTGCGCCGGCGCCTCATCCTGCGCCGGCGCCAAGCCAGATGCCCTTTAGGCTTCGCATCGGATCGCGCCCGAGCGCCCTCGCGCTCGCGCAGGCCGGGATCGTGCGAAGCCGCCTGGCGGCGCTCTTGCCCGGCCTCGACTGCGAGCGTGACTTCGAGATCATCCCGATCAAAACCAGCGGCGACCGTATGACCTCGGCCTCGCTGGCGAATGCCGGCGGCAAGGGGCTCTTCATCAAGGAGCTGGAGCAGGCGCTGGCGCATCGCCAAATCGATATCGCCGTTCACTCGATGAAGGATCTTCCCGCCAAGCTGGCGCCCGGTTTCAGGATCGCAGCGGTGCCCGAGCGCGAAGACCCGCGCGACGCGCTGCTGACCCGAGCCGCGGGCGGCCTTGACGCTCTGCCGCGCTCTGCGCGCGTCGGGACCTCGTCGGCACGCCGCAAGTTCGAGGCGATGCGCCTGCGTCCCGACTTGATCGTCAGCCCGCTTCGCGGCAACGTCGATACCCGCCTGGAGCGCCTGACCAGCGGCGCATTGGACGCGATCATCCTTGCGATCGCGGGGCTCAAGCGGCTCGGCCGGCTTGATGAAGAGAATCAGCTTGATGGACTGAATCAGCATGAGCTGGACGAACGCGAGTTTGTCCCGGCGGGCGGGCAGGGCGCGCTCGCGATCGAAGCGGTCGCGCTGGACCTCGAATCGGCGCCGGTCGCCGGCTCGCACGAGATCGAACGCGCGCTGACCGATCTCAACGACCCCCGAGCCTCCGCCGAGACCGCCGCCGAACGCGCCTTCCTGGCGGCAATCGGCGCCTCATGCGAATCGCCGGTCGGCGTGCACGCCGTGTTTGAAGCGGAAGCGCTGAGCGTGCGCGCGCGGCTCTTCAGCATCGACGGCTCAACGGAGCTCGCCGACTCGATCAGCGGGCCCTGCGATTCATCGCCCGCTTCCGCCTCCGGGGTGGGTGCGAGGCTCGCCCGCCGGATGCTCGATCGGGGCGCCGCTGCCCTGATTGGTGCGCCACCGATCGGTCGGCGATGACCGGGCCGTGAAACGCCAGGGCGGAAAGGTCTACCTGGTCGGCGCGGGGCCCGGCGCAGTCGATTTGCTCACGCTGCGCGGGATGGAAGCGCTGCGCAACGCCGAGGTCGTAGTCTACGACTACCTGGTAAGTCCCGATCTGCTTGCGGCCGCACCCGCCGCGGCCGAGCTGATCTTTGCGGGCAAGAAGGGCGGGCCTGAGGAACGGCGCGATCAGGGGGCGCTCAACCGCCTTCTGGTCGAGCGCGCCGGCGCCGGCAAGCGCGTGGTGAGGCTCAAAGGCGGCGACCCATTTATTTTCGGCCGCGGCGGAGAGGAGGCTTCGGCGCTGGCCGCCGCCGGGATCGAGTTCGAGGTGGTGCCGGGCGTTACTTCGGCGATCGCGGTGCCTGCGTTTGCCGGTATCCCGCTGACCCATCGCGAGCACGGCTCGTTCGTCGCGTTTGTCACCGGTCACGAGGACCAGGCCAAGGGCTCGCACAGCGCGATTCCATGGGCGGATCTGGCTCGCGCCGCGCGCGGCCGCGGCACGCTGGTGCTTCTGATGGCGACTGCGAAGATGGGCGCGAGTCTGGAACGGCTGGTGGCCGGCGGGCTGCCTGGCGAAACGCCTGCCGCAGCGATTCAATCGGGCACCACCGCGGCCCAGAAGACCGTGATGGCGACGATCGCGACCTTGGCCCGCGAAGCCGAGCGCGCGGAGCTTGGCGCGCCGACCGTGGTCGTGGTCGGCGAGTGCGCCGCGATGCGCAACGAGCTGGCCTGGTTCGAGAAGCTTCCGCTGTTCGGCCGCCGGATCGTCGTGACCCGCGCGCTGGGCAAATCGCCGGCTTTCGCCAGCGAGCTTCGGGCGATGGGCGCGGAGGCGATCGAGTTTCCGACCATCGAAACCGCTCCGCCCGACTGCTACGACGCGCTCGACGCTGCGCTCGCCCGGCTCGGCGAATTCGACTGGATAATCTTCACCAGCGCTACCGGTGTAGAGAGCTTTATCGCGCGGCTGCGGACACTCGGGCGCGACATCCGCGAGCTCGGCGCCAGGACCTCAATCGGCGCGATTGGGCCGGCCACCGCGGCCAAGCTGCGCGAACACGCGCTGACAGTCGCCGTGATGCCGGCGGAATATCGCGCCGAGGCGATCGCGGAAGCGGTCGGGGTGGATCGTGTCAGAGGCGCGCGCTTCCTGATCCCGCGGGCGCAGGTCGCGCGCGAGGCGCTGCCGCAAATCCTCGAACGTGCCGGCGCGCGCGAGGTTGCGATCGCCGCGGCCTACAAGACCGTCAGCCCGCGCAATGCGCGGGCCGGCCGGATGCGCGAGCTGATCGGCTCGGGACAGATCGATTTGGTGACGTTCACCAGTTCCAGTACGGTGAGCAATTTCTGCGCCCTGCTCGGCCCGATCGCTCGCGGCCTCAAAGCCGCCGCAATCGGGCCGATCACCGCAGATACGGCGCGCGCGCGCGGCTTCGAGGTAGTCGTCAGCCCCGCCGAATACACCATCGATGCGTTGAGTGCCGCGATCGTGGATTACTTTCGCGCCTTGCCATAGAAGTACACTACGACTGTGATGGGCTTCCCGACTACCAGACTGCGCAGGCTCAGGCGCACGGAAACGCTGCGCCGGATGGTGCGCGAGACGCGGCTTGCGCCGGACGACTTCATTCAGCCGCTCTTCGTCTGCCCCGGGCGCAACGCAAGCAAGCCCATCGAGTCGATGCCGGGGGTGGCGCAATTGTCGGTCGACCTCGCGGTGCGCGAGGCCCGCGCGGTCTTCGACGCCGGCGTGCCGGCAGTCGTCCTGTTCGGGATTCCGGCTCACAAAGACTCCACCGGCAGCGAGGCGTGGAGCGACTCGGGCGTGGTGCAGGCTGCGATCCGGGAAATCAAGGCGCAGGTTCCCGATCTGGCGGTGATCACAGACGTGTGTCTGTGCGAGTACACCGACCACGGCCATTGCGGCGTGATCGAGGGCGGCGAGGTAAACAACGACGCGACGCTGGAGTTGCTCGCGCGCGAAGCGCTGTCGCACGCGCGCGCCGGCGCGGATATCGTCGCGCCGTCGGACATGATGGACGGCCGCGTCGGCGCGATCCGCAAGGCGCTCGATGAGAACAACCTGGCTCACGTGCCAATCATGGCGTACTCGGCCAAGTTCGCCTCCGCGTTCTACGGTCCGTTCCGCGAGGCCGCCGAATCGGCTCCCAAGTTCGGCGATCGCCGCTCCTACCAGATGGACCCACCCAACGGCGACGAGGCGCTTGCCGAGGTCGCGCTCGATCTGGAGGAAGGCGCGGACATCGTGATGGTCAAGCCGGCGCTCGCCTACCTGGACCTGATTTACCGGGTGAAGACCAGGTTCGGATGTCCGGTCGCGGCTTACAATGTCTCGGGTGAGTACGCGATGATTCGCGCCGCGGGCCTCAACGGATGGCTCGACGAGGAGCGCGCGACGATAGAGGTGCTCACCGCGATCAAGCGCGCCGGCGCGGACTTGATCCTTACATACTTCGCAAAAGACGTCGCGAAAAAGTTGAAGTAGCTCCTAAGCCCGCCCCCCTACTGGGAGAGCGCCTCGGACCCAGAGTCGAGCCGCGCGGATACACGCGTCGAAATGGTTGGACGAGCTTCAAGCGCCGGGGATTCTGCATCGGAGCTTTGGCTCCCGCGCTAAAATTAGCTTTGGTCCCAGCGTGCCGCTCCGCGAGACGCCGAAGGCGAGTGCATGGAGCAACCTTGCTATGCCCTTCTCGTAGGTGGTAGGTGCAAACAGATTGCGAACCTCATCCGCAGGATAGCGAAGATGAGCAAGACCGAACGGATCAAGGACCGGCTCGTGCGCTTGGTCGGACGAATCGACGACAAAGGCGACGAGCGTGTAGCGTACCACCGCCCTGGAGGCCTCGTCGGGCGCTACTGCAAAACGGCAAGACCAGACCCTTGACAAGTCTGGTAGGGTTGTCACTACCGAAGGCGACGCCTTGAGCGGGCTGCTGTTCGGCCAGAGAAGTAGGCTCGAGCGCCGCGATTCAGCCATGCCGGACAAGATCGAAGAGGAATTGCGCGGGCGAATCCTCGATCGCGCGCGCGAGGAGGATCGTCGCGCTACGGCGGTCGCTCCCGAAGTGGCGAGACTGTATGCAGAGATTGGATTGGAGATAGAAGAAAGGCCCAGTCGAGAAGCGCAGGAAAGAGCAAAGAACGAAGCGGAGGATGCAGCGCGAGTCGAGTGGAAGAACTCAGAGCATCGCGGTCGCGTGCTTGAGCACTCCTTCCCGGCTTTTCACCAACGAGTTCTCGAAATGCTGCCTGCGGCGGAGACGGTATCCGATCCCGAGAGGGAACGCATTCATCAATTGCCGTTATCGGTGCAGCAGCTTGCGCGTGCCGCGGAACAGACGTCGGAGTTCACGGCGCTGGTCGCCGATCTCTTCGGAATTGGGCGTGATACCGGTTGGACATTCGACGGTGACGCCTCGGAGGCCGCCGAGCACCTCGGACACCTCATACGCCGCTCGGGCTACTACCACGCAATGCTGTCCGGTGAGTGGCGGGAGTATGAGCAGCGAAGTCGGTCGGCGAACCCCGAATTGGAGGAACTGCTGTACTTGGCGTCCGCGCTGCCACCCGAAAAGTACTGGGAGCGGATGGTCGACCGCGTGCCGAGGTGGCGGAGGGTGTTCACGCACTTCCGTTTGCTCCGCGGGTGCCGCTTTCCTCGTGATCGCTTCAAAATCGCTGGTTACTCGGTCGTTAGGATGTCCAAGGACGAGGTCTGGAACCTCGGCCCGCTACCAATGCCGGTCGACGACTTCTACCCGGACGAACGGTTTTCGCTCAGCGAGTTCCTGGAGCCCAGAACTAACGGCGATCGGATCAAACGCCAGATACCCGGCAGCGCGGCTTACTATTTTGAAGTCGTACCCGGCAAGGAGGATTCCGGCACATGGTTTCTTGAGCTGCCGGAGTTGAAGGAATGCGGGTATGTGACGCCGCACATCGAACACGAGGATCGCATCGCGCCACCGTCGGCATCCCACCCAGGTGGCGGCGGGGCTGAGGTCACAAGGGCCGCTACTCCACTCAGGTCCCTGTACGGAGAAACCAAAGAATTTGAAATAGCCGCGGGGGTCAGGGAATCGGCGCCCGTAAATCCGTTCGCGGAGCGACTCTATTACCCAACGAGCATTAGCGACGATCTCTGGCCGATTGTAGTCCTGACTCTATACAGCGACGATTTCTTCGACATTCCGGCCTATTTCATCTCAGAGGCTGGTTGGCGGATCATCTGGCTGACCCGCGAGCCTCGCCGGTCACTCTTTGAACCACCCCCCGGCGGCTACAAAGTAACTGAGCGGGACTGGCCAAAATTCCAGCAGTTCGTCCAATTGTGCGAAAAGCCCCTGGAAAGGGTTTTTGGTGTTGGGAGCTCCGAGTGGGGGTCGGTGGGAAGAGCGCTTCGATACTATCTGCGTGCGACTTTCGCGAAAGGTGCAATCCTACCGGGCTTGGAACTGGGTGAGGACGACTTGGATATCGAGTCGACCGAGGGCGAGTCCGGCGAAGAATACGTTCGCGGCGAAATGAGCGAACTGCTTGAGCAGAAGACTGAGACGGTCGCCGAAGAAGTGCTGTTGCACTACGTCTTCTGCCTGGAAGTACTACTGACGGGGGACGCTGAACCCGGGACGACAACGAAGAAGATAGTGACGTGCGCAGGTATTCTCGCGGGCAGGGATGAGACCGAGACAAAGGCGTTCGCCGAGGTTGCCAGCAACGCTTATGAGCTCCGTAGCCAACTCGTCCACGGGAAAAACTTCCGGCGCTTGGATCTCATTGAAACTCTGCCCCAGCTCCGGCACCTCTGCCGACGGGTCCTGGCTGTTACACTCTCATTAACACTCGAGCACTCTGAGCCGGAAGAATTGAAGAAGACATTTCACGAGTTGGAACTCTTTCGAAAAATGCGTCCCAAACTTGGGAGATCGCGCGACAAAGTGCTCGGCTTGACCGGGGGCACCAGATGACCCCTGTCGCTGAGGGAGGCGGTCTCACGCGCCGGCATTCTCTCCGAATTCCTCCGATGTCAAGCGCTCATAGTAAGTTACTATAGCACGTTATTAAGTGCGCCTTTGTCCTCTGCCGGCTTCTTGCTATTCTGATACGGGCGGCGCTGTGCGTCGCGGCTGGAGGATCAACTATGATGAAGCTGGACCCGAAACGCGGGATGGTTTGCGATGTGTGTGACTGCCTGATTAGCGAGTCGCCCGGTTCCCTCAGAACGGGCTGCGCATGCGGTGCGGTTCAGTGCCCGAACTGCGGGGCTTGGGACCCCACCTCATGCGCGCTAACCGAAGGCGGCCCGCATCGCCCTTAGGCGCCAATCATCTCGGCGAAGTTGCGGGGGCCGCTGTTGCGCTGATTGCAGCGGTCGAGGCTTCGAAGCGGTGCGAATCGCTCGCGATCCCAATCACTCAGGATCGGCGGCGGTGTCGCGCGCCCCGCTGATTCCCTGTAACCGATTGTAGAGAAAAGCCGCCGCGGCCGCGACCAACGCCACCGCGATCACGTCGTCAAAGCGATGGAAGTACGGCCCGAGTGCGTTCCAATGCTGGCACAATTTCATCCCGGAGTACGCAAGTATCAGGCACCATAGGTACGAGCCGGCCAGCGTGTAGATCGTGAACGGCAGCATGCGCATCCGCGACACGACGGCCGGA
>Ga0187784_10001783_pt1 | contig 17194 bp, 12 predicted proteins | sample 1015_SJ02_MP15_2_FD_132964 | JGI IMG/M metagenome (GOLD analysis project Ga0187784, IMG submission 132964) | Tropical peat soil microbial communities from peatlands in Department of Meta, Colombia - 1015_SJ02_MP15_20_MG | ecosystem: Environmental > Terrestrial > Soil > Wetlands > Peat | place...
ATGGTTAATGAAGCTTTAGCGCCGGGATGTCATGCCCGGCGCGCCGGTGCCGTCATCCCGCAAGAATGGTGCGGATGCCGTCGACCACGAACTGCACGGCAAGCGCCGCCAGCAGCACGCCAAGGAGCCGCGACAGAACGATATTGCCCGTCATGCCGAGGAGCCGGCTGATCCGCCGGGCGAAGACGAAGGCGGCAAAGCACGCGATCGTCACCAGGATCACCACCGCAATCAGGAGGCCGACGAGCGGCAGATGGCCGTCGGCGCGGCCCGCGAGCAGAACCGTGGCGGTGATGGCGCCAGGGCCCGCCATCAGCGGGATCGCGAGCGGAAAGGCGGCAACGTTGCGGGCGCGCTCTTCGACCGCCTCCTCGGCGGCTTCGCCTTCGCGCCGCAGCCGCACCCCGAACACCATCTCCGAGGCGATCGAGAACAACAGCAGGCCGCCGGCGATGCGGAACGCCGCCAGCGAAATGCCGAGGGTACGGAACAGCCAGTCGCCGAGGAGCGCGGCGCCAACGAGGATCGCGCCGGCGATCACGCTGGCGCGCAGGGCGACGCTGCGGCGCGCCTTTAATGGCAATCCATCGGTGACCGCGAGAAAGCTCGGCACCAGGCCGACCGGATCGACCACGACGAAGAGCGTCAGCAGCGCCGAAATGGCGAAATCGAGCATGCCAGGGATTGTGCCAGCATCGCGTCCCGGCGTCTTGTGCGCGCACGAAAAAGGTTCGACAAAGCGGCGGGGCCGCTACCGATAACAAGACGGCTCTCGGGGAGGGGACCACATGCCAGCCGACGGGGCGGTCACGGTCGCAGCGCGTCTCGATCGCCTGCCACCGACACGCTACACGCGAAAGCTGATCACGCTCCTTTCGCTCGGCGGCTGGTTCGAGTTCTACGACCTGTTCTTCACCGCCTATGTGGCGCTCGGAATGTTCAAGGCCGGGCTGTTCAAGCCGAGCACGCAGGGATTGTTCGATCTGCAAGGCTTCGCCAGCTTCATCGCCGCCGGCTTTGCCGGCATGTTCATCGGCACACTCGCTTTCAGCTGGCTTTCCGACCGCTTCGGCCGCCGCTCGATCTTCACCTTCGGACTCCTCTGGTATTCGATCGGCGCCCTGATCATGGCGCTGCAGACGACGCCGGAGACCATCGATCTGTGGCGGCTCATCGCCTCGATCGGCCTCGGCGTCGAGTTGGTGAACATCGACGCCTATCTCTCCGAGCTTGTGCCCAAGGAGCAGCGCGGACCCGCGTTCGCCTACAACCAGTGCATCATGTACACGGTCGTTCCAATCGTCGCGTTCCTCGCCTGGCAATTGGTGCCGCGCACGATCCTCGGCCTCGACGGCTGGCGTTGGGTGGTGATCATCGGCTCCTCCGGCGCGCTGGTGATCTGGTGGATCCGCCGCGGCCTGCCGGAATCGCCGCGCTGGCTCGCGCAGCACGGCCACATCGCCGAGGCCGAAGCGATCGTCGCGGATTTGGAGCGTCGTGCCCGGGCCGAGACCGGAGCCGAGCTGCCTCCGCCGCAACTCGTCGCCGGCGAAGCCGAGCGCAAATCCGGTGCCTGGACAGAGATGTGGAGCGAAACCTATCGCGGCCGCACAATCATGCTGGTGATCTTCAATCTGTTCCAGACCATCGGCTATTACGGCTTCTCCAGCTGGGTCGCCGCGCTTCTGGTCTCGCAGGGGATCGAAGTGACGAAATCGCTCGCCTACACCTTCATCATCGCCATCGCCGCCCCGGTCGGGCCGCTGGTCGGCGTCGTCTTCGCCGACCGTTTCGAACGCAAATGGCAGATCGCCTGGGCCGCAATCGGCATCGCCGTCTTCGGCCTCTTGTTCGCGCAGCAGGCCACGGCGGCAGGCGTGATCGGCTGCGGCCTGCTGATTACGCTGTGCGCCAACTGGCTGTCGTTTTCGTTCCACGCCTACCAGGCCGAGCTCTATCCGACCCGGATCCGCGCCCAGGCCGTCGGTTTCGTTTATTCATGGAGCCGGTTTTCCGCGATCTTCTCCGGCTTCCTGATCGCCTTCTTCCTCGGCCGTTACGGCACCGTCGGCGTGTTCGCGTTCATCGCCGGCGCCATGGTCGTGGTGTTCGTCGTCATCGGCTTTTTCGGCCCCGCGGTCACCAAGCGGCGGCTTGAGGCGATCGCGGCCTGACCCGCCGCCGGCCGTTCGTCGCCGTCGAGAATCGCGCCGCCTGCGCCCCCGTAAAATGCTCAATTGCGGGGGCCCAAAAGCTCTGCCTGGCGGCGCATCGAAAAACCGTTGCGGTGATCGGTATATGACATTGAAAATTCAGGGGAAAACCATAGATACGGAGGGCCGATTAGAGTGGCGTTACGACGCCTGATCGGCTATGTAAATTGCAACAGATTCGCGCGGGATTCTTTAAGCCCAATCACCCCCGACAATGGCAGACGAAGACGACCTCCCGCCGGCTGAAAGCGGCCCCTCCGACATTCGCCCCGTCTCGATCACGGAGGAGATGAAGAAGAGCTACCTCGATTACGCCATGAGCGTGATCGTGGCGCGCGCTCTGCCCGACGCCCGCGACGGCCTCAAGCCGGTGCACCGGCGCATCCTCTACTCGATGCACGAGAACGGCTACGAGTGGAACAAGCCGTACCGCAAGGCCGCGCGCGTCGTCGGCGACGTAATTGGCAAATATCATCCGCACGGCGACCAGGCGGTGTACGACGCGCTGGTGCGCATGGCGCAGGATTTCTCCATGCGCCTGCCGCTGATCGACGGCCAGGGCAATTTCGGCTCGGTCGACGGCGATGCGCCGGCGGCGATGCGCTACACCGAAGTGCGGCTCGAGCGCGTCGCCGCGGCGCTGGTCGAAGACCTCGACAAGGACACCGTCGATTTCCAGCCCAACTACGACAATTCCGAGCGCGAGCCGGTGGTGCTGCCCGCGCGCTTCCCCAATCTCCTGGTCAACGGCGCGGGCGGCATCGCCGTCGGCATGGCGACCAACATCCCGCCGCACAATCTCGGCGAGGTGATCGACGCCTGCGTCGCGCTGATCGACGATCCCGGGCTGTCGATCGACGATCTGATCGGCATCATGCCGGGCCCCGATTTCCCGACCGGCGGCATCATTCTCGGCCGCCAGGGCATCCGTGCCGCCTATCACCTCGGCCGCGGCGCCATCGTCATGCGCGGCAAGGTCGAATTCGAGACATTGCGGGGCGAGCGCGAGGCGATCATCGTTTCCGAAATTCCCTACCAGGTGAACAAGGCGCACATGGTCGAGCGCATCGGCGAATTGGTGCGCGAGAAGAAGATCGAGGGTATCGCCGCGCTGCGCGACGAATCCGACCGCGACGGTTATCGGGTGGTGATCGAGCTGCGCCGCGACGCGGTGCCCGAAATCGTGCTCAACCAGCTCTACCGCTTCACCGCGCTGCAATCCTCGTTCGGCGCCAACATGGTGGCGCTCGACAGCGGCAGGCCGCAGGTGATGAACCTCAAGGGCCTGCTGACCTCGTTCAACGCCTTCCGCGAAGAGGTAGTCTATCGGCGCACCAAGCATCTGCTCGGCAAGGCGCGCGACCGCGCCCACATCCTGGTCGGTCTCGCCATCGCCGTCGCCAATATCGACGAGGTGATCAAGCTTATCCGCGCCGCCAAGGACGCCAACGAGGCGCGCGAGCAATTGATGGCGCGCGATTGGGCGGCGCGCGATGTCGCCGCCATGGTCACCTTGATCGACGATCCGCGGCACCGCGTTTCGCCGGCCGGCACGACACGGCTCTCCGCCGAACAGGCGAAGGCCATCCTCGACCTGCGGCTGCAGCGCCTCACCGCGCTCGGCCGCGACGAGATCAAGGCCGAGCTCGACAAGCTCGCCGCCGAAATTGCCGATTATCTCGACATCCTGCGCTCGCGCGCGCGCATCCAGGCGATCGTCAAGGACGAGCTGAACGCCATCAAAAGCGAGTTCGCCACGCCCCGCCGCACCGTCATCGTCGATCAGGAAGGCGAGATGGAGGACGAGGACCTGATCCAGCGCGAGGACATGGTCGTCACCGTCTCGCATGCGGGCTACGTCAAGCGCGTACCGCTTTCGACCTATCGAGCGCAACGCCGCGGCGGCAAGGGCCGCTCCGGCATGCAGACCCGCGAGGAGGATTTCGTCACCCGGCTGTTCGTCGCCTCGACCCACACGCCGGTGCTGTTCTTCTCCTCGCGCGGCCAGGTCTACAAGGAGAAGGTTTGGCGGCTGCCTCAGGCGGCGCCGCAGGCGCGCGGCAAGGCGCTGATCAACATCCTGCCGCTCGAGCAGGGCGAGAACATCACCACCATCATGCCGCTGCCCGAGGACGAGGCGAGCTGGGACAAGCTCGACGTTATGTTCGCGACCACGCGCGGCACGGTGCGGCGCAACAAGCTCTCGGATTTTTCCGACGTGCGGCGCTCGGGCATCATCGCCATGAAGCTCGACGAGGGCGACGCCATCGTCGACGTACAGATCTGCACCGAGAACGACGACGTGCTCCTGACCAGCGCCGCCGGCCAGTGCATCCGCTTCGCAGTCGACGACGTACGCGTGTTCCAGGGCCGCACCTCGATGGGCGTGCGCGGCATCAATCTCGCCGACGGCGACAAACTCATCTCGCTCTCGATCCTGCGCCATGTCGAAGCGACGGCGGACGAGCGCATGGCCTATCTCAGGCGCGCCAATGCGGTACGACGCGGGACCAACGGCGAGGCCGAGGAATATGGCAACGGCGCCGACGGCGAGGAGGCGATCGGCGCGATCGAGCTCGGCCAGACCCGCTATGTCGAGCTTTCGGCCGCCGAGCAGTTCGTGCTGACGATCTCCGAAAAAGGCTTCGGCAAGCGCACCTCGTCCTACGAGTACCGCACCACCGGCCGTGGCGGCAAAGGCATCGTCGCCATGGCGATCACCGAGAAGAACGGCCGGCTGGTGGCTTCATTCCCGGTCGAGGAAGCCGACCAGATCATGCTCGTCACCGACGGCGGCCAATTGATCCGCTGCCCGGTCGACGGCATCCGCATCGCCGGCCGCTCGACCCAAGGCGTCATCGTCTTCACCACCGCCGAAGGCGAGCGCGTCGCCTCGGTGGAACGGCTGACGGAGGAGGGGGAGGAGAACGGTGGGGAGTAACCGGCGCGGAGTCGACGGAACTCAGCCCCGCGGGACCAGCACGGCGAGAATGAGCAGCGCCGCCGCGGCGATCATTCCCTGCAGCAGCATCCCCAGACTGATTGCAGCAAGCCCGCGCAGCGGCCGAAACCCGATGCTCTGGGTGACCAGCCAAAAATATTCGTCGTTGACGTGGGAGACGGTCATGGCGCCGGCCCCGATGGCGAGCGCGGCGAGCGCCCTTCCGTTCGCGTCGGCGAGCCCGATGACCGACAGGACCGGCTCGACCATGCCGGCCGTTGCAATGGCGGCGACCGACGACGAACCTTGCAGCGTCTTGATTGCCGCCGCGGCAAGAAACGGGATAAGCACGCCAAATGCGCCGAAGTGCCCGCCGAGCGTGCGCTCGCCGAGCATTTCCGCCATGCCGGTCAATTGACAGAGCCGTTGCAGGCCGCCGGCCGCGCACACGATGAGGAGGAGGCTCGCGACGTTGCCGAGGACCCGCTGCATCCGGGCGGCATCGGCAAGGAGGCCGAGCCCTTGCCGGGGCTGCCCGATGATCATGATGCCGACACTGACGAGAAACAGCATGAGCGGGCGACCGATCCCCAGCACCAGTTCCCGGGCGGTACCGCCGCCGAGCGGCTCGCTTGGAATGTCACCGAGCGATTGCTCGATCAGCATCAGCAATGGAATCACGGTTGCCAAAAGCAGGGCGACGGACGATCCACCGCTTCCGCCACCCGCGCCGGATGGCGGCTCCGCCGGCTGATCTTCCGCCGCCTTGAAACCCGACGGCCATTGCGCAAAGGCCGCGCCGAACGCGGCAAGCAGCGCCGCCAATGGCAGCCCGAACAGGGCGACCTTACCCCAATCGGCGCCGAGGATCGCCGCGGCCGCGACCGGCACCGGCGCGAGCAGGGCGAGGCCGTGGCTCGCCGAAATCGCCAGCGCCAGTGCGATGCTGGCGGCCTGACGGCTTCGCACACTCGCCCCGCCGATCGGCCGCATCAGCGGCGTGAGCAAGGCGAACGCGCTTGCCGGCGAAGCGGCAATGCCGGCGATAAGCCCCAAAAGCCCGGCGATCCAGTTCGATCCGAGCCATCGCCAGCGCTCGGTTTTCGCCATCAGCCGATCGGAAGCGCCTGTGGTTTCGGCAAGCCCGGCGACGAGGGCGGCGGCGACGATCACCAGGCCGGGCGAATAGATTTTCTCCGAGAAGCCGCTGCCGAAGTTGCTGCCGAGCTGGGCGGTGGTATAGCCGGCAATGGCGCCGAAGGCCGGGGCGATGACAACGAGCGCCACAAACGGATGGAAATGCCGCCACTGGGTCGCAAGGATGAGCATGCCGACCGATGCAAAGAAGACCAGCGCCTGGGCTGAATGCATGCCGTACATCGATGACCTGGCCTCCTCGTGATCGGCGGCTGGATGCGGTTCAGCGCATCCCTGCGATTGGCATTAGGTCCGCTTCTGGTATGGTTTTTGCCGAGTTCCACGGAAGCGGCTCGAATCGAGCAGCTGCAAAAACCGCAACAGACCCCCGGCGCGCGGCGCCATTACCGATGCCACGTTTTCTGTTTCGGCGCGACAGCGAAAGGCCACGGTCGATGAACGCCGTCGGTCCAGCCTATGGTCGGTGGCCGTCGCGGCTCGGCGCGTTGGCGCTCGTCCTCGCCGTCGGCCTCGGCTATGCGCTCCCGGTCGCTGCAAGCCCCGACTTCATCCACGCCGACGGCAAGCGCCTGGTCGATGGCCGCGGCGACACTTTCGTCATCAAGGGAATCAATCTCGGCAACTGGCTGGTTCCGGAAGGCTACATGTTCAAGTTCAAGCAGGCCCGCAGCCCAAGCGAGATCGCGGATTTCTTCGAAACCCTGATTGGTCCCGAGGACGCATCCCGGTTCTGGACGAGATTTCGCGACATCTACATCACCGAGGAGGATGTCCGCTTCATCAAGGCGGCCGGCTTCAATACCGTGCGCGTGCCGCTGAACTGGCGGCTCTTCGAGGACCCCGGCGATGCAGCGACCGACCGTTACGCGGCGCCCGGCTGGCCGCTGCTCGATCATCTCATCCAATGGTGCCGCGAATCCGACTTGCACGTCATCGTCGACCTGCACGCCGCGCCAGGCGGCCAGACCGGAGTCAATCACGACGACGGCCCGGGCTTCCCGCTCACCTTCTACGTGCCGCGAAATCGCCAGCGCACCATCGCGTTGTGGCAAAAGCTCGCCGCGCGTTACCACGCCGAAACCGCAGTCCTCGGCTACGACCTTTTGAACGAGCCGATCTCGCCCTACAGCGACGTCGCCTATCTCAACCCGCAACTCGAGCCGCTCTATCGCGACATCGTGGCCGCCATTCGCAGCGTCGATCAGAACCACGTCGTGCTGCTCGAAGGCGCGCAGTGGGGCACGAACTTCGCGGTCTTCGACCGGCCCTTCGACAGCAACGCCGTCTACACCTACCACAAATTCTGGATCAACCCGACCCGCGACGGGTTGCAGAGCTATCTCGATTTCAGCAACCGCTGGAACGTCCCGGTGTTCATCGGCGAGACCGGCGAGTTCAACAATAGCTGGAACGACAAGTTCCACCGGTTGCAGGAGCGGTTCGGCCTCGGCTGGTGCTTCTGGCCCTACAAGAACCTCGACTCTGACCTCTCCGTGGTCTCAATTCACAAGCCCGACGGCTGGGATCTGATCGCCGATGCCGGCAGCTCTGCCAGCGCCCCGCTTCCGGCGCGCGCGCAGGCGCAAGCGATCGTCAACGCCTATCTCGAGGCCGCCAAGTTCAAGAACGTTCGCGTCAACGCCGACTACATCAACTCGCTCGGCCTGGTCGTGCCTTAGCGGTCCGCCGCCGCTGCGAGAAATCGTTTTGGCCTGCCGCTACAGGCAAATGTCGGTCAGCACATTGCCGCGCTTGTCCTTGACCACCCAAGGACATTTCAGGCGGTGCAGCGCGGCCTTGGCGTCTTCATTGCCGAGCGCCGCGGCCTTCTCATAATAGGCTTTGGCGGCGTTGGTATCCTGCGGCCCGCCGCGGCCGTTCTCGGCGAACGAGCCCATCCAATCGAGCGCATCCGCGTTGCCTTGCGCGGCCGCTTTCTCGAAAAGGGCGCGCGCGGCAACATCGTCCTTCGGCCCGCCGATGCCGTTCGCCAGCATCAGGCCGAGCTGAAACTGCGCCTCGGGGGAATTCGTTTCCGCCGTCCTCGACAGCAACGCCCGCGCTTCGGCGGGATCCGACGGCGCCGCGCCAGTCCCTGCCATGGCCGCGAGATTGGTGGCGCCGCGCGCATTGCCGGCTCTGGCGGCGCGCTCGAACAGCGTGCGCGCCTGCCCTTCGTCCTTGGCGGCGCTCGACCCGGCGGCAAGGAGGAGGCCGAGTTCGACCATCGCCGCAGTGCTGCCTTTGTCGACCGCCTTGCGATAGGCGCCGATTGCTTCCGGCAGCTGCCCGCCGGCCGCATAGGCGCGGCCGAGCTGATAAAGCGCCCGCCGTGATCCTGCCGCTGCGATCTTGCAGAATCTGATCGCGGTCGCGACATCCGCGGCGGCAATCTGGGGAACGCCGGTCACGTCGGCCGGCCTGTCGGGATCGGTCGGATCGGCGGCAACGCGATCGCAGAGCACGAGATCGGCCGATTGGTCGCGGGCCAGGGAAGGGATAGAAGCGCCGGTAAGCGCCGGCACGGCGACGCCGAAGCCGCAAATGATCGCAGCCGCGGCCGACCGCCTGCTCATTGTCACGCCCGCCCGGCGGCCGGGACCGTGTCGGGCGCGTGCCGTTTGGCGATTTCCTCGGCGACGAGCTCCTTCCTCGACAATTTACCGACCGGCGTCTTGGGCAGGCTCGGACGAATTTCCATCTCGGCCGGCATCTCGTATTTCGCGAGCTTATCGGCGAGGAACGCCTTGAGCTCGTCGATCCCAAACGGCGCCTGCCCGGGCTTGAGCGCGATGAAAGCCTTGGCCGATTGGCCGCGATAGGCATCGGGGACGCCGATGACGGTGACCTCGGCGACGCCCGGATGCTCGTAGATCGCCTCCTCGATGTTGCGCGGGAACACGTTGAAGCCGCCGGAGAGGATCATGTCCTTCTTGCGGTCGACGATCGTGACGAAACCGTCCTGGTCGAGAAAACCGATGTCGCCGGTGTGGAAGCGGCCGCCGCGGAAGGCTTCTTCGGTCGCCTCGGGCTTCTTCCAGTAGCCCTTCATCACCTGCGGCCCGCGAAAGCAGATCTCGCCCTTCTCGCCGACCGGGAGCACCTTGGTGCCGGTCTCGAGATCGACTACCTCGAGGATGGTGTGCGGCGCCGGCAGACCGACGCTGCCCTGCCGCGGCGGCGCGTCGATGATCTGCAGCGTGCCGAGCGGCGCAGTTTCGGTGAGGCCGTAGCCCTCTTTCGGCGCCATGCCGGTGAGCGCTTCGAAGCGCTGCTGCACCTCGAGCGGCAGCGGCGCGCCGCCGGAGCTCCACGCCCAGACCGAGGAGAGGTCGAACTCCTTCACCTTCGGATGATTGACGAGCGCGGTGTACATCGTCGGCACCGCCGGGAACACCGTGATCTTCTTGCGGGCGATATCGGCAAGCACCCGGTCTGGATCGAAGCGGATGTGCAGCACCATGACCGCGCCATTGGCGACGGAAAGGATCATGATGAAAGTGAGGCCGAAAATGTGAAACAGCGGCAAGACCGCAAGCGTCTTGTCCGGATCTCGGTCCGTGCCAAGCCTGTTCCAATGGTTGAAGACGTTGATCACCGCGCAGAAATTGGCGTGCGTGAGCATCGCCCCCTTGGGCTGGCCGGTGGTGCCGCCGGTATATTGCAGCACCGCGACTTCGTCCTCGAGCGGGCCGCGCGGGTGGCGCGTAAACGCCCCGTCATTGCCGATCAGCGCCGCAAAGTCGACTTCGCGCCCGGCGCCGCCGAGGCGCTCCGCCGGCGGTCCGAATGCGGCGGCGACCGGCGCCGGCAGGAAGTCGGCCATCCCGCAGACGACGAGCGCCGCGAACTTGGCGGTCCCCTTGAGCGCCGCGATCTGCGGGTAGAGCGTCGGCAGCCCCAGCGTGATCATCACCTGCGTCTCGGCGTCCGCGATCTGATATTTGAGCTCGCGCGGCGCAGAGAGCGGACTGAAATCGACCACGCGTCCGCCGGCCATCAGCACGGCGAAGAACGCGATCACGAAATGCGGCGTGTTCGGAAGGTGCAATCCGACATGCACGCCAGGCCCGACGCCGAGCGCTTGCAAGCCCTTGGCGGCCCGCGCCGCAAGCTCATGAAGCTCGCGAAAGGTGAAGGTGCGATCATAGAAGTCGAGGGCGATGCGCTGCGGCCATTTGCTCGCCGCGGTTTCGAGCAGGCTTTCGAGCGGCACTGCCGGCGGCAGCGGCGCGTCCCACGATACGCCCGGCGGATACGACTTTTCCCACACATACGCCATCACACCTGTCCTCGCTGCTGGAACGCCGGGATTGGCCGCGCGCCTCCCGCGATTGCCGTCCCGGACCCAAGATTAGCGGGCCGCGCCGGCGCGGTCGATGGCGAGGTTGCGACGAGAAGGCCTTGCAGCCATGGCGACAGGTGCCCCTCGCTACCCTGTGAACCCGCCGCTATCGAGAAATTCCTGCTCCGCTTGCGTCGTAGCGCGGCCCAGCGCGCGGTTTCGATGCGGAAACCGTCCGAACTTCGCGACAATATCGCGGTGGGCGAGCGCGTATCCCAGATGCGTCGGATCGCCGAGTGCCCGGTAGAGCCCTACGCAGCGCTCTTGGTCGGCCATGAGCTCGGAATGCATGAACGGCAGGTAGAAGAACGACCGCATCATTTCGTCAGTCGGTTGGTCGAAGCCGCGGGCCAACGCCCGCTCGGCCGCGGCGCGCGCCAGCGGATCGGTGGCGAAGGCGCGGGCGCTGCCGCGAAACATGTTGCGGGGAAACTGGTCGAGGAGGAGCACCAGCGCGAGCGCGCCTTCCGCGTTTCCTTCGAACGTCGCGAGCTCGCCGCGCGCCGCGGCCTCGTGCGCCGCCAGAAACCGCGACCGGATCGTGAAGTCGAAATCATCATCCTGCTCGAACCATTTTTCCGGCCCGGCTTCGCGCCAGAACGACACGATTTCCGCTGCTGCTGATTGGTTCATGCGTGCGTCCCGCCCAGGTCAAAAGCGCGGCGCGACCGGGAAAAGGGCAGCTTGCGGCGGCCTACGCCAAATTTCTACTGCCCGCGGCGCGCGGCGCTGGCGAAGCGCTTGGCTTCCTCGGCGGCACGGAACAGCGCCTTGGCCTTGTCGATGCATTCCTGCTGCTCGAAACCGGGATCGGAATCGGCAACGATCCCGGCCCCGGCCTGGACATACATGACGCCGTCCTTGATCAGCGCGGTGCGCAGCACGATGCAGGTGTCCATCTCCGCGCCCGCCGAGAAATAGCCGACGCAGCCGGCATAGAGCGCGCGTTTCTCCCTCTCCAATTCGTCGATGATCTGCATGGCGCGCACTTTCGGCGCGCCGGAGACGGTTCCGGCGGGAAAGCCGGCGGCGAGTGCGTCGAGTGCATCGCGGTCCTTACGCAGCTTGCCCTCGACATTCGAGACGATGTGCATCACCTGGCTGTAGCGCTCGATGAAGAACTGGTCGGTGACTTGGACGGTGCCGATCTCGGCGACGCGGCCGACATCGTTGCGGCCAAGATCGAGCAGCATCAGGTGCTCGGCGCGCTCCTTCGGATCGGCCAGGAGCTCGGCCTCGAGCGCCTTGTCCTCGTGCGGGGTTGCGCCGCGCCGGCGCGTGCCGGCGATCGGCCGCACGATCACGGTGCCGCGGCCGGCCTTGACCAGGATCTCGGGGCTCGAGCCGGCGACCGCGAAGGCGCCGAAATCGAGGAAGAACAGATAGGGCGAGGGGTTCACCCGCCGCAGCGCGCGGTAAAGCGCGAAGGGCGGCAACGCGAACGGCGCCTCGAAGCGCTGCGAGAGCACAACCTGAAAAATGTCGCCGGCGGCGATGTACTCCTTGGCGCGGAGCACCATGCGCTTGAATTCCTCCGGCGCGGCGTTCGAGCGCGGCGCGACTTTCAGCGGCCCGGCGTCGATCTGCGCGGCGGCTTTCGGGAGCGGCCGGTCGAGCGCATCGACGACCGCGGCGAGGCGTTCGACGGCCCGCCCGAGCGCCGCCTTGGCAGGGACTCCGGCGTGCGGCCGCACCGGAGTGACGACGGTGATCGTGTCCTCGACGGCGTCGAAGGCGATGACCAGGGTGGGCCGGATCAGCACCGCGTCCGGGATGGCGATCGGGTCTGGGCCCGGCGCCGGCAGCGCATCCTCCATCAGCCGCACCACGTCGTAGCCGAGATAGCCGAAAATGCCGGCCGCCATCGGCGGCAGGTCGTCGGGCAGGCCGATGCGGCTCTCGGCAATGAGCGCACGCAGCGCCTGCAGCGGCGGCTCGCGCGTCGGCACGAAGGCCGCAGGATCGTTGCGCGGCGCGCGATTGATTTCGGCCTGCACGCCGTTGATGCGAAAGATTATGTCCGGCTCAAGCCCGATGATCGAATAGCGGCCGCGCACCTCGCCGCCCTCGACCGACTCGAGCAGAAAGCTCATCGGCTGCGTGGCTCCGGAGCCCGCGCCGGCGATCTTGAGGAAGGCGGAGACCGGCGTTTCCAGGTCGGCGACGAGCGTCGTCGAGACCACCTGGGGCTCGCCGGCCGCATAGCGCGCGGCAAACGCCTCGGCCCCAGGCTCGACCTGCATCAATTGGTGTCCGGCGAGCCGTTACCCACGGCTTGTGCCAGCGCCGCGCCGTTAACGGTGGTGCCGAGCTCATCCTCGAGCCAAGCTGCGTATTGCCCGAAAATATCATCGGTGAGCTGGCGCTGCACCGTCTCGGCGATGCGCTTGGTCTCCTCCACGTTCGGATCCAATGGCGGATCGGTGACCTCGGTCACGCGGAACACGATCCACGCGCCGGGAGTGTCGCCCGGCGCGCTGCCGAACTCGTCCTTCGCAGTGTGGAAGATTGCGCGGAGCGCTGCTGCCGAGACCGCGCCGGCCGCCTTGTCGCGCTTGAGCTTGTCGGCGGTCTCGACCTTGAGGTCGGCCGTTCCGGCGAGACTCTCAAGCGAATTGCCGTTCTTGAGCTTGTCGAGGAGATCGGCCGCCTTGGCTTTGAGCCGCGACGCGATCTCGTTCTGACGCCAGCCCTCCTCAACCTGCGGCTTGACCTCCTCCAGCGTGCGATCGCGTGTTGGGGTGATGCCGGCGACTTCGTACCAGACATAGCCGCCGTCGACTTCGATCGGCTCGTTGTCGACGCCGACGTCGGAGCGGAAGGCGGCGTTGATCACCTCGCTGGCGTGCGGCAGGTTGCTGACGAGCCCGCCTTTCGGATCGTGGCCCGAACGGTCGACCGCCTCGATGGTGACGACCGGTAGCTTCGCTTTCTCCGCGGCCTCCTGCAGCGTGCTGCCGCCGGCGCGGGCGTCCTCGATCTTGTCGTGCAGGCTTGCCACCTCCGCCTTGCCGCGCTCGGCCGCAATGTCGTTGCGGATCTGCGGCGCCAGTTCGGCGAGTGGCTTGGTCTCCTCCGGCTCGATCTTGGTGACGGTGACCAGCACCGCGCCGAAGCGGCCCTGGACCGGGGCGCTGACCTCGCCCTCTTTGAGGGAGAAGGCGGCCTCGGCGACGGCCGGGTCGATAATCTGCGATTTCGTCACCGTACCGAGATCGATGTCCGCCTCCTTGGCGTTGCGCTCGGCGGCAAGCGCGGCAAAGCTCAAGCCGCCCTTGATCCGGGCGTCGGCCGCCTCGGCCTCGGCCATGGTCGGAAACACGATCTGCTCGACGTGCCGACGCTCCGGCGCGGTGTAGCGGCTGCGGTGCTCGTCGAAGGCACGTTTGACGTCGGCGTCGGAGATTTCCAACCACTTGCCGACCTCGGCCGGCGTCGCCTGCACGGTAAGGACCTTCCGGTACTCCGGCGCGCGGAACACGATTTTACGCGCTTCGAAATATTTATTGAGCTCATCGGCGGTCGGCTGCGGAATGTCGCCGGCCTGCGCCGGACCGAGCACGACGTATTCGAGGCCGCGTTCTTCATTTTGGAACCGATTGACGACGTCGAGCCAGGTTTTCGGCGTTTGTAGCCCGCCGGTGAGCGAATTGAGAATTTGTTTGCGCAGCGTCATCCGCCGTTGTTCGGCGACGAACCGCTGCTCCGAATAGCCGGCGTTGCGCAAAAGGTACTCGAACCGAACCCGGTCGAAGGTGCCGCCCGGGGTCCGGAACATTGGGTCGGTGGTGATGCGCTGCACGATCTCGGCATCGGAAATGGCGAGCCGCATCTGTCGCGCGCGCTCGTCAAGCCCGGCCTCTACGATCATCTCGCTCAGCACCTGGTGGTCGAGGCCCATCTGGTTCGCCTCTTCCGCCGAAACCGGATGGCCGACCTGGTTGCCGAGGCGCTGCAGGCGTTCGTTATAGGTGCGCCGGAACTGCTCAACCGGAATTTCGGTGCCGCCGATCTTGGCCAGCGTCGAGCGGCCGAAGCCGCGAAAAATGTCGTTGATGCCCCAGACCGCGAAGCTCGCGGCCAAAAGGCCCATGACCACCCCCATGACGGCGCGGCCGAGCCAATTGGCGGAGGCTTTGCGAATACCTCGAAGCATTTTGGTCCAGATGCTGGAGTGGTGCCGGTCGAGTAGCCCGGCGAGGCCGCGCATCATAAGGAGCGCGACGTTGCCGGGCAACCGATGGGACTGCCTGGTAAATCGGGCCTTTTCCGGCCGCAACAGCTCTGCTAACGCCTTTTTGTCGCAGGTGTTGACGCCGACGCATTGAGGCGAAAATGACGGCACGCCGCCCGCTCCTTGCCGGCAACTGGAAAATGAACGGGCTTTCCGCGGCCGTGGCCGAGCTGGACAAGATCATCGCCGGAGCGTCCGTGCTTCGCGCCGACGTGGACGTCCTGGTTTGTCCGCCGGCTTTGCTGGTCGCCGGTTTTGCCGAGCGGGCACGGGGAACGCGGGTCGGCGTTGGCGGCCAGGACTGCCATGCGGAGGCCTCCGGCGCGCACACCGGCGATATTTCGGCCGAGATGCTGGCCGATGCCGGAGCGATCGCCGTCATCGTCGGCCATTCCGAGCGCCGCAAGAAGCACTGCGAGACCGATGCGATGGTGCGCGCCAAGGCGCTCGCGGCGCGCCGCGCCGGGCTCTTGGCCATTGTTTGCGTCGGCGAAACGCGCGCGGAGCGCGATGCCGGACGTGCGCTTGCCGTTGTCGGCGGACAGCTCGACGGCTCGCTGCCGGACAACGCGGAGAAGTTCGTCATCGCCTACGAGCCGGTCTGGGCGATCGGCACCGGGCTTACCCCGACAGTGGCCGACGTCGGCAAAATGCACCGCTTCATCCGCGAGCGGCTCGCTTCGCGTTGCGGCGAAGCGGGGCAGGGGGTCCGCATTCTCTATGGCGGCTCGGTCAAGCCGGCGAACGCGAAAGAACTCCTCGGCGTCGAGAATGTCGACGGCTCTCTCGTCGGCGGCGCGAGCCTCAAGGCCGACGAGTTTTTGGCGATCGCCCGCGTTTATTGCTAGGACCGGCCGACTGGGCTCCGGCCCGAACGGCCATAGAAAATCCGCACGGCATCATGTAGAGACGCCCGCGGCCTCCTATATGAGGCCGTAGCGGCGGGCAGAAGGCCGCGCGGACACGAGCGGACACCACCGATGATTGTCATCATTGTCATCCACCTCATGATCGTCATCGCCATGGTCGGGGTGGTGCTGCTGCAGAAATCCGAAGGCGGCGGGCTCGTCAGTTCGACGAGCGGCTTCATGACTGGCCGCGGCACGGCCAACGTGCTCACCCGCACCACGGCGCTCCTGGCCATGGGCTTCTTCATCACCAGCCTCGCTTTGTCTTGGCTCGCTGGCCTCAACCGCAAGCCGGCTTCGATCATCAACACCGGCGGTGCACCGGCGACCCAGCAGGCGCCCGGCGCGCCGGCACCGCTCGGCTCGGGCGGCCATGGCGTGCTCGACCAGCTGCGCGGCAATGCGGCTCCGACGCCGCCCGCTCCCGCGCCCAGCGGGCCGCAGGTTCCGCAATCTCAGTAGCGCGTGCGGGTTCAAGTTCGCCGCAGCTCGGCGGGCGCCCCGGCAGACGTGAGGATTGCGGCGGAACTAACTGCGATTGCTTGAGTTTTCCGGGCCTGGTCACTATCTCGGCGGTCGCGCGGCAGCCATTCCGGAATATCGCTCGTCGAATCGCGCGATCCGGGCTACAGATGAATTCCCATGGCGCGGTACATTTTTATCACCGGCGGCGTGGTCTCCTCACTTGGCAAGGGTCTCGCGTCGGCGGCGCTCGGCGCGCTCCTCCAGGCGCGCGGCTACAAAGTCCGCCTGCGCAAGCTCGACCCCTACCTCAACGTCGATCCGGGCACGATGTCGCCCTATCAACACGGCGAGGTCTTCGTCACCGACGACGGCGCCGAGACCGACCTCGACCTTGGCCATTATGAGCGCTTCACCGGCCGGCCGGCGACGCGGATGGACAACATCACCACCGGGCGCATCTACCAGGAGATTCTCGCCAAGGAACGGCGCGGCGACTATCTCGGCGCCACCATCCAGGTGATCCCGCACGTCACCAACGCCATCAAGGATTTCATCCGCGACGGCAGTGAAAGCTTCGACTTCGTGCTGTGCGAGATCGGCGGCACGGTCGGCGACATCGAGGGGTTGCCGTATTTCGAGGCGATCCGTCAGTTCGGCAACGACCTGCCGCGCCACCACGCGGTCTATATCCACCTGACGCTGATGCCCTTCATCCCCAGCGCCGGCGAACTTAAGACCAAGCCGACCCAGCACTCGGTGCGCGAATTGCGCGCGATCGGCATCCAGCCCGATATCCTTCTCTGCCGCAGCGACCGGCCGATCCCCGAAAGCGAGCGCAAGAAACTCGCGCTGTTCTGCAACGTGCGCGAAAGCGCCGTGATCGAGGCGCGCGACGTCGACAATATCTATGCGGTGCCCGAGGCCTATCAC
>Ga0187784_10001784_pt1 | contig 17191 bp, 13 predicted proteins | sample 1015_SJ02_MP15_2_FD_132964 | JGI IMG/M metagenome (GOLD analysis project Ga0187784, IMG submission 132964) | Tropical peat soil microbial communities from peatlands in Department of Meta, Colombia - 1015_SJ02_MP15_20_MG | ecosystem: Environmental > Terrestrial > Soil > Wetlands > Peat | place...
CGTTCACGGTAACCTTGTCCGGTTTGATGCCCAGCACTTTGGCGACGGCGCTGGCCGCGAAGCCGGGACCCTGCGTTCCCGCCCATACCGTAGCGGCGCCATCCTTAAATTGCACGGTGCAGTTCATCGGCTCCATGGTGGCGTGAGCGAGATATGGGACACGATACTCGGCGCTGATCGTCTTGGCCGCGGATTTCAGCGCGGCGTCGACGTCGCCGTGCTCGTAATGCGCATGGCCGGGGTGCGTGTCGAGGGTCCGCGACAACCCGTCGATCACCTCTTTACTCGACAGATTCGCGGCCGGGCCATCGTCCCATTCCACGGTGACTTTTCTAACCGCGTTCATCGCATGGTAAGGAGTATCGGCAATGACGGCCACCGCTCCCGTACCCGCGCCGTAACTGGCGAGGCCGCCGGAGTACGGGTCGAGCGCGATAACCTTGCGAACACCCGGCAGCGATTGCGCCGCCGCGCCGTCGAAGCGCCTGACCTTGCCGCCCACTGTCGGGCACATCGCGAGGCTGGCATAGAGCAGGCCCGGCGGCAGCACGTCGATGGCGTAGACCGCCGACCCGCGGATCTTGGCTGCGTTGTCGAGACGGCGCACCGGCTTGCCGATCAGCTTGAACGCCGACGGGTCCTTGACCGCCACGTTTCTGGGTACCGGCAACTGCGAGGCGCGTACGGCCAGTTCCCCGAACGAGGCGCTTTTGCCGGAAGGATGCAGCACGCGGCCGGACTCGGCGCCGCATTCGCTCGCCGGCACATTCCACATTCCGGCCGCGGCGGCGATCAGAGCAGCGCGGGCGGATGCGCCGGCTTCGCGCATCGGCAGCCATTGATCCTTCATGCTCGACGAGCCGCCCGTCCCGATCGCATTGGGCACCTCTCGGATGATTTTCGCGCCCATCCATTGAAGGGTGCGCTTCATGTAGCCGTTATCCTCCGGTTGAAACGGTAGCGAATCGACGATCTCGGCCTGATTGTTGTAAATCGTGTCGAGCGTCGACTGCTCGAGCCTGATCTGCTCCCACGCCGCGTCCATCTCGTCCGCCAGCAGCATCGCGAGGCCGGTGTGTACGCCTTGGCCCATCTCGGCCTGCGACATCACCACGGTCACCGTGTTATCAGATGACACTTTGACCCATCCGTTGAGCGCTACCTGGCCGGGCGCCACCGGCAGGGGACGTCCGGGGGTGAGGCGCTGGCGCGGCGGCAGGATGGACCATCCGACGACCAGTGCGCCTGCCGCACCGGCGGTGTACTGAAGGAAGTGACGACGTTTCAGCTTGGCCATGTTGATTCACCCGGCGCACACGCGTTTGCGCACACAGGCAATTATACGCGCCTTTTCAAGGGTATTCTCGACGGCGAGGACGTGTGGCTTAGTTTTGGAGCGCGCGAAGAACGTCGGCACCGGGTTGGGCGCCCACGAGGAAGCGGGTTATGGCGTGCAGCGTCACGCGCATCACATGATGAAAGCGGCCTTCAGCCGGCGGAGGTTCGTTCTGCAAATCGATCTGCGATCCGCCCAGGTAATGCGGAGGAGGCGGAGGAGGCGGTGCGGTCGGGGCCGCTGGCGGCGGAGCGCTCTTACCGGTATCGGCGCCGGCTCCGAGTCCGCCACCGGATGAACTCGCGCCGCCAATCCCGCCTCTTGGAATCCTCGATTCGTAGGTGCTGACCGCATCCACGATCATTCTGAGCGCGCGCTGGGCGATCATGCGCTTGTCGATGCTGGACGAAGCGATCGGCTCGTCGCGATACACGCGCAGCGATTCGCCGGTGGTCAGCGTGCGCGGGTTGCCGCGCGGCAGCAGCGCGTGCTGCACCTCGACGACGCCTTCTTCCACCTCCACCGTGGTGGTTTCATCGTCGCCATCGACGGAAATGTCAAACGTGGTTCCCCGAACCGAGATTACTGCCGTCGGCGTCAATACGCGATTGGGGTTCGGACCATACAGATGTTCGATGTGAACTTTCACCCGCCCCACCAGCACGTCCAGCAGATCCTTCCAGTTCGGCGCATTCTTTCGAAACACGACGCGCGAGTTGGGATACACGTCGAACGTCGATCCGTCGGAAACCTGAAACGTCGCCTGCCCGTCGGGTCCGGTGATGATGAGCTGCTTCACCTGGATCGTGTCGCCGACCACCAGCGCCCAGGGCTCGGAATCCTTCAATACCGAAACCTGGCCGGTGAGCGTGACGACTTTCGCCGCGTAATTCACGGAATCGATGGGCGGCATCTGCGCCAGGCACACACCGGCCGTGGCTGCAAGCAGCAGCGACAACTTCGCCCTGGCCGCGCGTATCAAGCCGTACATCGACAAACCCTCTCCTCGAGTCCTCCTATCGAACCCGTTTCAGACAGTCTAACACTAAAATTGCATTGCAAGTCCTTGTCCGGGCCTAGGATATCTCCCTAGGTCTAGAGGAATCAACAGTTTCTGAGAAAAACTGCCGATAAAAACGTATACAATGGTCACGAGCTGTGTTTAGAAGCGCCACAATCCGGATCGTGATTGCCACAGTACTGACCGTGGTGGGTGTCCAGGCCCAAGCTACCTCCGAGACAACGGCGGAATGGCGGCACATCGGCAATTCCGCGATTGACCTGTCCTTGGCTGGGCTCGCTACCGGTCCGGTGGATCGCGCGTGGTATTCGGAGGGCGGGCCGCTCTTGATCCACACGGTTTCCGGACGTGTGTTTGAGACGGCCGATTTCGAAACCTGGCGGGCATCCTCCGCAACGCCGCCGGCGGCTTCGTTGAATCGCGCGGTTTCGGCGGCGCGCCTCGCGGAAAGCAACGCCACCATCCGCACCGGCCGCGAGATCGCATATGCATTCGGAAAATTTGTGTATCGATCCGAGAACAACGGAGCGAGCTGGGATAATCTCACCGAATTCCGGTCCGAATCGATCGTGGGCGGTCCACTGTACGATCTGGCGGTGTCGCCGGCCAATGATGACGAGGTGGTCGTCGCCGGAGCAGACGGCGTGTTCCGGTCGATGGACGGCGGAAAAACCTGGAGCGGTTTGAATGAGAGCCTTCCCAATCTGCCCGCGTCGCGATTGCTGAGCCTTCCGGCGGGCGATCGTGGCGCGAACCTGGCGCTGACCGACGGCAGCGCGGTCGAATGGGTGCCAGGCCAGAAAGCCGCGTGGACGCCGGTCGACAATCCGCAGCTTGCCAATGAACTCGAGCAGCGGCGGATGTATTCCTCGCAGCGCGGAATGCCGGTCACCACCGTGGCAAATTCCGGCGATTACATTTATACGGGCATGGTCGAAGGCCGGTTGAGCGTCTCCGCCGATCGTGGCGTGACGTGGACCATGGGCGGGTTGAACGATACCGGCACGATCGAGCGAATCTGGATAGATCCGAACGATTCTCGCGTGGCGCTGGCCGTGGCGGGCGTGCACGCTCGCAATCCGGCGGCCGCCGCCCCGGCGCCGCACGTTTTGCGCACCCAAAACGGCGGATTGTTCTGGGACGATCTGACGGGCAACCTGCCCGATGTGGCCGCCCATGGCATCGTCGCCGATCGCGAGAGCGGTGCGGTGTACGTCGCAACGGACGCGGGCGTATTCATGACTTACACCGACCTTCAAAGCCTGGGCGGGGCTCCCCAATGGACGCCGGTCGGTGGACTTCCGCAAGGCCGTGCCATGGATGTGAGCCTCGATTCGCAAGCGAATCAACTCTGGGCAGCGCTCGATGGACCCGGCGTGTACGCGGCGGTTGCGCCGCACCGTTTGCGCGATCCGCGGGTGGTCAGCACGGCCGATCTCATTGCCCGCGCGGCCGCGCCCGGATCGCTGGTGAGTGTGCTCGGCGCGAAAGTCGAGACGGCGCAGGCCGGCGGACTTCAGGTCCCGGTGCTGACCGCAAGCGATACCGAATCGCAGCTGCAGATTCCATTTGAGGCGACCGGTTCCTCGCTCCTGCTCGCCGTGAATTCGGCGGCCGGCAGCGTTACGCTCCCGGCGGTCGCATTGGGCGCGGCATCGCCGGCGATTTTTGTGGATCGCGACGGCTCGCCCATTTTGCTCGACGAAGACACGGGAATGATGCTCAACGCAATGAACCCGGCGCACGCGGGATCGCACTTGCAGATCCTGGCGACCGGGCTCGGACGGGTTAAGCCGGATTGGCCCACCGGGATTCCGGGGCCGGCCGACGACCCGCCGCAAGTTGTCGCGGCGGTACACGCCTATCTCGACCGCCAGCCGGTGGAAGTGACGCGCGCGGTGCTTTCGCCATACATCGGTTTCTACATAATCGACGTGCAGGTGCCGAAGGTCGTGAACTACGGGCCCGCCGAACTGTATCTCGAAGCGGACGGCCAGCCGAGCAATCGTGTGCGCGTGTACATCCTTCCCTGAGATAATTAAGGTTCCCATGGCGGATGAGCTGAGCAACGGTAAATCGAGGCTCGATCGCGTCGAAGCGCTGATCGAAGTGCTGGTCAACGAGCATATAGCGTTTGCCCACGAACACAAGCAGCTTCTGACGGCACAAATCGTGCTGACCGATCGTGTCGACCGGTTGGCGCGCCAGATCGAGGAGTCCCATCGGGAACTGCGGGAGGCGCAGAAGCACACCGACGACCGGCTGAATGCTCTCATCAGCATTGTCGACGACCTGATCCGCAAACGCCCGCCGCAATAATTCGGTTCGGGTGTATAGTGTATCGTTGATGCGATTATTGCGATTCGCGGTTCCGATTCTGCTGGTATTTGCCCCCCTGGCCGGGGCCCAGGATAAAGCCGGCGAGAAGACCGAAAAGCTTGCGCCGTATTATCCGACGCCGGAAACGATCGTCGAAAGAATGCTGCGCTTCGGGGAACTGAAACCGGGCGAAAAAATGTTTGATCTAGGCTCGGGCGACGGCCGCATTGTCATCATGGCCGCTCAGAAATTCCAGGCGGATGCGACCGGCGTGGAGTTTGACGATTCGCTGTACCGTCAAAGCATGGAGAAGATCCGGACCCTGGGCCTCGCCGCGACTGCGCGCATCATCCATGGCGATCTGCTAAAGCAGGATTATTCTTCAGCCGATTTATTGACTGTATATCTGCTGCCCATGTCGAACGACAAAGTAACGCCGATTCTCGAAAAACAATTGAAAAAGGGCGCGCGCATCGTCGCGCACGATTTCGAATTTTCGGCGTGGAAGCCTGAAAAAATCCAGGATATTGACGACGACGGCGAAGGCCGCAGCCACCGGTTGTACCTGTACAGGCGCTGAAGATGGTGCCGTATCGGGCGCGGCTGGCGCTCCGCATCGCGCGCATCGTGCTGGCGCTGGCATGTCTCGGCTGGTATACGTGGGCGGCGCAGGAACGATTCACGTCTCTGCTGGCGGTGCTCGCCGCTTATCTGGTGTATTCGATCGGCGCGTTGTTCGAGTTGCGTTTCGATTCGCCGGTCCGCGCCGGGATTGCCTTGATCGCCGACACCGCGTTTTTCGGATTCTGGAGCTGGGTGATCGGAGCGGGATGGGTGAGTTGGCCCGCATCGGGATGGTTCTCGACGGCGTTGTGCATCTACCTGCTCGGCTCCGCGGTCCTGTTGCACGATTTGATTCGCGTGATCGGCGTCGCCGCCGTGGCCGCGACCCTGGCCGCGCTTTTTGCTCCGCATAGCGATTTGCCTCCGGTATGGGTCCCGATCGCAGCGGGCGGCGTGGCCATCTCCGCCGCAATTCACAAACGCTACCTGGATCGCCGTCTGTCGAATACGCTGCGCCATAACGTGATCATCCGCTCCCAAGCCCAGGGCGCGCGTGAAGCCGAGCGCCAGCGCATCGCGGCCGATTTTCATGACGGCCCGCTGCAAAGTTTCATCAGCTTCCAGATGCGCCTGGAGATTGTCAGAAAACTGCTCGCGCGTGACGTGGAATCCGGCGTCGAGGAATTGCGCCAGCTTCAGGAACTGTGCCGCAGCCAGGTGAGCGACCTGCGCAGTTTTGTCCGCAGCATGCGCCCGGCCGACGAGGGCGTCAGCCTGCCCGCCTCATTGAGCCGCATGGTGGACCAATTTCAGCGCGAGACCGGCATCACGGCCGTATTCACCAGCAACGACGTGCGCGACCCGGCGGAGACCGAAGTATCGCTTGAACTGTTGCAGATCGTGCGCGAAGCGTTGAACAACATCCAGAAGCATTCCGGCGCGACGCGCATTGCGATCGCGGTCGGCATGCGCGATCATCACGTCGAGATTCGCGCCGAGGACAACGGCGCGGGATTTCCCTTCAGCGGATCGTTCAATCTGGACGAGCTGGACTTGCTGCGGCTGGGCCCGGTGAGCATCAAGCGGCGCGTGCGCCTGCTCGGCGGCGAACTGCAGCTCGACTCGAAGCCGGGCCAGGGAGCGAGCCTGTTGATCCGCATTCCGGTCTGAAGAAGAATGGCCACGAATAAGCACGAATGCACACGAATCAGAAGGGTTATTCGCGTTTATTCGTGTTTATTCGTGGCTATTTTTCTTCCCGGTTGCGGCCGGTATGCCGATTTCACCTTGCCCGCGCCGGACGCCTCCGGACCGCGCGCGCCATTCGCGTGGCAGGCGTCGCCGTCGCCGGTGATCGATCGCGCCGGCGCGAGCGACGTGCTGAATCCATCCGTCATCCGGTTTCGCGGGGCTTATCTGAACCTTTATTCCGCCTACGACGGCCGCGCCTGGCGAACTGCGCTCGCGACTTCGACAGATGGCATCGTCTGGACCAAGCGCGGAATCGTGTTGTCGCTGTCGGGTTGGGAAGGTTCCTACATAGCTGCGAACGGATCGGCGGTTGCCACAAGCGATCGGGTCTTTTATTGGTACGAAGCCGGCGATCCGCTGCGCATCGCGCTCGCGACTTCACCGGACGGGATCGAATGGACCAAAGACCCGCATCCGGTGATCGAAACCGGGCCGCGCGGCAGTTTCGACGAGCGCGCCGTCAGCGATCCCTACGTGATTCGCGCGGGCGACCGGTTCTATCTTTTTTATACCGGCCTCGATCGCGCGCGGCGGCAGCGCATCGGCGTCGCACGATCAGAGGACGGCAGGCGGTGGGAAAAATTGCGGTCGAATCCGGTCCTCGAAATCGGCGCGGCAGGCGCTTTCGATGAACGCGCGCTCGGTGAACCCGCCGTCTGGTCGAGCGGAGGATGGTGGTGGATGCTCTACACCGGCAGCGATCGCGCGGAACATCGAAAAATCGGCCTGGCAAAATCGGCGGACGGCGTCGATTGGGAACGCGATCCCGGTTTCCCTCCCATAACCGGTGGCGAACCGTGGGACAGCGCCGTCGTCTGCGATCCGACGGTCGAAGTGCTCTCGGATTCGGTGCGCGTGTGGTTCGGAGGCGGCGATGTTCCGAGTCCGGATCAGAACCTGCACGGACAAATTGGAATGGGAATACTGAAATCGCGACCGCTCAGCGATGCGCCAGTCGAATCCGTTCATTGACCGCGCCGGATTTACGGCGGGAACATTCGATCAGCGAGTTTCCTCCGCTTTCGAGGACCATCTTTCTTGCGTGCGCGTACTTGCGCGCGGCTTCCGGATGCGCCCGCAGGTAGTCACGCAGGGCGACGTCATTGGTCCGATGATCTCCGCACCGCCCGACTAGACGGCCGCCTGAACGGCGTGGACCTCATGTCAGCATCATGACCTGTTTGCCGTGCTCTTCCTTAGGAGGCATCGGAGCGATCTTGAACGCCGCCTGTGCGCGAAGTCGAAGATAAATGCGTCCTCGACTCCCGCCTCGCCGGTCATCGCAGCAAGATGGACCGGTGCGTCCCGTTCTCTCATCTTTGACGATCAGCGTTTGGCGACTTGAAAATGGCTCAACGTATCGGCGTAGCTCGCGATGCCCTTATACAGCGCTTCGGCGATCTTCTGCCGCTGCTCGGACTTCTTCAGCAGCGCTTCGTCGCGCGCGTTGGTGAGGAACCCGATTTCGGCGAGCACGCTCGGCATCTGCGCGCCGATCAGCACCACGAAGGGAGCCTTCTTGACGCCGCGGTTCTTCGCCGTGGAGTTGCTTCGGGCGGAAACTCCGTACAGCGCGCTTTCGACGCGCGTGGCGAACTCGCGCGACTCGTCGATTTTGTCCTTGAGTGCGATTTTCTGGAGCAGGTCCTTCAGCTCGAACACGCTTCGCTCGGACGTCGCGTTCTCTCTGGTAGCCACTTCGAGCGCGGTTTTCGAAGTCGTGAAATTCAAATAGTACGTTTCCACGCCGGCCACGTTCCGGTACGGCGACGAATTGGCGTGAATCGACAGGAACAGGTCGGCCTTGTGATCGTTAGCAATCTGGGTGCGCTGCTCAAGCGGGATAAACGTGTCGTCCGGCCGGGTGTAGATCACTTCGCTTCCCAACCGTTCTTGGAGTAATTTCCCCAGCCTTTGCGCCACGTCCAGCACCACGTCCTTTTCGAGCAGACCTGACGGGCCGTGGGTGCCCACGTCGTGACCGCCGTGGCCGGGATCGATGACCACGCGGCCGAGCTTCAATCCGAGTACGCGGGTCAGCGACCGGTCGCCGTTCGAATTGCTCTTGGCGGGCAACGCGACCCGGGCTTCCGCGTTCTTCGACGGAAGCGCAGTGGTGTTGGCGGAAACGAGCTCCGTTTTCACCGGCGCCGAGATTGCCGGATCGGCCAGCGGAGCGATCCCAGGAGCCGGAGCGATCCCGGGCGGCGGAGGCAGCGCCGGCGCCAGCAGCGGGTGCGCGGCCGTGCTGCTCGCGCGGGTCGAGTTCCGCGTGGTCATGAGACTATCGAAGCTCGGCAACACCTTCGGCGCAGCGGCGGCGATGGTCGCCGGCGGCTGCGGCAGAATTTCGGGCGACGGTTCGGGACGCGGCTGAATCAGGCGCAACGGCGGCGGCTGGAACGTACGCCGCTCCGCTTTGGCGACGGCGTTCACCGGGGCGCTCGCCGGCACGTCATTCGCAAGCAGGTCGGGCGCGACGTTTTTGAGCGGTGGATCGGTGAGCGTTGTCGCGCCGGTCGCGCTGGTGGCCGGGGGCGGCGCCGGACTATCCCTTAAACGCAATTCGATCATCAGGCGGTTGGGGCTCGAAAGCTGGGATGCCGTGAACTCGGCGTGCTGCTCGAGATCGAGCACGATGCGCGTCACTCCGGGTTGGGTCTCCGCGACGCGAATCTGTTTGATCAGCGCGTCGGCGACCGGAATCACGTGCATGCCTCTTTCCATCATCGAAGGCCTGGCGCCCACGATGTCGAAGAACAGCCGCTCCGGATTGGGCAGGCGATCGGATTTGTAGTGAAAATCGGAGGAAACCTCGATGGCAACGCGCGTCACGTCTCCGAGCGACCAGAATCGAACCGAGGTGACTTTCGCGGTCTCGGCTTTAGCCGGCCCGGCGTTGGAAGTACCGGCCAGGCACACTCCCAGCGCAAGCATCGCGCCGGTCAGCACGCGCGCGCTACGGCGTCGTCCTGAGGAACAACCTGCCATTCGCGTCTACGAAATACTCCAGTTTCGGATGCTGCTCCGCGGGCACCCCTTGAGCCTCCACTGGAGCAGTGGGTGCCGCGGCTTCCGGCGCGGGCTGCTTCGCCTGGTCCGATTTGCGGGCCTCGAGGTATCGCCGGCCCACCTGCTCCACGTAGTTCTGCGTTTCCTTGTACGGAGGAACCCGGTTGTATTTCCCGACCGCGCCCGGGCCCGCATTGTAGGCCGCCAGCGCCAGCCTGTCGTCCTTATAAACGCCCTGCAGATACTTGAGATATTTCACGCCCGCTTCGATATTCTGTTGCGGATCGAAGCTGTTGTTGACGCCGAGCATCCGCGCGGTCGGAGGCATCAGCTGCATCAGCCCCTCGGCGCCTTTCGGTGAAATCGCGCCGGCGTCGTAGTTGCTTTCTACCCGGATCACCGAATCGACCAGCAGCGGATCAACGTCGTGTTTGCGCGCGGTCTGATCGACCAGGTCGCGAATCTCTTTCGAAGGAATTTTCGCGGCGCCCTTGGGCCCGGCCACCACCACTTTTCGCACCAGTTTTCCCGTACGCGGATCGGCGCGCACCACTACCGTTTTGCGATCCGGCGCAACCGGCGGCGCATCTGCTGCCAGCAGCGAGCCTTTGGGGGAGGCGGTCAGCATGGCAAGTCCTATTAAACAAATATACAACGTTTTGTTTCCGGCAACTATACGCCGATCACCCTCGAAGACATACGCTATCATCTTCTCATGAGCGGGGCGCCGGCAGGAAATCCGCGCGCGGGTTACGTCCTGGCAGGCGGCCGAAGTTCCCGTATGGGACGCGACAAGGCCCTGCTGCCCATCGACGGCGCGACCCTGATCGAACGCATCGCTTCGCGTGTTCAACTCGCCGCCGGCCAGGTGAGCATCATCGCGCCGCCCGATCGCTATCCCCATTTGCGATACCCGGTGATCGCCGACGTCGTCGAAAATTGCGGACCGCTCGGCGGCGTCTTCACTGCGTTGACGGTTACCGAATCGCCGTGGAATCTGGTGGTCGCCTGCGATATGCCCGCACTGACCGTTCGATTCCTCGAAGATTTGTTCGGCGCGGCCGAATCGGGGGATTTCTGGGATGCCGTTGTCCCGGAAACCGGCGCCGGACTCGATCCGCTGTGCGCTGTCTACCATCGCCGATGCCTTGAAAAGGCGGCTTTCGCCATTAATCGTAAGATTCTCAAAATGCACGATTTCGTCTCAACTCTTGTAATTCGCCGATGGCCGGTTTTGAACGCCGCGCCGCTTGAAAACATCAACACGCCCGATCAATGGCCAGATCCATCTGATGACCAATGGAATGACCCGCGGAGCGCGCGATGACGCCCCCGAACAACGAACTGATCGTTGCGCCTCAGCATTACGTCCAGTTCAGCCACGTTTATAAGACGTTTGACCACCCCGTTTTAGTCGACGTCAATTTTCATGTCGACGCCGGAGAGACACTGGCGATCATCGGCCGCAGCGGCGTTGGCAAGTCCGTCAGCCTGAGCCACATCATGGGATTCCTCAAGCCCGACGCCGGCCGCGTGGTGGTTTCCTATACCGACATCACCGATTTCACGGAAGCCGAGATGCGCCGCATCCGCAAGAAAGTCACCATGGTGTTTCAGTCCGGCGCTCTGTTCGATTCGCTCACGGTGGGAGAAAACATCCTGTTCTCGCTCGAGCTGCGCGACGATTACGACGAAAAAAACAAGGAAGATGTCGTCAACGGTTTGCTGCAAATGGTGGATCTGCTCGAATACAAGGATTACTACCCGGCCGATCTATCCACCGGCTATAAGCGCGCTGTGGCGATCGCGCGCGCGCTCGCCGCGCAGCCCGAATGCATTCTCTACGATGAGCCGACCACCATGGTCGATCCGATCATGTCGGATCATCTCGGCAACCTGATGCTCCGCCTGAAGACCCAGCTTCGTTTGACCGGCATCGTGGTCACGCACGACCTCGATTTGATGCGTAAAATTGCGGATCGCGTGGTCGTCTTATTCGAAGGGCGATCGATTTACTTCGGCCCGGTCGCGGATTTGGAAAAATCGAACCATCCGCACATCCGGGAGTTCCTCGCGATGGACGAAGTCTAATCAGAAATGGACAAAGTCCGGGAAGAAATGGATGAGGTTGGACCCCAATGCGAACCCTGCTTCTCGCCTGCCTGAGTTTTTCATTGTTGGCGCAGACGCCGACCATCGAGCAGTCGCGACGACGTGCTGAGCGGAGTCGACGCCGTCGTCGCCAAGGGCTACATCGATCGCGATCGTATCGGTTCCATGGGACGGCGCGAAATAACCTCTACTTTTCCGCGTAATACCCGTCGCGAGCCTGCACGATTTGACTTCTTTCGTTTGTCGTAACCCGCAATTTTCGATAACCGTAACCGGCGTCCTTGTCGGGCGTGTATCCCAGGCTGTACTGGCTGCGCAGCTCGTCCTGAATCTGCGCGTAGACCTGATCGATAGTCTGCTTTTTGTTGCCTTCGAAATATCCGCCGCCGGTTTCCTGAGTCATTCTCTCCAGGATTTTTTTCCCATCCACCCGATTCTGCTGCGGATAGCGCCCCATGCCTCCGTGCCGGCCCATTCCGCGGCCCATCATCGGAGGGTAAGATTCCTCTTCGCCGAAATGAATCGCGTACACCAGCGTGTCCGCCTTCTGCGCTTCCACGATCGCCTCGGTAAGCGTCGATTTGCTCCCGTTATCCTCGCCGTCGGTGAGCAGGATCAGCGCTTTTCGCCCCTTCTGCTTGCGCATCATATCGTCGGAGGCGAGCAGCACGGCATCATATAACGTGGTCCCCGCGCGTGGCCTCGGCTGTCCCGGATCGCCCTGCCCGCGCCGGTTCAACTGGCGAGGGGGCGCTATATCCAACAGGTTCAGCGCCTTTTCCAGCATCTTGCGCGACGACGTCAGGTCCTGCAACAACTCGACTTCGGAATCGAAATGGATCACGAACGCCAGATCCTTGTCTTCGCGCAGCACCTGGTCGAAAAATCGATAGCTGGCGGCACGCTCCTGTTCGATAAAGCGCCGCATGCTGCCGCTCGTATCCACCAGCAGCCCGAGCGTCAGCGGCAGATCCGACTCCCTCGAAAAATACTTGATGGTCTGCGGCCGGTTGTCTTCCTCGACTTTGAAATCGTCCTTGGCGAGATCGCGGATGATATTTCCCTTCTTGTCGCGCACGGTTACAAAAACGTTCACCACGTTGACGTCGGTGGAGAATGTCTGGTCGCCCGATTGCGCTTTATCGGCCTGCTGGGCTTTGTCGGTCTGTTGCGCAAAGGCGAGCCGGCTTGCGGCCATAGACACAAGAAAATCGCGGCGGGAAAATCGAGGACTCATACGTTACGAGGGATGCCTATCTACCTGAGACGGTTCCAGCGAACTTAAGTTTACTCTGCGCTAAGGGCCTCGGTTGAATGGATGCGCGTCGCGCGCCGCGTGAATCCGAGAGCTTTCTTGAGAATCCGCGGCGCGCGCCGAAGGGCACTCGCGTTTACAGCATAAGTGCCTAGCCGAGGAAGCCGATCTTCTGCGATCCGAAGTTCGGGAAATTCGGAAATACGGTCGGCAATGCCGTGTCCGGAATCCCGAACCACGAGGCCAGCGTCGCGCCGTATTGATCGATCGAAATCGTGGGAATCCAGCGCCCGCGCGTGTCGGTGTCGTTCGGGCCGCCCAGCTCGAACGTCGGGAAAGAGCCGTAAATCTGCCCTCCCTGCACTGCTCCGCCGACCACCAGGTGATGGCTGCCCCAGGCATGATCGGTGCCGTCGGTGGTCGTCGGCTGGAACGTCCGGCTGAAATCGGATTCGGTGAAGGTCGTCACGTTCTCGGCGACGCCCAGTTCCTGCGTCGCTGCATAGAACGCCGACATAGCCTGGCTCAACTCCGGATACAGCGCGTTGTGCGCCTCCAGCTCACCCGCATGCGTGTCGAATCCGCTCAGCGAGCAGGAAAAAATCTGCCGCGTCATGCCGAGATAGCTCGCCACCTGAATGATCTTCGCCACCTGCTGCAATTGCAGCGCGAGCGGCGTGTTCGGAAACGTGGTCTTGAGCGGTGTGCCCTTGGCCAGCGCCTGCGTGAGCGCCGTCGCATCGCTGATGCTGTTGGCGAGCGTGTTATTGGCCGCCTGCGCCAGCGACACTCCCGAGTCGAGCGTCAACAGACTGTTGAGCGCGTTCCATCGCGCCTGCGACGCCGCCGACGAATTGAACCCGGCCAGTTGCAACGTGCCGCCGGGCGCCACCGCCACCGGCTGCGTCGTCGCGCCGGTTCCCAGCAGTGCATTCCCGGCGACCGAAAAGAACACCGGAAAATTCGACGAGTTAACCTTTTGCGACTCGATGTAATCGGCCACGCGCCCCGCCCATCCGGTCGGACTGTTGCCTTGCGCGATCGACGTCTGCCATTGCGTTTGCTGATCGGGATGCGAAAACAGGTTGACCGGAACCGGCGTCTGCTGCGCCTGATATTGTGCGCGCGTCACCGGCTGCACCAGCGACCCGACGTTCGCCACCACCGCCAGTTCCTTGGACGAAAACAGGTTCGCAATCTCCGGCAGCTTGAAATGAAACGCGTACGGCGCATTCGAGGCGCTATACACGGTCGGCGTCAGCTCCGCCGCGCTCAACGCGACGCTTCCGCGAATCGACGTGTAGGCCTTAAAACTGGTGTCATCCATGGGGATGATGGTGTTGTTCGAATCGTTGCCGCCGAACAAAAAAATGCACACCAGCGCGCGATAATTCGAAGCGCTTTGCGCGAGCGCGGGCAACAGCCCGAACGGCCGCAGCGCCAGCGATCCCACCGAAGCGGCGCCCACTCGAATGAATCCTCGACGTGAAAACATGATGATTTCCTCTTGCTTTACTGGATCACCTGATACTCGCTCGATGTGAGCACGACATACAGCGCCGCCTCCGCCTTCGCGGTCGGCGTCGTGGCCGCATTCGCCGCCTCGGTCGCGGCCTTGGTAAGGTTCGACGACATTGCGCTGTGCAGGAAAATGTAGCTGATATAATCCAGCAACTCGCTCATATTGCCCGCCTTGGCGACAAACGGCGCGAGATTCAGCTTGGTCGTCTGGTCGAGCGATCCGTACAGCGCCACCGTGACCACGTTCGCCCGGTCCGTCGCGGTCTGCGTCGAATAGATCTGAAATTCGGGGCCAAGCAACCCGCCTTCCGTCCGGTACTGCGGCGAAAAATAACTGAACACGCTCGCGGCATCGAACAGGTCTTCGCCCATTTCATTCGCATAAGCATTGAGCGAGTTGGTCGTCGTGAGGGTCCCGTTCAGTCCGCGAACCAGGTTCGCCATGAACAGCGCCGGCTCGCGCAGATGACCGAACGACGCATTCACCGGAGCGCTCGCATCATCGCCCGCGCGCGCCTCGGGATCGGTGAGAATCGCGGTGATCACCGATTTCATATCGCCCTGCGTGCTCGAAAACACCTGCGCAACGCGCTCGACGTAGGCCGGACTCGGATTGCTGGTCACCATGTGCTGAATCAATTGCTGGCTGATGAACGGCGCCATGGTGGGCTGCTGCATCAGAGCATCGAGGACGGTGTTCAGATCCTGTTCCGCGGTTTGCCCGGCCGGAACCGTAATGTTGTTGAAAATGGTCTTCGCGGTGGTATCGTGCTCGGCGTCCACGGCGAACATCTGGCCGAAGTAATACGCGGGATTGTTGGCTTTCGCGGCGGCGCCCGGCGCGGTGGGATAGGTCCATCCGGTCATGACCTTCGCCATATTCGTCACTACCGCCTGGTTGTAAGTAGGGATCGGATTCTTGTTCGCATCGAGCACCGGGGTACCATTCGGATTCAATTCGGTCAGCCCCAGAGTGAACAGTTGCATCAGCTCCCGCGCGTAATTTTCATTCGCCGCCGTACCTTTGGACGCGTTGGCCTTATTGTTGTTGGCCATGTTCAAATACGTCCCCATGGCGGGACTCAGCGTGACGGCTTGGATAATATCCCGGTAATTTCCAAACGCGTTATCGCGAAAAATTCGCCAGTATGGCGGAAACGCGTACGCCGGATGCACCGATACCTCGGATACCACCCAAATCTGCGAGAGAATGAACGCCACGCGCTGCCGCAGTTGGTCCGGTCCGTTCACCGCGTTCGCATAAAACGCCTGCTGTATGGGAGTCAGATTGTTGTTCGAGTTGCCGTCGGAATCGAGAATCGGCTGATCCGGCAGATCCGACGGCGTTGCCGAAAACTGCGCCGCGAGCCACTCGCTGATTCCCGTTTGCTGTAGCGATACGATCGACGCAGGCGTCGGCCCCCATGTCGCCTGGTCCAGAAAACGCGCCGCGGCACGCGCCGTCATCACGTTCTCCCTGGGCTTGATACGGCGGTGTGGAGTGGTCTGGCTGAAGCCAACCGAGCAAAACAGTATCAGGCAGAAAAGCTTTTTCATGCGGATCCCTCGCGGCTCACAGTTTTTCCAAACACGCCTGTTCCCGAAAAGTGTCGGTTCGCCAGCCCGCTTTTCTCCGGGACGCCACTATATGACGCTACAATATTCGCAAATGCGAGTTCTGATTGCAGATAAATTCGAGCAATCCGGCGTGGACGGGCTCACCTCCGCGGGCTGCGAAGTCTCCTATCAACCGGGACTCAAAGACGACGCGCTCGCGGCGGCCGTCGAAGCGTTTCGTCCCGACGCGCTGGTGGTGCGATCTACCGCCGTCAATGAAGCGATCCTCAGCGCCGGCGCGCTGAAACTGGTGGTGCGTGCCGGCGCCGGATACAACACCATCGACGTCGCCGCCGCCTCGCGCCGCGGAATCTACGTCTCCAACTGCCCCGGAAAAAATTCGGTCGCCGTCGCCGAGCTCGCCTTTGGCTTGATGCTCTCGCTCGATCGAAAAATTCCCGACAATGTGATCGCGCTGCGTCAGGGCCAATGGCGCAAAGGAGAATTTTCGAAAGCGCGGGGCCTGTTCGGACGCACGCTGGGTCTGGTCGGCGTAGGCCAGATCGGCCGGGAAATGATTCCACGCGCTCGCGGATTCGGCATGCGCGTCGCCGCCTGGAGCCGCAGCCTGACGGCCGAATCGGCGGCCGAACTCGGCGTGGAGCGAAAGAATTCGGCGGAGGAAGTGGCCGCCGTCTCCGATGCCGTCAGCATCCACGTCGCCTTGAACAGCCAGACTCGCGGTCTTCTCGGCGCGCGATTTTTTGAGGCGATGCGGCCCGGCGCGCTGTTCGTCAACACCGCCCGCGCCGAACTCGTCGATCCGGAGGAAATGAGCCGCGCGATTCGAGAAAAAGGCATTCGCGTGGGCCTGGACGTCTACGCGAAGGAACCCTCCGCGAGCACGGGCGACTTTGCCGATCCCATCGCACAGCAAGTTTACGGGACCCATCACATTGGAGCTTCCACCGAGCAAGCGCAGGACGCCATCGCTGCCGAAACCGTGCGAATTGTCCAAACGTTTCAGGAAACCGGCAAAGTTCCGAATGTCGTGAACCTCGCCAGGACCACGCCCGCCACCTGCGCTCTTATCGTCCGGCACCTGGACCGTCCCGGCGTGTTGGCCAGCGTGCTCGACGCGATCAGCGGCGCGCGCATCAACGTGCAGGAAATGGAAAATGTGGTGTTTGAGGGCGCCGAAGCCGCCGTCGCCCGCATCCATCTGGAAACCGAGCCGGCTGAG
>Ga0187784_10001786_pt1 | contig 17186 bp, 20 predicted proteins | sample 1015_SJ02_MP15_2_FD_132964 | JGI IMG/M metagenome (GOLD analysis project Ga0187784, IMG submission 132964) | Tropical peat soil microbial communities from peatlands in Department of Meta, Colombia - 1015_SJ02_MP15_20_MG | ecosystem: Environmental > Terrestrial > Soil > Wetlands > Peat | place...
GTGCGACATGTCGGGGATCTCTCGACTGAGGAACGACGCCGAACTCGGCGACGTAGGCTCATTCGATGGTCACGCCCCGCACGCATGCGACCGTTGACATCGACGGTCTGGCCGTGTTCTACGAGACCGAGGGCGACGGCGAGCCCATCGTGCTCCTGCATGGCGGGTTGGCGGACAACTCCACGTGGGCTGCGCAGTTCTCGGGGTTGTCACCATACCGCCGAGTGGTGGCGCCTGAGCGCCAGGCGCAGGGTCACACTCCTGACCGGCCTGGTCCTTTGACGTATCGGTCAATGACCGACCAGACCGTCGGCTTCCTCGTCGCTCTCGACCTCGGGCCGGTCGACCTGCTTGGATGGAGCGACGGGGGCATGGTGGGCACCCTCATTGCCGCAGAGCACCCCGAACTCGTCCGGACACTTAGTGTCACGGGATCAGGCTTCTCCAGTGCCGGATACGTCCCCGGAGCGATGGAGGCCCTCGTGGCCCTCTCGCCCGACGACGAGGACATGATGATGTTCGCCGCCATGTACGCCCAAGCCTCCCCGGATGGTCCGGAACACTTCCCTGAGGTATGGGAGAAGATGCGCACGATGTGGGCCGAGCCCTTCGACTGGACGGCCAAGGTGCAACGGATCTCTGCACCGACCCTCGTCATCGTCGGCGATGACGACTACATCAGCCTGGAACACGCACAGGAATTCTCCCGCAAAGTCCAGAACGGGCAGCTGGCCGTTGTGCCAGGCGCATCTCACCTTGTCCCGATGGAGAAGCCGGATCTCTTCACTCGGCTCGTGCTCGATTTCACGGATAACCCGTTCCCCGAAACGATGATGCCGCTCCGACGCAAGACCAGCAAGTAGCGACCCAAGTTACGCGGCCTCCCCGAACCATCCCCGATCGTCACCGGGCAGTCAGCGTTGTTCCAATGGCGCCGTGGCCATTGGCCCAGTGGATCAGCTCCAAACGCGACCTCGAGGAGTTCGAAGCGGTCGAGAAGCGGAGGCGGTCGCGGCTCGCGGAAGCCAATGCCTCGAGAGACGATTCCTCAGCCCGGGTGTCGACACTGCACATCGAAATACGCAGGTGACCAACGACTCTGTCCAGTTGAGCGGACGGGACGCAAAAGTCGTCTCGTGGCGCTAATCGGCAAGTTGTTCGACCAGTACAGCAAGTGGATGTATCGCTCCGGTCGGCCTAACTGGGTGGCCCGGCCTCAGAACCGCTTGTCAAGCCTTGCCTTCGGGGCCGGGCTCTTGCCTCGACGGGCGGCGAGCTTGGAGGTTATGGGCCGACGCAGCGGGCGACGCATCACCTTCCCGGTGGTCATCGCTGAGTGGCAGGGCGACGAATACCTGGTGTCGATGCTGGGTGAACGGGCGAACTGGGTCAAGAATGTGCGGGCCGCCGGTGGTGCCGCCGTCCTGCGCCGGGGCCGTCGACAAAGCGTGACCCTGGAAGAGGTCGCGATCGCGGACCGGGCCCGGATCATCCGCCGTTACGCGGCGGTCGCTCCCGGAGGACGCCCGCACTTGGGACTACCTCGTCACGCATCGCTCGAGGAGTGTCAGGCGTTGGCACCCCACATTCCCGTGTTCCGGATCATCCTGAGAGTGCCACCCGCGGAGCCCAGCTAGCTCCTTACCCCCGACCGGAACGGGGCACCAGGTGTCGTGAAGGAGTGCCGACGCTTGCTCGAGGTCGGCTGATGGCAGGGCCTGCGACGATCCTTGTTGTCACGACGATCCCGCCGGTCAAGGTCATGAGTCTGGCGCCGGGACCTGCGGAGTGGACGGTGCCGGAGAGCTCTGCTGGCCAGACGAACACGCCTGATCACCAAGTCGAGTGACGGCGAGATCGAAAAGATCGTTGATGTCCGACACCGTCTCCCTGGCCAGCAGGCCGATATCGGGCATCGTCTCGTAGTCACCGGTCACACCGAAGAAGAGTCTCCCGTTGTACGAGAGAATCGCGGTGCCGACGCGCAGTCCGTGACTAATCGGAACGAACGGTCGATACTCGGACATCTCGCGGCCGAGGCAGAACAAGGAGACCTGTGGGCCGGGAATGTTCGTCGTCACCGTGTTGAGTGACTGCTGCCCGAAGCGGTGCATGTAGCGGATGGCAGCACGGCTGAAGGTCCCCACCATCACCGGCGGTGCCAGGTTGCCCACCGACGTGAGCAGCTCCCCCGCCTCAGCGATATGCGACGCCTTCAAGTCGGACATCTGGGCCTGAACGGCTTCGAGACGTTCAATCGGACTGGCCAACTGCACTGGAAGCTCATAGAGCAGCGCTGAGACGCGGTTGTCGAGCACTCCCCGACCGTCGTCGTGCCGCGTTGACACCGGCACGAGCGAGCGCACAACCGCGCGGTCAGCATCGTCACCGCGCTCGATGAGCAGGGCACGATAGCCGCCGGCGACTGCCGCCAGCACCACGTCGTTGACCGTGCCGCCAAACGCAGAACGGATCGATTTCACCGCGTCAAGGCTCGTTGAGGAATGGGCCCAGACCCGATGGGGTCCGATCGGCCCCTCGATGGACAGCCGCCGGGTGGGGAGGAGGCGCTCCGCCAATCGGACCAGTCCCTCGGACGCTCCCCATGCAGAGCGAACCGCGGCGAGGGGGTGGGCGACCGATGCCGGAATCTCCATTGCCACCGAGACGATGTCGGACATCAACCCTCCCCAGGCGTCGAGCACCTTCAGCAAGGTCGTTGGTTCCTGACGCGGCTCCCAGGCCTGCGGTTCGCCAACGGCAGTGTCCGCTTCGAGGTCCAAGAGGACAGTGAGCAATCCGACCCCGGCGATGCCGTCGACCATGCAGTGGTGAACCTTGAATATGAGTGCCCACTGACCGCCCTCGAGACCTTCGACCAGCCAGGTCTCCCACAGGGGGCGCTCGCGATCCAGAGGCTGGGACATGATCCGACCCATCAGCCGGCAGAAGGCGGCGTCGTCGCCAGGGGCGGGCAGCGCTACGTGCCGCACGTGATATCCGAGGTCGAAGTGAGGGTCGTCGGCCCACACGGGTCGCCCGAGTTCGAGAGGCACGGTCCGAACGCGCTGGCGATAACGTTGAATCAGGTGGAGCTTCGACGCGATCAGCCCCTCGAGCTCGGACAGCGCCGGCGGTGGATTGCTGAAGACGCAGGCCCCGGCAATGTGCATGTGGACAGCCCCGTCCTCCAGATGAAGGAACTCGGCATCGAGTGCGCTGAGCCGCTCCACCTGGACCACCACCTTCGTTCCATCGGCCTGCTGACCGCACGATAGGTCGAGTCGCCGCTGGCAAAAAGGGTCTTTGGGCAGGAGTGTCGGGCTCTCTGCCGGGGCCGGGCCCGTCGAGGCCAGGGCGATGCGGAAGAGCGGACCTCGTTCTCCGCTCGCCGACAGTGGGTGACTTTCGGCCCTAATCGAGGCCGAATGAGCAGGGTAGCGTCGGTGCACAGCAGATTCAGGGGAGACATCGGTGAGCGAGCGGCTCGACGTGTTCATGCGGGACACCGACGCCTTCTCGTGGTACCTCGAGAAGGACCCGGGTCTTCGCGCAACGATTGTTGCCGTCACCTGGCTCGACCGGTCCCCGGACTTCGAAGCGCTCGCGGCGCGGCTGGACCGAGCGACCCGACTGGCCCCACGCTTCCGCCAGCGCCCGATGGACCCACCAATTCGCTTGGCTAACCCGCGCTGGATCGACACTGACTTCGACCTCTCCTTGCACCTTCGGCGCCTCAATGCCCCTAGCCCGTACACGCCCGCCACCGTGCTCGACTTCGCTCGACGCGAAGCGATGACCGGCTTCGATCGGTCGCGGGCTTTGTGGCAGTTCACCCTCATCGAGCACCTGAGGGGCGGCGGGGCCGCCTTCGTCATGAAGGTCCACCACTCGTTGACCGACGGCATCGGGGGGATGCAACTGGCGCTCCTGCTCTTCGAGACCACCCCCGAGTCCCAAGCGACCGACGACCAGCCACTGCCCGAGACGCACGAACGAGTCCCGGGCGCCGCCGAGTTGGTCCGGGAGTCACTCGCGCATGACTGGCACCGGGTCTTCGAGACCCTTCGCCATGGAATCTCCGGAGCGATCCCCACCGCGCTCCATGTCGCCCGGGATCCATTGCAGGCAACATCCGACGCCGTGGCGACAGCACGCTCGGTTGCTCAGTTCGTCGCGCCGGTCACCGAGACGCTGTCACCCATGATGACCGACCGCAGCCTCAACAGGCGCTTGGCCATGCTCGCTGTCGACCTCCAGGACCTGAAGCAGGCGGCCAACTCGGCCGGCGGCACCCTGAACGACGCCTTCGTGGCCGCCGTCACCGGCGGGTTGCGGCGCTACCACGAGCGTCATGACGCGCACGTCGAGGACCTTCGCCTCACCTTGCCCATCTCGATCCGAAAGGAGGACGACCCTCCGGGTGGCAATCGGATCACCCTCGAACGATTTGCCGTGCCGGTCGGGCTCGCGGATTCTGCGGAACGCATACGGCGCACCGGTGAACGGTGTCGGGCGGCACGAGGCGACCGGGCATTACCTCTGAGCGATGCGATCGCCGGCACGCTGAACCTCCTGCCGTCGAATGTGGTCGGCAGCATGCTCAAGCACGTCGACTTCTTGGCCAGCAACGTGCCAGGCGTCAACGTGCCGATCTACCTGGCGGGGGCACCCGTATCGGGTTACTTCGTCTTCGGGCCGACGACAGGCTCGGCGTTGAACGTGACGCTGGTGACCTATTGCAGAACCTGTTGTGTGGGCTTCAACATCGACGCTGCCGCCGTCCCCGACTTTGACCTGCTCATGGAATGCTTTCGCCAAGGATTCGAGGAAGTCCTGGCGCTCGCGGGGGACCACCATCCCGTCGAAGTGCCCTTCGGGGGATCTCCTGGCCGGCGAGCCCAAGGGCTCGGGGCCGCCACGGAGGCCAAGGGCGGAACAGGTGAGCCTCACCACCGCAGCGGCAGCTGACAGCCGTCGCGTGCTTCGCCCGCTTCGGGTAGTCCGGACTGCTGGTCGCGCCGTATACGCGGCTTGACCCGCGCGTATACGGCCACGGAGCACTCCCCTACGTCGAGACCGAGGCCGAGGCTGGAGCTGGGGCTGGGGCTGGGGCTGGGGGGTGAGCGTGAAGGGGTGAGGACGTGGAAGAGGTCGGCTACACCTGGGGCGGGAGCTCGGTGCTCGGCGGCCCGGCCGGGGTGGCCGCAGGCGGAGCGGAGCCGTTGGTGCTCGCTGCACTCAGGTCCTCGTTGCGCAGGGTCGAGAGGAGGACTTCGGCCGCCCCCATCAGACTGGTCGCCTCGTAGGGCACGACGACCTTGGCGTTGTCCGACGCCGCGATGTCCTGGAGCGCCCGCAGCTGCAGCACGGCGAGGGTGTGCGGATTGATGGTGGCCGTGTCGATGGCGTTGAGGCGGGCGGCCTCTCCGGCGCCGCGCAACTCGAGTGCCTTCCTCTGGCCCTCGGCCTGCAGCTCGAGCACCTTCATCTCGGCCTCGGCGCGCAGGATGGCGGCCTGCTTGGCACCCTCGGCCTCGAGCACGGCCGCCTGCTTGCGCCCTCCGGCCTGGTTGATAGCCGCTTGCTGCTCACCCTCGGACTTCAAGATGAGGGCCCGCTTGTGCTGCTCGGCCTCCTTCTGCTCGGACATGGCCTGCACCACGTTCATGGGCGGCGTGATGTCGAGGATCTCGATACGGTTCAGCCGGACCCCCCATTTGGCCGTGGGGTCGGCCATGTGGTCCTGCATGCGGCTGTTGATCATCTCGCGCTCGGAGAGCGCCTGGTCCAGGGTCAGCTCCCCGAACACGGCCCGGAGCGCCGTACGGGAGAGCTGATCGACCGCCAGTTGGAAGTCGTTGATCTCGAACAGCGCCGATTTCACGTCGATCACCTGGCAGAAGATGGTGGCGCTCACCTGCAGCGTCACGTTGTCCTTGGTGATCACTGCCTGCTGGTCACCCGTCATGGGGAACTCGCGGACGTCCACCTTCAGCATGCGATCGATGAAGGGCACGAGGAGGTGCAAGCCCGGCTGCTGCACGGACTTGAACTCCCCCAACCGCTTGACGACGCCGACGCTGCCCTGCTGGACGATCTTGACGCAGCGGGTGATCAGCCACAGGGCTGCTGCGACCACGACGATCCCGGCAGCCAGTCCGAGAATCACTGCTCCGAATGTTGATGCCAGAACCATGGAGAAACCTCCCTCACATATCGGCGGGGTACACCACCAGAAGTCCGCGTTCGACGTCCGCAACGACGACGTTCGTTCCGACGGGGATCGTCTCGTCGGGGTCGAGAGGAATGGCCAGCCACTCTTCGCCCCGGGCGCGGATCCGCCCAGGGTGGTGTTCGCCTTCGATGGCTTTGGTCACCAAGGCCGTCTCACCGACCATGCCCTGAACGCCGCTGAGCACGGTCTCAGGCTACTAGCGTCCCACGTAGACGGCGTCCCGCTTCTCCTGGAAGGCCGCCAGGGCCTCAGCGGTGTCTTGGGTCGAGAAATTGAGAGCCTGGCAGCGGGCCTCGTCCTCGACCGCCTGCTCCATGGAGCCCATGGAAGAGGCGTGCAGCAGGGTCTTGGTCATCGACAACGCCAGCGGCGGCCCGGCTGCCAGCGCCCGGGCCCAGTCGTCGACGAACGTGTCGAGATCCTCGAGGGGCACCACCCGGTTGACCAGCCCGATGGCAGCCGCCTCCTCGCCGCTCCACATGCCCCCGAACAGGGCGATCTCCTTGGCCCGGGCCAGGCCCACCAACCGGGGCAACAACCACGAGGCACCGTTGTCGAGGGAGAGGCCCCGCTTGGCGAAGATCATCGAGAGGCGGGCCCGGTCGCTGCAGACGCACAGGTCGCAGCCGAGGGCGAGGGAGAGGCCGGCGCCGACCGCCACGCCGTCGACCTTGGCGATGGTGGGCTTGGTGCAGCGATGGAGGGCCAGCGCCACGTCTCCCAGCCGTCGCATGCGAACGAGCCCGGCCCGCGACGGGTCGGTGGCTGGGCCGTCGGGGTCGGAGAGGTCGGCACCCGAGCAGAAGGCGCCGCCGGCGCCTGTCAGGACCATCACCCGGTCCTCTGGTCGGTCCTCGACTTCGACGAACGTCCGCTGCAGCTCGACGAGCATCTTCCCGTTTGCGGCGTTCTTGCGCTCAGGGCGGTTCATGGTGACGGTGACGATCCCGTCCTTGCGCTCCACGATCAGTGTCTCCATGGCCACCGACCCTACGCGGCGGCCCTTCAGAACGCACTTTCCAAGACGTCGAGCGCGTGTCCGGTGATGGCGACGACATCGAAGCGGACGTCGTCGAAATGCTGGCCCTGGCTGCGCAGGAAGGCGGCAGCGAGGCGTCGTAGGCGTTGCTGCTTGGCCGCGGTCACCGCCTCGAGGGGATGGCCGAGCAGGAGGGACGTGCGCGTCTTGACCTCGCACACGACGAGGGTCCGCTGCCCACGGCGCCCGGCTGAGTCCGAACGGGCGCAGAGCAGGTCGATCTCCCCTTCGCTGCAGCGCCAGTTCCGGGACAGCACCTCGTACCCGTGCGCTGCGTACCACCGGGCCGCCGCCTCCTCCCCGCGCCGCCCCAGCTCACTGCGGCGAGAGACCCGACCGGCCATGCAGGGGAACGGTCGGGCCGCTGGTGCGGCGGAAGAGCAGCTAGAGCTCCTGCTCGGGTAGGCGCTCGATGTTCACGTCGCGGAAGGTCACGACGTGCACCTCGGGCACGAAGCGGGCCGGACGGTACATGTCCCAGACCCAGGCGTCCCGCAGCTCCAGCTCGATGCAGGCGGGCGTGGTGTCGGACCGCACCTTCATCGACACCTCGTTGGCCAGGTAGAAACGACGCTCGGTCTCGATCACGTAGGCGAAGACCGGGAGGACGGCCCGGTACTCCTGCACCAGGCCGAGCTCGATCTCGGCCTCGTAGCGCTCGAGGTCCTCCTCGCTCAACGGACGCCGGCCCTACTCGCTTGCGGCCTCCTCGGCCTCGGCCGCCGGCTCCTCCTCGGCGGCTTCGTCGACCACCTCGCGGTCGACCACCGCGACCTCTTCGACCTCTTCGAGCTCCTCGACTTCTTCGAGGTCCTCTTCGACCACGGCGTCGGCGACCACGGCCTCCTCAGCGGCGGCTTGGCCCCGGGCGACACGGCGCTCCTTGATCTTGGCTGCCTTCCCGTGGCGGTCACGCAGGTAGTAGAGCTTGGCCCGGCGCACGTCGCCCAGCGTGGTCACCTCGATCTTGGCGATGGTCGGCGAGTGCACGGGAAAGGTGCGTTCGACGCCCACGCCGAAGCTCACCTTGCGCACGGTGAAGGTCTCCTGGACGCCGCCGCCCTGGCGCCGCATGACCGCACCTTGGAAGACCTGGACGCGCTCCCGGTTCCCCTCGACCACTCGCACGTGGACCTTGACGGTGTCTCCGGGGCGGAAGTCGGGGATGTCATCGCGCAAGCTGTCGCGATCGATCGTTTCGGTGGGGTGCATGGGGGGCGTCCTTCACTCAACTCCGGCCGTGGCTCTTCTCGGTGGTCTCGGCGCTCGTTCGCGCCGGGCCGGACGGAACATGGTAGCCGTGGGCGACCAGGGCCTGCACGTCGCTGGGGCTGAGCGCCGCCTTCTTGACCAGGCGTTCGAGCAGGTCCGGGCGCCGCTCGGCCGTCCGCAGCAGGGCTTGGGTCCGGCGCCACGCCGCCACGGCGCCGTGGTCCCCCGAGCGCAGCACCTCGGGCACGGCCCAACCCCGAAACTCGGCCGGTCGGGTGTACTGGGGGTACTCGAGCAGCCCCTCGGCGAAGCTCTCGTCGCGCGCCGACTCCTCGTTGCCGAGCACGTCGGGCAGCAGCCTGGCCACCGCCTCCACCACCACCAACGCAGCCAGTTCGCCGCCGGCCAGCACGTAGTCCCCCACCGAGAGCTCACCGTCCACCAGGTGGTCGGCCACCCGCTGGTCCACGCCCTCGTAGCGCCCGCACAGCAGGGAGAACCCGCCGGAGGGCCTCGCCGCCAGCCCGGCCAGCTCGGCCGCCACCGCCTGGTCGAAGCGGCGGCCACCGGGGGCGAGCAGGAGGAGAGGGCGCGGCAGGTCGGGCACCGACTCGACGCAGTGGAACACGGGCTCGGGCATCAGCACCATCCCGGCCCCACCCCCGAACGGGCTGTCGTCGACGGAGCGCCTGGGGTCGTCGGCGCCCTGGCGCAGGTCGTGCACCCGGACGTCGAGCGCCCCCGAGGACACGGCGCGCCCGAGGATGGACGCGCCGCAGTAGCCGGCGACCACGTCGGGGAAGATGGTGAAGACGTCGATCCTCACGGCGGTGCCGTCATAGGTCGAGCAGTCCCTCGGGGATGTCCACGTCGACGGTGCGGGCCGACGGGTCGTGGGCGGTCACGAAGCGAGCCGGGATCAGGCCGCCCGAATCGAGGACCAGCAGGTCGCTCGCCGGGTTGGCCTCCACCGCCTTGATCCGGCCCAGCTCGGCGCCCGACGCGTCGCGCACGGTCGCACCAACCAGCTCGTGCACCCAGAGGGCCCCGGGGACCTCGAGTGGTTCGGCCTCGAGGTCGACGCCGCGCAGCGCCTCGGCCGCGGCGCGGTCGGTCAGACCCTCGAAGGCGACGATGTAGCGACCGCCGCTGAGCGGACGTGCCGTGGCGACGCGCAGCTCCCGGTCTCCGGCTCGAAGCACCGAACCGGGCTCGAGCCGCTGCGCCTGGTCGGTCCAGAGGTCGACGGCCACCTCGCCCCGCAGGCCGTGGGCCCGGGCGATCCGGCCGACCGTGAGCAGCTCAGTCGTCGACGATGTCCACGCTGGCCTGGACACCGTCCTTGGCGCCGGCCACGTTCACCAGGGTCCGGATGGCCTGCGCCGTGCGCCCGCGCCGGCCGATCACTCGGCCCATGTCGTCGGGCGCCATGTGGAGGTTGAGCCGCAGCCCACCCCGGCGCTCCTCGGTGCGGATCACCACGGCCTCAGGGTCGTCGGCGAGCGCCTTGGCGAGATACGCCAGCACCGCCGCCGGTGTGCCCCCGCCCCCCGGGCCGCGCTCGTTGCCCTCGCCGACGCCCTCGTCGGCCAGGGCCAGATCGGCCTCGTCGTCTGCCGGGTTGGTGTCGTCGGCCTGGTTGACGTCACCCGCCTCGTAGAGGTCGGTCACTTGGCCGCCCTCGCCGCCGCGAACTCGTCCCAGGCGCCCGAGGTCTTGAGGATGCGCTCGACGCGCTCCGTCGGCTTGGCCCCGTTGACGAGCCACTTCACGGCCTTGGCGTTGTCGATGTTGATGACGGCGTCGGGCTCAGCCACAGACTTGCCGCGCGGGGCGTAGGTGCCGACGATCTCGAGGAAGCGGCCGTCACGGGGCGACCGGCTGTCGGCGGCGACGACCCGATAGGTGGGCTGCTTCTTCTTCCCCATCCGCACCAGGCGGAGCTTCACTGCCACGAACTCGTTCCTCCAACTCTTCGGATCGGCCGACTCTTCGGATCGGCCGACTCTTCGGATCGGCGCATCGGCGGACGCGCCAGGCGGTCCATTCTGGCAGATGCGCCAGGTGGGGGGCCCACCGGCCCCGCGACCCCGGCCAGCCCGGGGCCGCCGGCCCTGTGCTCAGCGGCCCTTGGGCGGGGTGACCCGCCCGCCCTTCTTCTTCTTCTTGGTGCCCTTGTTCACGCTGACCACGGGCCGGACCGGGCCCGGCGGGACCGCGCCGGGCAGGCCGGGAAACCCCTCGGGCAGCTGGGCGCCGTCGTCCATCAGCTGGGAGAGCATGTCGAAGCCGGGCGGCCCGTCCGAGCCGGCGCCGAGCCCCGGGAGACCGCCCTCGGCGGCGGCCTGCTTGGCCATCTTGCGGGCGGTGCGAGGGCTCATCCCGCCCAGGTTGGGCATCCCGGGGAGGTTGGGCATGGCCCCGGAGGCCATCCCCTTCATCATCTTCTGCATCTCCTTGAACTGCTTGAGCAGCGTGTTGACGTCCTGGATCGAGGTGCCCGAGCCCCGGGCCACCCGGCTGCGGCGCGACCCGTCCATCAGCGAGACGTCGTCGCGCTCGGCCGGGGTCATGGAGCACACGATGGCCTCGACCTTGGCCACCTCTCGGTCGTCGATCTGCCCGGCCGCCTGGCGCATCTCCTTGCTCATGCCCGGCATGAGGCGCATGAGGCCGCCCAGCGAACCCATCTTCTTGACTTGGCGCAGCTGGGAGAGGAAGTCCTCCAGGGTGAACTGGCCCGCCATGAGGCGGCTGGCGCTCTTGGCCACCTCGGCGGTGTCCATGGTGCGCTCGGCCTGCTCGATGAGGCTGAGCACGTCGCCCATCCCCAAGATGCGGTCCGCCATGCGGTCGGGGTGGAACAGGTCGAAGTCCCCCAGCCGTTCGCCCGTGCTGGCGAACGCGATCGGCTTGCCCACCACGCCCTTGGCCGGGAGTGCGGCGCCGCCGCGCGCGTCGCCGTCGAGCTTGGTCAGGATCACGCCGTCGAGCTCGAGGGTGTCGTGGAACGCCCGGGCGGTGGCCACGGCGTCCTGGCCGATCATCGCGTCGATGACCAAGAACGTGTAGTGCGGCTGTGTCGCGGCGGAGATGGCCTTGATCTGCTCCATCATCTCGGCGTCGATGGTCAGGCGGCCGGCGGTGTCGATGATGCAGATGTCGCGGCCGAGGCGCCGCGCCTCTTCGAGGCCGGCCTGGGCGCAGCGGACGGGATCGGTGGCCTCCGAGAAGACCGTGACACCGGCCTGCTCGCCCAGGATGCGCAACTGCTCGACGGCGGCCGGCCGCTGGAGGTCGGCCCCGACCAGCAGGGGATTGCGCCCCTGCTGCTTCCACCACAGCGCCAGCTTGGCCGAGGTTGTGGTCTTGCCCGAGCCCTGGAGTCCGGCCATGAGCACGACCGTGGGAGGCCTCGAGGCGTAGTGCAGCTTGAGTGTCTCACCGCCCAGGACGCCGACGAGCTCCTCGTGGACCGCCTTGACCACCTGCTGGCCCGGGGTGAGGCTCTTGGACAGCGCCTCGGTGCTCACCCGCAGGCGGATGCCGTCACAGAAGCGGCGGGCCACCGAGAACTCGACGTCGGCCTCGAGAAGTGCGTTGCGGATCTCGCCGATGGCCTCGTCGAGGTCGGCGTCGCTGATCCGCCCCTTGCCACGCAGGCGGGTCGAGATCCGCTCCAGGTGGTCGGACAAGGCGTCGAACATTGGGTCCCAGGTTACCCGGGGCACCCCTACGATCGATGCCGATGGGTGGCACCGTTCCGGCCCTGCGCTACGTCCCCTACGGGGCGCTGGCCGGCCGGCCCAACGTCGTCGTGGACGGCTCCCCCACCGCCGGCACGGTGCTGTGCCTGTCGCACTGGCCCGGCACCGACGTGCCGCCGGACCTGGCGGCGGACCTGTCGGCCGAGATGGCGCTCGACTATCTCGGCACCTTCGACCGCCACGGCGCCGCCGACGCGGTCTCGAACAACCATTTCGACCAGGACGGGCTGGTGGGCGTGTTCGCCCTCGTGTGCCCCGACGAGGCGCTGCCCCGCCGCGACCTGCTGGCCGAGGTGGCCCGGGCGGGCGACTTCGCCACCACCTCCTCGCGCACGGCAGCGCGCGTCTCGATGGCCCTGGCCGCCTACGCCGACCCGGCGCGCACGCCGCTGACCGCCTTGCCGACCGACTACGGAGAGCTGACCGCGCTCTTCTACACCGAGTTGCTCGGGCGCCTCCCCGAGCTCTGCGACCATCCCGAGCGTTGCCGCGCGCTGTGGGCCGAGGAGGACGCCGTGCTGCAGGCGAGCGAGGCTGCCATCGCGTCGGGCGCCGTCACCATCGAGGAGGTGCCAGACCTGGACCTCGCCGTGGTCACCGTGCCCGAGCGCGCCCCGCGCGGCGGGGGCCACCGCTTCGGCGACGCCTGGGTCGCCGGCCTCCACCCGATGGCGGTGCACAACGCCACCGAGCGCACCGCGCTGCTCACGGTGCGCGGCGGGCGGCGCACACTCGAGTACCGCTACGAGAGCTGGGTGCAGTTCCGCTCCCGCCCGGTGCGCCCACGGGTCGACCTGGCGCCCTTGGCCGTGCGGCTGACCGAGGCCGAGGTCGCATCTGCGGCCGGGGGAGCCCGTGTGGGTCGTGCGGGCGGGGCGGTCACGTGGCAGGTGGAGCCCGTCTCGTCGCTCACGCCCACCCTGGCCCCGGCCGACGGCGCCGAGAGCGGGCTCGAGCCGGGTGCGCTGCGTACCCTGGTCGAGGAGCACCTGCGCGCTGCGCCGCCCGCCTGGGACCCGTTCGCCACGGCCGGCTGACCTCCCGTCGACCTCCCCTCGAGCTCAGGTCCCTCGAGCTCAGGTCGGCCTCACATTGAGCTCCCGTTGATCTCCCGTTGTTCTTCGGGACCGCTCCGGCCAGGCGACGAAGCACCGCCCCGTGGAACGACTACGTTCTCCGGCGATGTTCTCCCACCCGCACCGCCGCCGTGCGGTGGTCCTCGCCCTGGTGGTCGCCGGCGCGCTGACCCTCGCCGCCTGCAGCTCGTCCGGGTCGGACTCCTCGAGCACCACCACCACCGACAGCGGCTCGGGGCAGAGCTCGGGACCCACCTCGACGACCGCTCCCGGTGGCGGCGGGCTGGTGGCCATCGCGCCCATCCCGCCGGCGGACCGCTCGCCCGCCGGCACCGCGGGCAAGGCGCCTACCGTGACGGTCCCGCCGGGCGCGCCACCGACCACGCTCGAGAGCGCCGACCTGATCGAGGGCACCGGCAAGGCGGCCGCGGCCGGCGACACGGTGACGGTGCAGTACGTGCTGGCCACCTACTCGACCGGCAAGGTGATCCAGTCGTCGTGGACGAGCCAGCCCTTCACCTTCACCCTCGGTGAAGGGCAGGTCATCCCCGGGTGGGACAAGGGCGTGGTCGGCATGAGGGTCGGCGGCCGGCGCGAGCTCGTCATCCCGCCTGACCTCGGCTACGGAGCCAACCCGCCGCAAGGCGCCCAGGGCATCGCGGCCAACGACACGCTCGTGTTCGTGATCGACCTCCTGCAGGTCCAATAGGGCGAGGCCGCCGGAGAAAGAGCCGGGGACAGACCGGAGACAGAGAGGAGGAGCATGGACGTCGCTTCGCACATCGATGCTCTCCACCTCGAGGGCGCGTTGATGTCCTCCGCCGCCGCCGCCGCCGACCCCTGGGCCCGCGTGCCCACCTGCCCCGAGTGGCACGCGCGCGACCTGGTGCGCCACACCGGCGCCGTGCACCGCTGGGCCACCGGCGTGGTGGCGGACGCCCGCACCGAGCCGTGGAACGTGTCGCTCGACGAGGTCGTCGGGACCTGGCCCCCCGACGGGCAGCTCGCCGCCTGGTTGGCTGATGGCTGCCACGCGTTGGAGGCGGCCCTGCGGGGGGCGCCCGAGGACCTGGCGTGCTGGACCTTCCTGCGCGCACCCTCCTCGCTCGCCATGTGGGCGCGCCGGCAGGCGCACGAGACCGCCATCCACCGGGTCGATACGGAGCTGGCAGCGGGCACCATGGTCACCCCCATCGACGCCGCGTTCGCTGCGGACGGCGTCGACGAGCTGTTGACCTGCTTCGCCCCGCGCCGGCGGACGGGGCTCACCGCGGCGGCGCCTCGCACGCTCGGCGTCGAGTGCACCGACGCGGATGCCAGCTGGCTGGTGCGCATCGATGCCGAGGGCGTCACCACCACCGCCGACGCGTCGGGTGCCGGGGCCGGCGTCCAGTGCCGCGTGCACGGCGCCGCCTGCGAGTTGTACCTGGCACTGTGGAACCGGGGCGGCACGGGCCGGCTCGCGGTGAGCGGCGACCGCTCGGTGCTCGACCTCTTCGTCGACAAGGTCCAGATCCGCTGGTCCTAGCAGCCTGGTCGCCGCGGGCGCGCTGCTTAGGCCGCGCCCGCCCGCCGGGGCCTTCGCCCGAAGAGCCAGTAGCCGACCACGGCGACGATCCGCTTCTGTCGGTCAGTCATCACTCCGTGAACAGCAGCGCGTCCACGAAGGCGTCGGGGTCGAAGTCGACCAGATCGTCGGGCCCCTCGCCGAGGCCGACCAGCTTGACGGGCAACCCGAGCTCGCGCTGGACGGCGACGACGATACCGCCCTTGGCCGTGCCGTCGAGCTTGGTGAGCACGATGCCGGTCACGTCCACGGCCTCGGTGAACTGACGCGCCTGGACCAGCGCGTTCTGCCCCGTGGTGGCGTCGAGCACGAGCAGCACCTCGGTGACGTTGCCCGGGTCGCGGTCGGCCACGCGCCGGATCTTCTTGAGCTCCTCGACCAGGTTGACCTTCGTGTGCAAACGCCCCGCCGTGTCAGCCAGGACGAGGTCGTTTCCACGCGCCGCGGCGCGCTGGACGGCGTCAAAGACGATGGCGCTCGGATCGCCGCCCTCGGCACCACGCACGATCTCGGTGCCGGTGCGTTCGGCCCAGGTGGCCAGCTGGTCCGCCGCCGCTGCTCGGAACGTGTCCCCGGCCGCCAGGAGCACCGAGTGGCCCGCCGCCGACTCACGCCGCGCCAGCTTGCCGATGGTGGTCGTCTTGCCCACCCCGTTGACGCCGACGATGAGCCACACGTCCGGCGCTCCCGGACTGCCCTCGAAGCGCAGGGTGCGGGGACCCGACGTCTGGAGGAGCCGGCGGATTGAGTCCCCGAGCGCGGCGAGCAGGTCGTCACCACCCTTGAGTTCCTTGGCCTCCACCCGGGCGCGCAGGTCGCCGAGCAGCGCGTTCGCCGTGGCCACTCCGACGTCGGCGCGGATGAGCGCCTCCTCGAGCGAGTCCCAGGTGGTCGCGTCCACCTTGCCCGAGCGCAGCGCGGCCACGGCGCCGCTGAACAGGCCGCGCACGCCTCCGAGGCGGCTGCGATAGGTCGGAGGGGCGGCCACCTCGGCTTCGGGCGGCGCCACCGCAGCTTCGGGCACGGCGGTCGGGGGCGCCACCTCGGCGGGCGCCACCTCGGGGGGCGCGACCGTGGGGGGCGCGACCGTGGGCGGCGCCGCCGGGGCCGGGCCGGCCTGGGGCGGCGGCGTCGGCGGGCGGGTCGGGGGCGCCACGGTGACGCCGCGGGAGCGGCGCCGGGCGCGGCCGGCCGCGATGCCGCCGGCCACGATGGCCAGGACGGCCACCACCACCACGATGATGATGATCGTGCCGACCATGGTGGCGATCATGCGGGCGGACCTCCGTTGAAGTCGTCGGACGAGTAGGCGTCGGGGTCCTCGTCGTAGTCGCGTAGCCGCCGGCGGGACGCCGCCAAGCGCGTGACGGCGAGGACCACCACGAGGATGGCGATGGCGATGAAGACGACCGTCAGCATCAGGCCGGCTCTCGCTCCTTGTCGTGCTCTGCGTCGCGGTCCTTGGCCACCTTCTGGCTGACGACCTGCGAGGATCCGCCGGGTGCCATGGTGACGCCATAGAGCGCGTCGCCGGTCTCCATGGTGCGCTTCTGGTGGCTCACGATGAGGAGCTGCGCCTCGTCGCGGAACTCGTGCACCAAGGTCAGGAAGCGGCTGAGGTTGACGTCGTCGAGAGCCGCCTCGACCTCGTCCATCATGTAGAAGGGCGAGGGGCGGCTCCGGAACACGGCGAAGAGGAAGGCGAGGGCCGCCATCGATCGCTCGCCCCCCGAGAGCAGCGACACCCGGCGCACGTTGCGCCCGGCCGGCCGCACCTCGATCTCGACCCCGGTGTTGAGCAGGTCGTCGGGCTCGAGCAGCAGCAGGCGTCCCGTGCCGCCCGGGAACAGCATCGCGATGAGGGACGAGAAGTGCTCGTTGACGTCGGCCGCCGCCGAGGCGAACGAGGTCATGATCTCCCCGTCGAGGGTCCGCACCACTTCGTGCAACTCGCGCCGGGCGCCGCGCACGTCGTCGACCTGCGCCTCGAGCTCCTTGTGCCGCTCCTCGAGCACCGAGAGCTCCTCGAGCGCCAGCGGGTTCACGGGCCCGAGCGCGGCCAGCTTGCGCTCCAGCTCCTCGGCGTGGCGAGCGTGCGTGGTCCCCTCAGGGATCTCGGGCTCGGGCAGGTCGACCAGCTCCTCGGGGAGGGCGCCCAGGTCCCGCCCGATGTGCTCGTGGAGCGTCTCGGTGCGCAGTTCGACCTCGTTGAGCTCGAGGTCGAGGGCACGAGTGCGGTTGCGCACGGCATCGAGGCGCTGCTCGGTCGTGTGCCGATCCTGGCGCA
>Ga0187784_10001787_pt1 | contig 17176 bp, 15 predicted proteins | sample 1015_SJ02_MP15_2_FD_132964 | JGI IMG/M metagenome (GOLD analysis project Ga0187784, IMG submission 132964) | Tropical peat soil microbial communities from peatlands in Department of Meta, Colombia - 1015_SJ02_MP15_20_MG | ecosystem: Environmental > Terrestrial > Soil > Wetlands > Peat | place...
CGATCCCACCAAGATCGCGCTTATGGGCGGCAGCTACGGCGGATACCTGACCATGATGGGCGTGACCAAAGTGCCAGATATGTGGGCTGCAGGCGTGCCCATTGTGCCGTTCGTCAACTGGTTTACGGAAATTCAGAACGAAGACCCGGCGTTGCAGCAATCTGATCTGGCAACGATGGGAGACCTGGAGAAGAACAAAGACCTTTATCACGACCGGTCGCCAATCTTTTTTGTGAACCAGATCAAGGCCCCGCTGTTGCTGCTGGCTGGCGGCCACGATCCGCGTTGCCCCGACGAAGAAGCGCAGCAGGTAGTAGACGCAGTCAAGAACCGCGGTGGCAAGGTCGAATTCAAGGTATATGAAAACGAGGGTCACGGCTTCGCCCGCGTGGAAAACCAGATTGATGCCTACAAAAGAGTTTCGGAATTCCTCCGGGCTCACGTTCCGCCCGCCGACTGCAAGTGCTCGTTGAATGAGTAGGTCTGCTGGATATTGCCATCGCCCATGCCTGCCAAGCCAAAAACTCGCGGACAGCGAAAGAGTGGAAAGAAACGAGCAGCCACCACAACTGGGCTGCCGACTCCGGTTGCTGTGCACAAAATCCAGCGAAGGCAGGCCCTCTGGGCTTGTCTAGCCTTGTTTGCGTCCACGCTGCTGCTTTACATCCCTACGGCACGGAATTCCTTTGTCAACTACGACGACAACCACTACATCACCGATAACCTGCATGTGCAAGCGGGCCTGACTTGGGCGACTTTTCGATGGACGTGGACAACATTTGCGCAAGCCAACTGGCATCCCATGACCTGGCTTTCCCATGCGCTGGATTGCCAGTTGTTCAGCTTGCATCCGGCGGGGCATCATCTCATGAGCGCAGCTCTGCACGCGACGAATGTCGTGCTGCTTTTTCTCTGGCTCATGGTTGCGACCGGAAGACCCGGGCGAAGCCTGCTGGTGGCCGCCTTGTTCGCGGTCCATCCTTTGAATGTGGAATCGGTGGCATGGGCCGCAGAGCGAAAAAATGTCCTCTGCATGCTTTTTTTCTTTCTTGCCCTGGGCGCTTACGGGTGGTATGTCCGCAGTCCGTCTGTTCGGCGTTACTTGCTGATCGCTGTGTTGTTTGCGCTGGGACTGGCATCGAAACCCATGGTCATCACGCTGCCCTTCGTTCTTCTTTTGCTGGATTTCTGGCCGCTCCGGCGGCTGGCAGGGCAGGAAGGTTCGTCATTCTTTCCCACTGCGCCGAAGAGCGTTCGCCGACTTGTCGTGGAGAAGTCGCCTTTGTTCGCAATGTCGGCCGCAAGCGCTGCCGTCACCCTGGTGGCACAACGAGCAGGTGGCGCGATGGTGCCGTTGATGGTTCTTCCCCTGCACGTGCGGGTGGAGAATGCGATCCATTCTTACGCCGCGTACCTGTGGATGGCAGTCTGGCCGGTGAGGCTGGAACCGTTCTATCCTGGCAACGAGCCCAGCGCTTGGCAGCTTGGAGTTTCGGTTGTCTTTCTCGTCGTTGTCACCGTTGGGGCATGGCGGGCGCGGATGACGCGGCCGTATCTGCTTATGGGCTGGTTGTGGTACCTGGGCACCCTGGTCCCTATGATTGGGATCATCCAAGTCGGCGGTCAGGGTATGGCGGACCGGTACGCGTATCTTCCATTGATTGGCATTTTCCTCGCAGCCGTTTGGGGGCTCGCAGACATCGCAGCCACTGCAAAGCTGAAGCCGATGTGGATGGCGATTCCAGCTGGGTGCGCGCTGGCGTTGTTCGCGCTCCAGACCTTGCGGCAAATTCCTTACTGGAAAAGCAGTCTCGACCTCTGGCCGCACACCCTCGCCGTTACGCAAGACAATTTCGTGGCGGAAGACAATATGGGAGTAACTCTCTCTTCGCTGAATCGTCCGGCGCAGGCACTGAAGTATTTCTTGAACGCCGAACGGATTAAGCCCATGGACCCGACTGCCCACGTCGGGGTGGGCGCAGAGTACCTGCGAATCGGACGCTGGCAGGATGCGGTCGCGGAGTATTTGACTGCGCTACCCATGACCACGGATCCCGAGCTTCTGGTCACAGAATATCGTGCCCTGGGCACTGCCTGCCGGCAGCTCGGTGAGAAGACCAAATCGCGGGAATATTACCAACAGGCGTTGCAGATTAACCCCCGCGATACCGGCTCATTCCTCGGGCTCGGGATGTTGCGCATGGACGAAGTCATCCTGAAGCAACAAGAAATTCTACGCGGCCACCCCACGGCAGGAGGATTCCTGCAGCTCGGCCAGCTAATGCAGCAAGCGATGCGTGACCCGGAGGCCAAAGCAGCTTACGAGCAAGCTGTCAAGTTGGGTGATAGCTCTGGAGAAGCACGCAAAGCGCTGGATGCGCTGAGCGCCGGCGAGAGGTAGCCGCAGTGTAGACGCTCCACAATGAACTGCATCGCGTCGCCCGATGTAGGCGCGGGCGTCTCGCCCGTGCAAGGCAGAAATGCCTGTTCCCATACGTCAGCCCCTCTGCTCTCTGGCAGCAACAATCGCCTTGACTAAACCAGGAATGGTATATTCACGTGCTTCGATGTTAACCAGGAGGCCCAGCTGGCGAAGCGTTGCAGACGTCACCGGGCCGATAGAAGCCAGCTTCACGCCCGCAAGCTTGCTGATATAGTCTCTGGCGCTTCGCCCGTGCGTAGCTTTTCCTGCCATGAGCGCGACAAAGTTAAGCGCGCTCGAAGAGCTGGTAAAAGTAATCACGTCCGGGCGGCGTTTCAGATTCTTCAAGATTGTCCTCAACCGCCCGCGCGAGGACAGCGGCACGGCTGTCTCGTAGGCTTCCGCCACATCCACATAAGCGCCAAGTTTGCGCAGTTCAACCGGAATCACATCACGCGCAATTCTGGCGCGCGCCAGGAGTATCCGTTTTCCTTTCACCCGCCCACGCAGCCGTTCCACCACGGACTCGGCGACGTACTGCTTCGGGACTACTTCCACTTTCAGCCCGCGCTTCTCGGCAGCTTTCCTTGTGCTTGGACCGATGGCAGCAACCCGCAAGTGCTGCAGGCGGGCCTTCGTCAGACGCAGCCTCCTGAGCCTGTTCCAGAACGCATCCACTCCGTTTACGCTGGTAAGAATGAGCCAGTCGTAGCTGTCAATATTTTTCAGCGCCGTGTCGAGAGGACGGTAGGAACGCGGCTTACGGATTTCGATGAAAGGAATCTCGATGACCTCCGCGCCGCGACGGCGGAGATCTGCCGACAACACGCCCGCCTGATGACGAGCCCGGCCGACCAGGACTCGCGATCCCGAAAGCGGCCGCTCGTTCTTGTCGGTTTTGGTTGAGCTCTTGGCGGTCATTGCGTCGCCATCCGGTTTATGCCCTCGCGGACAAGAATCTCCGCGCCACACATCATGGTTGTTGGGGAACGGCGATTCCTTTCCCGTAAACCTCCTCCAAAATCGCGGCGCCGCCCCGCTGCAGAAGGGCTTCGCCCACCGCTTCGCCAACCGCCGCCGGCTCGCTGCCTTCTCCGGTTTCCCGCAACACTTTCGATCCGTCGGGATGCGCCACAATGGCGCTAAGCAACACGCGCCCGTTGCGCGCCTCGGCAAAAGCGCCAATGGGCACCTGGCAACCGCCGCCGAGTTTTTTGAGCAATGCGCGTTCGCTTGTGGTGGAGGCACGTGCTGCCGGATCATCCAGATATGCCAGATGCTGGTGCGTGGCCGAATCGCCGGCGCGAATCTCAATTCCCAGCGCGCCCTGACCAGCTGCCGGACACATCACGTCTGCCGGAATTACCTGCTTTACCAGTTCAGTCTTTCCCAGACGGTTCAGTCCCGCGGCGGCCAGAATGATGGCCTCGTATTCGCCTTCCGCCAGCTTGCGCAGCCGCGTGTCGACGTTACCGCGCAAGGGATAAAGCTGCAGGTCAGGGCGCAGCGCTTTCAACTGCGCCTGACGCCGCAGGCTGCTGGTGCCGACTCGCGCGCCACGCGGCAACTCCTCGATCCGCGCATACTTTCGCGAGCAAAAAACGTCTCTGGGATTCTCCCGCGTGGTCACGGCAGCAATCTCAAACCCCGGCGCAAGTTCGGTAGGCAAGTCTTTTAAGCTGTGGACTGCCAGATCGACCCGGCCCTCCGCCAGCGCTTCTTCAATTTCTTTGGTAAACATGCCCTTGGTGCCGACCTTGGCAAGAGCCACGTCGAGAATTTTGTCGCCGGTTGTTTTGATGATCTCCAGCTCCACTTCGTGGCCGCGCGCTCGCAACAGATCCGCGATGTGGTTGGCCTGCCAGAGAGCGAGTTGCGACCCGCGGGAGCCGATGCGCAGTCGTGCCATCAGCCGCGGCCTCCGGAGTTTTTCTCTTCCGTGGCGCGCTTTTCTTGCAGATTGAACAGGCGGCGGACAATGTCCACGACCGTGGTTGCTTCTGCGTCCCGGGCCGCGGTCTTTAGCGTGCTGATCGGCGTGTGCATGATTTTGTTTACGATGCCGCGAGTGAGGGTTTCGATCGCGAGCTGCTGCTCAGGAGAAAGCGGCCCCAGCCGTCCGCGCACGCGGTCGATTTCCGCGGTGCGAATCAGCTCCAGGTGTTCCTGCAAGGATACGATCGTCGGCACGACGTCGAGCGTCTGCAGCCGAGCCTGAAAGCGCTCCACCTCGACGTTGATGATCTCGTCGGCGTGTTGCGCCTCTTTCTTGCGGTCGGCCACGTGGCTCGCGACCGCCTGCTGCAAGTCGTCGATGTCATAGACAAAAATGCCGTCCAGCTTGTTCATTTCGGGATCGACATCGCGGGGTACCGCAATATCGATGAAGAACATAGGGCGATTTTTGCGGCGGCTGAGGAATTGCTCGCCGTGCTCGCGGCGGAAAATGGCGTGCGGCGCGCCGGTGGACGTGATGACGATGTCGGCGCGGTCGCAAGTGTCGTAGAGCCGGCTGAACTCGATGGCCTGCCCGTCAAATTTCTGCGCCAAGCGAATGGCGCGGTCGTAGGTGCGGTTGGCCACGAAGATCGACCCAGCGCCGTGGGCCAGCAAGTGACGTGCCGCCAGTTCGGTCATCTTCCCCGCCCCAACCAGATAGACGTTCCTGCCTTGGAGCGAGCCAAAGATCTTCTTCGCTAACTCGACCGCAACCGAAGCGACCGATACGGCCGATGATCCGACGGCAGTTTCTGTGCGCACGCGCTTCGCCACCGCGAAGGCGCGCGTCAGCAGTTGATCTAACTGGGAATGGACGGCCCCCACAGCTCGGGCCGTCGCGTAGGCTTCCTTCACTTGGCCGAGAATCTGAGCTTCGCCCACCACCATGGAATCCAGACTCGAGGTTACCCGAAACAGATGGCGAACCGCGTCCTGCTCGCGATATTCGTACAGGTGGGGATCGATTTGACCGCGCTCGATCTGAAAATACTCGCCCAGAAACTGGCGGAGGTCGGCGCCCCCGTTCTTGCATCGCGCCAGCAATTCGACGCGGTTGCAGGTGCTCAAGATCATGCCTTCGTGGACGCCCGGATGCTGGGTGAAGCGCTTCAAGGCCTCCGGCAAATGGGACTCGGGAACGGCCAGGCGTTCGCGCACTTCCACCGGCGCCGTCTTGTGATTCACGCCGATCAGCTGAAAGGTCATGACAATGGGAACCTGTGGATCGCGCTGAAGTAGTTGGCAAACCAGGCGATCAGGGCGAAAGCAAATGCGCCCGCGGCCAAGTAGGCGGCACGCCGCCCGCGCCAGCCCGCGCTCCAACGCGTGTAGAGCAAGATTAGATATACGGCCCACATCAACAGCGAGAGCAGGATCTTGGGATCAAGCAGATCCAGCCGCCCGAACTTTGCCTGCGCCACGACCGTGCCAGCGATCAGACCCAAGGTCATGAATGGAAAACCCAGCAGCAGGGCGCGGAAACCGATTTCGTCGATGGTTTCAAGCGCCGGCAACAGGGAAAGAATGCCCGTTGACCGTTTTGATTTCAGTGAGTGCTCCTGCAGCAGGTAGAGCACGCTGGCGCAAAAACTGAGCACCAGAGCAGCATAGCCGGTAAAAATTAACGCGATGTGGGCGAATAACCAGCCCATGCGCAAGCCTGATGACCCCAGCAGGAACGGTTTCTCGCCCGTGGCTGAAATAAAGGTCAGCAGAAAAACCACGGGGAAAACCACGATCCCCGGCGTAGTCGTTTTGTACACCGCGTACACCAGCATAAACACGACCATAATCAGGAAGCCGAGCACGGATTCGGCATTATGCGCCGAGGCTAATGCCATCTGGCTGGAAGAGAGGAAGGCTTCGGTCAACGAAACCAGATGAAACACCATGCCCAGGTAGGCGGCGTGCAGGGCGATGCGGCTGAGCAGCTCGCTGAGATGGCTGAGTGCCACCAGCGCATAGAGCAGTCCCACCGCATAACAGACCAGCGCCACTCTCAGCCAGAGTATCGACATAGCAAATTTTGCTGCCCCCCTCGGGCGAACCATCCTCGCCCCAACGGGTGATTATAGTCTGCCCTCTCCGCAGGATTGGAGGAAGCAGGCGTCATCACATAGGGATGTGACGGATATCACAATCAGCCGTATTAACAGGCCGCTCTCACATAGTCTCGCGGATCACCCCTTGCTGCGGCGTTCATTCGACGCCAAGCCTGCCCAAAAGCTGATTCAGCGCCTCCGTGCCAATTTCCAGCCGGCGGCCGTCGGCTAGCATGTTCTCCATCTCGTCGAAGGCGGCAAACAGGCGCATTTTCACCGCGCCGTACTGCTCGGTGTCGCTAAGCTCACGACCGCGGGTTGCCGACCAGGACTTCACTGCTTCGTCCAGCAAGAAGATGCTAACCGCAAACGCGGTCTTGCGGTCCGCGCTAACGTCGAAGATGTATTCCGTCGCGGCCGACTCCCCGGTCCCTGGCAGCGCCTTTCGTTTTCCGACGAAGTAATATTCATACACGTAGCCTTGGCCGCCGGTATAGGTCTTCACTCTTCGAAGAGTCATGTCGTTAGTCGCCGATTGTTCCCACTCCGCGAAGCGGCATCCCAGCCTGCGGCACTTGGATTCCCTTGGCCGACGACCAACGACCAATGCCCGCTGCCGTCCTATGCCTCGGTGCTGGCTTCGCGCAGCCGCCGGGCCGCCGTTTCTGAGCTGATAGGCGAGTAATACACCTCTTTGAATGTGTAGGACTTCGACTTTGACGACAGGATCGGCAGAATCTCGATGTGCCAATGATAGTCCTCGTCCAGCGTCTTCCAATATCCCAGCGTGCCCGAGGCATGCAAGTTGTTGGGCGAAGTGTGCAACACCATGTGAAAATCCTCAGTAAGGTTGCGGATGCGTTGCAGGGTACGGCGCAAGAGCACTCCTAAATCCTGTAACATACTGGATCGGTTCAGACCGAAACGCTCAAAGGAAGCTTCGTGGGTGCGGGGCAAAATCCAGGTCTCGTAAGGCACACGCGGAGCATACGGGCAGGTAGCCACAAAATCTCCGCGAACCTCCAGCAAACGCACGTCCTGGCGCATCTCCTGGGCAATGATGTCGCAAAAAACGCAGCGTTCCTTGGCCTGGAAGTACTCCCGCCCCGCCCTCAGTTCGTACAGCACGCGCCGGGGAACGAAGGTGGTCGCCGTCAGCTGAAAGTGGGGGTGGGCGAATTCCTGGCCGGCGCTCGTTCCATGGTTCTTGAAAATGCTGACGTATTTCAGGCGTGGGTCTTTCTTCAAATCCTGGATGCGTTGCGCCGCCAGCAACCAGAAGTGCTCAATCTCGGCGCCGCTGGCATTCCAAAGATGGCCGTCGTGGCGTGGGTTTTCCACCAGCACCTCATGGGCGCCAATGGGCCGCATGCGGTCGTAGATGCCGTCGCCACGCCGGCCCGCTTCTCCTTCCACACGGTAAAGCGCCGCGGGATGCACCACAGCGCAGGCCGACCACGGCGTGCCCGGAGCTCCGGCGACGCTGGATACAACTTGCAGCTGCGTGGGAGCATTCGGACACAAACGGCAGGAAGCCTCAGAGGGCGGTGCCGGTTCAGCGATGTCATCCCCGGTAATGACCCAGGAGCGAGTAATCGGATCCTTGCGAAGTTCCATACCAGTCTAGGAAAGCACCTCGCGGGAAAGCCGTCAACTGGGCCGCTTGGGCAGTAGCCCTTAGCCTACAATGGCATAGCCAGTGGAAAGCGGCTGGAGAAAACAGATGCATAAGTTGATCTGCGCAATTATCGCCCTGATGTCCGCAACGAATATCGCTTTTGGCCAAGCTCTTTCACCACAACTTCGGCCGTTCGTGAAAGTGGACGCGCCTGTCATCGCCTTAACTCACGTGCGCGTGATCGATGGCACCGGCGCAGCCGCCCGTGAAGACCAGACCATGATCTTGTCAAAGGGAAAGATCGAGTCCATGGGAAGCGCGGGCTCGGCCAGTATACCCAAAGATGCGCGGGTTCTGGACCTGCATGGCTACAGCGTGATTCCCGGCCTTGTCGGCATGCACGACCACATGTTCTACCCCGTGGGCGACCGCATCTTCGGCGAGATGGCTGTGAGCTTTCCACGTTTGTACCTCGCGGGCGGAGTAACCACCATCCGCACCACTGGCTCGATCGAGCCCTACACCGACTTGGAACTCCGGAAAAAGATCGACGCTGGAGAGATTCCCGGCCCGGAGATTCACGTTACCGGGCCTTATCTTGAAGGAGCCGGTTCCTGGGCGCTGCAGATGCATCAGCTCAGCGGACCGGACGACGCCACGCGCACCGTGAACTTCTGGCTCGATCAGGGCGTGAACAATTTCAAGGCCTATATGTTCATCACGCCGGCAGAGCTTTCGGCGGCCGTGGCAGCCGCCCACAAACGCGGTGCTAAGGTGACAGGGCATCTTTGTTCTATCGGATTTCGCGAGGCCGCCGCGCTTGGCATCGATGATCTGGAGCATGGCCTGATGGTGGACACGGAATTCTTTCCTTGGAAAAAGCCCGGGGAATGCCCAGCAGATAAACTCGACTATGAGTTCCTCTTCAAGCTGGATGTGGAAAGCGGCCCTGTGCACGATATGATCGCCGACCTCGTGAAGCGCCATGTAGCGATCACGTCGACTCTTCCCGTATTCGAAATGTTCGTGCCTGGTCGGCCCACCCTCCAACAGCGGGTTCTCGATGCGCTGTCGCCCGACGCCCGCAGTGCGCTTCTCAACAATAAAGTTCGTGCGGGCGACACCAATGCGATCCGGGAGCGTTACCACACGGGCACTTCGCCTTGGCCAGCGGCGTTCAAGAAAGAAATGGAATTCGAATACGCTTTTGCCAAAGCAGGGGGTCTGTTGCTCGCCGGCCTTGACCCAACCGGCATGGGAGGAGTGATCGCTGGCTTTGGCGACCAGCGTGAAGTGGAATTGCTCGTGGAGGCGGGATTCGCGCCGCTGGAGGCTGTCCACATTGCGACCGCAAATGGCGCCGAGTTCCTTGGGGAAGCGGACCGGATCGGAACCATCGCGCCCGGCAAACACGCCGACCTGGCCGTGATCAAGGGAGATCCTTCCAGCAGAATCGAAGACATTGAAAACGTGGAGATCGTTTTCAAAGACGGCGTGGGCTACGACTCGGCCAAGCTAATTGATTCGGTGCGCGGGATGGTGGGGAATCGATAGGTGCTCGTCCTCGCCTCGGCATCGCCGCGCCGCCAAGAGTTGCTACGGAATGCTGGCATCGCATTCGTCGTACAGCCGACAGATATCCCCGAGGTGCCACGTGAAGGCGAGTTGCCGGCGCCGTTTGCCGAGCGCCTGGCGCGGGAAAAAGCGCTGGCCGTCGCGCGCCAGCGGCCGGATGATCTTGTTCTGGGCGCCGACACGATCGTGGTGGTGGACGGGCAGATTCTGTCCAAACCCGCCGATGCTGCTGATGCCGCCCGCATGTTGCGCCTGCTTTCAGGACGCACCCATGAGGTTATCACTGGAGTCTGCCTGGTGGGTCCGCGACCTGCTTGCCATGCTGACCCTGAGCCACGCGAAGCGGAAGCATGCCTACCGTCGAGCGATGTGCGCTCGGAAAGCACGCTGGTAACTATGAACGCGCTCAGCGATCATGATATCGAGTCTTACGTCGCCGGCGGCGAACCGATGGACAAGGCCGGCGCCTATGCTATACAAGGTATGGCTTCCCGCTGGATTCGGCAAATCGAAGGCGATTACTGCAACGTGGTGGGATTGCCGGTGGCGCTGGTGTGCAGAATGTTACGAGAACATGGCGCCATCTGACGCTGGGCGAGCCTTACGGTTTCTTTTCCTGTCCTTCTTCTTTTTCTTTCATCGCGTCCTTGAAATTCTTGATGCCTTCCCCCAGGCCTTTTCCTAAACTAGCGAGCTTGCCAGGGCCGAACAGAAGAAGCGCGATGGCCAGGATCAGAAGTATTTCCGGCAAACCCAATTTGCCAGGCATAGTTACTCCTTTGGAGTCCGCCAGAAAGCGGTGCCAGCACATTCCTCTCTGGCAGGACTCCCCTTAACTGGATTCTAGGCTTCCCTACCTTGCGAGTCAAAAAATGCCCGTCATCCTCTGGGGATTCGGGCAGCCCGCCATGGCTGCAAGCACCAAACGCCCGTTCCCCATTCCATGCAGGAACGCCTATGCTGGCGCCACAAAAACACTATAGACCCTCGCCGTAAAACAGCCAATCGTCGTCATCGCTGCAGGAAATGGTTCCGCTCAGGCCGAGAACCGTAGTCGATCCTTCGATGGTGTATTTCAGCTTGCTTCCCGGGCCGTTAGCTGTCTTGGCCGCAGACAGGTCTTGCGGCGAGGGGCTAAAGGTCGTGGGATGCTTCAGCACACTGTTCGTCCAACTGTTCGGCTGAAGATCGGCGATGGCTGTGAGCTTCAGGCCATCCGGGCCGCTGGCGTTGAGGCTAAGAACGTCAGCCGACTTGGTTAGCTTCACTATTATCGTGGACTTGGTGGTTGTCTTGAATTCGTAGCTTCCCACCTTGACCGTGATTGCGCCCGCGGGAAGCGTGTAGGTGGCGGAATTGGACGTGTGCTTAGTGGGCGACAGCGACTCGCTGGCCTGGAGCGTCATGGTCCCGTTCTGGCCGTTGAGTCCCAAGGGATCGGAACCAGACAGAATGGGTCCCAAAGTACCCATGATGGTCATGGTCAGCGTCTTGCCCGCAGGCGCGCGACGCACGATTGCGTCCGACTGCCCCCAAAGGCCGGGCGCTGCCAACACAAGAGCCGCGCATAGGGCTAAACAGCAGATGGTTCTAGTATGCATTGAGTTGTCCCTCCCCGGGAAAATCGTCAAACGCGCTCTGAGTAGGCCGGTTTGAGCGTATGCCAAGTATGCCGTGACTGCAACGTGCCGTCAAATGAAAAGATGATAAAAACCTCCGGCGGCCTCGGGTATGGATGACGGAGTGTGCCGCGCGGTCCCCACAGATAGGACCTACCTTCCGGAACCCGAAAGTGTCTAAGGAACGGCTCACCTTTTTCGACTATCTGCCGATAGCACGCAGAGGAGTATTCCGGTGAAGCTAAAGACGAAATTTTGCTTGATTGTCGGAGTGGCCATGCTGGGGCTTGCGGTCCTGTGTGGCTTGTGGTTGCTGGGTGAGAGCGCCCGGCTGTTTGCCCAAAAACGGGAGAAGGCCCGCAACCTGGTGGAGGTGTGCAGTTCTATCGCCATTCGCTACCAGCGGTTGGAGCAGGGGGGCAAGATGAGCCGTCAGGAGGCCCAGGCGCGCACCCTGGACGATATCCGCTCACTCCGCTATGAGGGAGACAACTACTTCTGGGTCAATGACTTGCATCCCACCATGATCATGCACCCCATGAAGCCCCAGTTGAACGGCAAAGACCTCACCGACTTCAAAGACCCCAATGGCAAAGCACTCTTTCTGGAAATGGTCGAGACCGTGCGCCGGAACGGCTCTGGGTTCGTCAGCTACCAATGGCCGAAGCCAGGTCAGGACAAACCGGTCCCCAAGATTTCCTTTGTAGAAGGGTTTGAACCGTGGGGCTGGGTCATCGGCACCGGCATTTATGTAGATGACGTGGAGGCGATTTGGCAAAAGGACGCCAAAGCGGCGGGCAGTGCCACCCTAGCCTGCATGGTAATCCTGGTGCTGGCATCGATAGCGGTATACCGGTCCATCTTCGGCCGTCTGGGGGAAATCGTTAACCGGTTCAAAGACATCGCCCAGGGCGAAGGTGATCTGACGCGGCGCATTGAGACTACCTCCCACGATGAACTGGCCGAGGTGTCCCATGGGTTCAACACCTTTGTGGAGAAGCTCCACGACATCATCTCTCAGGTGGCCGGCAATACCCAGAGCTTGGCTGAGGCTGGCGACGAAATCTCGGCCTCGGCTCGGGAGCAAGCCCGCGGCGCGGAAACACAAAGGGACCAGACCGTGCAGGTGGCTACTGCGATGGCGGAGATGGCGGCTACGGTTCAGCAGGTTTCAGAGAATTCCAATAGCGCGGCGACGGCTTCACAGAAGGCCAGCGAGACGGCGCGTCAGGGCGGCAAGATCGTGGAAGAGACGCTGACCCGGATGCATGGGATTGCCGATTCTGTGGGCGCCACCGCCAAAAAGGTCGCAGAGCTCGGGAAACGGTCGGACCAGATTGGCCGCATCACCGGCGTAATCGACGACATCGCAGATCAGACCAACCTGTTGGCGCTCAACGCCGCCATTGAAGCGGCACGCGCGGGTGAGCAAGGCCGCGGGTTCGCCGTGGTGGCCGATGAAGTAAGAAAGCTGGCGGAGCGGACCAGCACCGCGACCAAGGAAATCGCCGAGATGATCCGCAGCATGCAGGCAGAGACAAGAAGTGCGGTGGCCGCCATGCAAGCTGGCACCGAGCAAGTCGAACTCGGTGTGGCATCGACCAGCCAGGCGGGAGCTGCGCTGCATGACATCATCGAGATGACCGAGCAAGTGAGCGACATGATCGCCCACATTGCGACGGCAGCTACTCAACAGGCAGCCGCCACGGAAGAAATCAACGGGAATGTCGAGCGCATCGCCAAGATTGCCGAGTCGATGGTGGCTGGGGAAAAACAAACCAGCCGCGCGCTCGAGGACCTGTCGGGTCTTGCCCTTAGTCTGAAGCAAGTAGTGGGGCGTTTCCGGCTGGAATCCAGTCAACCCGAAGAACAGGTGGAAACGGAAGTCAAGCGCGGTCAGGCCCGAACCGCGGCAGCCGGAAACTAACGACGAGCAATCGCCTAGGCCGGCATTCGTGTCCCGCCTGGCTGTCGCCGCCCCCCGAACCTACTCCTTGTGCTTCACCCGGACTACGGTGATCCTGGCGAACCCCTCCTCAAACGTGGGAGGCTTCAACTTAGCCGCCATGCGGCGCATCACGTCTTCGGGAACCACGCGGGCGCGGCGGGCGTTCCGCTGCAGGCAAATTTCCACCGGCACATCGAAGAATACCGCGTGGACTTCATAGCCGTGATCTTTGGCCAGCTTGATCCAGCCATGCCGGTCGTGGGGCGTGAGATTAGTGGCGTCCACGTAATTCAGGGGACGCCGCGCAATCAGCCGCGCCCGCAGCATAGAACGCAAGTTGGAGAATACCAGGTCCTGAAAACGTTGCTCGGTGGGATCGTCGAACAGCAAAGCGCGCACCAGATCGCTGGAAAGCGGGGTGATGTTATGGCGCTTGAACCATGCGCTCTTTCCCGACCCCGGCAGGCCAATGGCCAGGACCACGGTGCCTTTGTGCGGGCGCGCCGGAGTGACCGGAGTTGGGGCAGCCGGTCCAGCTTCGGCTTGCGGACTTACGGAAGCTGCCTTAACTTCCGGAGCCGGCAACTGGGTTCCTGTTGCAGCCTGTGCGGGCTCGGTTCCTCCGTTGCTACGCCCTCGGCCACCACGGCTTCTTTGCCGGCGGCGACGTCGAGCATCTCCATTGCGCGAAACCGGCTGGGCTTGCTCAACGGTTCCCATTTCCGTCACGGGTTCTGGGGTAGTTTCTGCTTCGGGTGACTCGCGGGTGGCCTCGGCCGGCGGAGCCGCGGGCTCGGGGGGCGGCTCGGTGTCATAGAAAGCAGGTTGCAGCGGAGCAGGCGCCGCTTCAGCCGGAGCCGCTTCCTTCTTTCCCTTGCGACGCCTCAGGCGGTCGCGCATCCATTTACGCATGTCTGCTGTGTAACATACTTGGCAGGGTGGGGGCAATGCATGGCCAGGTTCGTTCATAGCTGCCGGACCGTCCTACTCCTTTGGCGGAGCAAGAACATCTACCTGGAGGTTGCGCCAAATCGGGACTGACCGCCAATTTTGTCGCCTCATCCATTTGCTGCCAACTCCGCTTCCCTGATAACATTTTGTGTTTCCGCACATAAGTCAGCTCTAGCTGTGCAGAACCGTCATTTTCTGGAGGCAACATGGCAATCAAAGTGGGTATTAATGGATTCGGACGCATTGGGCGCAATGTTCTGCGCGCCTCGCTCCACGATTCCAATCTCGAGTTCGTCGCGGTCAACGATCTGACGGACCCGAAGACTCTGGCTCATCTGCTGAAGTACGACTCCATTCTCGGCAACCTGCCAAATAAAATCACCGCTGGCAGCGACAGCATCAGCGTCGATGGCAAGCCGATCAAGGTTTTCAAAGAAAAGGACCCGGCTGCACTGCCCTGGGAGTCGGTCGGAGCCCAGGTGGTGCTGGAGTCCACTGGCCGCTTCACTAACGCGGACGATGCCAAAAAGCATCTGCGCGGGCCGGTGAAGAAAGTCATCATTTCAGCCCCCGCCAAGAACGAAGACGTCACCATTGTGCTCGGCGTCAACGAGCAGGTATACGATCCGGCGAAGCACCACATCATCTCCAACGCCTCCTGCACGACCAACTGCCTGGCGCCAGTGGCTAAGGTTGTCCACGACAATTTCAAGATCGTCAGCGGCACCATGACTACGATCCACTCCTATACGAACGACCAGGTGATCCTCGACTACCCGCACAAAGACCTGCGGCGGGCGCGGGCGGCTGCCTTGTCGATGATTCCCACCACCACCGGCGCGGCCAAGGCGTTGAAGCTGGTCATCCCTGATATGGCGGGTAAGCTGGATGGGTTCGCCATTCGCGTGCCCACGCCGAATGTTTCAGTGGTGGACCTGGTGGTCGTGGTCGAGAAGAAAACTTCCAAAGAAGAAGTGAATGCGGCCCTGAAGAAGGCGTCCGAGGCGGGACCGCTGAAAGGCTACCTGGGATTCGAAGAAAACGAGCTGGTTTCGGCGGACTTCCGCGGCGACGCCCGTTCCTCCATCGTGGATGCGCCCTCAACCATGGTGGTCGGCGGCAATGTGGTCAAGGTAATCTCCTGGTACGACAACGAGTGGGGTTATTCCTGCCGGGTGCGCGACCTGATTGATTACCTCGGGAAAAAGGGCCTGTAATGCCGCCCCGATGCGCGGCCGTGTGCTGCGCGTAGGGCGGATCTCTTAGCATGAGGTCAAGGTAGGCTCTGCACCAGGAGGGCGGGCAAAATGCCCGCCCCACGGCCGCCGGAACGCGGCGCTGTTCTCAAGAGGCAACTCATCATGACAAAACTTTCTATCCGCGATCTTATTCTGAATGATCAACGCGTCTTCATGCGTGTGGATTTCAACGTGCCGCTCGAAGACGGCCGGGTGATGGACGATACCCGCATCCGCGAAACCTTGCCCACCATCGAGTACGCTCTGCGTCATGGGGCACGCTTGATTCTTGCTTCCCATCTTGGCAGACCAAAAGGCAAGCCCAACGCGAAAATGAGCCTCAAGCCAGTGGCCGAGCGCCTCCGCATGTTGCTGGACAAAGAACTGGCGCGCGGAGAAAACGTGGGTTTCTGCCCCAACTGCGTCGGCATCGAAGCTGACGAAATGGCCGGCAAGCTGGAAAAGGGACAAACCCTACTGCTGGAGAACCTGCGCTTCCATGCGGAAGAAGAGGCCAACGACGAGAAGTTCTCCCGGCAACTCGCCAATCTGGCCGATCTTTACGTAAACGATGCATTTGGCACCGCGCACCGTGCCCACGCTTCCACGGTGGGCATTACGAAATTCGTACACAAGTCGGCTGCTGGCCTGTTGATGGAAAAAGAATTGGAGTACCTGGGCCAGGCCATGCAGAATCCGGAAAAGCCGTTTGTTGCCATCCTGGGTGGGGCTAAGGTCAGCGACAAGATTGCGGTAATCGAGAACCTGCTGAACAAAGTCGATACCCTGATCATCGGCGGCGCCATGGCCTATACGTTCCTCAAAGCCCAGGGCGCGAAGGTGGGCAAGTCGCTGGTGGAGGATGACAAACTCGATTTAGCGCGCCAGATTCTGCACACCGCTAAGACCGGCAACGTCAAGTTCATGTTGCCCGTCGACCATGTGGTCGCCGACCGCATTGACGTCAATGCGATCACCCGCAACGTGAATGCCGACCAGCCGATTTCAGAGGCCATGATGGGACTGGACATCGGGCCCAAAACCGTGGAAGAGTATTGCGAGGAAATCTCCAACGCCCGCACCATCGTGTGGAACGGGCCGATGGGCGTGTTTGAAGTCCCTCCCTTTGCCCGGGGCACCTTCAAAATCGCCCGTGCGGTGGCGGAAAACGCGGGAGCGATCTCGATTGTGGGCGGAGGCGATTCTGTGGCCGCGGTCCGCGCCGCCGGCGTGGCAGACAAGATCCGCCATATTTCTACCGGCGGGGGCGCCTCCCTGGAATTTCTGGAAGGGAAGATGTTGCCCGGCGTGGAAGCACTGAGCGACAAGAACTAATCCTCTGGACCACCTGCGTGAGCGACTTCACATTACGCCTGCGGCTGGATACGGGAAAGACCATGGAAATCCATGGCCCGGCCGATATCACGAAAGAGACCACCGACGCCATCGTCAACGCCGCCAATTCTTCCCTGCTGGGCGGCGGCGGCGTGGATGGCGCCATTCATCGCGCCGGCGGGCCGTCGATCCTAGCCGAGTGCAGACAGATCGTGGACAAAGTTGGCCGCCTGCCCACCGGCAAGGCCGTCATCACCACCGGAGGAAAACTTCCCGCGAAGTACGTGGTCCACACCGTGGGGCCGATTTATCGAGGTGGTCAATGGGGTGAGGCGGAAACCCTGGCAAGCTGCTATCGCGAATCCATCCGGATTGCGGATGAGCATGCCGTGCGGTCGCTGGCTTTCCCTGCAATTTCGACGGGCGCGTA